>Ga0196958_10000274_pt1 | contig 16718 bp, 17 predicted proteins | sample S1v_10metaG_FD_148654 | JGI IMG/M metagenome (GOLD analysis project Ga0196958, IMG submission 148654) | Soil microbial communities from Anza Borrego desert, Southern California, United States - S1+v_10 | ecosystem: Environmental > Terrestrial > Soil > Desert | place: USA: California | collected...
AGCGTCGGACCCTGGTGGTTGCCCTCGGCCGTGTGGTTGTAGACGACGTCGAGGATGACCTCGATGCCGGCGGCGTGCAGGTCGCGCACCATCGCCTTGAACTCCTGCACGTGCGCGCCGGGCGACGGGCTGCCCGTGATGCCCACGCCGGCGTAGCCGTAGTGCGGCGCGAAGAACGCGATCGTGTTGTAGCCCCAGTAGTTGCGCAGGCCGCGCTGCACCAGGGCGTCGTCGTGCACGAACTGGTGCACGGGCATGAGCTCGATCGCGGTGACGCCGAGGCGCTGGAGGTGCGCGATCGTCGCGGGGTGCGACACCCCGGAGTAGGTGCCCCGCATCTCCTCGGGCACCTCGGGGTGCAGGTACGTCAGGCCCTTGACGTGCGCCTCGTAGATCACGGTGTCGTGGTACGGCGTGTGCGGCGGGCGGTCGTCGTGCCAGTCGAAGAACGGGTTGATCACCACGGCCTTCGGCACGTGGGCGGCGGAGTCGGCGTCGTTGACCTCCTCCGGCGCGTCGAACCGGTAGGCGAACAGCGACTCGTCCCAGGCGTAGGTCGTGCCCAGCGTGCCGTCGAGGGCCTTGGCGTAGGGGTCGATCAGCAGCTTCGAGGAGTGGCAGCGCAGGCCCTGCTCGGGGTCGTGCGGGCCGGCGATGCGGTAGCCGTAGCGCTGTCCGGGGACCACGCCGGGCAGGTAGCCGTGCCACACGAAGCCGTCCCGCTCGGGGAGGGCGACGCAGGTCTCGGAGCCGTCGGCGTCGTAGAGGCAGAGCGTGACGGTCTCGGCCACCTCGCTGAAGAGCGCGAAGTTGGTCCCGGCCCCGTCGTAGGTCGCGCCCAGGGGATAGGACGTGCCGGGCCAGGGCTGCATCGGGCTTCCTCCGTGTGGTGGGTGATCTGGCACGAGACGAGGGGTGCCCGGTGCGCCTTCCGAGGATACGGGCCGCGGGGACCGGACGCGGGGGCGCCGGAGGAGGGCCTCGCTACGATCCCTGCGTGGCGACCGTGTTCACGAAGATCATCAACGGCGACGTCCCCGGCCGTTTCGTCTGGTCGGACGACCGGGTCGTCGCGTTCCTCTCGATCAACCCGCTCGGGCCCGGTCACGTCCTGGTCGTCCCGCGGGAGGAGGTCGACCAGTGGGTCGACGCCTCTCCTGAGCTGCTCGGACACGTCATGACGGCCGCCCGTGCCGTCGGGGCGGTGATCCGCGACACCTGGTCGCCCCCGCGCGTGGCGCTGATGATCGCCGGCCACGAGGTACCGCACCTCCACGTCCACGTGCACCCGATGTGGGGCCCCGAGGCGTTCGACTTCTCCCGGGCCGACACCGACCCCGACCCGGGGGAGATGGACCGCAACGCCGAGGCCATCCGCGCCGGGCTGCGCGCCGCGGGCCACGGCGCGGTCGTCCCCGACGCCTGAGACCGATGCAGTTGCTGCTCGTGCGCCATGCGGAGCCCTTGGCCGCGGACGCGACCGACGGCGCCGGGGCGGACCCCGCGCTGTCCCCGCGCGGTGGCGAACAGGCCGAGGCGCTCGGGCGATGGGTGGCCGCGACCCCGGACCGTGACGCGATCGCCGAGGTCGTCGTCTCCCCCATGCGGCGGGCCCGCCAGACGGCCGCGCCCGCCGCGGCCGTGCTGGGCCTGGAGCCGGTCGTGGTCGACGACCTCGCCGAGTTCGACCGCGGACGGGCCTCCTACCGCCCGGTCCACGAGCGTGACGCCGCCGACCCGGACTGGCAGGCCATCCGCGCCGGCCGGTTCCCGTCCTTCGTCGACGCCGACGCGTTCGCCGGCCGCGTGCGCGCGGCCGTCGACGGCATCGTCGACCGGCACCGGCGCCGGGCCTCGGTGCTCGTCGTCTGCCACGCCGGGGTGATCAACACCTACCTGGCCGGCCTGCTCGGGCTGGAGCTGCCGCTGTACTTCCCGCTCGAGCACGTGTCGCTCTCCCGGGTGCTGGTGTCGGGCGACGGCCGGCGCCGCGTCCGGTCGGTCAACGAGACCCAGCACGTCGAGGACCTGCGGTGAGCGACCCGGACCCGTAGCCGGCGGCCGGCGTCGGCGGCCGCCGGACCGGGAGCGGGTCTTGAGCGGGGCGGGCCGTGAGGACCACGCTCGACGCCGTCGTCCCGAGGCGGGGGGGGGGAGCCATGAGCTCGTCGACGACGCCGCGCACCGGGCGGCGCACGGTCCTCGCGGCGATGACGCTGGCCAACGCGATGATCCTCGTGGACCAGACGGCGGTGCCGCTGACCCTGCCCGACATCGCCCGGGACCTCGGGGTGGACGCGCTGCTCGTGCAGTGGGTGCTCACCGCGAGCCTGCTGCCCCTGGCCGGGCTGCTCGTGCTGGGCGGGCGGCTGGGCGACCTGCTCGGCCGGCGGCGGGTGTTCCTCCTCGGCGTGGTGGTCTTCGCCGGGGCCTCCGCCCTCGGTGGGGTCGCCCCGGACTTCGCCGTGCTGCTCGCCGCCCGGGTGTGCCAGGGCGTGGGTGGCGCGCTGATGCTGCCGGCGACCGTGGCCATCCTGAGCGCCGCGTTCGGCCCGCGGGAACGGGGCCGCGCCCTGGGGACGATGGGCGGCATCGCGGCCACGGCGGGGGCGCTCGGACCCACGATCGGCGGGCTGCTGACCTCGACGCTGAGCTGGCGCGCGGTCCTGCTGATCAACCTGCCGCTGCTCGTGGTCACGCTGTGGGCGACGCTGCGCTCGGTGCCCGCGGACGGTCCGCGGAGCCGTCGGGTCAGCGTCGACCTCCCCGGCGCGGCACTGCTGGGCCTCGTGCTCGTCGGGCTCGTGTTCGGGCTCGCCCGGACGACCTCCGAGGGCTGGACGGCGCCCGACGTGATCACCTCGCTGGTGCTGGCCGCGGCGGCCCTCGTCCTGTTCGTGCGCCGTGAGCGCAGCGTCGCCGACCCGCTGCTCGACCTGCACCTCCTGCGCCGGAGCCGCGACTACCTCGCGGCCACGATCAGCCAGGGACTGGCGGGCATGGCCGAGATGGGTCTGGGGCTGATCCTCCCGCTCGCGCTGGTGCTCAACCTGCGGATGGACCCCGGGCTCGCCGGGGTCGCCCTGCTGGCCACGACGGTCCCGATGGTGGTGGTCGCCCCCGTGGTCGGCCGCTGGTACGACCGCGCGGGCGGGCGGCCGCCCCTGGTCGTGGGGTTCGGACTGATGGCGCTCGCGGGGATCCTGCTCGCCGTCGGCATGCCCGCCAACGCGTTCTGGCCGCTCCTGCCGGGGCTCGTGGTCTACGGGCTCGGCCTCGCCGTGGTGCTCACCGTCAACGACCCCGTCGGCCTGGACACCGTGCCCGAGCGCGACCACGGCCAGGCGTCGGGGGTCTCGGCCACGGCCGAGCAGGGCGGGGGAGCGGTGGGCATCGCCCTGCTCTTCGCCCTGCTGCACGGGACGTACCTGGCGTCGCTCGCGGACCGGATCGCCGCACGGGGCCTGCCGCCGCTCGACCCGGTCGCGTTCCTCGAGCTGCGCCAGGCCTTCCAGGACGCCCAGCAGACGGGCCTGGAGCCCGACGCGTTCGACCCCCGCGTCCGCGCCTACCTCGAGGTGGCCGAGTCGGCCTCGGACGTCGGCTACATCGTCGCCTTCCTCGCGGTGACCGTCCTCGCGCTCGTCGGGGTCGTCACCTCGGCGTGGCTGGTGCGCCGCCCGCCCGACCCGGCGACGGACGTGGCCGGGTCGGGGGCGCCGCAGTTGCGGTGGGGCGCGGACGGCGAGCCCGGCGCCGAGGACGCACCGGACGGGGCGGACCCCCGCCACCCGGTCCGGCCCGCGCGGCTGGCGTCGTCGCGGGCCCGTGGCCCGGGGTGATCGGGGCGCGGCACCGTCACCCGCTCGTGACCCACGGACCGCACGCCGGTCCCTACGGTGGTGCCTCCCGCGCAGCCCCAGCGGTCAGTGAGGAGACGCCCGTGCCCGTCACGCCACCCACCCCGGAGGAACTGGCCGCCCTGGCCGACCGCGACCGCCTCGGCCTCGACGAGGCCGGCCTCGCGGAGTTCGCCCCGCTCGTCCAGGGCGCCTTCGGCGCCTACGACCGTGTCGAGGAGCTGTGGGCCGCGCAGGCGCCCACCGCCCCGGAGCGGGAGTGGTCGTGGCCCGCGGAGGGGGACAACCGCTGGGGCGCCTGGTACGCCCGGTGTCACATCGAGGGCGCTCCCGACGGGCCGCTCGCCGGGCGCACGGTCGCGATCAAGGACAACACGGCCGTCGCCGGGGTGCCGATGGCCAACGGCTCGCGCCTCGTCGACGGCTTCGTCCCCTCCCGCGACGCGACCGTCGTGACGCGCCTGCTCGAGGCCGGCGCGACCGTCACGGGCAAGGCCGTCTGCGAGGACCTCTGCTTCTCCGGGGCGAGCCACACCTCGCACACCGGCCCCGTGCGCAACCCGTGGGACCCGACGCGCACCACCGGCGGCTCGTCCAGCGGCAGCGCGGCGCTGCTCGCGGCGGGCGAGGTGGACCTCGCCACCGGCGGCGACCAGGGCGGCTCGGTACGCATGCCCGCGGCGATGAGCGGGATCGTCGGCCACAAGCCCACCCACGGCCTCGTGCCCTACACCGGCGCCTTCCCGATCGAGGCGACGATCGACCACCTCGGTCCGATGACGCGCACCGTCGCGGACGCCGCCCTCGCGCTCGGCATCATGGCCGGGCCCGACGGTCACGACCCGCGCCAGCCGGACACGATCGTGCCCGTCGACTACCTCGCCGAGATCGCCCGCGGCGCCGAGGGCCTGCGCGTCGGCGTCGTCGCCGAGGGCTTCGGGCACGAGGGGCTGTCGGTGCCCGGGGTCGACGCCAGCGTGCGCGCGGCGGTGGACGTGCTTGCCGGGGCCGGCCTCGCCGTGGACGAGGTGTCGCTGCCGTGGCACCGGCACGCGTTCGACGTCTGGACCGTCATCGCGACCGACGGTGTCGTCGCCCAGATGATCGAGGGCAACGGCTACGGGATGAACTGGGAGGGGCTCTACGACCCCGACCTCATCGCCCACTACGGCCGGATGCGCGCGGAACGCAGCCACCTCTTCTCCGACGTGGTCAAGATGGTGACGATGGCCGGACGCCACGCTCTGAGCCGAGAGCACGGCCGGTACTACGCCATGGCCCGCAACCTCGTGCCCGCCGCCCGCGCGGCCCACGACGCGGCGCTCGCCGAGTACGACGTGCTGGTCATGCCCACCGTGCCGATCCTGCCGACGACGCTGGTCGCCGACGACGCACCCGTCGCCGAGAGTGTCGCCCGGGCCCTCGAGATGATCGTCAACACGGCACCCACCGACGTCACGGGACACCCGGCGACGTCCGTACCGGCGTCGCCCGTGGACGGCCTGCCGGTCGGGATGATGATCGTCGGGCGGCGCTTCGAGGACGCCACCTGCCTGCGGGTCGCCCACGCCTTCGAGCAGGCGGTCGGCGGCTTCCCCGCGCCGCCCGTGGGCGCGGGGGTGGGGGCCGGCTGAGGATCCGCACCGGTGCCCGGGCCGGCTCACTGCAGGTAGTCGTGCACCTGCCGTTCCGAGGCCTCGCCCGCGTCGCCACCGTACTCGCGGCCCGCGCGGCGGCGGCGCAGCACGTCCCAGCACCGGTCGAGGTGCTCCTCGATCGACCGCAGCCGGGCGCGGTCGTCGTCGTTGATCGACGAGCCGTGGGACCGCAGCCGGTGCTCCTCGTCGACCAGCGCGTGGATCGTCTGCAGGGTGTCCTCGTCGGCCATGCCGGTGACCTTAATCAGCTGCGGACGAGCGCCACGAGGTCGCGGACGCCCGCGTGGGGGAGGTAGGCCCGCCCGATGCCGAGGCCGACGCGCGGGAGGTCGGCCTCGTCGCGGTAGACGAGGAACATCGGGGCGTAGCGCGGCTTGAACTTCGCCTTGAAGGCGTGCAGCGAGCGGAAGCCGTAGTAGGGCTCGAGCAGCTCGCCCATGCGGTCCAGGACGCGGTCGAGCACGTCGGCACCCTCGGCCTCCCCGGTGCGGGCCAGGGGCGCCCCGGACAGCGAGAGGAACCGGGCACCCTCGGCCCGGAACGTCAGGCACGCCGATGCGATGAGGTACTCGACGACGGCGCGGAAGCCGTCGCCGCGGCGGCGCATGACGTCGAGGGTCCAGCCGACGACGACCGGACCGTCCGCGCCGCCCGGCCCGTACACCGGCAGCCACGACGTGACGCCGTGGATCGTGCCCTCGGCGTCGACGGCGAGCCCGGTGCGGACCTCCGGGTCGAGCGCCTCCTCGACCCCGCCGAGGGTGAAGCCCATCTCGGGCAGGCCCTTGTCGCCGACCCACTCCTCGGAGATCGCGCGGACCTGGGCGACGACCGCGCGCGGCTCCTCGTCGAGGCGCACCATGCGGTGCTCGATGCCCGCCTTCTCCGCGCGGTTGAAGGCGCTGCGGACGTTCTGCCAGGGCTTGCCCTTGAACTCGAGGCCGTCGAGGTCGATCAGCGTGTCCTCGGCGACCTGCAGCGCCCGCCAGCCGGTCGCCCGCGCCACGTCGGCGAGCTCCTGGGTGGCCGAGAACAGGCACGGCACCCACCCGGAGCCCTCGGCCGCCGCGCGGAACTCCTCGAGGGCCGCGGCGCGGTCGCCCGGGTCGACGATCGGGTCGCCCAGCGCCACCGCCACGCCCGCGTGCACCCGGTAGGCGGTGATCCCGCCGTCGCCCGCGCCGTGGACGAGGTAGCGGTTCTCCGGCCAGGTCGTCATCCACGACAGCGTCGAGCCGCCGTGGCGGTGCAACGCCTCGCGGGCCACCTGGGGGCCCGTGGCGGTGCCGCCCGCGCGACGCCGCAGCCGGCGCCGCGACGGGACGGCGAAGGCCGACCGGCCGATCACCAGCCACACGAGCAGCGCCGTCCACAGCACCGCGTTGGGCACGAACACCGCGAGGCCCACGAGCTCGACCTGGTCCATCTGGTCGGTGGCCTGCGCGTACACCACGACGCCGACGACGAACAGCCCGATCAGTGCGTAGAACGCCGCGACCACCAGCCCGAGGACCCAGGCGACGCGCCGACCCCGGCGCAGACCCTCGGCCAGCAGCAGCGCGAGGACGACCGCGAACGCGGTCTCGCCGACGGTGGCGTCCGACGCGGTGTTCCCGAGCGGACCGACGACCGGCACCACCAGCGTCAGCACGCGGATCACCGCGATGACGACCAGCCCGACCGCGGCGACGAGCCGCCACTCGCGCCGCCCGGGACGCCCGGCCGGGGCGGCGCCGGCGCCGGCGATCCGGCGGCCGAGGGGGAGCGCGACGGCCAGGGCGAGCGCGTGCTCGACGTCCGGGAGGTGGCCGAGGAAGAGCAGCCCCACGACCGCGAGACCCACCAGGACCAGCCGCAGCCGCAGCCGCCACGGGGCCGCCACCGTGGCCGACGCGACGGCCACCACCGCGAGCACGCCGGGCGAGACGCCGGCGGCCAGGGCCCGCGCGAGGGCGCCCGCCCACGCCCAGCCGGTGGCCGCGAGCGCGGCGACCAGGCCGAGGGTGGCGAGCACCGCGCCGAGCTGGCCGACCACGAGCACCACCAGCGTGCGGCGGGACCCCAGGCGGCCCTCCGCCCAGCCCACCCCGGCGGCCACGAGGACGAGCCCCAGCAACGTCGTCACGGGGTGGGCGCCGACGAGCGCGCCGCTCGCGACCGTCCACCAGTGGCCCGCGGCGAGGGCCGGCACGCCGTGGGCGACGGCGTCACCCCACGGCCGGTCGACGATCGGGCTCCAGAACGCCCCCGTGGCGACGCCGGCGACGACGAGCACCAGCAGGGCCACCGCGGTGACCGGCCGGCGCCGCGCCACCGCCAGCGCCCGCGCGCCGGCCTCGCCGGCGCGGGACGGGGTCGGTGTGGCCTGGTCCGGAGGGGCGGTCACCGTCATGGCGGTCTCCTCGACGTGACACCGGTGGGGTGACGTAGCGCAACGACGTGTGGCACGGTGCGGCTGGACGGGTGAGGTCGAGGTCGAGTCTGCGGGGCGTGGCCGCGGAAGACAATCCTCTGGGTGACGGTGCCCTCGACGCGGGACCGTGCGACCGCCACGATCACCGGTGTGGACGCGGACCCCGACGCTCGCGATCGGCGCCTGCTGCTCCTGTCGGTGTGGGCGTCCGCCGCCTTCGCCGTGATCTCCTCGGTCTGGGGCGTGCTCAGCGGCTCGTCGATGATCGTGTTCGACGGGCTCTCGTCCTTCATCAGCATCGGGCTCTCGGTGCTCGCGGTGCTGGCCCTGCGCGCGTCGCGCCGCGGTGCGGACGACCGCTACCCGTGGGGCCGCGAGGTGTGGGAGCCGGTGACGGTGGTCGTCAAGGCGATCGCGCTGGCCGCGTTGTGCGTGTACGCCGTGGTCGAGGGCGTCGCCGACCTGCTCGCCGGCGGCAGCGAGGTCGCCACCGGCTGGGCGCTGGCCTACGCGGTCGTCGCCACGGCCGCGGGGATCGTCGTCACCGTGCTCATGCGCCGCGGCGGGCGGTCGGACCTGGTGCGCGCCGAGGCGGCCGAGTGGTTCGGCGACACCCTCCTCTCGGTCGGGGTGCTCGTCGGCTTCGGCGTCGCGGTCGCGCTCGTGGCCGCCGGACGCCCGGACCTCGCCGCGTACGTCGACCCGGCGATGGTCGTCGTCGTGTCGCTGCTGTTCCTGCGGGTGCCCGCCCGGCTGATCGGCGGCGGGATGCGGGAGATCCTCGCGATGGCCCCGCCCGCGGAGACCCGCACGGAGCTGGAGGCCGCGGTGGAGGCCGTGCGCGAGCAGTTCGGGCTCGCCGAGTCGTTCCTGCGGGCCTCCAAGGTCGGGGGACGGGTGGACGTGGAGGTGGAGTTCGTGGTGGGGGAGGACTCCGCGGTGCGGACGGTGACCGACGGCGACGTGGTCCGTGCGGCCCTCCACGAGCGGCTCGCGGCGCTGGGCCACGAGCGGTCGGTCGTCGTCGCGTTCACCGCCGACCGCAGGTGGGCGCTGTGAGCGGCGCGCCCGTGGTCGTGCACCTGCGGCGCCCCGAGGACCTGCTGGCGGTGGCGCCCACGGGGCTGCTGGACGAGGACGGCGACGACGCGCGGACCGTGCCGGGGGTGCACGAGGCGCTCGACGAGCTGCTCACCCGCCGCCGAGCCGACCAGCGGGGCCGGGTGGTGGTCACGTTGCCGGTCGCCGCGGTCGGGGCCGACCGGGCCGCGGTCGAGACCCGGCTGACCGCGGCGCTGCGGCGCTGGTGCCGTCGCCGGCTCGAGGCCACCGAGCGCGAGGCCGCGGTGCTGTGGCGCCAGGGGCTCGCCTCGCTGCGCCCGGGGGTGCCCCTGTTCCTCGTCGGCCTGCTGCTCTCCACCGACTTCCTCGCGCCGGACGTGCCGGTGTTCCTCCAGAGCCTGCTCGGCGACGGGGTGTTCCTCGTGGTCGCGTGGGTCGGGCTCTGGTACCCGCTGGACCTGCTGTTCTTCGCCCGGCTCCCGCTGCGCCGCCGGTCCCGCGCCCTCGACGCGCTGCTCGCGATGCCGGTCGAGGTGCACGTGCGGGGCGGGTGACACCGGCGCCCCGCGGTTCAGCCGGCGCCGACGGCCTGCCGCTCGGGCTCGACGACGGCGACGACGCGTGAGCGCATCACCGTGCCACCTCGTAACGGAGGTGCGTGACGCCCGGCGCCGGGACGGCCTCGACGAGGCGCAGGTGCACGTGCTCGGGCAGCGACCGGAAGAACGGTCGGCCGCCGCCGAGCAGGACGGGCACCTGGTGGAGCACGACTTCGTCGACGAGTCCGGCCCGCAGCGCCGCGGTGACGGCGCCGCCGCCCATGAGCCCGACGTCGCCGTCACCGGCGGCCTCGCGGGCCATCGCGATCGCGTCCTCGATGCCGGCGACGAACGTCTGCCCGTCGGGCACCGCGGCCGGCGGGTCACCGAGCACGAACAGCCGGGCGCTGGGGTGCGGGCCGCCACCGCCCGACCACCCGGAGTCGTCGTAGGTGTGCCGCCCCGCCACCACCGCGCCGATCCGGCCGGCGGCCTCGTCGAAGAACCGGGCGCTGGGCTCGCTCAGCCGGAAACCGTCGAACACCCGGCTCGGCGTGTCACCGTTGAAGTACCAGTCGAAGAGCATCCCGCCGTCGCCGAGCCCGCGCCCCGGGCCGGGGTCGCGCCCGGTGATGTACCCGTCGACCGACACCGCGTGCGCGCTGAGGACCTTGCTCATGCCGACCTCCGGAGTTCCTTGAAGAGACTCGGGGGACGCTAGCAGGTCTGAGTTCCTCGAGGGAACCCGAACGGTAGGATCGGTGCCATGCAGCGCACGGACTTCGGGGAGATGGCGTGCTCCATCGCCCGCACGCTCGACGTCGTCGGGGAGCCCTGGTCACCCCTGATCCTGCGCGACGTATGGGTCGGGCTCACGCGCTTCGAGCAGATCCAGGCGGACCTCGGCGTGTCCCGGAAGGTCCTCACCGAGCGGCTCAACCACCTCGTCGACCAAGGGGTGCTCGAGCGCCGGCCCTACGACCGGCGACCCCGCTTCGAGTACGTCCTCACGGACAGGGGCACCGAGCTCGTCGACCTGCTGATGGTGATGGTCGGCTGGGCGGACAAGTGGCTCGCCGGGGAGGCCGGCCCCCCGGTCCTCTACCGCCACCACGCGTGCGGGGAGGTCAGCCGCGTCGATCTCCGCTGCGCCCACTGCGGCGAGCCGATGCACGCCCACGACGTCGACCTGCTCCCCGGGCCCGGCGCCGCCGCCTGAACCCCGCCCCTCACCGGTCGAGCATGGCCTCCTCGTGGTCCAGCTCGCGGAGCATCTCGCGCAGGATGCCCTCGTCGATGCGGCCCATGTCGCGGAACCGCACGAACGTCTCGCGCTCGGCGTCGAGCATCGCCCGGCGCAGGCGGGTGAACGCAACCGACGGGGCCTCGCCGATCTCGTCGTCGGAGCGGCCGAGGCGCTCCCACGCGCCGTTGGACCGGTGCTGCGCCCAGGTCCGCAGCTGCTCGGTGACGTGTGTCGGGGTGGACTCGTCCGCGAGCTCGTCGAGGCGGCCCACCGCGGCCTCGGCGGCGGCCTGCTTCACCGCGGCCTCGTCGAGGACGTCGCGCTGACCGCCCTTGTCGCGCACCTGCAGGCGGCGGATCAGCATCGGCAGCGTCAGACCCTGCAGCAGCAGCGTGCCGACGGTGATGACGAACGCGGCGAACAGGACCACGTCGCGTCCGGGCATCGCCGGGCCGGTGTCGCCGCCGGCCGGGATGGCGAACGCCGCGGCCAGCGTCACCACGCCGCGCATGCCCGCCCACGAGATGACGAACGGCCCGCGCCACGACAGGCCGGGATCCCGCGCCCGCACCCGCGGCAGCAGGCGCGGCAGGTAGATCGTCGGGAACACCCAGACGAACCGGGCCAGGATCGTCACGCCGAGCAGGGCGAGCGAGACCAGCAGGATCCGTCCGGCGTCCTCGCCGAGGCCCTCGACGACGACGCGCAGCTGCAGCCCGATCAGCGCGAACACCAGCGCCTCGAGCAGGGTGTCGAGCGCCTTCCAGACCGCCTGCTCCTGCAACCGGGTGGCGTAGCCGGCCTCGGTGGCCTTGTGGCCGAGGTACAGCCCGGCGATGACCACGGCGAGCACCCCGGAGGCGTGCAGCTCCTCGGCGAGCAGATAGATCGCGAACGGGACGAGCAGCCCGACCGCGCTCTCCATCGGGCCGTCGGCCAGGCGCATCCGCACCCGGTGCAGCAGCCAGCCGCCCACCGCGCCGATGAGCACCCCGCCCACCGCGGCGAGGGCGAACTCGCCCAGACCGTGCACGATCGTCGTGCCGGCGCCGACCGTGGTGGAGAGCGCCGCGGCGAGCAGCACCCGGAACAGGGTCAGCGCGGTGGCGTCGTTGAGCAGGCTCTCGCCCTCGAGGATCGTCATGATCCGGCGCGGCAGGCCCAGCCGGCGCCCGATCGACGCCGCGGCCACCGCGTCCGGCGGGGCGACCACGGCCCCGAGCACCAGGGCGCTGGCCAGCGGCAGCTCGGGCACGAGCAGCCACGCCGCGACGCCCACCACGGCGGTGGTGAACACGACGAGCCCCACCGCGAGCTGACTGATGCGCCGCAGGTTCTCCCGCAGGCGCAGCGTCGAGCTCTCCAGCGCCGCGGAGTAGAGCAGCGGTGGGAGGACCAGGAAGAGCACGAGGTCGGGGTCCAGGGGCACGATCGGCATCCCGGGCACGAAGGAGGCCGCCAGCCCGACGACGACGAGCAGCAGCGGCGCGGACACCCCGTACCGACGTGCCAGGGCGGTGACGGCGAGCGCCACGACGAACACCGCGAGCAGGACGCGGGGATCGGTCTCGGTCACGGCGTCCTCACGGCGCGGTGGGCGCGTGGCTCGCGGGCTGCGGTGGGGTCCACGGTGTCGTGGCCTGCAGGACGGCCTCGGTGAGCGCGTCGGCGCGCAGGTGCGTGCCCTGCTGGTAGGAGGGGTCGGCGACCATGTCGCTGAACGCCTGCCGGCTGGGGTAGCGCACGAGCAGGACCGCGTCCCAGGCCTGGCCGTCCTCGGCGACGAGCGCCGTCCCGCCGTTCCCGAGGTAGAGGATCTCGGCGCCGCGCGGCTCGGCGTGCCGGCGGAAGTGCGCGAGGTAGGCGGTGTACGAGTCGCGTGCCGCCGTGTAGCCGCCCTCGGCGTCGGGCCGGAACCGCAGCAGGTTGAGCATGACCACCGGGCCGCCGGGGTCCTCGGCCAGGAACGTCTTGAGGTCGCGCCCGCGGGGGTCGACGGCCATCAGGGGCCTCCTTCCGTCTCCGGCTTCACGTGCACGCTGACGGCGTAGCCGCCGCCGGCGTAGGGCTCCTCGCCCGCCCAGTCCGCCGTGCGCTCCCGGAGCTCGAGCCCCGCGGCGGCGCAGGCCCGGTCGTAGTCCTCGAGGCCCGGGAACGGCACGTCCGCGGGCATCGTGAACGGCACGTGCTCGGCGTCCAGGCCGAAGCCCGCGACGAGCAGCCCGCCGGGCCGCAGGTGCCCGGCGAGCGCGGCGACCACCTGGGCGTGCGTGCCCGGGGTCAGCAGCGGCCACAGGTTCCCGGCGGCCACGACGGCGTCGAGGGTGCGGTCCAGGCGCAGGGCTGCCGCATCGGCGAGGTCGACCAGCCGCCAGTCGAGGTCCGGCGCCGCGGCCCGGGCCTCGTCGAGCATCGAGGCGTCGAGGTCGAGGCCGACGACGTGGTGCCCGAGGCGTGCGAGGTGGATCGCGACCCGGCCGGTGCCGCAGCCGGCGTCGAGGACCGCGCTGGGCCGGCCGTCGAGCAGGGCGTGGACACGGCGGGCCTCGCCGTGCAGGTCCTCGCCCGCGGCCTCGAGGGCGGCGAAGCGCGCGGCGTAGCCCGGGCCGGCGGTGCCGCCGGTGACGGCGAGCCAGGGGTTCTCGGCCACCGGGACACCATAGGCGGGAGCGCGGAGTGTTGATGATGTCCGTGGGGTCACGCGGCACATGCGAATGTGTGCATGTATCGTCCGGGTGGTGGGACACGGACACGGGCACGGGCACGCCGGCCGGGACGACCGGCGCCGGCTCGGGCTCGCGCTCGGCGTCACCGTCGTCGTGCTGGTCGTCGGCATCGCCGGTGCGGTGCTCACCGGCTCGCTGGCGCTGCTCGCCGACCTCGGGCACGTCGGTACCGACGTCGTCGCGCTCGGCACCGCACTCGTCGCCTCCGGGCTCGCCGCGCGCCCCCCGAGCCGCCGGCGCACCTTCGGCCTGGGGCGCGCCGAGGTGCTCGGTGCCGCGCTCAACGCCGTCCTGCTCCTCGGGGTCACCGTCTGGGTCGCGGTCGAGGCCGTCGAGCGCCTCGCCACGCCGACCGCCGTCCCCGGGGGCGGGCTGCTGCTCTACGGCCTCGTCGGGCTCGTCGGCAACGTCGTCGCGCTCGCGGTGCTGCGGCGGGGCAGCGGCGGCATGAACGTGCGCGGTGCCGCGCTGCACGTCCTCGGCGACGCGCCGGGCTCGGTGGCCGTGCTCGCCGCGGCGGCGGTCACGCTGACCACGGGCTGGGCGTACGCCGACACGGTGGCCTCCCTGGTCATCGTCGCGATCCTCCTGCCGCGCACGGTCGCGCTGCTGCGCGAGACCGGCCACGTGCTGCTCGAGGGCGCCCCGGCGGGCATCGACGTCGACGACGTGCACGCGACCCTGCTCGACGTCGGGGGCGTCGCCGAGGTCCACGACCTGCACGTCTGGGCCATCAACGACCGCAGCCCCGCCGTCTCGGCCCACCTCGTCATCTCCGACGAGGGCTGCACGACGGCCGACTGCGGCGAGCACGGCGTGCTCGACCGCGCGACACACCTGCTGCGCGAGCGCTTCGGTCTGGAGCACAGCACGCTGCAGATCGAGGCCCTCGAGCACGCCGAGCACGAGCGGGCCTGCGAGCCGCCGCGACCCGCGGACGCCTTCAGGAGGCGCTGACGACGAAGGCCCGCCGGTGCTCCGAGGGCGTGCGGCCGTAGGCGTCGAGGAACGCGGCGCGCATCGTCTCGGTGGAGCGGAAGCCGCAGCGGGCCGCCACCCGGGCCAGCGGGACGTCGGTGGTGGCGACGAGGTGGGCGGCGGCCTCGGTGCGGGTGCGTCGGACGTGCTCGGCCGGGGTGCGGCCGAGGTGGGCGCGGAACAGGCGCGTGAGGTGGCGCTCGCTGACCCCGGCGTGCCGGGCGAGGACCGCGGCGCCGAGGTCGGCGTCGAGGTGCCCGGCGACGTGGTCGACGACGCGGCGGACGACGTCGTCGGCCGGTGCCGGGGCCGCGACGTGCAGGCTCATCTGTGCTTGGGTCCCCGGGCGCTGCAGGTAGGTCACCAGCGAGCGCGCCGCGCGCCGGGCGAGTGCCGGCCCGTGGTCCTCGGCGACGAACGACAGGGTCAGGTCGAGCGCGCTCGTCACCCCGGCCGACGTCGCGATCCGGCCGTCACGGATGAAGATCGGGCCGGGGTCGACCGTGACCGCCGGGTACGCCCGGGCGAGGTCGGCCGCGAAGCGCCAGTGCGTCGTGGCGCGACGCCCGTCGAGCAGGCCCGCGGCGGCCAGCACGCTCGCGCCGGTGCAGACGGAGGCCACCCGGCGCGCGTCGCGCGCGAGGCGCCGGACGTGGGCGGTGAGCACCGGGTCGCGCGCCGCGTCGTCGCTGCCGAGGCCGCCGACGACCACGAGCGTGTCCACGGGGGCCGTGTGGTGCTCCAGCGCGCCGTGGGCCTCCAGGCGCAGCCCGGGTCGGCAGGTGATCGGTCGGCCGCCGACGGTCAGCAGCTGCACGGCGTAGGGCGGGTCGGCCCCGACGTCGCCGGCGACCGAGAGCGTCGTGGTGACGCACGAGACGTCGAGCAACTCCGCGTCCTCGTAGCCGACGACGACCGTCCCGCTTCCCATGCCGGGAGCCTAGCCAGCAACGAGGTCCGCCGGGACCACCTGCGCAGGAATCCGGACACGTGCCCTGGATACCCCCCGTGGGTACCGATGGCGCCGCATCCTCGGGGCCATGAGATCCGACGTCACCCCGACCACCCACCACGCGCAGCAACGGATCGGCGCCCTGGGTCGCCGCTGGCCGGCCGCGGTCGGTGCCGCCGCGGCGATCGCGATGGTCCTCGACGGGGGCGGGCGCGAGGGCCTGACGACCGTCGTGCTCATCGCCGTCTCGTGCTACCTCGCCGCGGCGGTGACCGGACGGCCCTGGATGGCCTGGGCGTGGATCGTGCCCGGGAGCCTGCTCGTCGTCGCGTCGCGGGCGCTCGACGTCGCCCCGCTGCTCGTCCACGGGGCCGCGGCGGTGGCCCTGGTGGTCGTGGGGCTCGTGCGCGGGGCGTCCCGCCCGGCGCTCGCACGGCAGACCGCGGGGTTCGTGGGCTACGGCCTCCTGGTCGTCGCGGCGCTGGCGCTGCCGCCGGGCCCGGGGCTCGTGCTGGCCGCGCTCGCGCTGATCGGGCACGCCGGCTGGGACGTGTGGCACCTGCGGCGGCACCGCGACGAGATCTCACCGTCGCTGGCCGAGGCGTGCGTGGTGCTCGACGTCCTGTTCGGCGTGGTGACCCTCGTGCTGGCGGTGGTGATCTGAGGTCGTCGAGGCCGACCCCGCCCGCGAGCTGATGACGACGCTGGGGTACCCCCGTGCTGGTGACGACCTCGCACACGGTGGTGGAGAGCCCCCTCGGGCCGCTGACGCTGCGCGCCGAGGACGGCGTGCTGTCCGGGCTGTACATGACCGAGCACCGCCACGGCCCGGGCGCCGACGCGCTCGGGGTGCTCGATCCCGACGGCCTGCCGGCCGTGCGCGAACAGCTCGCGGCGTACTTCGCCGGTGAGCTGCGGGTGTTCGACGTCCCGGTGGCGGTGCGGGGCACGCCGTTCCAGCAGCGGGTGTGGGCGGCGCTGCGGCAGATCCCGTACGGCGCGACGACGACCTACGGGGAGCTCGCCGCGGCCCTCGGGACGCCCAACGCCCCCCGGGCCGTCGGGCTCGCCAACGGCCGCAACCCGGTCAGCATCGTCGTGCCGTGCCACCGTGTGGTCGGCGCGAGCGGCGCCCTCACCGGCTACGGCGGCGGCGTGGAGCGCAAGCGCGCCCTGCTCGACCTGGAGCGGGGGGCGCGCGGCGGGTGACCCCCGCGCGTCCGGGCTCCACTGCCGGGCTCCACTGCCGGGCTCCACTGCCGGGCTCCACTGCCGGGCTCCACT
>Ga0196958_10000275_pt1 | contig 16687 bp, 15 predicted proteins | sample S1v_10metaG_FD_148654 | JGI IMG/M metagenome (GOLD analysis project Ga0196958, IMG submission 148654) | Soil microbial communities from Anza Borrego desert, Southern California, United States - S1+v_10 | ecosystem: Environmental > Terrestrial > Soil > Desert | place: USA: California | collected...
CGGACGCTGTAGTACGCCGCGTCGCCCTTGAACGGGCAGTACGTCGAGTGTTCCGTCCGCTCCAGCACGCCGAAGTCGACGTCGGCACGCGGGATGTACTGCGCGGGCGGGTAGTCCGCCTCCCGCAGCGTGAGCGCGTTCGCGCTGTCCGCCACGACCTTACCGCCGACCGTGACGACCACCCGTGCCTTGTTCGGCGTCACCGTGATCGGGTGGGCCGCGCTCGGCTTCAGCACCTTCTTGTCAGGCATGGATCAGCTCCTCGAGGGTTTCCGATACCGGGAACAGCGACGCCGCCCGCGCGGATATTCCCTCCGGGTAGGCGGTACCCCGGGTTCGGCAGATTGACCGGAAACGCCCTCGACGACGCAGGGTAACCCTCGTTCGAGGTTCTTGAGCGACGGCGGGCCTCTTCCCACCCCGGTCCGGCTGTCGGGTGAGGGAGCTTGGCGCTGCCGGCGGACTCGAAACCACCAGTTCCACCAGACCGATGAACCGGCTCAGGGGAACACTTCTCACGTCAGCTGTGCGCGGCAAAGGAACGCTACTCCAGAACGACCGATTCTGGTCAGCACCAAGGTCGCTTCTTCGCCGCCGCGAGGTTTCAGCTTGCGGCGCAACGCGTCCGGGTTGATGTCGAGACCACGGACGAGGATCTCCACGCGTCCGATGTCGTGTTTTTTCAGCGAGACGCGCAGATTCTTCTCGCTGTACGGTCCGTGCTCGACCACCCGGAACGCCCGGATTCCCGGCGGCGGGACGTCGCCGGTCAGATAAGCGATGCGTTCGTCGAGTTGCCACAGGCCGTGCCGTGCCGCGTAATGCCGCACGAGTCCGGCCCGGACGACGGCGCCGTCGGGGTCGACGATCCATGCACCCGGTTCACGCACGGGAATGTCGTCGGGATCGGCGTCGGTGACCGTCCACTGTGTACCGTCCGACCGCAACACCGTCGCCCGGCGCGACACCGTCGAGCCCACGCCACGCCACAGGCACGCCTCACGGACCTGACCGTCCAAAGAGACCAGTTCGACCTCGTCCGCCCACGGCGCGATGGAGAAATCGAGCCCCGGCGCGCATTTCACCGCAAGCGCGCGGCCGGCGTACGACTCGACCAATCCGTCCAGCGGCGGAAGGAAATCGGCGGGCTTCCACGCCCGGCGCCCGGCGGAGTCGCGGCGGGCGGGATCAGCGACGACGACCGAAGCACGGCTGACCGGCCGCAGCGCGTCGGCACGCACCAAACCGGGCGAAACCCCGGCCTCGAAAGCGTTGTGCCGCGCCATCGCCAGCCGGACCTCGTCCAGATCCGAGCCGAGCGCCCGGGAGGCGGCGCGGGCGATCTCGATCAGGTCCGCGCCGACGGAACACGTCACGTCATGGACGTCGCGACCGGCCAGCCGCGAAGCCCGGTGCCGGGCGACCAGTGTGGCGCTGGCCTGCTGGAGCGCGTCGCCGGTGAACAGCCACGAATCCGCGGAGTCCAGTTTGGCCGACGACTTCCGCCGCAGTACCACCGTTTCCAGTACCGCGGCCGCGTGGTCCGGGGCGATCCGGCGCACGGCGGCGACGTCGGCGATGCGGGTCTTGTCGGTCAGCGGCAGGGACGAGCATTCGGCGAGCGCCGCGCTTCCCGCGCCGGAGCGCAGGAAGGCGACGTCGTCGAGCGTGAACTGATACGGCACCTACGAACGCTTGGTGCCGGTGATCATCACGTTGTAGAACAGCTCGCGCGGCAGCACCTTGGCGAACAGCTTCTTGTCCAACGCGGACAACCGCAGCCAGAGCCGGTACGCGAACAGGCGCCAGCGCAGGGTCAGCTTCTCCTGCGGCACGGCGGCTTCGAAGGTCCGGATCGGCCAGCCCGCGAGCGCGGCGGCGAACTCCTCGGTGACCGCGCGGACGTCCTGCGCGCCCGCGCCGCGGGCCATCGACTCCAGTTCCGACGGGTCGAAGGTGTGGATGTCGACCACGGCCTCCAGCGCGGCCGCGCGGGAGGACTCGTCGAGTTCTTCCTGCGGACGGCGCCAGCCGTTCAGCACCGGGAGCTTGGTCAGGTTGGTGGTGAGGTACCACGTGAGCTGGCCGAGCTTGCGCGCGTAGAAGTCGCCGACCTTCGTCGGTTCACCCGCGAAGACGAACCGGCCGCCCGGCTTCAGCACCCGCAGCACCTCGGCGAACGCGGCACGGACGTCCGGGATGTGGTGCAGCACGGCGTGCCCGACGACGAGGTCGAAACTGCCGTCCTCGTAAGGGATCCGCTCCGCGTCGGCGACCCTGCCGTCGACGTCGAGGCCGAGGTTCTCGGCGTTGCGCAGCGCGACCTGGACCATGCCCGGCGAGAGGTCGGTGACCGAACCCTTCTTGATCACCCCGCCCTGCATGAGGTTCAGCAGGAAGAAACCGGTGCCGCTGCCCAGTTCCATCGCGGTCGGATACGGCTGGCCGTCCTCCCCGGCGACGGCGTTGAACACGTCCGTCGCGTAGGAGATGCAGCGCTCGTCGTAGGAGATGGACCACTTTTCGTCGTAGGTGCCGGCTTCCCAGTCGTGGTAGAGCACGTTGGCGAGCTTGGGGTCGTCGAAGGCGGCCTTGACCTCTTCGGCGGTGGCGTGCGGGTTCGGCGCCGGATCGTTCACCTGCGTCATCGCGCTTACTTCCCCTCGAAGGTGGCCTTGCCAGGGCCGTTCTCGATGAACGACTTCATGCCGTTGCGCTGGTCCTCCGTCGCCCAGAGCGCGGCGAAGAGGTGGGATTCGAGCTTCAGACCGCTCGCGAGGTCGGTGTCGAGACCGCCGTCGATCGCGGCCTTCGCGGCACGGAGCGCCACAGCGGGGCCGTTCGCGAACTGCGAGGCCCACTTGTGCGCGGCGGCGTAGACGTCGTCCGGCGCGACGACCTCGTCGAGGATGCCCAGCGCGAGTGCTTCCTCGGCCTTCACGAACCGGCCGGTGAACACGAGGTCCTTGGTCTTGCTCGGGCCGATGAGCCGCGCCAGGCGCTGCGTGCCGCCGGCGCCGGGGATGACGCCGAGCTGGATCTCCGGCTGGCCGACCTTGACGTTGTCGCCGGCGATCCGGCGGTCGGCGGTCAGCGCGAGTTCGAGCCCGCCGCCCAGCGCGTAGCCGGTGATGGCCGCGACGACCGGCTTCGGGATGTTCGCGATGGTGGCCAGCGACGCCGTCAGCGCCGCGCCGAACTTCGCGATCTCCGGGTAGGTGCGCTCGGCCATCTCCTTGATGTCCGCGCCACCCGCGAAGGTCTTCTCGCCGCCGTAAAGGATCACGGCGCGCACGTCGTCGCGCTCGGAGGCCTCACGGGCCGCTTCGGCCAGCTCGGCCTGCACCTGGTTGTTCAGCGCGTTGACCGGCGGGCGGTCCAGCCGGATCGTGCCGACCCCGCCTTCGACCTCGAGACTTACGAACTCTCCCACGCCGTCCTCCTTAACCGTCCGAGACAGATTGCAGGCTACCGGTCAGTACGACCCGTCAGCGGCGACGGGCGAAGTAGCGATCACCGGACCGTTCGAGCAGCAGGTCCTGATCGAACGTCTTGGACAGGTTGTCACTGGTCACGACATCGTCCACCAAGCCGGAGGCGACCGCGCGGCCGTCACGCAGCAGCAGCGCATGGGTGAATCCCGGCGGGATCTCTTCCACGTGATGGGTGACCAGTACCATGGCCGGGGCCTCGGGATCGAGGGCCAGCTCCGAAAGGCGCGCGACGAGGTCCTCGCGGCCGCCGAGGTCGAGTCCGGCGGCGGGCTCGTCGAGCAGCAGCATCTCCGGGTCGGTCATCAGCGATCGGGCGATCAGCGTCCGCTTGCGCTCGCCCTCCGACAGCGTCCCGAAGGTGCGATCGGCCAGGTGCGCGATGCCGAGGGCGCCCAAAAGCTCCAAGGCGCGGTCGGTGTCGAGGCTGTCGTATGCCTCACGCCAGCGGCCGACGACGGCGTAACCGGCGCTCACCACGACGTCGACGACGCGCTCCTCGCCCGGTACACGCTGGGCGATCGCGGCCGAGGTGAACCCGATCCGCGGGCGCAGCTCGAAGATGTTGACCTTGCCGATGCGGTCGCCGAGCAGGTCGACCGTTCCCGAGGTCGGGTGGAGTTCGGCCGCGGCCAGCCGGAGCAGGGTGGTCTTGCCCGCGCCGTTCGGGCCGAGCACCACCCAGCGTTCGTCCAGTTCCACGGTCCAGTCGAGGTCGGCGAGGAGGTCGTTGCCTGTTCGGCGGACCCCGACACCGGTCATCCTCACCACGAGGTCGTCAAGTTCGCTGGGCTGGATCGGCTCGCTCACCTGCCCATTGTGTCCGCACACGCGCGCGCGTGTGCACCGGGCCGCCGGTCGGGAGAAAGCGGCTGGTCCAGGAAGTGGGACGGAGCGACCGGTGGGAAGGCACTGTGGCACCATCGGCGGCGTGATCAGGTCCGTGTCCGCCGCCTTCCCCGTCATCGGGGGCTCTTTCTGGCGCCGCCGGGCCATCGACCTGCTCCTCGTCGCCTCGTGCGGATGTACCGCCGCGCGACACGGCTGAGTCCCCGTTCTTCCCGTGTCGCGCCGCGTTCGACCCTGCTTCCGCGCCCGCGAACCCCACGAGGAGCTTCACCGTGACCACGTCCCTCACTCCCGACCAGGACTTCGAGATCCATCCGCGGCTGATCGACCCGCTGCTCCCGGAACTGCTGCACCCGGAGCGTCTGCTTTGGACACCCCGTGAACTGGCCGAGCTGACCTCCACGGTCACCACCGAACTGACCTCGGGTCTGCGCGGTCTGCTGCGGTTCGACGCCGCCCACCGCTGGTGGGCGCGGCTCGCGCTGACCGACGGCGTCGAACTGTGGCTGCTGTCGTGGCTGCCCGGCCAGCGGACCGAACCGCACGACCACGGCGGCGCGTCCGGCTCGTTCACCGTGCTGCAGGGCGAGCTGGGCGAGGAGTACCGCTATCCCGGCGGCCCGATCCGGCGCCGCACCCACGTGGCGGGTGAAGGCATCGGCTTCGGCGCGGGGCGCGCCCACCAGGTGACCGGCATCGGCTCCGAGCCCGCCGCCAGCGTCCACGCCTACTCGCCGCCGCTGGTCGCGACCCGCGAATACGGCTCGCTCACCGAAGTCCCCGCCGAGATCCCCTCGCTCACCCCGATACCGGGCCGATGAGTGCGATAGACGCCCTGCTGGCGGCCGCCCGGTCCGGACTGGACCGGGCGGAGCCCGAACAGGCACTGCGGCTGCAACGGGACGGGGCCTTGATCGTGGACATCCGCCCGCACGTCAACCGGGTCGAAGAGGGTGAGATCCCGGACTCGGTGGTCGTCGAACGCATCCACCTCGAGTGGCGGCTCGCGCCGGACAGCGAGTGGCGGCTGCCGCAGGTGAAACCGGACTCGACGGTGATCGTCGTCTGCAACGAGGGGTACTCGTCGAGCCTGGCCGCCGCCGACCTGCGGCGGCTCGGCCTGCCGGGTGCCACCGACCTCGAAGGCGGGTTCCGCGCCTGGCGTTCGGCGGGTCTCCCGATCCGCGAAGGCGGCACGCCGGCCGTCCCCTGACGCGCTATCGGCGGACCGCGAGCCGGGCGATCGAATCCGGCCAAAGCGGGAGCGCGGCGTGGATCCCGGCGGGTCGCGTCGGCCGGGGGTTGACCAGCACCCCGGTCGCCACGTCACGGCCGGCGGCCGCGAGCACGACGTCGCGGCCCGTCCGGTGCCGGATCCGGGACCAGCCCGCGCCGGTGACCGCGCGGTATTCGGCCAGCAGACGCTCGTCGGTGAAGACGCAGAACCAGTCGCCGTGCGCGCCGAGGCGGGCCGGGACCGGGGCGCCCGCCTCGTCCGCCGGGCCGCACACCGTCCCGTCGAGGAACATCCGCAGGACCGAGGGGACGGGGTCGCGCGGGCCGCCGTCGGGCCGCTCCCGTTCCGGGCGGACGTTCCCCGCGATCCACCGCGAGGCGAGCCGGAAGTCTTCACCGGTGAGGTCTTCCTGGAAACCGTCCAGGCTGTTCTTGACGCTCCCCAGGAAGTCGTAGAACCGCCGGGTGCAGGTCCGCTCGGAGACCGCGACCCGGCCGCGGTCGACCATGGTCCTGATCCGGCCGACCATGCCCGCCCCGCCGTCCACCGGATCGACGCCGAGGTTGTAGGCGGTCCAGACGATTTCGGGCATGAGCGGATCGGCGAACCGCTCGAGGACGCGGTTCAGCCGCAGAAGGACGATTTCGCGCACCCTGCCGGCCTCGGCGTCCTCGGCGATACCCCAGATTTCCCGCAATTCCGGGCCCAGCGCGCGGCCGAGCCCGTCCTGCCGGATCCCGGCGCGGGCGTGGACATGGTGCAGCCGGTCCTTAGCCCTGCGCGACGTTCTCGTTTCCTTAGCCGAAGCCACCATTCCTCCGCCATTCGGGATCGGCCCGGGAAAGTCTATTTCACCGGGCCGTTCCGTAGTGTTCGGCGGAACTCGAGAATCGGCGTTTTCTTTTGTTCGGTACCGGCTTGACGAGGGCTTACGCGTGGACGACCCGGGCCAGTTCCGCCGGTGTGGCCAGCAGACGGTGTTTCGGCAGCACGCGAACGGTATAGCCGATCGAGCCCGGATGCGGCAGTTTCAGCCGCGCCGCGAAAGCGCCGATCCCGTCGCCCGACATCGGAACGGTGACCGGGTCGCTCAGTTCGTCCCCGTCGCCCACCTTCCCGACGACGGCCTGAACGTCCACTTCGGACGATTCGAGGCCGGCGAGGTCGATCCGGGCCCGGATGGTGACCTCGGTGCCGGTGACCATCGGCGCGGCGTCCTCGACGAGCAGCTCGGTGTCGAAGATCCGCACGCGCGGCCAGGCGACGTCGAGTTTGGTCCGGTAGTCGGCCAGCGACAACGCGCCGCGATAGCCGTCGCCCGTGGCCACCGCGACCATCCGCGAGGCGGGCAGATAACCCGATTCGACGTACTCCCGCACCATCCGGGAGGCCTGCACGCGCGGCCCGAGCGTTTCCAGCGTGTGCCACACCATCGACAGCCAGCCGCCGGGCACACCGCCCGCGTCGCGGTCGTAGAACAGCGGCGCGATCTGGTGGCCCAGCAGGTCGTAGAGCGCCGCGGCCTCCAGTTCGTCGCGGCGCAGCGGATCGGTGACGCCGTCCGCGGTCGGGATCGCCCAGCCGTTGCTGCCGTCGTAGCACTCGTCCCACCAGCCGTCACGGATGGACAGGTTGAGGCCGCCGTTGAGCGCGGACTTCATCCCCGAGGTCCCGCACGCCTCCAGCTGCCGCACCGGCGTGTTCAGCCAGACGTCACAGCCGCGGTAGAGGTAGCGCGCCATGGACATGTCGTAGTCCGGCAGGAAGACGATCCGGCGCCGGACCTCGGGATCGTCGACGAACCGGACGATCTGCTGGATCAGCTGCTTGCCGCCCTCGTCGGCCGGATGCGATTTGCCCGCGACGACGAGCTGGATCGGGCGCCGCTCGTCCAGCAGCAGCGCGCGCAGGCGCTCCGGGTCGCGCAGCATCAGCGTCAGCCGTTTGTACGTCGGCACGCGGCGCGCGAAGCCGACGGTCAGCACGTCCGGGTCGAAGACCGTGTCGGTCCAGCCGAGTTCGAGCGCGGACGCGCCGCGCTGCATCCACGCGGCCCGCACCCGGCGCCGCACCTCGGCGACCAGCTTCTCGCGCAGCTCACGCCGCAGCGCCCACAGCTGCTCGTCGCTGACGCCGTCCCGTAGCGGCCTGCCCGGGACGCCGTCGAGACCCAGCTCCTCGTGGTTGCGCCCGAGCAGCGCGCTCAGCTCACGAGCCACCCACGTCGGCCCGTGCACGCCGTTGGTGACCGAGGAGACGGGCACCTCGTCGAAGTCGAACCCGGGCCACAGCCGGGAGAACATCCGCCGCGACACCCGGCCGTGCAGTGCCGAAACGCCGTTCGCGCGCTGCGCGAGCCGCAATCCCATATGCGCCATGTTGAACAGGCCGGGGTTGTCCTCCGCGCCGAGTGCGAGGACACGGCGCGGATCGACGTGCGGGACCAGTCTGCCGTCGGTGAAGTACCGCTGGACCAGGTCGACGGGGAACCGGTCGATCCCGGCGCTGACCGGGGTGTGCGTGGTGAACACGGTGCCGGCGCGGACGGCGGGCAGCGCCTCGTCGAACGCCAGCCCGTCGGCCTGGATGATCTCGCGGGCACGTTCGAGCCCGAGGAATCCGGCGTGGCCTTCGTTGGTGTGGAACACCTTCGGCTGCGGATGCCCGGTCAGCTCGCAGTACCGCCGCACCGCGCGGAAGCCGCCGATCCCGGCCAGGATCTCCTGCCGGATGCGATGGTCGGCGTCGCCGCCGTACAGCCGGTCGGTGACCGCGCGCAGGTCCTCGTCGTTGGCCTCGGTGTCGGTGTCCAGCAGCAACAGCGGGATCCGGCCGACGCGGGCCTTCCAGATCTGCGCGTGCAGCGTGCGCCCGGCGGGCATCGCGACGTCGACCAGCACCGGCTCGCCGCCGTCGGTCAGCAGCTCCAGCGGGAAGGCGTTGGGATCGATGACCGGGTAGTGCTCGACCTGCCAGCCGTCGAGCGACAGCGCCTGCCGGAAGTAGCCCGCGCGGTAGAGCAGCCCGACGCCGATCATCGGCACGCCGAGGTCCGAAGCCGCTTTGAGGTGGTCACCGGCGAGCACGCCGAGGCCGCCGGAGTAGTTCGGCAGTGCCTCGGTGACGCCGAACTCCATCGAGAAGTACGCGACGGCCGGGGGAAGGTCGGCGTCGTCCTGCTTCTGGTACCAGCGCGGCTCGGCGAGGTACCGGTCCAGATCGGCGACCGCCTCGCGCGCGTGGGTCAGGAAGGCGTCGTCGACGGCGAGCTCGTCGAGCCGGGCCGGGGGCAGCGCGGTGAGCATCCGCAGCGGATCGCGGACGCGGTTGAACAGCTCCGCGTCCATCGACGCGAACAGGTCGCGCGTGGGTGGATGCCAGGTCCAGCGCAGATTCGTGGCGAGGTCACCGAGGCCGGAAAGCGACTCCGGCAGGCTCGCGCGGACGGTGAACCGGCGGACTGCTTTCATGAGGAGCGACCATATCGGCAGGGCCCCCGCCTCGCTCAAGACCCACTTCGGGGATTACCTGCACGCGGGCCATAAGCGCTGGGTAGGGTCCCTGCTTGCCGGAGTACGCGGCCCGGTCGGGGCCCTGACGACAAGCGAGTGAACATGATCCAAGGGGGAGTGCGGGGCATCCGTCGCCCGGCTCTGATCGCGGTCGTGACGGTGCTGGCCCTCGGGCTGAGCGCCTGCAACGACAAGGGAGGCTCGACCGGTCAGCAAGGCAGCCAGCCGGGCGCCGGTGACATCGCCGGTCTGCCGGTCACGCATTTCGAGAGCGGTCTGAAGCCCGATGCGCCCGAACCGGATCTGCAGGTCCGCAACGAGGACGGCTCCGAGGACGACCGGCTCGCCATCGCCGCGATCGCCGACGCGCAGGCCTACTGGACCGAGGTCATGCCGCGCGACTTCGGCCAGCCGTACGAGCCGCTGAAGTCGCTGCTGTCCTACAGCGCGAAGACCGACGACGAAGAGACCGAATGCGGCAGCGTCAAGAAGCTCGTCAACGCGTTCTACTGCCCGCCGGGTGACCTGGTGGCGTGGGACCGCGGCGTGCTGCTGCCCATGCTGCGCGAACGGTTCGGGAAGATGGCGGGCGCCGTCGTGCTCGCGCACGAACTCGGGCACGCCGTGCAGTACCGGCTCGGCGAGAAGGCCAGCATCAAGAAGAACACCCCGTCGATCGTCAAGGAGCAGCAGGCCGACTGCTTCGCCGGCGGTTACTTCCGCTGGGTCGCCGAGGACAAGAGCAAGTTCTACCGCGTCTCCACCTCCGAAGGCCTCAACCAGGTCATGGCGTCGCTGTTCCTGATCCGCGACCAGGCGGGCACCAGCGCGACCAAACAGGGCGCGCACGGCACGGCGTTCGACCGCACGTACGCGTTCCAGGTCGGGTTCGAGAAGGGCCCGAAGGAATGCGCGGCGATGAACGAGGAGAACATCAAGGCACGCATCACCGAGCGCCCGTTCGACAAGGGTGACAAGGGCAAGGGCGACGAGAAGCTCGACGCCGAGATCATCGGGATCCTGAAGAAGAGCCTCGACGAGGCCTTCAAGGGTGCCGGTGTCCCGGGCCCGGAGATCACCGAGGACGGCAACGGCAGCTGCTCCGGCGGCCCCAGCACCCCGCCCGCGTCGTACTGCCCGTCGAACAACACCGTCAGCATCGACCTGACCAAGCTGCGCGAACTCGCCCAGCCGGTCGACCAGCAGGCGGAATGGGAGAGCGGGCACAGCGAGGGCAAGGGCGACTTCGCCGCGTTCTCGGAAATCGCGTCCCGGTACGCGATGGGCATCCAGAAGGGCGTCGGCGCGTCGATCGACAACGCGAACGCGGGACTGCGGACCGCCTGCCTGGTCGGCGCGTGGGCGAAGGCCAGCTCGGTGCCCGGCGCGACGCTGCGGCTTTCCGCCGGTGACCTCGACGAGGCCATCTCGGACCTGCTGAGCCCGGAGAGCCTGGTGTCCGCCGACGTCAACGGCAAGCGCGTGGACAACGGTTTCGAGCGGGTCGAGGCGCTGCGGAAGGGCTACTTGGAGAGCTCCTCGGTCTGCTCGACCCAGTACGGCTGATCGGTCCGGTCTTGCCTCCCTGAAGTGCTATGAAAGGACCTTTCATAGCATCGGAAGTTGCCAGGCCTGCCCCGGGAGCGCGCGGCCTCGCACACAGCTCGCGCTTAAAGCTCACGAACCAAGCCGGCCGTCTCGCGTGCCTGACGGGACGACACGTGTGCCGTCTAAGTACATGAAGGCCCCCTTCCTTGCGTCAGGCGCAAGGAAGGGGGCCTTCATGTACCGAAAGAACCTCAGTACAGAGCGCTCGCCAGATCCCGCCGCGCCTTCATGACGCGCTCGTCCGCCGAGTCGAACAGGTCGAACAGCGCCACGAGGTGCTCCCGCGCCTTGTTGCGCTCGTCGCCCGCGGTCCGCCGCACGACGGCGATCAGCCGCGCGAAGCCCGCCTCGGGCCGCTGTCCCGCGACCTCGAGGTCCGCGGCGGCGAGCTGCGCTTCGAGGTCGGCCGGGTTCGCGTCGGCCTTCGCGATCGCGTCGGGGCCCGCGGCCTCGGCGCGGGCGGTGAACTTGACCTGCGCGAGCGCGGTCTTGGCCTCCTCGTTCGCCGGCTCGACGTCGAGGATGCGCTCGTAGGCCGCCTGAGCCGCCGCGAAGTCACCGCGTTCGAAGGCCTCCTCGGCCTCGGTGAACCGCGGGTCCTCCGGCACCTCGACGCCGCCGCCGTTCTCCTCGGCGGCCTTGATGCCGGGGAGCCGGTCGCGCAGCGCGTCGAGCAGCGAACCGAGCCACTTGCGGATCTCGGGTTCGGGCAGCGCGCCCGAGAACGCGTCGACCGGCTGGCCGCCGCCGATGGCGATGACCGTCGGGATCGACTGCGCGCCGAAGAGCTGCGCGATGCGCGGGTTCGCGTCGACGTCCACCTTCGCGAGCACCCAGGCGCCACCGGAATCGGCGGCGAGGCGTTCCAGCACGGGGCTGAGCTGTTTGCACGGGCCGCACCATTCGGCCCACAGGTCGACGACCACCAGCTGCCGCATGGATCGTTCGACGACCTCGGACTGGAAGGTCGCTTCGGTGACGTCGATCACGGCGCCACCCGTGGCGGGGGCGCCGGGTGCGGCACCGTCCGCCGGGCGCGGCGGGGCTGGGGGCTGTTTCTGCGGCGCTTCGGCACGCGCCTTGAGCGCGGAAAGGTCGACCGCGCCGGAAAGCGCGGCGGAAAGGGCCGCCGTCTTCGATGCTGATCCGCGTGGGTGTGTCACGGTTCCATCCTGGCACGCATCCCCGAGGGTTTCACCGCACGCCCCCGGCTGTCCGCTTGGCAGGACGGTTCCGTTCCGGCAGGCTCGCCACGAAGGGGGTGATCGACATTCCGACCCGTAGGACGGCCACGGTGGCCGTCGCGATCGCCATCGCCACCGTTTGGGTGAGCGTCATCACGGTGCTGATCGCCCATCAACCCGATCCCGGTGTCGGCAGTCCGGGGCAACTCCGGGACGGCCTCACCGCCGCGCTCAACGAGCACGACGTCGAGGCCCTCTCCGAACTCATCGACTACCCGCCCGCGTCGGCGGACGACTTCGCGAAGTCCTATGTCGACGCACTGGCCGGTCGCGGCGCCCACGACGTCACGGTGAAGTTCGCACCGGACGATCTCGCGCCGACTTCGGCGACCGTCAGCGGGAAACTGGCCGACGGCAGCGCGTTCGACTACCCGGTGGCCATCGCGGTCAAGGGCGGGCTGTGGCTGGTGTCCTTCACCCCGCCGCTCCCCTGACCTACTCGCTCAGGTGCTTCTCGACGCGTTCCACCTTCGCGGTCAGCTGGCCTTCGTAACCCGGCCGGATGTCGGCCTTGAGCACTAGTCCGACCCGTGACGAGCCCTCCCCCGCGGCCTCGACGGCGCGTTTGACGACGTCCATCACCTGATCCCAACTCTCCCCCTCCACATTGGTGAACATCGCGTTGGTGGAATTCGGCAGGCCGGACTCGCGTACCACTTTCACCGCGCGGGCGACGGCCTCGCTGACCCCGCCGTCCTCCTCGGTCGCGGACGGGCTGACACTGAAGGCCACGATCATCTTCTGCTCCTCGTTCAGACGCTTTTCCCACGCATAACACCCGGTCGTGCGGCATGGCACGGGTACCCGCTGGTAACTTCGACCGCCATGAGCCGTCCGTTGCCGTTCGACCCGATCGCCCGCGCGGCGCAGCTGTGGGAAGCCCGTATCGGGCCGTCCGAAACCATGGCCGCGGTGACCGGGATCATGCGCGTGCAACAGATCATCCAGTCCGCCGTGGACGGCGCGCTCAAACCGCACGGGCTGACCTTCGCCCGGTACGAGGCGCTGGTCCTGCTGACCTTCGCCCGCGCCTCCCATCTGCCGATGCGCGTGATGGGCGAGCGGCTCCAGTTGCATCCGACGAGCGTCACCAACATCGTCGACAGGCTCGAAAAGGACGGTCTGGTCAAGCGCGTGCCGCATCCGACCGACCGCCGGACCACGCTGGTCGAGATCACCGACGAAGGCCGCGCACGGCGCGAAGAGGCCACGAAGGCGGTCACCGAAATCGACTTCGGGCTGACCGGGCTCACCGGCAAGCAGACCGAGCAGCTGACCGACCTGCTCACCAGGGTCCGCAAGGCCACCGGCGACTTCACCGAATGACCCGCAAGTGACAGAAGGCCTCCTTCACTGCGTCCAGCGCAACGAAGAAGGCCTTCTGTCCTTGCCGAAGATCAGACGGCGACGGGTTCCGAAGACTTGGCGGCCTTGGCGAACAGGCCGACACCGCCGTGCGACAGCCGCTGCGGGCCGTCGAGCTTGCCGTTGCGCAGCGCCCAGGACTCGAACAGCCAGGTGAACAGCGGCGGGATGCTGGAGAGCAGCGCGAGGATCAGGGTCTTCGGGCGCCAGCCGAGCGGCTTCGCCACGGACAGGGAGACCAGCACGTAGAGGACGAACACGACGCCGTGCACCATGCCGAGGACGGGAACGCCGCCCTCGCCGAGCTCGACGGCGTACTTGAGGAACATCCCGACCAGCAGCCCGGCCCAGGAGAGGGCTTCGGCTACCGCGGCCACGCGGAATACTAGAGCGGCCTTGCTGGACACTTTCTCCTCCTCATGCGTCTCACCACTGAGTGTGTGCACAACTACGTCCGACGAGCACTGTCCAAGGCGGACTCGCCAAGAACGTCAACAGCGCTGTCGGACGTGGTAATACCAGTGTGAGGCGTGACCGCCCTCACCGGAACACCGGGGGCCGTGATGCTCCTCACGACCCCCGGAAGGAAGCGGTCTGAACCACTCGGATCATCCGGCACAGGGCGATTTCGGTGCCCCTTCGGGACCGGTCGCCCAAGTCGCCTTCGCCGCGTCGTCCGTCAGGCGGAAGTCCAAAGTGGTGCCTCGGGTCAACTGTTCCCACTCGACATACGCCCGCTGTGATCCGCCTCCCATTCCTTGGACGTATTGAAGCTTCGACGGGTCCGCGCCCGCGGCCTTGATCGTGATGTCCCGGCCGTTCTCCATATGCACCACGGACTTGTCGAACCGCGGCGCGTTGAGCACGAACTGCCCGGTGCCCGGCACCGCCGGATACAGGCCCAGCGCGCTGAAGACGTACCACGCGGACATGGTCCCGAGGTCGTCGTTGCCGGTGACACCGTTCGGCGCGTCGGTGAACAACGTGTGCGCGGCGCGCACCACGGCCGAGGTCTTCCACGGCTGCCCGGTCAGCGTGTACATCCACGGCGAGTGGAGGTCGGGCTCGTTGTTCGGGTTGTAGCGGAACTGGTTGTAGTAGTTGTACGGGCCGACGACCCATTCCTCGCGTACGGTCTTCGCCGGGTCCTCGACCAGTTCCCCGTAGGCGAAGAAGTCGTCGAGCCGCTTGCCGACGTTCTCCTTGCCGCCCATGCGCTCGACCAGGCCGGGAACGTCCTGCTGGGTCAGCCACTGGTACTGCCACGACGTGCCCTCGTGGAAGCCGTCCTGGCTCTGCGGGGTGAACGGCTTGCCCGCCGGACTGAACCACTCACCACCTTCGCGCTTGGGCCGGTAGAAGCCGGTGAAGCCGCGGTCGGTCACCGACGAGTCCCACAGCGTGCGATAGCTGCGCCCCTTGTCCGCCAAGGCCTTCGCGTCGTCCTTCTTGCCGAGACCGGCGGCCATGATGGACAGCGAGCAGTCCGCGAGCGCGTATTCCAGCGTGGCCGACGCGCCGTGGTTCGGGTCGGTGTCCTGGCCCTTCTTCGGGAAGTCCTTGTCGTACTGGACGAACCCGTCCTGCTGGTAGCTCGCGTTTCCCGAGCGGCCCTGGAACGGCGAGGACGCGGGCGGGATCTCCCGCGAGTTCCGCAGAAGTGCCTGGTACGCCTTGAGTTCCTGGCCGGACAGCGCGCCGAAGCGCCACAGGTCGACCAGGAACGGGGTGACCGGGTCGCCGGTCATCGTGTTCGTCTCCTGGTTCGCGTACGCCCAGCGCGGCAGCCAGCCGCCCTGGTCGTGGATGGCGAGCACGGACTTCGCGACGTCCTTCGCCCGCGCCGGCCGCAAGAGGGCGAGCAGCTGGTTCTGTGTGCGATAGGTGTCCCACAACGAGAAGAACTCGTAGTAGGTCCAGCCCAGCGCCCGGTGGATCTTGTCGTCGAAGCCGCGGTAGCGGCCGTCGGCGTCGTTGCCGGTCAGCGGCTGCAACAGCGCGTGGTAGAGCGAGGTGTAGAACACCGTGCGGTCGTCCTTCGACGCACCCTTGATGTCTACTGAGGACAGTTCTTTGCGCCAGGCGCGCTGGGCACCGGCACGGACCGCGTCGAACGAGCGCCCCTTCTCGGCCACCAGGTTGAGCCGGGCGCCGAAAGCGTCCACATGGGAGATCGCCGTCGTCGCGGTGACCTGTCCGCCGCCGAAGGTCAGCCAGGCGCCGCGAAGGCCTCCACCGCCCGCGGACTCCTTCGAGCCCGGAGTGCCACCCGTGGGCGACCAGGTGCCGAAAGACTTGAACGGCTTGTCGAACGTCGTGGTGAACCAGGTCTTGTACGGTTTGCCGCCGCAGAACGCCTGCGACTCCACCATTCCCTCGACCGTCCGATCCCCCACGACGCGGATCTGGCTCGCCGTCACGGGTTCCTTGTCGTTGGCCTGCCCGACGTTGACGAAAACGTTCGCGTCACCCGATTTCGCGAAGGTGTACCGCTCGACACCGGTCCGCGTGGTCGCGGTGGTCTCCGCGTCGACACCGCCGTAGCCGGTGAGCCGCACCTTGTAGTAGCCGGGTTTCCCGACCTCGCCCTCGTGGGTGTACGGCGAGGCGTACTTCTTGTGGTCGAAGGTCTCCGGTTCGTTCGTGTCGAACGCCGCGCCGGGGCCGACCGCACCGGTGGTGGGCAGCGACGACACGAGTCCGCCTTGCTCCCAGCAGCCCGCCCCGGACAGGAAGAAGTGCCCGAAGCCGCGGATCGCGGTGTCGTCGTAGCGGTAGCCGGCGTAATGCGACGAGATCGGGCTGACCTGCGTCATCCCGAACGGGGCCGAAGCACCGGGAAAGGTGTTGCCGTCGTCCTTGGTGCCGATGAAGGTGTTGACCGCGTCCACGGGGTCGCCGCCGGGTGCCGCCGCCGCGACGGGCGTGAGCAGCCCGGCCGGGACGGTGAGCGCGGTGAGCAACCCGGCGACGCGGGTCGAAGTGCGTGCAGGCATGGGAAAGGCCGCCTCCTGACAACGTTGTCGCTGTCTGCTCACCTTCGACAGGAACCGACCACTTGGTCAAGAGATCCGGCAAACCTTGTCCGATTCCGGACACAGGCCGCACCGGGTCCGCCTCGTAACGGTTCGACCTCGGAAAACCGGACCGGCGCGAAGCGGGCATTGACATCATCGCGACGCTGGCGTTCAATTCCCGCCACTATGACAACGTTGTCTTCCAGCGGACCGGACAACGGCCACCGCACCACCGGCCGACGGGCCACGATGAGTGACGTGGCCCGCCTCGCGGGCGTGAGCATCAAAACCGTCTCGCGGGTGGTGAACGACGAGCCCGCCGTCCATCCGGACACCGCCGAGCGCGTCATGGCGGCGATCGAGC
>Ga0196958_10000276_pt1 | contig 16615 bp, 14 predicted proteins | sample S1v_10metaG_FD_148654 | JGI IMG/M metagenome (GOLD analysis project Ga0196958, IMG submission 148654) | Soil microbial communities from Anza Borrego desert, Southern California, United States - S1+v_10 | ecosystem: Environmental > Terrestrial > Soil > Desert | place: USA: California | collected...
CCTGCTCAAGACCGCGGGCGCGAACCGGATCATGACGATCGACCTGCACACCGACCAGATCCAGGGCTTCTTCGACGGTCCCGTCGACCACCTGCTGGCCAACAAGGTCCTCGCCGAGCACCTGCGCGACACCTACTCCGACCACGACCTCGCCGTCGTCGCCCCCGACTCGGGGCGCGTGCGCGTCGCCGAGAAGTGGGCGGACATGCTGGGCGGCGTCCCGCTGGCCTTCATCCACAAGACCCGGGACAAGACCCGGCCCAACGAGGTGGCCGCCAACCGCGTCGTCGGCGAGGTCTCCGGCCGGACGTGCATCCTCGTCGACGACATGATCGACACCGGCGGCACGATCGCCAAGGCCACCGAGGCGCTGCTCGCCGACGGCGCCGCCGACGTCATCATCGCCGCCACCCACGGGGTGCTGTCGGGTCCGGCCGTCGAGCGCCTGTCGACCTGCGGCGCCCGCGAGGTCATCGTCACCAACACCCTCCCGATCCCGGACAGCAAGCGCTTCCCGTCGCTGACGGTCCTCTCGATCGCGCCGGTCATCGCCCGGGCCGTGCGGGAGGTCTTCGAGGACGGCTCGGTGACGAACCTGTTCGACGGCAACGCCTAGTCCCGTGGGCTGGTGGGGCGAACACGTCGTCCCGCGGATCACCGACGTCGCGCTCGGCACCCCCGACGTCCGGGCGCTGCGCGAGCGGGTCGTGGCCCGGGCGCGCGGCGAGGTCGTGGAGCTCGGTGCGGGCAGCGGCCCGACGCTCCCGCTCTACCCGGCGGCGGTGACGGCGGTGCGGGCGGTCGAGCCCTCGGCCGTGGCGTGGCGGCTGGCGCGCCGACGCGTCGCGCGGGCGGCCGTGCCCGTCGAGCACGTCGGTCTCGACGGGGCCGACCTGCCCCTGCCCGACGCCTCGGCCGACACCGTCGTCAGCACGTTCAGCCTCTGCACCATCCCCGACGTGGGCCGCGCCCTGCGCGAGGTCCGCCGCGTCCTGCGCCCGCGGGGCGAGTTCCTCTTCCTCGAGCACGGGCTCTCCCCCGACCCGCGCACCGCGCGCCGGCAGCACCGCCTCGACGGCCTCCAGCAGCGCCTGTTCGCCGGCTGCCACCTGACCCGGCCCATCGACCAGCTCGTCCGCGACGCCGGCCTGGAGATCGTCGACCTCGACCACGACCACCTCCGGGGACCGGCCGCGCTGTCCTACCTGTACCTCGGCGCCGCGCGGTCCGGATCCCGGTGACGGATCCCGCGCCGAGCGCGGAGTCCGGCACCGAGGCCGCGAGGTCGGGCCCGTCCGGCGCCGCCCGAGCCCACCGGTATCGTGGGTGCCGCACCCAGGCGAGGGCCGGTCCGCCGGCCGTGATCGACGCGGTGCGGTCGTCCCCCGGTGTCGCGCCGGGTGGGGGCCGCGCGCGGCGCGCCGACCCGCAGACGACCGCAGGAGTTCCCACCATGGCCGAGGTCCGCATCCAGGCGGAGACCCGCACCGAGTTCGGCAAGGGCGCCGCCCGCCGCACCCGCCGCGCCGGCAAGATCCCGGGCGTGCTCTACGGGCACGGCACCGACCCCGTGCACCTCACGTTCGACACCGTCGAGTTCGCCGCGGCGCTGCGCGAGAACGGCCGCAACGCCGTCCTCACCGTCACCGGGCTCGGCGGCCAGCCGCAGCTCGCGCTGACCAAGAACATCGCCCGCGACCCGATCAAGGGCTTCCTCGAGCACGTCGACCTGCTCCTGGTCCGGCGCGGCGAGAAGGTCCAGGTGGACGTGCCGATCGTCGTGATCGGCGAGGCCGCGTCGGGCACGCTGGTGTTCCAGAACGAGGACACCCTCACCGTCGAGGCCGACGCGATGAACATCCCCGAGGAGATCAGCGTCGTCGTCGAGGGCGTCGAGATGAACACGCAGATCCTCGCCCGCGACATCCGCCTGCCCGACGGCGCCGAGCTGGTCAGCGACCCCGACCTCCTCGTCGTCCACGTCGGCGAGGCGCCCAGCCAGGACGCCCTCGAGGACGAGATCGACACCGAGGGTGCCGGCGTCCAGGAGGACGCCCCCGAGAGCGAGGCCCCGGAGTCCGGCGCGACCGAGGCGACCACCGCCGACGAGGCCGGCGCCGAGGCGTCCGCCGACGAGAGCTGACCGCGGGTCGTGAGCTCCCCCGGTGCCCGGCCCGACGGCCCGCTGCTGGTCGTCGGGCTGGGCAACCCCGGACCCGACTACGAGGGCACCCGGCACAACGTCGGGTTCGTGGTCGTCGACGTGCTCGCCGCACGCATCGGCAGCCGGTTCTCGGCGCACAAGCGCTCGGGTGCCGACGTCGCCGAGGGCCGGCTCGCCGGGCGCCGGGCCGTGCTGGCCAAGCCCCGCGGCTACATGAACCTCTCGGGCGGCCCGGTGGCCGGCGCCGCCCGCTTCTTCTCCGTCGCGCCGACCGACGTGGTCGTCGTGCACGACGACCTCGACCTCGACTTCGGCGTCGTCCGCCTCAAGCGCGGCGGCGGCGAGGGCGGCCACAACGGGCTGCGCTCGATCTCCAAGTCGCTCGCCACGAAGGACTACCTCCGCGTGCGCTTCGGCATCGGCCGCCCGCCGGGCCGCCAGGACCCCGCCGACTACGTGCTCAAGCGCTGGTCGGCGGCCGAGCGCAAGGAGCTCGACGTGTCCGTGGAGCTGGCCGCCGACGCCGTCGAGGCACTGGCCGCCGAGGGCCTGGAACCGGCCCAGAACCGCTTCCACTGAGCGTCGCCGACGTCAGCGGTGGGCCACCGCTGACATCCGACGTCCGTGACGCCACACGCTCGCGGCGGTTCAGTCGACGCTCGCGTCGAGCCACGCCTCCTCGAGCTGCTCCCGCTCGCTGACCAGCGCCTTCAGCTCGGCGTCGAGGGCGAGCAGACGGTCGGGCTCGGTGGCCGCCTGCGCCAGCCGCTCGTGCAGACGCGTCTCCTCGGTGGCGATCTTCTCCAACCGGCGCTCGATGCGGGCGACCTCCTTGCGCGTCGCCCGCTTCTCGGCCTCCGAGCGGCCACCGTCGGCCGCCTCGGGCACGGGTGCACGCGTCGCGACGGATCGCGGGGCGGGCCCGGCCGTGCGCCGGCGCAGGTACTCCTCGATCCCGCCGGGCAGGTCGGTGATGCGGCCGTCGCCGAGGAGCGCGACGACGCGGTCGCAGACGCGCTCGGTCAGGTAGCGGTCGTGGCTGACGACGACGAGCGTCCCCGGCCAGCCGTCGAGGAGGTCCTCGAGCTGCTGGAGGGTGTCGACGTCGAGATCGTTGGTCGGCTCGTCGAGCAGCAGGACGTTGGGCTCGGTCATCAGCAGGCGCACCAGCTGCAGGCGACGCCGCTCGCCGCCGGAGAGGTCCGAGACCGGCGTCCACTGCCGGGCCGCCGGGAAGCCGAAGCGCTCGGCGAGCTGGGACGCGGTCTGCTCGTAGCGGCCGATCGTCACTCGCTCCGCGACGTCCTCCACCGCCTGCAGCACCCGCCGGTGCACCGGCACGTCGGCGAGGTCCTGGGAGAGGTGGGCCATCCGCACGGTCGTGCCCTGCACGCGGTGCCCGCCGTCGAGGGGCCGCTCGCCGCCGACCGCGCGCAGCAGCGTCGTCTTGCCCGAGCCGTTGATCCCGACGATGCCGACGCGCTCGCCGGGCCCGATGCGCCAGGTCTGGCGGTCGACCAGCGTGCGGTCGCCGACGCGCAGCGTCGCGTCCTCGAGCTCGATCACCGTGCGCCCGAGGCGGTGCTTGGCCATGGTCACCAGCTCGACGGTGTCGCGCGGCTCCGGCACGTCGGCGATGAGAGCCTCGGCGGCCTCGACGCGGTAGCGCGGCTTGGACGTGCGCGCCTGCGGGCCGCGGCGCAGCCACGCGAGCTCCTTGCGGGCGAGGTTGCGGCGGCGCTGCTCGGCGGCGTCCGCGAGGCGGGCGCGCTCGGCCCGCGCGAAGATCCAGTCGCCGTAGCCGCCCTCGTACTGCTCGACGTGCCCGTCGACGACCTCCCAGGTGCGCGAGGCGACGGTGTCGAGGAACCACCGGTCGTGGGTGACGACGACGAGTGCCGTGCGGCGGGCGAGCAGGTGCTCGGCGAGCCAGCCCACGCCCTCGACGTCGAGGTGGTTGGTGGGTTCGTCGAGCACGAGGAGGTCGAGCTCGCGGACGAGGGCGGCACACAGGGCGATCCGCTGGCGCTCGCCGCCGGAGAGGCCGACGACCGACGCGTCGAGGCCCCGGTCGCCGCCGGGACGCAGGCCCTCGACGACGGCGCGGCTGCGCGGGTCGGCCGCCCACTCGTGGTCGGGCACCGGGCCGCCGAGCACCGCCTCGCGGACCGTGGCGCCGGCGAGCTGCGTCTGCTGGCCGACCAGCGCCAGCCGCAGCCCGCGCACCGGGCTCACGCGCCCGGCGTCCGGGGTGAGCGCGCCGGCGAGCACCGAGACCAGCGTCGACTTCCCGCCGCCGTTGCGTCCGACGACGCCGACGCGGTCGCCCGTGTCGACGCCGAGGGACACGCCGTCGAGGACCGGCTTCGGACCGCCGAAGCCGACCGACACCGACTCGAGGTTGACCAGGTTGGGCACGGTGGGGTTCTCCGGGAGGGGGAGCGAACGGGGAGTTCGTACGCGTAGAGGCAGCGAGATACCCGTTCGCTGCGGAACAGGGCGGGCGAGGGGTCAGGCGTAGGCGCCGGGGCCCGGGCCGACGGGGCGGGGCGGGCCCGTCGACCCGCCCTCGCCGTCGACCACGCGCGCGCCGGGCACCGGGCCGCGGGCGACCCGGACCGTGCGGCACACGCCGACGCCGGCGAGCTCGGCGGCCACGCGCACCGCGGCGTCCTGGCCGTCGCAGAGGAACACGCAGGTCGGACCGGAGCCCGAGACCACGCCGGCCAGGGCGCCCGCGTCCACCCCGGCGCGCAGGGTGCGACGCAGGCCCGGGTCGAGGCTCACCGCGGCGGCCTGCAGGTCGTTGCCGAGCAGCAGGGCCAGCGATCGCGCCTCGCCGGACGCGAGGGCCTCGAGCACGGGCTCGACGTCACCGACCCGCCGGGGCGCCTCGGGCCGGGCGCGCAGCCGGTCGAGCTCGGCGAAGACCGAGGGCGTGGACAGCCCGTGGTCGGCGACGGCGACCACCCAGTGGAAGGTGTGCCGGGAGAGCACCGGGACGAGCCGCTCGCCCCGGCCGGTCCCCAGCGCCGTGCCGCCGTGCAGCGCGAACGCGACGTCCGACCCCACCTCGGCGGCGATCGTCATGAGCGCCTCGCGGCCCAGGTCGAGCCGCCAGAGACCGGCGGTCGCGAGCAGCGCGCCCGCGGCGTCGGCGCTGCCGCCCGCCATGCCCCCGGCGACGGGGATCGTCTTGCGCAGCCCGATGCGGACGTCGGGATCGCGGTCGGCGTGGCGGGCGAGGGCCTCGACGGCCTTCCAGGCCAGGTTGCTGGTGTCGGTGGGGACCTCGGTGCCGGCGACGCCGTCGGCGGCGGACACCGTGACGCCGGGCTCGATCGCGCCGGGGACCGCCGTGGTCACGGTGACCTCGTCGGTGATGCTCAGGGCCTGGAAGACGGTGACGAGGTCGTGGTAGCCGTCGGGGCGCAGATCGCCCACGGCCAGATGCAGGTTGATCTTGGCCGGGACGCGGACGGTGACCGGCGGTCCGACGGCGGAGAGCACGCGTCCAGCGTACGGACCGCACCCGCGCGCCCCGGGCCCTCGTCCCCGCCCGTCACGCCGGGACGCTCGGGCGCCCGGCCCGGGCGATCGCGACGAAGGCGGCCACGTCGAGGGACTCGCCGCGCGCTCCGGGGTCGACCCCGGCCGCGCGCAGCACCGTCTCCGCGGCCGGCGCCGAGCCCGCCCATCCCGCGAGCGCGGCGCGCAGCGACTTGCGGCGCTGGGCGAACGCGGCGTCGACGACCGCGAACACGTCCTCGCGCGGCACGTCGGTGCCCGGCCCGCCGGCGTGCCGGGTGAACGCCACGAGCCCGGAGTCGACGCCGGGCACGGGCCAGAACACCGCGCGCGGCACGGGCCCGGCGCGGCGGGCGTCGGCGTACCAGGCGAGCTTGGCCGACGGCGCGCCGTAGGCGCGCTCGCCCGGGCGGGCGGCGAGGCGTTCGGCGACCTCGGCCTGGACCATCACCAGCCCCCGGCGCAGGCCGGGCAGCACGGCGAGCAGGTGCAGCACCACGGGGACGGCGACGTTGTAGGGGAGGTTGGCGACCAGGGCCGTCGGCGCGGCCGGGAGGTCGGCGGGCGCGAGGCGCAGCGCGTCGCCGGTGACGACGCGCAGGTCGCGGTCCGGGGCCCGCTCGGCGGCCGTGGCCGGCAGGCGCGCGGCCAGCACCGGGTCGATCTCGACGGCGACCACCGTCGACGCGGCCTCGAGCAGCGGCAGGGTCAGCGAGCCCAGCCCCGGCCCGACCTCGAGCACCACGTCGTCGGGACCCACCTCGGCGCGGCGCACGATGCGGCGCACCGTGTTCGCGTCGTGGACGAAGTTCTGGCCCAGGCGCTTGGTCGGGCGCAGGTCGAGCTCCGCGGCCAGGGCGCGCACGTCGGACGCCCCGAGCAGGCGCACGGGCTCGGTCACGGGGTCATCGTCGCCCTCCGGGCCCGTGCGCGCTCCCCCGTGCCGGGACACGGGAAGGCGCGCACGAGCGCGGAGCGCAAACGCCTACTTCTTGCCGCAGACCGGCCAGGCGCCGTAGCCGCCGCGGTCGGCGCGGACGCGCTCGGCGACGGCGATCTGCTCCTCGCGCGTGGCCTGGTGCGGCAGCGCGGCGAACTCGTCACCGTCGTAGGCGCGCCAGGTGCTGCGGTCGAACTGCAGGCCGCCGTAGTAGCCGTTGCCGGTGTTGATCGACCAGTTGCCGGTCGACTCGCACTGCGCGATGCGGTCCCACTTGCCACGGCCGACCGACGGCGCGGTGTTCTTCGGCTTGGTGCCGCGGTGGATCACGCCGCCGACGGGCTGGCGCGTCACCTGCGCCTCGCCGACCTGCGTGCGGCCGGTCTCCTGGCCGTTGGTGGCGCTGACCGACCAGGTGACGATCTCCTCGCCCGCGGTGCCCGCCTGCTCGACGCGCGTCTTGCCCTGCTCGAGGTCGGGGTCGTCGACCGTGCGCATCGGCGGGGCGATCGGGCGGGTCTCGGTGACCTGGGTGACCGTGTTGCGGGTGACGGTGATCGTCGAGCCGCCGGTCAGGGTGTCGCCACCGGCGACGGTGTCGGTCGGGCCGAGCGCCAGGCCGTGCTGCGCGAGCAGCTCGTTGGCGTGCAGCGCCGTGGTGGTGACCTGGCGCGGCGCGGCGCCCCCGTCGATCAGCGTGACGGTCTTGGGCACCCGCACGTCGAGGTTCATCCCGTCGACGGGGATGGCCGCGTTCATCGGCGCCGAGGTGACGACCTGCTCGGTCGGCAGGCCGAGCTGGGCCAGCGCGTCCGCCACGGTGCGGGCCGTCGTCGTGATCGTCTGCGGGCGACCGTCGACCATCAGCGTGACGTCGCGCGAGCGGTTGAGGACGAGGTGGTCGCCGTCGCTCACCGCGGCGTTCGGTCCGGGGGCGAGCTGGTCGCCCGGGCCGAGCTCGATGTCGGCGCTCTCGAGGGCGCCGGCGACGTCCGAGGAGAAGGTGTGCACGACCTGGTCGACGCCGTCGACCGTGACCGTGACCTCCTTGTCCAGCGCGACCGCCGTGCTGCCGCCCGCCGCCACGGCCAGCAGGGCCACCGCCACGCCGCCCTTGACGGCCGTCGAGCGACGCTTGGTGTCGGTGGTGAGGCGCTCCGGGTCCTCGAACCCGGTGAGGCCCGCGGGCGCGGCCTCGCGCAGGTCGCCCTCGGCCTGCTCGTCGGCGAACGCCTCGAGGTCGTTCCACTCGTCGAGGTCGGGCAGCGCGATGGCGCCGGAGGTGCCGTCGGCGGCCACGGTCGCGTCGGTCGCGTCGGAGGGTGCGTCGGCGGGGGCCTCGGCGCCCGCCACCGGCAGCGGGCCGGTGATGTCGTCGAACCAGGCCGGCGTCCCGACGGCGCGGGTGCCGTGGGCCGTGTCGTAGCCGAAGTCGTAGCCGAAGTCGTGCGCGGCGTCGTACCCGTAGTCGGTGTCGTACCCCGTGCCGTACTCGGTCCCGTACCAGGCCTCGTCGTGGCCGGCGTACTGGTCGTCGACGATCGGCAGGCCGGCGGTGTCGGTCTCGCCGAGTTCGGCGTGACCCGCGCGACCGCGGGCGGTGGCGGTGTCGGCGCTCATCGGGCGACCGCCGCGACGAGCGAGCCCGCGAGCGGGGAGCACGAGGAGGACCTCAGGGCGAGCAGGGAGCGCACAGGCACAGGGGAGTCCACATCGTCCGTACGTCCGGGCAGGAGCCGCGCCCTGGGGAGACCGTCACGACCTCGGTGAGGTCCTGGCGTCCTCCCTGTGGTGGCGACCTGGGGATGTCCCCACCACGCGGGCCTCGGGGGTGGCTCCACCCCGGCGAGTCACAGCACGGTAACGAGTTGGGCGTCGACACCATCAAGGCGACACGACCGTGTTGCGCCGAACGGTGCTCCGGCGACGACGAGCGTGGTCACTGCGTGCCCCTTCGATCGACGGAGCGTGAAGGTTGAGGCTGTTCGGCCAGTCGGAAGGCCCGCTGGGCGTTCTGTGCGCTCGTCGCGCCCAACCGCTCCGCGGGTTCGTCACGCAGCTCCGCGAGGCCTCGCACCGTGTGGGGGATGCAGTACGGCTCGTTCGGCCGACCGCGGTACGGGTGCGGAGTCAGGAACGGCGCGTCGGTCTCGACGAGGACGAGCTCGGCGGGCAGCTGCTGCGCCGCTCGTCGCAGCTCGGCGGCGTTCGCGTTGCGGAACGTCGCGGTGCCCGAGAGCGACGCGTACCAGCCCTCGTCGGCGCAGCGCCGGGCCAGTTCGGGCCCGCCGGAGAAGCAGTGGAAGACGGTCACCGGCGGCGCGCCCTCGGCGGCGAGGACGTCGAGGATCGCGTCGTGGGCGTCGCGGTCGTGGACGACCAGCGGCAGGCCGGTGCGCTTGGCGAGGTCGATGTGCCAGGCGAAGGCCTCGCGCTGGACGTCGAGCGGCGCGCAGTCCTCGCGGCGCGTCGTCCAGTAGTCGTCCATCCCCGACTCCCCCACGGCGACGACGCGGGGCTGCTCCGTGAGGGCCTCGATCGCGGCCCGCGCGTCGTCGGTGAGGTCCCGGGAGCGCGTGGGGTGCAGCCCGACGGCGGCGAACACCCGGGGGTCGCTGTCGGCGGCCCACGCCGCCCAGCGGGCGGACGCGAGGTCGTCGGCGGTGGTGACCATCGCCGTGACCCCGGCCGACGTGGCCCGGTCGAGGACCTGCGCCAGGACCTCGGGCTCCCGCGCCCCACACGCGTCGAGGTGGGTGTGGGCGTCCACGCAGTGCACGACCTCGTGGCCGTGCCCGAGGGGCTCGGGCACGGGCGGCGGGACGTTCCGGTCGGACCTGCCGCTGCTCAACGGTCGGGCTCCGATCGGCGTACCCCGTCGTCCGCCCCGCTCGCCCTACCCATCGTGGGAGATGGGCGCCCACGACGGGCCCGTCTCGCCCAGTGACGGGTCGAGCTTGGCGAACAGGGGCGTCGGCCGGGACAGCGCCCGCCCCACCGGGATCGGGGTCGACTCCCACCGCGCCTGCTCGTGGGCGTAGTCCCCGGTGAGCACCGAGTGGCTCGTGCCCAGCTCGCCGGAGACGCCGGCGTCCTCGCGGTGCGGCTGCGCGGCCCACACCCCGGTACCGCCGAGGGCCTCGTGCACCTTCTGCGCGGCGTGCGGCAGGAACGGTGTGAGCAGCGTGTTCGCGTCCTGCACGACCTGCAGCGCGGTGTGCAGGATCGTGTCGCGGCGCGCGGGGTCGTCCTTGCGCTTCCACGGCTCCTGCTGGCTCAGGTACGCGTTGGCCTCGCCGACCACCCGCATCGCCTCGGAGATCGCCTGCTTGAACCGGGAGCGGGTCAGGTGGGCGCCGACGGTGTCGAACGCCGCCCGAGACTGGGCCAGCAGCGCCTCGTCGGCGGGGTCGGGGACCGTCGGCTCGGGGACCGCCCCGACGTTCTTCGCCGCCATCGACACCGAGCGGTTGACGAGGTTGCCCCACTCGTTGGCGAGCTCGAAGTTGGTGCGGCGGACGAACTCGTCCCAGGTGAAGTCGCTGTCCTGGTTCTCCGGCCCGGCCACGGCGATGAAGTAGCGCAGCGCGTCCGGCCCGAACTCGCGCAGGAAGTCGCCGACGTAGATGACGGTGCCGCGGCTGGTGGAGAACTTCGAGCCGCTCATCGTCAGGAACTCCGAGCTGACGACCTCGGTGGGCAGGTTCAGGTGCCCGAACGCGCCGACCTCGCCGCCGCGGTCGCCCTCGCCGTTGTGCCCGAGCAGGATCGCGGGCCACATCACCGAGTGGAAGGTGATGTTGTCCTTGCCCATGAAGTAGTAGGCCTGCGCCTCGGGGTCGCACCACCACTGCTTCCACGCGTCGGCGTCGCCGGTGCGCCGGGCCCACTCCACCGACGCCGACAGGTAGCCGATCACCGCGTCGAACCAGACGTAGAACCGCTTCATCGGCTGGTCGTGCCAGCCGTCGAGCGGGATGCGCACGCCCCAGTCGAGGTCGCGGCTGATCGCGCGCGGCTTGAGGTCGTCGGCGAGGCGTCGGCTGAAGTTCAGGACGTTGGGGCGCCAGTGGGTCCGGGTGTCCAGCCAGGACGCGAGCGACTTGGAGAACGCCGGCAGGTCGAACAGCAGGTGCTCGGTCTCGACGAACTGCGGGGTCTCCCCGTTGATGCGCGAGCGCGGGGCGATGAGGTCGGCCGGGTCGAGCTGGTTGCCGCAGTTGTCGCACTGGTCGCCGCGCGCCGCCGGGTACGAGCAGATCGGGCAGGTGCCCTCGATGTAGCGGTCGGGCAGCGTGCGGCCCGTCGACGGGCTGATCGCGCCCAGCGTCTTCTCCGTGCGCACGTAGCCGTTGGTCCACAGCGCCGTGAACAGGTCCTGGGTGACGCGGTGGTGGTTGTCGGTGCTGGTGCGCGTGAAGAGGTCGTAGGACAGGCCGAGCCCGACGAGGTCGTCCTGGATCACCCGCGAGTACCTGTCGACGAGCTCGCGCGGTGTGGTGCCCTCCGCGTCGGCCTGCACCTGGATCGGCGTGCCGTGTTCGTCGGTGCCCGAGACCATGAGCACCCGGTTGCCGACCATCCGCTGGTAGCGGGAGAAGACGTCGGAGGGCACACCGAAACCGGAGACGTGGCCGATGTGCCGCGGGCCGTTGGCGTAGGGCCACGCCACGGCGGTCAGCACGGGGATGCTCATGTCCCCATTCTCCGCGCGCACGCCACCGGGGCGGCCGTCGGGGCGGATCGGGGGCACGGTGGGCACAGCGTTGTTGGTGATGGACTTCCAGGCGGCGTTCCTGGACCTGTTCGACGATCCGTCGGGCGTCGTCGACCGCGCGGCGGCGGTCCTCGACGCGACCCGCGGTGCGGGCGGGCCCGTGGTGCACCTGAGGGTGGCGTTCCCGCCCGGCGGGCCGCCCGTCCCGGCCGCGAACCGCATGTTCGGGCAGCAGTTCCGGGGGCGCATGGTCGAGGGGTCCGCCGACGTGGCCGTGCCCGACCGGCTGGCCCCGCGCCCGGACGAGCCCGTGGTCACGCGCCGGCGCACCGGGCCGTTCGCGGGGTCGGACCTGGCGCCGGTGCTGCGCGGCCTCGGCGTCGACGCGCTCGTGCTCACCGGCGTCTCCACCTCCGGGGTCGTCGCGTCCACGGTGTGCGCCGCGGCCGACGAGGACCTCGCGCTGACCGTGCTGTCCGACGCCGTCGACGACCCCGACCCCGACCTCCACGCCGCGCTGCTCGGGGGCCTGTTCCCGCAGCACGCCCGCGTGGTGACGAGCGCGGAGCACGCCACCTGCGGGCTCAGGCGCTAGGGCATGGCCCCGAACTGCCGGTCCCCCGCGTCGCCGAGCCCCGGGACGATGTAGCCGTGCTCGTCGAGCCGCTCGTCGACCGCGGTGGTCACGACGCGCACCGCCGGGTGCGCCTCGGCCAGGCGGGCGATGCCCTCCGGGGCGGCGACGAGGCACACGGCGGTCACGTCGTCGGCGCCGCGCTCGGCCAGCAGGTCGATCGTGTGCGCCATCGAGCCGCCGGTGGCCAGCATCGGGTCGAGGACGAACACGGGGATGCCGGCCAGGTCGTCGGGCAGCGACGCCATGTAGGGCGTGGGGCGCAGCGTCTCCTCGTCGCGGGCCACCCCGACGAAACCCATGATCGCGCCCGGCACCTGGGCGTGCGCGGCCTCGGCCATCCCCAGCCCGGCGCGCAGCACGGGCACGAGCACCGGCGGGCGCGCCAGGACGGCGCCCGTCGTCGGCGCCACGGGCGTGGCGATCTCGGTCGGGTTCGTCGACGCGTCGCGCATCGCCTCGTAGACCACCATCGCGGTCAGCTCGCGCACCGCGGCGCGGAACGTCGCGCGGTCGGTGACCGCGTCCCGCAGCGTGGTGAGGCGGACGTCGACGAGCGGGTGGCGCACGACCCGCACGTCGGAGGGGCGCTCGGTGGACATGGCGCCGGACGCTAGCGGGCCCGGTCAGCCGGGGTTCGGGTCCGGCTGCGGTGACCGGCGCCGGTCGGCCTGCACGAAGGCCGCGACGATCTGGCCGAGGCGGGGGCCGGCGTCCTCCTGGACGAAGTGGCCGGCGTCGGCGATCTGCGGGTGCGCGAGCCCGGCGGCGCCGGGGACGTGTCGCTGCAGGATCGGGCCCATGCCGGCGGTGATGGGGTCGGAGTCGGCGAAGGCGACGAGGAAGGGCCGGTCGTACCGGCCCAGGGCCTCCCAGGCGGCGCGGTTGGGCCCGTTCTCCGGGTCGTCGGGGCGCGTGGGCACGAGCAGCGGCATCGCCCGCGGGCCGGCCTTGTACGTCTCGTCGGGGAACGGCGCGTCGTAGGCCGCGCGGTCGGCGTCGGACAGCCCGCGCACGCACCCCGCGGCGACGAGCCGCCCGACGTCGAGGGTCTCGGCCTTCTCGACGGTCCGCCGGAAGCGCCACCACGGCTCGGGCATGTCCGCGTCGCCGGTGGGCAGGCCGGTGTTGGACGCGACGACGGCGGTGAAGCGGTCGGGGTCCTCGCCGACCAGGCGCAGGCCGAGCAGCCCGCCCCAGTCCTGACCGAGCAGCACGAGGTCGCGCAGGCCGAGCGCGTCGACGGCCTGGCGCGTCCAGCCCACGTGGCGGGCGTAGGTGTGGTCGGCGACCTGCGTGGGCTTGTCGGAGCGCCCGAAGCCGACCATGTCGACCGCGACCGCCCGCAGGCCCGCGGTCACCACCGCGTCGATGACGTGGCGGTACAGGAAGGACCACGTGGGCTCGCCGTGCAGCATGAGGACCGTGGGCGCGTCGTCCGGCCCCGCGACGTAGGTGGCCACACGGATCGCGTCGTCCCCGCCGTCCGGATCCTCCACCTCGACGTACCGGGGCTCGAGCGCCCACCCCGTCGAGCCGGGCAGGTCGGCGAAGCGGTCGTCCGGGGTGCGCAGCAGCTCCATGCGCGCAGCGTGGCACGCGACCGGGGACGTGGGGAGCCGCGCCGGTACGGCCAGGTCACGGCCGTCGGCATAGGGTGCGCCGCGCACACACCCCCGGCTCGCGGAGGCCCGCCCGGCATGGCGCAGGACATCATCCCGATCACGCTGGCCCTCACGGCCGGCGACCTGGTCACGCTGTGGGCCCCCCGGTGGCGCCAGGACGGCGAGGAGTGGGAGGCGTTCCTCGGCGACGACGAGGCGCTGTTCGCCTTCTCCGACGCCGCGGACCTCGCGGCCTGGATCGCCGCGGCGGAGGCGTCGGGCCAGGAGCACGACCTCGCCGACCACCCGGCGTGGCCCGTCGTCGTCAAGCTCTCGGTCGACGAGCTGACCCCCGAGGACGTGCAGCGCTACGACGTCGTCGGCGTGCCCGAGCTGGTGGCCGGCGAGCCGGACACCTTCACCGTCGACGACCTCGCCGAGGTCGCGGCGATGTGCCGGTCGCTGGCCGACGTCTGCGACCTCGAGGTGGTCCACGAGGTGCTGGACGCGACGCCCGCGTTCGCCGCGCTCTCGGCGGGCCCGCCGGCCTTCGCCGGGCGCGACGGGCAGGCGCTGTGGGCCGAGCTGGCCGAGGTCGTCGACGAGCGCTGGGACGAGGTCGTCGACGCGCTCGACGCCGTCGTGACCGTCCCCGAGGTCGACGAGGAGCAGGCCGCCCGGCTGCGCGCGACGGCCACGCGGCCGGCGCCCGCCGGCGACCTCGACGCCGACCCCGAGGGCGAGCCCGCCACCCCGGCCGAGAACGCCGACAACGACCCCGAGGACCCCGAGGCCGTGGCCGCCGACCCACAGGACGCCGCTGCGTCCGGGCCCCTGGCTGACGCGCCCGCGGACCTCCGCGCCGACACGGCCGGCGAGTCGCTGCGCACCGACCTCGTCGACGCCGCCGAGGAGCCCGAGGGCGGCTTCTGGGAGGAGGTCGGCATCGACCCGATCGCCATCACCACGCCCGACGGCGACGTGATCACGCTGCGGTGCTACCTCGACGACGAGCCGGTCTTCCTCGGCTCCGGCGGGACGATCGAGGTGTTCGGCTCGGCCCGCGCGCTGCGCACCTGGATCGCCGGCGAGGGCGCGGCGGGGCACGACCTCGCCGAGGTCAGCACCTGGGACGAGGTCGTGTCGGCCGCGACGGGGGGCGACCTGGAGATCGAGGTCGCCCCGGAGAACCACTACGTGCTCGCGGGACTGGCCGACGACCTCGGCGAGGGCCCGGACGTCGTCGACGCCGAGCAGCTCGAGCTCGCGGTCGAGCTGGTCACCGACGCCGCCGCGTGGGCGGGCGAGACGCGCACCCGGGAGGCCCTCGCGCCGTCGGAGAGCCTCGGCTGGCTCGTGTCGTTCGTGGTGCGCCCCGACCCGACGCGCCTGACGCCGTCGCCGCCGTTCGACCGCGAGGCCGCCGCGTGGCGCGCCCTCGAGGACCGATTCCTGGGGCGGCTGCGCCGGCACTGAACCCGGGTGGACCCCTGGTGCCCCTGTGGTGGACCTCGTGGCGCAGGGCCATCACCCGGATGGGCTGGGGTGTTGGGGGGTGTTTACGCTTCGGCACCGCCGAGACCGGCCGTCCCCCGGGGCCGGAACCGTCGCAGAGAGTGGGCGCCGCGTGATCGACAACAGCCAGACCATGTCCTTCGACCGCATGCGCAGCATGCTGGTGCGGGCGGCCGAGGTCCGGGACAGCGAGCAGCAGCAGATCTTCGACTCGCTGGACGAGATCCACGGCCGGCTCGCCGCCCTGGACGGGATCGGCGCGATCCGCAAGCGGCTCTCCGACGTGCCCGACCGCACCGAGATGAGCGTGCTGGCCGAGCGCCTCGACGAGACGGTGGCCAAGCTCGACGCCCAGGAGTCGTCGATCTCCTCGCTGGCGCGGCTGGTCGAGGGCCTCGTCGACCGCGTCGCCGAGCGCCTCGCCACCCCCTTCGCCCAGATCGACGGCCGCCTCGACGGCGTCAGCGGGCGCTTCGAGGGCGTCGCCGGCCGCATGGACGGGCTCGAGGACCGGCTCTCCGGGCTGCACAAGCGCCTCGACGACCTCGACAACCGGCTCGACCGCCACGAGATGCGCCTCGACGGGCTGCCCGCCGCGGTCACCGGCCCGATGCGCGAGCGCATCGACGGCGTCGACGCGGGCCTGCGCGACCGCCTCGAGGACCTCGCCCGCGGCGTCTCCGAGGAGATCACCGGTACCCGCGAGGCCGCCCGCACCGACGCCACCACCACGCGCTCCGAGACCGCGACGCAGCTGGGCGAGCTCACCGCCCGGCTCGAGACCCTCTCGACGCGGCTCGACGCGGTCGGCAACCGCCTCGACGGCGTCGAGACCGGACTCGGCGAGCGCGTCGGCGCGCTGTCGACGGCGGTGGAGAACGGGCTGGACCGCCTCGACGGCACACTCGTGAACCGCCCCGACCACGAGGCCGTCGTCGCCCTGGTCCGCCAGGCGAACGAGGAGTCCGAGCGGCGCAACGCCGGCCACCTCGACGAGGCGATGGCCACCTTCGCCGAGATCATCCTCGGCCCGGGCGGCGGCTCCGCGGGCTCGATGCCGGGGCCGCGCCCGACCGCGCGCCGCGGCCGCAAGTCCGCCGTGCGCGACAGCGGGGTCAACGGCACCGAGCTGCCGACGGAGAACACCTCCACCGAGGGCTGATCTCCCCGGACCCTCGCCCGGACCCGGCCACGCCACGGGGCTACTGTCGCCCGCGATGCGCACCCGACGGCGGCTCGCGACGGTGACGGCGGTCCTCGCGATCGGGCTGTCGGCGCTGCCCGGCCTGGGCGCGGGGAGCGCCGCCGCGGCTCCCGCCCTCCCCCTCGACGCCTCCTGCCCCTTCGGCACGGCGCCCGGGCCGCCGGTGGACGCCTCGGAGGTCCCGCAACCCGGGCAGCCCGAGCCGGCGCCGCTGCCGGTGCCCGATCCACCGGTGGGTGGTCCGGCGATGGGCAGCTGCGGCGACGTCGTCGCCGAGGGCGCGCCGGCCGCGCCGCCGGTCGGGGTCGT
>Ga0196958_10000277_pt1 | contig 16577 bp, 10 predicted proteins | sample S1v_10metaG_FD_148654 | JGI IMG/M metagenome (GOLD analysis project Ga0196958, IMG submission 148654) | Soil microbial communities from Anza Borrego desert, Southern California, United States - S1+v_10 | ecosystem: Environmental > Terrestrial > Soil > Desert | place: USA: California | collected...
GCGGAGGACCGGCGGGGCGCCGTCGTCGAGCTGACGGGCGAGGGGCTGGCTGCGATCCGGTCGGCGGCTCCGGCGCACGTGGAGCTGGTACGTCGCCTGATGTTCGACGGGCTCACCCCCGCCCAGGTCCGGTCGTTGCGCACGACCTGCGAGATCGTCCTCGACCGGCTCTCGGACGGCACCGGGTCAGCGACCGCCTGAGCAGGCGGCGACCATGTCCCGCACGGCCAGGGACGCGAACACCATCGCGGCACCCAGCGGCGCTCCTGGCGCCGGATATGCCGACCCGAAGACCGAGGTCGCCGAGTTGCTCGCGGCGTAGAGCCCGGGCACCACGGCGCCGGCGTCGTCGAGCGCCCGTCCCGCCGGGTCCGTGACCAGACCGCCCTTCGTGCCGAGGTCGGACAGCACGAACCGGGCGGCGTAGAAGGGCGCGTGGTCGACCGGTACCAGCGCCTTGTTCGGGCCGTCCCCGGAGGCGAAGAACGTGTCGTACTCGTCCTCGCCGCGGCCGAAGTCCTCGTCGGAGCCCGAGGCCGCGAACCCGTTGAAGCGCGCGACCGTGGCCTCGAGGGTGCCGCGGTCGATGCCGACCTGGTCCGCGAGCTCGGCGACGGAGTCGGCCCGGGCCCAGGTGCCCGCCGCCAGGTGGGCCTCCGCCTCGCCCTCGGGGATCGCGATCGCCGGGAGGCTCCCGCCCTCCCGGGAGTCGAAGACGAACCACGACGGAATCCGTTCCGGCTCGGCGGCCATCAGCCGGCCGAACCGGTCGTAGGGGAGGCACTCGTTGCCGTACCGGCGCCCGGACTGGTCGACCATGAGGCCGCCGCGGAAGCCGAGCGTGAACGCGCCGCCGCCACCGGGCTGCGCGAGACCGGGGCAGAACCAGCCCTCGCCGGAGAAGTCGGTGGCCGCCCCGATCGCCGCGCACGCCTCGATCACCTCGCCGGTGTTGGTGCCACGCGGCGCCATCGACCACTCGGCGCGCCCGGGCGTGCCGTGGACGTCCCGCAGCCGCTGGCTGCCCTCGAACCCGCCCGCCGCGACGAGCACGCCGAGCCGTGCGCGGACCTCGACCCGTCCCGCCGGGGTCTCCGCGACAACGGCTCCGACGCGACCGGTCGGCCCGTCCCGTCGTACCTCCACCACGTGGTGGTCGGTACGGATCACCCCGCCGTCGCGGACCACCATCGCGGCCAGCCGCGCGATCAGGGCCTGCCCGCCGGAGAGCGTGGCCCGGCCGGGGTCGCCGACGCGGTCCCTCTCCACCGGCGGCCTGAGCAGCTCGGTCGCCGTCGGGTCGAGGTCCGCCCGCCGGATGTTCACGGGCTGGATCGACCGTCCCATCGGAACCCTGCCGGGGGCGTCGTAGTACTCGGAGAAAGGGATCCACTCGAAGTCCATGAGCGGGTCCGCCTCGAGCTCCTCGACCAGCTCCGGGGCGTGCGCCAGGAACGCCTCCACCCGCTGGATGTCGGGCGCGTCGAGCACGGCGGCCAGGTAGGAACGCGCGCCCTCGGTGGAGTCCGGGAGGCCGGCGCGCTGCTGGACCGCGCTGCCGGGCAGCCAGCAGGCGCCGCCGGAGTAGGCGGAGGTGCCGCCGATCAGCGGCGTCCGCTCGAGCACGACCGTGCGCAGGCCTCCGCGGGCCGCCAGCGCAGCGCCGGTCATCGCGCCACCGCCGGAGCCGACCACCACGACGTCGTACTCGTCCATGGGCGGGAGTGTAGAACGCGTTCTAGTCAGCGGTCGTCGTCACAGCGTGGGATCGGTCCAGGCGAGCTGGACCACCTCGACGCCGCGGTCGCGGGTGACCAGCCGGCCCCGGCCCGGCTGCGCCGGCGACGGCCGGACGTTGCCGATCAACGGCCCCTCGTCGCGGCTGCCGGAGAGCAGCAGCCCGGGCATGGCGAGGTCGCGGAGGGTCTGGATCACCGACTCGTAGAGGGCGCGCCCGGCACCGCCGGAGCGCCGGGCGACCACCACGTGGAGTCCGACGTCGCGGGCCTGGGCGAGGAGGGGTTGGAGCAGGCCCACCGGCGAGGACTGCTGGGTGGCCACCAGGTCGTAGTCGTCGACCAGCACGAACACCTCGGCACCCGACCACCACGAGCGGTTGCGGAGCTGGTCGGGCGTCACGTCGGGTCCCGGGATCCGGCTCTCGAGGTAGGCAGCGAGGTCCTTGAGCGCCGGCTGCGCCTGGTTCGCGGAAGTCAGGTAGTTGAGGAGGTACTCGTCCGGCAGCTCGCCCAGCAGCGACCGGCGGTAGTCCACGAGCACGATCTGTGCCTGCTTGGGCGTGCGGGTGCGCATCACCTCGCGGGCGTAGGAACGCAGCAGCGAGCTCTTGCCGGACTGGCCGTCGCCGAAGAGCAGCAGGTGCGGGTCCTGGTCGGGGTCGAGGGAGACCGGCGCCAGGTCCTTCTCGTTGATGGCGAGGAACAGACGACGATCCGCCCCCGGCACGGCCTGCGGTGTCCCGACGCCGGCCATGGAGTGGACCTCGTCGAGGCCGATCCGGTCCGGCAGCAGCCGCAGCTTCGGGCCCGGCGGTCCCTGCCAGGCCTTGGCGACGGCCTCGATCAGGTCGTCCACGCCGTCGCCGAGCGAGTCGGCGGCGGCGACCTCGTCGATCCGCGGCAGCGCGCCGAGGAAGTGGTACTTGCCCGACACCAGGCCGCGGCCAGGGCGGCCGACCGGCACCAGCGCGGCGACCTTGCGGTCGATCTCGGAGTCCATCGGGTCGCCGAGCCGCAGCTCGAGCCGGGTGCCGAGCTGGTCGCGCATCGCCGCTCGGAAGTCGGCCCAGCGGGCGGCCCCGGCGACCACGTGCAGGCCGAAGGTCAGTCCGCGGGTGGCGAGCTGCTGGATCTCCAGCTCGAGGTCGTCGAAGTCCGCGCGGAGCGTGCTCCAGCCGTCGACGACGAGGAACACGTCGCCGTACCCGTCGTCCGTCCGGCCCTCGGCGCGCCGCCGCCGGTAGGTCTCGATCGAGTCGATCCCCTGGCTGCGGAAGTACGCCTCCCGGCGGTCGACGATGCCCTGGAGCTCCGCGACGATCCGACGCACGACCTCGGGCTCGGAGCGTGCGCCGACGCCCGCGACGTGCGGCAGCGCGGCCATCGGCGCGAAGGTGCCGCCGCCGAAGTCGAGGACGTAGAACTGGCTCTCCAGCGGTGTGGTGGTCAACGCGATGCTGGTGACGACCGTGCGGAGCAGGGTGCTCTTGCCGCTCCGCGGCCCGCCGACCACGGCGACGTGCCCGGCAGCGCCGCTGAGGCCGACGCTCAGGGTGTCCCGCCGCTGCTCGCGCGGACGGTCCACGGTGCCGAGAGGCACCACGAGCGAGCCGAGACCGCGCCACTGCGTGGAGACCAGCCCCAGCTCCGGGTGCGGTGCCAGGTCCGGCATCAGGCCGTCGAGGGTGTCCGGCACGTCGAGCGGTGGCAGCCACACCTGGTGCGCCGGCGGGCCCTGGCCGATCATCCGGCGCACCGCGATGTCGAGCAGGGAGTCGGTCGACTCGGTTCCGGCGGGGGGTGGGGGTGGCTGGTCGGCCGGTGGGGCGTCGAGGTCCTCGAACGCCTGCACCTCCGACACGGTGAAGGGGAGGATGCCCCGGAGGTGGCCGCCGTCGTCGCGGCGGACCCGGGTCTTGCTGGCGGTGGGAGGACCGGACACGTAGGCGGCCTTGAAGCGCAGCATCGAGGTGGGGTCGGGCTTGAGGTAGCCGAGCCCCGGGACCGCGGGCAGCTCGTAGGCGTCGGGGACGCCGAGGACCGCTCGCGACTCCTGCGCGCTGAAGGTCCGCAGGCCGATCCGGTAGGAGAGGTGCGACTCGAGGCCGCGGAGCCGCCCCTCCTCCAGCCGCTGCGAGGCGAGCAGCAGGTGCAGACCGAGTGAGCGACCGAGCCGGCCGATCGCGACGAACAGGTCGATGAACTCCGGCTTGGCCGACAGCATCTCCGAGAACTCGTCGACCACGATGAACAGCGACGGCAGCGGCGCGAGCGCGGCGCCCTCAGGGCTGCCCGAGGTGCGTGCCTTCTCGTAGTCACGGATCGACGCGAAGTTACCGGCCTCGCGGAGCAGCTCCTGGCGGCGCACCATCTCACCCGACAGCGCGTCCTGCATGCGGTCGACGAGGGTCAGCTCCTGGGCGAGGTTGGTGATCACCGCCGAGACGTGCGGCATCTCCGACATGCCCGCGAAGGTCGCACCGCCCTTGAAGTCGACCAGCACCATGTTGAGCTGCTCGGGCGAGTGGGTCATCGCGAGCCCGACCACCAGGGTGCGCAGGAACTCGGACTTGCCGGAGCCGGTCGCGCCGATCACCAGCCCGTGCGGGCCCATGCCCTGCTGCGCGGACTCCTTGATGTCGAGGTGGATCGGGGCGCCGTTGTCGCCGACGCCGATCGGCACCCGCAGCCGGTCGCGCGCTGGGCGCGGCCGCCAGGCCGCCGCCGGGTCGAGGTGGTGGACGTCGCCCAGGCCGAGCAGGTCCATGAAGTCCAGCGGCCCGGTGAGGTCGGCGCCCTCGTCGCCGGTGCCGGCACTGACCGCGCCCGCCGCGGTGTACAGCGGCGTCAGCCGCCGCGCGAACGCCTCGGCGGTCGCGAGGTCGCACTGGTCGCCCTTCGCCCGGATCGGCTCCGCGCGCTGCCGGAGGGCGAGCAGCGGGACCATCGCGTCCTCGCCGACCGGGTCGACGATCTCCAGCCGGAGCGTGGTGGGGTCCTCCAGCTCGGTCCACCGGCTCGGGAGGTCGAGCAGGGTCACCCCGTGCAGGCCGTCGGGCGGCACGACGTGGTTCCCGGGTGGTAGCTCGGTGCCGTCGGTGACGAGCAGGATGTGCGGCAGGGCGGGCCGCTCGTCGGCACCGAACCGCGGCCGGTCGCTCAGGTCGGAGGGCAGCATCGCCGCCAGCTCGGTGAGGGACGTCGTCACCATCCGGGACGGCCCGACGGCGTCGTTCTGCTGCTGGCTGTGGGCGTGGGGCAGCCACTTCAGCCAGTCCCAGTGCGCGATCGTGGTGTCACTGGCCAGCACCGCGACGTGGAGGTTCTCCGGAGACTGGAAGGCAGTAGCGGCGCAGAGCAGCGCGCGGGTCAGCGAGCGTGCCTGGTCCTCCGCGCCGCACACCTCGATCCGGCCGAACGCACGCATGTCCACCGACGCGGGGAGGTCGGGCTGGACCCGATGGACGACGAGCAGCCGGTGCAGCGCGGAAGCGGCCGCCGGGTCGACGTCGTCGACCGGCGCGCTCTCGGGCGGGACCAGCTCCAGCGCGAGCGGCTGCGAGCAGACGCCGTACCGGACGTGCAGGAAGGTGGGATCCGTCGACGGGCGCTCCCAGACGCGGGAGCGGTCCTCGGCGATCGCCGGCAGCGCGGCCGGGGCAGGGTGCTGCCAGGTGAGGGCGCGGCGCTGCTGCAGGGCCGCGTCCCGGGCGACCTTGCGGACTCCGCCGAGGTAGCGCAGGTACTCCGTGCGGGAGCCGCTGACCTGCTGCTGCCGCTGCTTACGCTGCCGGTCGATCTGGACGAAGATGAAGCCGAGCGTCGCGAACAGGAACATGCCCGCCGCGATGAACCTCGGTGCCGCGGTGCTGGTGCCGCCGCCGATCGTGGCGACCAGGACGATCGAGCCGAGGCTGCCGAGCATCGGGATCGCGTTCATCGCGACCCCGGCGGCGCCCTCGCCCGGCTGGATCTGCGGGGGCGCCTGAAGCACCAGCTGGCCGGACGGCATCTGCGGCCGCTCGCTCCGCCCACCACGGAGCGTCAGCCCGCCGGCCGTAGCGGCCGGAGCCGGCTTGCCCAGCTGGGAGGTGCTCACCCGATCAGCCCCTGTCGACGCCCGGTCATCGGCCCGCCGAGCGGCGGGACTCGATGATAAGCGTGGTGGATCTCGTCTCTCCTGGGTAGGCGTACCCTGCCGCAGCAGGACTTCAACCATGCACGGGAGGCCCGATGTCGGGTACGGCGTCCCGGCCTCCGGTGGCCGGCGAGCTCACGCTGCTGAGCGTGCACGGCCCCGCTGGCGTGGTCGACCTGACCGTGCCGACCGACGCGCCGGTGGTCGAGGTCGCCCGGGCCTACGCGGGGGACGCGGGCCTGGGCCTGGTGCTCCCGCTGCACACCCGGTCCGGCCGGCCGCTCGATCCGTCCGCGACGGTCGGTGGCTCCGGCCTGGTGTCGGGCTCGGTCGTGGTCGCGATCGATCCGCCCGCCCCTGCTTCGTCACCCCGGCGCGCGTCCGTGGCGCGCCGCGCGGGCCGCTCGGAGCCGGGACGCCTCTCCGCCCTCTGGTGCTGCCTCGCGGTCGGTGCCGCGGTGGTCGCGGCCTGGGCGGCGACGGCGGAACCGGATCCCGACGACCGGGTGCCGGTGGTCGTTCTGCTCGTCGGCGTCGCGGTCCTCGGCTGCCTGCCGGTGGGTCCGCTCACGCGCCAGCGGATCGTGGCTGCGCCGGCGTTCGCCGCGGCCGCGTGCTTCGCCTACCTGTGGGAGCCGGTCCCGGAGCAGCTGCCGACGATCGTCGGGGCCGCGGGCCTCGCCGGCGCGGTCGCGGCGGCGCTGGCCCGTGCGCTCAACGACGAGGGCGAGGAGGCGCTGCGGCTGTGGATCGTGGCCGGCTCGGGATGGTTCGTCGTCGCGGCCCTCGGTGCGATCACCTCGGTGCCGCCACAGGTCGTGTACGCCGTGCTCCTCGTGGTGGTCGTGCTCGCCGCCCGGTTCGTGCCCGGGGTCGCCGTCGACGTCCCCGACCAGTACCTGATCGACGTGGAGCGCCTCGCCGTCACCGCGTGGTCGGCGCGGGAGCGGCCGTCCGGACGGCGCGGTCGGTTCGTGGTACCGCCGGCGGTGGTGGCCGACGTCGCCGCGCACGGCGCCCGGATGATCACGGCCGCGTCCGTGGCGGTCTTCCTCGTCGTGGTGACGACCGCACCGCTGCTCCTGCAGACGGCAACCCTGCCGCTCGACCGGATCGGCGCCCGGACCCTGGTCGGCTTCGGTGGCTGCACGCTGCTGTTCGCGGCGCGCAGCTACCGCCACGTCGTGGCGCGCCGGTTGCTCCGGGCGGCCGGGTTGTGGTGCCTGGCGCTGGTCGCGTACGTCGTCGTCGGACTGCTCGGACCGGGCAGCCGGACCCTGCTCGCGATCGGGACGATCGCACTTGCCGCGATCGTGCTCGTCGTGGCGGTCGCGGTCGGCCGGGGCTGGCGATCGGCGTGGTGGTCGCGCCGGGCCGAGGTGGCCGAGGTGGTCTGCGGTTCGCTCGCCGTCGCGTCCGTGGTCGTGGCTGTCGGGCTCTTCCGTCATCTGTGGGAACTCACGAGCTGAGGTTTACGGGTCCACCGTTGGGTGGTAACCAACCTCTCGTCGGCTCCGTGGCAGACCTCGGGAGCCACCGAACAGGAAACCAACCGAAGTCGCGGCGTCCTCGTCGCACGATTCCTAGGAGCAAGACATATGTCGTATTCACCCGAGTACGGACAGGACGAGGGCGTCCTCTCGCAGGCGGCGGCACTCGTCGACACCGCGAAGGGCGACTTCACCACCCTCCGCAACAAGCTCACCGGCCAGATCGCCGACCTGCAGGGCAAGTGGGGCGGGCAGGGTGCCTCGGCCTTCACGGTCCTCTACACCGCGTGGGACGAGAAGCAGAAGGTCATCGAGGACGCGCTCAACGAGTTCTCGAGCGCGCTGACGACCAGCGAGAAGGACAACATCGCGACCGACGAGGAGCAGGGCGCGGGGTTCAAGGGCCTCGAGGGCCGGCTCGGCCAGATCAAGTGACGCACGGACCCACGGACGCAGAGGAGACACAGAAATGACCGGGAACCTCGACGGCATCCGCGTGAACCACGCGGCACTCGACCAGGCCGCCGCAGACATGTACAAGACCGTCAAGGACATCGACGACCGGATGAACCGGCTCGAGTCCGAGCTCGAGCCGCTGCGCAGCCGGTGGCTCGGTCACCAGCAGCAGGCCTACACCGTCGCGAAGGCGAAGTGGGACTGGGCGATCCAGGAGATGCGGGACCTCCTCGACGAGAGCCACCGCACCGTCTACCAGTCCAACGCGGACTACATGGCCGCCGACAAGCGCGGGGCGGTCCGCTTCGACATCGGCTGACACGTCAGCAGAGCCGCGTGCCCGAGCGCACGTGACCCGAAGGGGTCGACCGGTCGCGGTCGGCCCCTTTCCTCATACGATGCACGGGCGGCGGCAGCAGCAGGATTCTCGGAGGAGAGCTGATGACCCACGGAGCGATCGCGTCCGGACTGGTCCGGGTCACCGTCACGTCCGGCACCCGCCGGGTGGACCTGGTCCTGCCCGGCGCCGTCCCCGTGGCCGAGCTGCTGCCGGAGCTCGCTCGCAGCGTGGGGCTGCTCGACCCCGCCACCGTGCACGGCGGCTACGAGGTCGTGACGGCCGAGGGCCGGCCGCTCGCGGCCGACACCGGGCTGACCCTCCAGGGCGTCGAGGACGGCGGCCTGCTCACGGTCACCGCCGGGGTCGACCAGGTCCCGCCCGTCGTCTACGACGACGTGGTCGAGGCGATGACCGACGTCGTCGAGCACGACCTCCAGCCGTGGGAGCCGGCGGCCGGACGCCGTACGGCGCTGGTCGCGGCCGCGCTGCTCCTCGGGCTCGGCGCGGTCGCACTCTGGGTCGAGCGCGGGGCCGACCTCGCCGTAGCCGCTGCCGGCCTGGTGGCCGTGGCGCTGTGCGCCGGGGCGATCGTGCTGTCCCGGGCACACCGCGAGGCGGAGGCCGCCGTGGCCGTCGCCTGGCTGGGCGCGGCCTACGCCGCGGTGACCGGCCTGATGCTCGCTCCCTCGGGGTCGGCGCCGTTCGCCGAGCCGCTCGCGGCCGCCGGCGGCGGTGCGCTGCTCGCGGGCCTCCTGTGCCTGGTCGGCCTCGACGCCGGTCGGACCCTGGTCTTCCCGCCGGTCGCGGTCGGCGCGATCGGCCTGGCCACCGGGCTGCTGCTGCGGGGGACCGACCTGGAGGCCGCGCCCCTGCTGACCACCGTGCTCGCCCTCGTCGTGCTGGCGGGGAGCCTCTTCCCCTGGCTCGCGCTGGGCGCCACCGGCACCCGCGTGGACCAGCTGTTCTCACCGGCGGACATCACCGCCGATCCCGACGACATCGACCGCGACCGGGTCGCGGCGGACGCCCGGCTGGCCCACGAGATCCTGCTCGCGATCTCAGGCACCGTCGGACTGCTGCTCGTGCTGATCACGCCGCTGGCCGTGTCGCTCGGCCTGACCGGCACGCTCCTCGCCGTCGACGCCGCGCTGGTCGTGATGCTGCGCACCAGGCAGTACCGCACCGGCTCGGAGGTCCTGGTCGGACTGGCATCGGGCGTCGCGGGACTGATCGCCGCCGCGGTCGCCGTACTCACCCTCCACGCGGACTGGCGGCCGACCCTCGCCGTGACCCTCGCCGTCGCGGGCGCGGTGCTCCTGGTCGCCACCATGACGCCGTCGGTGCCGTCGATCCGCCGGGGCAGGCTGGGCGACGTGCTCGAGACGGTCTGCCTGCTCGCTCTGGTGCCCCTGCTCGTCGTCGCGATCGGCGTGTTCGGCACGGTCCAGGGCTGGGACGCCATCTAGATGGCGACCAAGAAGGACCTCGTCGAGGCGTACTCGTTCAGCCGGCGCCGGCTGGTCACGGCGTTCGTGTCCGGCGCTCCCGGGGGCCGCGAGGTCGAGCCGAGCAGGCCTGGCCGCACGGTCGTCGGCGGTCTGGCCCTGGCCGTGCTGCTGGTCGCCGGCGCCGCGATCGCCGGGGTGTTCGACAAGCGGACGACGATCGACTGGGAGGAGCCGGGACTGGTCATCGACGACGACACCGGAGCGCTCTACGTGATCCTCGCCGACGACGACGTCCCGGGGAGCGACGACCCGGACCTCCGCTCGGTGGTCAACGTGACCTCCGCGCAGCTGATCCTCGGTGACCTGACCCCGATCGACGCGCCGAGCGAGGACATCGCGGATCGGTCGAAGGGGCCGGCGATCGGGATCGTGGACGCGCCCGCGACGGTGCCGGAGACCTCCGCGCTGATCAACCAGGGCTGGACGGCCTGCACCGGCACGGACCACGGCGTGCGGGTGGACGTCGCCGAGTCGCCGGCCGTGACCCTGGCGCCGGCCGCCGGTCTGGTCGTGAGGAACGGACGCGACCGCTACCTGATCGCGGAGGGCCCCACCACCGCGGACGGTGCCCCGCAGCGCGCCTACAGCTACCGGTTCCCGAGGGACGCGAGCGGCCTGTACGACGCCCTCGGCGTGGTCGCCCGGCACGATGCCGTCGAGGTCCCCGACGACTGGCTGCGGCTGTTCCCCGAGGGAGGCAAGCTCGACGCGTCGTCGTTCGACGTCGACGGTATCGGCGAGCGGGCGCCCGCCAGCCTCGAGGAGCTGCCGAGGAAGGCGCGCGTCGGTGACTACTTCGTGGAGGGTGACCAGCCGCTGATGGTCGTCGCGGACGGCTACGCCCGGCTCGACGAGTTCTCGATGGCGGTGCTCGCGCACAGCGAGTTCGGCAGGTTCCGACCGCAGGAGATCCAGCCCCAGGCGGACGTCGTGGAGGCGGACAGCCGCGCCGAGCCATACACAGCCGCGACCTGGCCGCGGGTCCTCCCGGAGGGCTCGCGCTACCTGACGGACCAGGAGGTCTGCGCCGTCCAGCAGGCCACCGCAGAGGAGCAGCCGGGGGTGACGGTCGGCTTGCTGCCGGAGGAGCGGGCCAGCGCCCAGGAGACGGTCACCGGCGACCCGCCCGACGTCAACGTCGAGCCCGGGCACGGTGCGATGGTGTGGTCGGGCGGCTGGCACTCCGAGCAGGGCGGCTCGCCGGTCATGGTCGACGACCGCGGCATCTTCTACCCGCTGCGGATGGACGGCGTGACCGTCGACAACCTCGGGTACGGCTCGCTGCCGGAGACCGTGGTGCCGGACACCTGGGTCGAGCTCTTCGACGAGGGCGTGGAGCTCTCCCGCGAGGACGCGCTGTGCCCGCCGCTGACCGCCACCATCCGGTCGTGCGAGTGACGAGGTCCGGGGTCCTGCCGGCCGTCGCGGCGGTGAGCCTCGGCCTGGCCTGGTCCCTGGGACCCGTGCCACCCGCGGTCGCGGACCTCGACGCGCCGGACTGCTACGACGTCGACGACGAGATGGAGTCCGAGGCCATCACCGGGTCCAACCCGGTCCTGGAATTCCTGCGGGTCGATCGCGCCCACCACGTGCTCTCCGCGGTGGGGGAGGGGGTGGCCGTCGTGCTCCTCGACACCGGCGTGTCGCCTGACTTCGAAGCCGCCGACGTGACCCACGTCCCGCCGCTCGGGACCGCGCGCACCCCCGAGATCGAGAGCCCGCACGGCACGGTCGCCGCCGGGATCGTCGTCGGTCCGGACCGCAAGGACCCCGTGACCCGCGAGCGGATCCGGATCGGCATCGCTCCGGCGGCGCAGCTCTACAGCGTGCCGATCTACGACGTGCCGTCGAACACGACCGCGACGACGAGCGACGTGTCCGAGCCGGACCCGGCAGCCGTCACCGCCGGGCTCCAGTGGGTGATCGACAACCGGACCCTGCCCGACCGCACCGTCGTCCTGGTGCCGACGGCGGTGGGGAAGGACCCGGCGCTGAAGACTGCCCTCGACACACTCGAGGAGCAGGGCCGGCTCGTGGTCGCGCCGGCCGGTGACCGGCCCGCCTCGGAGGAGGAGGCCAACACCGCGCTGCTCGACTACGTCCACGCGGAGGGCCGCCCGCCCGGCGAGGACGCGGCCGGCCGGCTCTGGCCGGTCGCCGGGAGGTCGGTGCTGGGCGTCGGGGTGAGCGGCGACGTCGACGTGACCGAGCACGTCGTGCTCAGCTCCGACGTCGACATCGCGGCACCGATCAACGGGGCCGCCTCGTACGCCCTCAACGACGCTGCCTGCGAGGTCAACGCGTACTCCTCCGACCTGGCGGCCGCGGTCGTCGCCGGAGTGGCGGCGATGGTGTGGTCGATGCACTCCGGGGACACCGCCGCGGAGCTCCGCTCCCGCCTGCTCCGCACCGCCGACGGCAACCCCCTCACCACGAGCAAGGTGAGCGGCTACGGGATCGTCCAGCCGGTCGAGGCGCTGGAGCGCTCCATCGAGCCGCGTGGCAACGGGCGACCGGCCGCGCCCCGCGACCACGACCGGGTCGGTGAGCGGGCGGACCCGCCGCCGGACCGCGAGGACGTGCTCGCCGACACCCGGCGCAACGCGGTCTGGTGGGGCTTGGTCGGCGGCGCCACGCTGGTCGTCGCGTTGGTGCTGCGTCCGGTGCTCGCGCGCCGCCGTGCTCGGTAGGCGAGCCCCGGTATGGGCGGGCTGGAGGCGGATACCGCGTTCGGATGAGCACCGTCGACCGGATCGCGGAACCTTGGGGCACGAGGACGCCGTACGGACCCGGCCAACGCTGGCCGGTGCGGGTCGACCGGTACCTCGCAGAGGGGGTCGGTCCCGACCAGGTGGAGCGCTGGGTTCAGTCGGCCTCGATCCTGCACTCCAACGGCGACGCGATCGACATCGCGGTCAAGGACGATCGGATCGTCGGTGTGCGCGGCCGCGCGGAGGACCGGGTGAACCACGGCCGGCTCGGGCCCAAGGACCTCTTCGGCTGGCAGGCGAACCACTCGTCCGAGCGGCTGTCGAGGCCGCTCGTCCGCCGGGGCGGTGAGCTGGTCGAGACCGACTGGGACACCGCGATGGACCTGGTCGCCGGGCGGACGACGGAGCTGCTGGAGGAGCGCGGCCCGAGCTCGGTCGCCTTCTACACGACGGGGCAGCTGTTCCTCGAGGAGTACTACACGCTCGGCCTGATCGCGCACGGCGGCATCGGCACCAGCCACGTGGACGGCAACACGCGCCTCTGCACCGCCACGGCTGCCGCCGCGCTCAAGGCGTCGTTCGGGTGCGACGGGCAGCCGGGCTCCTACAGCGACGTCGACCACGCCGACGTGATCGCGCTCTACGGGCACAACATGGCCGAGACCCAGGATGTGCTCTGGAGCCGGGTGCTGGACCGGGTTGCAGGTCCCGAACCGCCCCGGATCCTGTGCGTCGACCCGCGCGAGACACCGGTGGCGCGGGCCGCCACCGTGCACCTCGCTCCGCGACCCGGCACCAACCTGATGCTGATGAACGCGCTGCTCCACGAACTGATCGTGAACGACTGGGTGGACCACGACTACGTCGAGCGCCACACCGTGGGTTACGACGACCTGGTCAAGCAGGTCGCGGACTGCACGGTCGAGCACGCGGCGGAGGTGTGTGACGTGCCGCCCGGGGATCTCCGCGCGGCGGCCGAGCTCCTCGGCGGCGCCGAACGGCTGCTGTCCACGGTGCTGCAGGGCTTCTACCAGTCCCACCAGGCGACGGCCGCGTCCGTGCAGGTCAACAACGTGCACCTCTTGCGGGGGATGCTCGGCCGACCCGGTTGCGGGGTGCTCCAGATGAACGGCCAGCCCACCGCGCAGAACACCCGCGAGGCCGGCGCCGACGGCGACCTGCCGGGCTTCCGGAACTGGGCGAACGACCAGCACGTCGAGGACCTCGCGAGGGTCTGGAACATCGACCCGATGCGGATCCCGCACTACAGCGAGCCGACCCACCTCATGCAGATCATGCGGTACGTCGAGGACGGGTCGATCCGGTTCCTGTGGGTCACCGGCACGAACCCGGCGGTGTCGCTGCCCGAGCTGGAGCGGGTCCGGGCGATCCTCGGCCAGGAGCGGCTCTTCCTCGTCGTGCAGGACCTCTTCCTCACCGAGACTGCACAGCTGGCGGACGTCGTGCTCCCGGCCGCGACGTGGGGCGAGAAGACCGGGACGTTCACCAACGCCGACCGGACCGTGCATCTCTCGGAGAAGGCGGTGGAGCCGCCTGGCGAGGCGAGGTCGGACCTCGAGATCCTCCTCGACTACGCGCGCCGGCTCGACCTGCGCGACAAGGACGACGCGCCGTTGGTGAAGTGGTCGGACCCGGAGGGTGCCTTCGAGGCGTGGAAGGAGTGCTCGGCCGGGCGCCCGTGCGACTACACCGGGTTGACCTACGACAAGCTGCGCGGCGGCAGCGGGGTGCAGTGGCCGTGCACCGCGGAGCACCCGGACGGGACCGAGCGGCTCTACGCCGACGGTCGGTTCTGGGCGGCGCCGGACTACTGCGAGAACTACGGCAGGGACTTCGTCACCGGCGCACCCACCGAGCCGGTGGAGTACCGGGCCTCGAACCCCCACGGCAAGGCGATGATCAAACCGGCGGCGTACCTGCCCCCGCACGAGACGACGTCCGATGCGTTCCCGTTCTGGCTGACCACCGGCCGGACGCTCTACCACTTCCACACCCGGACCAAGACCGGTCGCGCACCGCAGCTCCGGGACGCCGCCCCCGAGGTGTGGGTCGAGATGGCCGAGAGCGACGTGGCGGCGCGGGACTGGCAGGAGGGCGACCTGCTCCGGGTCACCACGCCGCGCGGCAGCGTCACCGCGCGGCTCCGGGTGAGCGGCGTCCGTCCGGGCGTCTTGTTCCTGCCCTTCCACTACGGCTACTGGGACACCGAGCTCGGTGACCGGCCGGCCGGCGACGGGCGGGCGGCGAACGAGCTCACCCTCACCGACTGGGACCCGGCCTCCAAGCAACCGCTCTTCAAGACCGCTGCGGCCGCCGTGGAGCGGGTGTCCGCCGGAGACGGCTCCCCGGCGCCCGCGCCGACGGTCACCGGCTCGACGCCCGTGCGAAAGGGAGTAAGGGCGACCGCCGGTGGCGCCTCCGCCCACGCCGACGAGGAGATCCGGACGGAGGATCGGTCGTGAGCAGGGTGGGCTGGGCCATCGAGGAGCTGCACCGCGCGGAGAACGACCTCCGGGGCGAGCTGCTGCAGGTCTCGGACCGCAACAAGGCGGACCACGAGATCTTCCACATAGCCCGGGACGTCGCGCAGTGGTCCGCAAGGCACGTGGCCGAGCTGGCGAAGGTCGGAGAGGACTACGGCGTCCGCCTCGACCCCGAGGCCGCGGGCGGCATGCCGATCGTGGGTGCCGCCCGGCGCAAGGGGAGCGAGCTGCTCGGTCGCCGGCACGCACCGGCGCTGCTGCTGCTGAAGGACCTACGGACGATCCATCGGAAGGCCGCAGGGGTCTCGCTCGACTGGGAGGTGCTCGCTCAGACGGCACAGGCGCTGCAGGACAGCGAGCTGCTCGCGCTGTGCCAGGACTGCCATCCCGAGACGCTGAGGCAGCTGAAGTGGGCGAACGCGAAGCTCAAGGAGACCGCCGCCCAGGCGATGGTGGTCGCCTGAGGTCCGAGTACCGCGAACGGGGTCCCGCGGACGCCGTCCGATCTGCGGAGGTAGGGGGATTCGAACCCCCGAGGGCTGTTAACCCAACCCGCTTTCCAAGCGAGCGCCATAGGCCACTAGGCGATACCTCCGCCGAGGAGGGTACCCGCCTCCGGATCGCCCGATGAAATCGCCTAGAGTTGGGGCCAACCCCCCATGCGGCGGCACCTCACCCAACTCCCCCAGGGCCGGAAGGCAGCAAGGGTAAGTGGGCTCTGCCGGGTGCATGGGGGGCCTCCTGTTTTGACCCGGTGACTGCGCGCTCCACAATCGGCCCGCGGCCGCCTGCCCGCTGTCGGGCCCGGTCGTTAGTGTTCAGTCGTGGACTCCCCGCTCGCGCTCTACCGCCGCTATCGGCCCGAGACCTTCGCCGAGGTGATCGGGCAGGAGCACGTGACCGAGCCGTTGCGGGCCGCCCTGGCCGGCAACCGGGTCAACCACGCCTACCTGTTCTCCGGTCCGCGCGGTTGTGGCAAGACGACCAGCGCTCGGATCCTCGCGCGTGCCCTCAACTGCGAGAAGGCGCCGGTGGCCGACCCGTGCGGGGAGTGCGAGAGCTGTCTGGACCTGGCGCGCAACGGTCCGGGGTCGATCGACGTGATCGAGATCGACGCGGCCTCGCACGGCGGTGTCGACGACGCCAGGGAGCTGCGCGAGAAGGCGTTCTTCGCGCCGGTGAGGAGCCGCTACAAGGTCTACATCATCGACGAAGCCCACATGGTGACGACACAGGGCTTCAACGCGCTGCTCAAGCTCGTCGAGGAGCCGCCACCCCACCTGCGCTTCATCTTCGCGACCACCGAGCCCGACAAGGTGATCCCCACCATCCGGTCGCGGACCCACCACTACCCGTTCCGGCTGATCCCGCCGCGGCTCCTGTCCTCCTACCTCTCCGAGCTCTGCGAGAAGGAGGGCGTCGCGATCGAGCACACCGCGTTGCCGCTCGTCGTGCGGGCCGGCGCCGGTTCCGCGCGGGACACGCTCTCGGTGCTCGACCAGCTGCTCGGCGGAGCCGGTGCGGAGGGCGTGACCTACCAGCTCGCGAGCGGACTGCTGGGCTACACCCCCGACACCCTGCTCGACGACGTCGTCGACGCGTTCGCCGCGGGCGACGGCGCGGCGGTGTTCGGTGTCGTCGACCGGGTCATCGAGACCGGTCAGGACCCGCGCCGCTTCACCGAGGACCTC
>Ga0196958_10000278_pt1 | contig 16475 bp, 15 predicted proteins | sample S1v_10metaG_FD_148654 | JGI IMG/M metagenome (GOLD analysis project Ga0196958, IMG submission 148654) | Soil microbial communities from Anza Borrego desert, Southern California, United States - S1+v_10 | ecosystem: Environmental > Terrestrial > Soil > Desert | place: USA: California | collected...
TGATGCGCGACACGCACCGCAGCGGGTCGTTCGATCACAGCGGCGTGCAGGCGGATCCGAATCTCGCCTTCCCGCTCGATCGGCTGCGCGAGCTCGTTGCCGAGGGCACGATCGGGAGCGTGAATCAGCGGCACTTTTCGATGATGGGCTCGATCACGCTGCCGCAGCGTCTGTGCGAGGAGAGCGCGCCGGCGGTGGCGTCGATGCTCGAGGCGGACGGCGTCGACGCGGTGCTGCTCATCCCCATATGACCGATGTGCAATCAGGCCGTGGGCCTGATCGCCGCCGAGATCGAGCGCCGCGGAATTCCGACGGTGTGCATCGCCCTGCTGCGTGAGGTGGTGGAGAAGGTGCGTCCGCCGCGCGCGCTGGCCGTGCCGTTTGCGCATGGGTTCCCGCTGGGAGCGCCGGGAGATGCAGAGTTGCAGAGGAGGGTGGTGCGGGAGGCGTTGGGGATGGTGGAGGGTGCGAGTGCTGGCGAGAGGCCGGTGATTGGGGAGTTCGAATGGAAATTGAAAATTGAGAATTGAAAATTGAAAAATCGGACAGCGCGTTTCTCGCGAACGCGGTGCCCTCCGATTTTTCAATTTCCAATTTTCAATTCACGCATACTCCTCCTCCTCCCCTTCCCCGGCCGCCGTCAACGCGCGCGCGGCGAGAGAGCCGAACGCCATCGCCGTTTGCGCGTGCTCGTGCGTGTAGAAATCCGCTTCCGCTTTGTCGAGGGCGAGCATGCCGATGCAGCGGCCGGCGTCGAGCATGGGGACGCCGAGCCAGGAGCGGATGCCGGCGCCGACGTGGAGGCCGCGGCGAAAAGCGCGGTATTGCTCGGTGTCGGCGACGATGAGCGGGCGGCGGCGATGGATCACTTCACCGTTGGGGATGTCGATGTTGTCGACTTCGAACGACTCGCCGAGGATCACGTCGAGGTCGGCGAACCCGACGCCGCCGATGATGACGAGACGTGCGCCGCGCAACTCCTGCGCGGAGCAACTGTCGTACGGGACTTCCTTCCGCAGCTCGCTGAGGATCACGCGCATGGCGCGGCCGACCGGCGACGAGTCGGTTGTGACTTCCACGCCGTCGGCACGCGCGGCGACAGGCACGTTGCCACGCAGCAGCCCGGAGATTTGCCGGTCGAGCTCGGCGATGCGTTGCTGCAGATTCACGAAGCGGGAGATTGTATCTACCGCTGATGCCTGCCGCAAAAGTACGTCGTGCGGCCGAACACGACCGCGCGCTGGATCGTGCCGCCGCAGCGGGGGCACCGCTCCCCTTCTTCGCGGTGGTGATACAGCGCATTGCCCGGCAGATCCGCTCCCCGCGCGTGACGGGTGATCGCTTCGCGCAGAATGCGGCGCATGGTGTCGTAGAGCGCACGCGTTTCCTTCGACGAAAGCGAATCGACGGGCCGGCGCGGATGAATCGACGCCTGGTAGAGCGTCTCGTCGACGTACAGGTTGCCGAGACCGGCGATGATCTCCTGCGCCATCAGCAGCGATTTGATCGCGCCGCGCCGGCGCTCGAGCAGCGAGGCGAAGCCGGCGAATCTCAGAGTCAGAGGATCGGGACCGAGTCCGCTCTCCTCGATGAACGCATCCGGATCGTCGACGAGATCGACGAGACCGAACAGGCGCATGTCCTCGAACGCGAGATGCGCGCCGTTGTCGAAGTCGAAGACGACGCGCGCGAATCGCGGCGCCTCCTCGCGGTAGTACGCGAGATCGCCCGTCATCCCGAAGTGCAGATGCAGCCACACGCCGCCGGCGTCGGCGAACAAGTGCTTGCCGTGGCGGCGCGCGGAAACGAACGAGCGCCCCTTCAGACGCCGCGCGAATGCGTCCTTGCGGAGCGTGCCGAGGATGCGCTCGTCGCGCACGTCCACGCGTGCGATCTTCTGATCGAGCGCGTGGCGGGTGAAGTAGCGCGTGTACGTTTCGACTTCAGGTAATTCAGGCATTCGAGCGCTTGATCCACGCGTCGATCCGCTCTTCCAGCTCCTGCATCGGCAGCGCGCCGGCGCCGAGCACCTCATCGTGGAACGCGCGGATGTCGAAGCGCGGGCCGAGCGCCTTCTGCGCGCGCTCGCGCAGCTCGAGGATCTTGAGCTGGCCGACTTTGTACGCGAGCGCCTGGCCCGGCCAGACGATGTAGCGATCGGTTTCGCTCTGGATCTCCACCTCGTCGATGGCGGAGTGATCGCGGAAGAACTGCACGACCTGTTCGCGAGTCCACTTCTTGTGGTGCAGGCCGGTGTCGACCACGAGGCGGATCGCGCGCAGCATCTCGTCATTGAGGCGGCCGTAATCGCTGTACGGGTCCTGATAGAAGCCCACCTCCTTGCCGAGACGCTCGGAGTACAGCGCCCAGCCTTCGACGAACGCGGTCGTGCCCCCCTGCTGGCGGAACGGCGGGAGGTCCGTGAGCTCCTGCTGAATGGAGAGCTGCATGTGATGGCCGGGCGCGCCTTCGTGATACGCGGTCGATTCCGTCGGCAGGAGACTGCGCGACGTCACGTCCGAGGTGTTGACGAACACGCGTCCGGGACGCGCGCCATCCGGCGAGCCGGTTTCATACGACGCGGCTGAAGCGCCTTTCGCGCGGAACTCCGGCACCGGCACCACTTCCAGCTTCGCCTTCGGCAGGCGGCCGAAGAGCTGCGGAAGTTTGGCGTACATCTGGTCAATGTATTGACGATAGAGGCCGAGGACCTGCTCCCCCGTTTTCGGCTTGAGGTCGGGATTCGCGGCGATGGCTTTGTTGAACGTCGCCAGGTCGGAGTAGCCGAGCTTTTTCGCGATCTCGAGCATCTCCCCTTCGATCCGCGCCACTTCCCGCAGTCCGAGCTGGTGGATCTCCTCGGGCGCCATGGCCGTCGTGGTCATGTTCCGCGCCTGGAAAGCGTAGCGCTCGCGCCCATCCGGCAGCGACCACACGCCGACGTCAGTGCGTCCCTTCGGCGCGTATTCGTCGCGCACGAACGTGCCGAACTTCCGGTACGCGGGGATGACGTGCTGCTCGATCGCGCCGAGGACGGCCGTACGAATCCGAGCGCGCTCGGCTTCCGGGATGTTGTCGGGGAACTTCGTCAGCGGGATCGCGAACGGCGACTTCTCCCCTTCCGAAGCCGCGATGTCGAGTGCCTGCGTCGCCACGCGGTCAAGCAGAAACTGCGGGGGCATCATCCGCGCGGCCATGCCTTTGCGCATGTTGGTCATCGTGTCGTCGAGGTTCTTCGGGAACTTGCGCAGGCGGGTGACGTAGTCGTCGTAATCCCTGGCGCTGGAGAACTGCAGCAGCGACGGGAACTGCGCCAGGAAGAGATGGATGCCGTTCATCTGATTGACCGGCATCTGCCAGTTTTTGAACTGTGCGGCCTCGAGATCGATGCGCAGGTCGCGGACCATCAGATCGCGATTGAGTTTCTCCTGCTCCGAAAACGCGGTCGTATCGATGGCCTGGAAGCGCTTCAGAAACTTCCTGCTCTGCTCGAGTCCCGCCTGCACGCTCCGTTCGGAGTTGTCGCTGACCTGATCGTTGTAGCGGCGGTCGCCGAGGATCGAGGCGAATTCGGGCGAGACCCGCAGCGTGTACTCCCACTGTTCGTGCAGCAGGTCGTTGAGCGCCTTCCTGCGGCGGTCGAGATCCGCGGCCGAAAGCTCCTGCGCCGCGACGGGCACAGCCCACACCACGAGCGAGCACACGAGAACCGCAAGTTTCTTCATGGCGCGAGTTTACGCCAGGCGCAACGGGTGGTTTCGCGTTTGCACTGCGCCGGTCCCGGCTGCAACCGAACTGATACACTGGCGTGACTTCCATGACGGACGTGCACACCGTCCCCGCCTCCGGTCGATACCGCGCCCTGGTCGTCGAAGACGACCCGGCCATCCGCCGTCTCGTCGAAAAGCTCCTCACGCGCATGCGGGTGGAAATCGACACCGCGATGGATGGGCGTACGGCCATCGACAAGCTTCGCACCCAGCAGTACTCGGTGCTCGTCCTCGACCTCATGGTGCCCGAGGTCAACGGCTTCGAGGTGATCGAGTTCCTCAAGGCGGCGAAGCTGAATGTCCCGGTGGCGGTGGTATCGGCGGTATCGCAGCAGGCCCTCACGAAACTCGATCTCGACATCGTGAAGCTCGTCATTTCGAAGCCGTTCGACGTCGATGAGTTCTCGAAAGCCATCATGGCGCTCTGCGCCGAGGCGGAGGGACAGTCATGAATCGAGGCAAAGAGCATGAACCGCGACCTCGCTACGACCGGAATCTCCGGACTCGATGACGTCCTCGGCGGCGGTCTCACGAAGAACCGCATCTACCTGGTGATGGGCGATCCGGGCGTCGGCAAGACCACGCTCGGCCTGCACTTCCTCCTCGAAGGCGCACGCCTCGGCGAGCGGGTGCTCTACATCGCCCTCTCGGAAACGCGCGACGAGATCGAGGCCGTCGCGGAGTCGCACGGCTGGAATCTCGAAGGAATCGACATCTTCGAGTACTCCGCCGCCGCGCGGCTCGACGACTCGGACGAGAGCACGCTCTTTCATCCGTCCGAGGTGGAGCTCGGCGAAGCGACGCGACGCATGATGGAAGCGGTCGAGCGCGTGAAACCGCACCGCGTCGTCATCGACTCGCTCGCCGAAGTGCGCCTCCTCGCACAGAGTCCGCTGCGCTATCGCCGGCAGATCCTCGGCCTCAAACAGTATTTCGTCGGACGCCAGTGCACCGTGCTGCTGCTCGACGACAAGGACGTCGCGTCGGGGGACATGCAACTGCTGACGCTCGCGCACGGCGTGCTGCTGCTCGAACAGCTCGCGCCGGTGTACGGCGCGGAGCGGCGGCGCATGCGCGTCTCGAAACTGCGCGGCGTGAAGTATCGCGGCGGGTTTCACGACGTCACGATCCGCACCGGCGGCCTGGTCGTCTTCCCGCGCCTCATCGCGGCGGAGCATCCTCACGAGAGGAAGGCCGGCCGCCTCACGAGCGGCATCGCCGCGATCGACACGCTCCTCGGCGGTGGCATCGACCGCGGCACCAGCACCTTGATCATGGGTCCCGCGGGCTCGGGCAAATCGGCGCTCGCCTCGCAATACGCCGCCTCCGCGGCCGAGCGCGGTGAGAACGTGGCCATGTTCCTCTTCGACGAGAGCCGCGCGACGATGCTGATGCGGTCTTCGTCGATCGGCATGCGCGTCGAAGACTTCGAGGCCAGCGGACAGATTGCGATCCAGCAGATCGATCCCGCGGAAGTGCCGCCGGGCGAGTTCGTGCAGCTCGTGCGCGAGCAGGTCGAGAAGCGCGACATCAGCGTGCTCATCATCGACAGCCTCAACGGCTACGTGAACGCGATGCCGGAAGAGCGCTTCCTCACGATTCACATGCACGAGCTGCTCACGTACCTCGGCCAGCGCGGCGTGGCGACGCTGCTCGTCGTCGCACAGCACGGCGTCGTCGGACAGAACATGATGGCGCCGGTCGACGTGAGCTATCTCGCCGACTGCGTGATCCTCATGCGTTACTTCGAGCTCGCGGGGGAGCTGCGCAAGGCCGTGTCGGTGGTGAAGAAACGCAGCGGCGCGCACGAAAAAGCGATTCGCCCGTTTGCGATCGGCGCCGAGGGATTGACGGTCGGGCCGCCGCTGACGGAATTCCACGGCGTGCTTTCGGGCACGCCGCTTCTCGACGCCAGCATCCCCGCGTCGTTCGCAGGCTTCGGAGAAAGAGTTGCCCCTGGAAGGTCGCAGTGAACGCATTCTGATCCTGGCGCCCACCGGCCGCGATGCGGAGCTCGCGTGCGCGGCGCTGCGCACCGCGGGCATGGACGCCGCGGTGTCGCCGAACGTCGATGCGCTGTGCGCGTCCGTCACGGAAGGGTGCGGCGCGATCATGGTGACGGAGGAAGCGCTCGACTCGCGCGGCATGCGCTGCGTGGGCGAGGTGCTCGACCAGCAGGCCGCATGGTCGGATGTCCCGCTCATCATCTTCACGTCGCGGCCGGCGGCGGAAGTGACCGGGCGTTCGTTCGAGCTGCTGGGCGATCGCGCGAACGTCACGCTGATCGAGCGTCCCATCCGCGTGAAGACGATGGTATCCGCCACACAGGCGGCATTGCGCGCGCGGCGGCGGCAGTACGAGCTCCGCGACCTGGTCACGGAGCTCGAGCAGCGCGTGGCGGAACGCGATCAGTTCCTGGCGATGCTCAGTCACGAGCTGCGCAACCCGCTCGCGGCGATCTCCCTCGCCGTCGATTCGCTGGGCGACTCGACGACCGGCATCTCGAACGAGCACGCGATCCTCGTGCGGCAGACGCGGCATCTCGCCAAGCTCGTCGACGACCTGCTGGACATCGCACGCGTCACGACCGGCAAGATCCCTTTGCATCTCACGCAAGTGGACGTCGCCGACGTGACGGAGCATTGCGTCGAGATGATGCGTCCCCGTGCGGAAGCGCGGAGGCTGCGGCTGGCGATGCACAACACGATCTCGCACGCGGTGGTGCGCGGCGATGCGGTGCGGCTCGAGCAGGTCGTCAACAACCTGCTGTCGAATGCGATCAAGTACACGCCGCCGGGCGGCGAGGTCGACGTGTTCGTCGAGAGCGATGCGGAGGACGTGGTGCTGCGCGTGCGCGACAACGGCAAAGGCATCGCGCCGGAGATGCTCACGCGCGTCTTCGACATGTTCATGCAGGGCGAGACGACGATCGACCGCTCCGACGGCGGCATGGGCGTGGGGCTCACGCTGGTGAAAAAGCTCGTGCATCTGCATCGCGGAACGGTGCGGGCGTACAGCCGCGGACGCGGAAGCGGATCGGAGTTCGTGATCCGCCTGCCGCTGGCAACGCCGGCTCCGGCGCAGAAGCGCGAGATGCGTCCTGCCGCGGCTTCGGTCACCTCGCGACGCATTCTCGTGATCGAAGACAACGCGGACATTCGCGATCTGCTGCGCATCAAGCTGCGGCAGCTCGGGCACAAGGTCGAGGCGGCGGAGGATGGGATGCAAGGGCTCGAGAAGCTATTGGCGTCGCCGCCGGAAGTGGCGCTCGTCGATATCGGATTGCCGGGCATCGACGGCTACGAGATCGCGCGGCGCGTGCGGGAGCAGATCGGGTCGCATGTGTACCTCATCGCGCTGACGGGCTACGGACAGGCGGAAGACAAGCGCAAAGCGCTCGACGCCGGGTTCAACGTGCATCTGACCAAGCCCGCGGATTTCGTCGACCTGCAGAACGTCCTCACGCAGATGTAGGAGCGCCGGCGTCCGACGCTCGGCGCTCCGTCACACCGTGTGGCGTAACTCGCACGCAGACCGCGATTTCGAGCACGATCCTGCACAGAACTCCAATGACGGTAGAGACTCGCATGGGAGTCGCTTCTTCGCGGCTACCCTTCCTCGTGGTGGGCGACGAACGGGCAGAGAAGAGCGCGAAGCTGCGGCGGGTGCTGTCGCGGTATCGCGGCGGGCGTTTCGAGACGAGTGAGAACGGCGGCGCCGGCGGGATGATGTTCTTCCGCGCGCCCAATGGCGGGCAGTACTACATCGGCGGCTTCAACCCCGCGGACGCGGAGCAGATCGCGACCGCGCTCAATTTAGTCCTCGAATTGCTGGATCGGCCGCGTTCTTGCACAACTGTAACATCGGAGAAAGACCGATGACGCCGCCGCCCGATCTGATCGAGTGCCAGAATTGCGACTGCTGGTTCACTGGTGAGTCGCCCGACGAAGTGTTCTGCCACGCCACGGCGCGCTGCTGCCGGCGCGACAAATCGGCTTCCGAACCTCCCTCGACGGCAGACCGGATGAATTGACGATCGGCCGTTCATGACTCCGGGAAGTTACACTTCCGGTAATCATGATGATCGGTGCTGTCGTGCTCGCGCTTGCGATCGACGCAGAGTCGATCGCCAAGTCCTTCATCGCCGCGCTCTCCGCGGATTCCGTTCCCGCCTTTCGCACCCTTGCCGCCGCCGACAACCTGGGCGCCAACGAATGGTTCAGCGTCCGCGAGACCATCGACCGCTATCGCTGTCCGGTCATCGAGTCGTACCGCGTCGTTTCGTTCGACGGAAACGAGATTCGCGTTGAGCTCATCGGGTATGGGACGACGGAAAACGCGCGACGCGCGATCCGCCCGCTGCCGCAGCGCTGGATCCTCACCGCCGAAAACGACAAATTACGCGTCGCGGAAACCGTCGAGCAGCGGGCCGCGCGCAGGTTCATCGACGCAAAGTCGGACGATGAGCGCAGGCGCATCGTCGACGAATCGTCGGAAAACGACGGCGCCGATCTCGCCGAGGCCGTCTACGACCTCGCGCTGAACGACGTCGTGGCCGCGACCGGCCGGAGCGGCGACGAAGCGAAAGCGACCGCGGCGGATTCCGTCGAAGCGCTCGACTTCATCGCCGGTTATCACCGCAGGGCGAACGATCTCGCAGCCGAGGCGGCGGCGCTGCGCAACATCTCCGTCTGCATCCGCGTGACGGGCGACTTCCCCGCCGCCGTCGCCTGGGGCGAGGCGAGTTTGTTTCTCGCCACGGAAGCGAACGACTGCGATGCCATCGCCAACGCGCAGGCCGCCCTCGGTGAAGCGCTGCGCCTCAGCGGATCGGTCGAGGCAGGGCTCGCGCTCATGGGCGCGGCGGCGTACAGCGTCGACACGCTCGAAGATCCGCGTAAGGCCATTCGCGCGGCGCACAACTACGCCATCTTCGCCGGCCGCCGCCACGATTTCCGCCAGGCGCTCCCCGCCGCGGAGCTGGCGCTGCAGAAGACCATCGAGTACGGCTGGCGCTGGGGCGAAGGAGGCGCGTGGCACGCCCTCGCCAACCTCCACGCGACCATCGGCGACACCGAGCTCTCCGGCCCCTACTACCGCCGCGCGCTCGCCACGCTGCTCGAGGCGGGAAACCGCGTCTGGGCGGCGTATGCGCTCGCGAACATCGCCAACATCGCGCGGGATGCGAACCGGCGCGAGGAAGCGCTGCTGCTGATCGAACAGGCTCAGGAGCTCGCCGCGGACTACCGCCAGTACCAGATCGGCGTGATCGGCATGCACGCGGACATCCTGATCGAGCTCGACCGGCTCGCCGAAGCGGCGTGCCTGCTCGAGCAGACCGCGGCCGCCATGTCGGACGTGGCGCTGAGCTCGAGCAACAGCGACGCGTTCGACTACAAGGCGGCGGTGGCCGACCTGCTCCGGCGTCAGGGGCGGCTGGACGAAGCCGTCTTCGCCGCCGAAGAGGTGCGCGCGACGGCGCCGGACAATCCGGCCGGCTACATGCTCGTCGCACGCGCGCTGCGCGCTCGCGGCCGTCCCGACGAGGCGCGGCAGTTGCTCGAGGAGGCGATTACGATCGTCGAGGGTGCGCGGGCGGACCTCACGGGAGACGCCCTCCGCCGCGCGAGCTTCTTCGGGCAGCAGGTGGAGGTCTATTACGAGCTCGCCGACCTGCTCGTCGAACAGGGACAGTATCAGACGGCGCTGGCGGTCACGGAGCTCGTGAAAGCTCGCGCGGTCACCGACGTGCTGACGCACAACCGCGAGGACATGCGCCACGCCGTCACCGCGGCGGAGCGCCGGGCGGAGGACGAGGTCGAACGGAACCTGCGCGCGGCGAATCAGGCCTATCTCGCCGCCCGCAGGAGCGGACGCCATCTCGCGGAGACGGAGCAGGCGCTGAATCAGGCGCGTCATGCGGTCGATCGGTTGCAGGCGGAGCTCGCGCTGCGTCACGGACAACGGCTGCCGGAAGCGGAAGCGCGGGCGGAGGTGGACCTCGCGTCGCTGCTGGCGTCGCCGGATCTCGCCGTCATTTCGTATTCGGTCGGAAAGGACGCAACACTCGTCTTCGCGGCGACGCGCGACGCGAACGGGAAAGTGCACGTCGACGCGGTGCGCGTGCCGATCACGAAAGACCAGCTGATCGCACGCGTGGAGAAGGTCGTGACCTCGATCGCCAATCGCCGTGTCGATTACGCGCGCGGCGCCCGCGCGATGTACGACCTGCTCGTCGCACGGGTGGCGCGCCGTATCGGCGGTCGCGCGACGCTGTGCATCGTGCCGGACGGGGTCCTGTGGGAGCTCCCGTTCCATGCGCTGCTCGATGCGACCGGTGAGCCGATGATCGCGCGCTACGCGATGTTCTACGCGCCGTCGCTGACGATGCTGCGCAACGCGCGGCAGCCGTCGTTCACGCCCCGCGCGTCCTCGCTCCTCGCCCTCGGCGATCCGCAGTTCGATACGAACGTCACGCGCGAGCGCGCCACCCTCCGCGGCGTCGACCTCGGGCCGCTGCCGGAGACGACGCACGAAGTGCGGCAGATCGCGCAGCTCTATCCGAAGCACACGGTCTATACGGGCGCGGCCGCGGCGGAGAAGCGGTTCAAGGAAGAGGCGCCGCGGCATCGCGTGCTGCATCTCGCGACGCACGGCGTGATGCAGGACCGGTGGCCGCTGTACTCGGCGGTGCTGCTCACGCCGACGGATGGCGAGGACGGTGTGGTCGAGGCACGCGAAATTCTCGAACTGGAGCTCGATGCGGATCTGGCCGTGCTGTCCGCATGCGATACCGCGCGCGGACGCATCGGCGCGGGCGAAGGGATGATCGGCATGTCGTGGGCGCTGATGATGGCGGGCTGTCGCAGCACGGTCGTCAGTCAGTGGAAAGCGGCGTCCGTGAGCACCGCGGAGCTCATGATCGCGTTCCATCGCGAGCTCGCCCGGAACGGCCGCACGAAGGCCGAGGCTCTGCGGCGGGCGCAGCTCGCGCTGCGGAAGAAGGAAGCGTGGCGGCACCCGTTCTACTGGGCGCCGTTCATCGTGATGGGCGGCGGGCGGTAGCGGCGTCCTCGAGGAGCTGCGCCACTCGCGGGCCGTCTCCCCTCGTCCGCTTGCGCGCGCGCATCAGCGCGGTGAGCTCGACGTGCTCCTCACGCGCGGCGTAGTGGAGCGGAGTCTTGGCCAGCTCATCGAAAGCGTTGACGTCCGCACCTTGCTCGAGGAGCGAACGCACTCGCGCGATGTCTCCCTGCGCGACAGCGAGGTGCAGTTCGTCGTCCATGGGGACCATCGTCGCACGGGAGGGCGGAGTACGACCAGAGAGGCCGTGCCGGCCGCGGCGGGCGCGTTCACCGTTCGATCACACAGCCGCTACCTCTTGTCGCAAAAGAAGCGGGCGCCCGTGCGATCATCCGCGCCATGCGCAAAACCATTGCCCTCGCTCTCTGTCTGTTCTCTGCCGCCGCAGTCGCCACCGCCCAGGAACCGAAGAAACCGCTCAGCCCTCCCGCGAAGGCCACGACCACCCTCAAAGGGAAAGCCGTGACCATCGACTACAGCGCGCCTTCGAAGCGCAACCGCGTGATCATGGGCGAGCTCGTCCCCTACGGCAAAGTGTGGCGCACCGGCGCGAATGCCGCGACGACTCTCACCACCGCCGGCGACCTCATGCTCGGCAATCTGCACGTCCCCGCCGGCACGTACCACCTCTTCACCATCCCCGGTGAGAAAGAGTGGACGCTCATCGTCAGCAAGCAGAGCGGACTCTGGGGCAACAACGGCTACGACGAGAAGCAGGACCTCGGCCGCGTGAAGATGACCGTCACCCCGCTCAAAGACGCGGTCGAGACGTTCAACATCGGCATCGACGCCAAGGCGCTCACGATGAAGTGGGAGAACGTGCAGGCGTCCGTACCCGTGATGGTGCATTGATGCGGCAGTACGCCGCGATCCTCTTCTTCTGCGTCGCCGCGCTGCCGCTTTCCGCTCAGGAAGAGGGAAAGCCGCAGCCGGCGACGCTGACGTTCGAGGAGTACGACCCGAAGTCGACGCTCGTCGTCCCGCAGCATCCGCGCACGCGCGCAAAGTACCCGTTCATCGACGTGCACAACCATCAGCGCAACGTCACGGACGTGAAGAAGCTCCTCGCGGACATGGACGGCATCAACCTGCAGGTCATGGTCAACCTCAGCGGCGGCAGCGGTTCCGCGCTGCAGCAGAACATGAGTGTGATGACGAGGCCGCGCTTCGTCCATTTCGCGAACATCGACCTGCGGAAAATCGACGAGCCGAACTTCGGCGCGAACGCGGCCGCGCAGCTCGAGCAGGACGTGAAGAACGGCGCCGCCGGCCTGAAGATCTTCAAGAACCTCGGCATGTTCCTCACCGACGCGTCAGGCAAGCGCGTCCCGACGGACGACGCGCGCCTCGACCCGATCTGGAAAAAGGCGGGCGAGCTCGGGATTCCGGTCCTGATTCACACAGGAGAGCCGGTCGCGTTCTGGTCGCCGGTCGACAAGTACAACGAGCGCTGGCTCGAGCTGCAGCAGTTCCCCGACCGGCGCCGCGACGACGCGACGAAGTTCGCCTCGTTCGAACAGACCATGGGCGAGCAGCACAATCTCTTCCGCAAACACCCGAAGACGAAGTTCATCGACGCTCACCTCGGCTGGTTCGGCCATGACCTCGGCCGCCTCGGCAAGCTCCTCGACGAGCTGCCGAACGTCTCCACCGAGATCGGCGCCGTCCTGCACGAGCTCGGCCGTCAGCCTCGCGCGGCGCGCGCGTTTCTCATCAAGTACCAGGACCGCGTGCTGATGGGAAAAGACATCTGGAATCCGGCCGAGTACCACACGTACTTTCGCGTGCTCGAGACCGAGGACGAATACTTCGACTATTACCGGAAACGGCATGCGTTCTGGAAGATGTACGGCCTCGGATTGCCGGACGAGGTGCTGAAGAAGATCTATTACAAAAACGCCCTGCGGATCATCCCCGGAATCGACCCGGCGCCCTTCCCGGACTGAGCGGCGCCAGCAGTTGGCCCGCGTCGTGCGTTACCTTTCTGTGAATCGCTTTGCGAAATGGGGTGATCAGGCAAACAGAGCACTCAGTTGGCCCGGGCTCTCAAAAATCGCATTGAGTAGAAACAGACAGGAGAGAACTGAATGAAGAAGTTCGTAACGTTTCTTTGCGCCACGGCGCTGGTCGCCACCGTTGCCTGCAAGGGCGGCGGCGAAGCCGAATCGACCGAGACCGTGACGACGGACACCGTCGCAACCGACACGGCCATGGTCACGACCGAGACGACGCAGACGACCACGATGTCGATGGAAACCGACACCTCGGCCAACACGGCGACGGTCGGCGGCACCGACACGTCCGCGACGGGCGGCACGACCGACACCGCCGCGACCGGCACGTCGGCGACGACCACGACCTAACCAGAACGAACGCAATCTCGAAGAGCGGCGACGCGAGTCGCCGCTCTTTTTTTGCTCACGCGAACCGCACGCCGTCCCCGTCGAGCACCAACTCCCCCTCCCCGATCTCCACGCGAATGCGCGGCCCCGGCTCGCAGCGAATCCTGCCGATCCGTTGCCCCACGACGCCGAAGCGCGCACCGAAATCGACGCGCGGCTGATCTTCCGGCTCTTCGGTCTCCTGCCAGAACCCCAGCCCCGCATCGAGGTAGAACCGCTGCCACGCGCGATCGCGCGGTTTGAGGAACACGAGCGCGTCGTCGCCGACCAGCTTTTCGACGCTGCAGCCGTCGAGATGGCCGGTCCGCCATGCGTCGTCCTGAAAGAACCTGTTTGTCGCCATCGCCGCCGATTCTAGAATCCCCGGCCATATGCTGATGCAGAGACTGGCGGCCCTTCTCGTTCTCTCTCTCCTCTCCCTCCCGCTTTCCGCACAGGTCGATCCCGAGCTCCTCGCCGGCATGCGCGCGCGCTCGATCGGGCCCGCGTCGATGAGCGGGCGCGTGGCGGCGGTCGACGTCGTCGAGTCGAACACCGACGTCGTTTACGTCGGCGCGGCCACGGGCGGTGTATGGAAGTCGGTCGACGGCGGCTTCAACTTCGCGCCGATCTTCGACGATCAGCCGGTCGCCGCGGTCGGCGCGCTGGCGATCTTCCAGCCCAGTCCCGATATCGTCTGGGTCGGCACCGGCGAAGGCAACCCCCGCAACTCGATGTCGGTCGGCAACGGCATCTACAAATCCCTCGACGGTGGCCGCACGTGGCAGCACCTCGGACTCGAAAAAACCGAGCGCATTCATCGCATCGTGCTCCATCCGCGCGATCCGAACGTCGCCTGGGTGGCGGCAATGGGACAGGCGTGGGGACAGAACGCCGATCGCGGCGTGTTCAAGACGACCGACGGCGGCCGTACGTGGACGAAAGTCCTCTTCGTCAACGACCGCACCGGCGCCGCGGACCTCGTCGTCGATCCGAGCAATCCCAACAAGCTCTTCGCCGCGATGTGGGAGTACCGCCGCTGGCCGTGGTTCTTCAACTCCGGCGGTCCCGGCTCGGGCCTGCACGTCACGCACGACGGCGGCGCGACGTGGAAGCGCATGACCGAGGAGGACGGCATGCCGAAAGGCACGCTGGGACGCATCGGCATCGCCATCGCGCGCTCCAATCCGAACGTCGTCTACGCGCTCGTCGAAGCGGAGAAGAGCGCACTGCTGCGCTCCGACGACGGCGGACGCAGATGGGCCGCGGTCAACACCGAGCACGACATCGCCAACCGCCCGTTCTACTATGCACAGATCGCGGTCGATCCGCAGGATCCGAACCGCGTCTACAACATCCACTCCCTCGTCTCGGTCTCGAACGACGGCGGACGCACGTTCAAAGTGCTCGTGCCGTTCGCGAAAGTCCATCCCGACTATCACGCGATGTGGATCGATCCGAACGATCCCTCGCACATCTACACCGGCAACGACGGCGGCATCGCCGAGAGCCACGACCGCGGCCAGAGCTGGCGCTTCGTGACGACGCTGCCGCTCGCCCAGTACTACCACATCGCTCTCGACGACGAGCGTCCGTACAACGTCTACGGCGGCATGCAGGACAACGGCTCGTGGAAAGGGCCGAACACGACGTGGGAGACGGCGGGCATCCGCAACTGGGACTGGCAGGAGGTCGGCTTCGGCGACGGCTTCGCGACGATGCCGATTCCCGGCGATCCGATGACCGGTTACGCGATGTCGCAGGAAGGCTACCTCGTGCGCTGGAACCTGCGCACCGGCGAGCGGAAGGACATCCGGCCGCCGCATCCCGAGGGCGGCGCGCTGCGCTTCAACTGGAACGCCGCCATCGCCATCGACCCGTTCGAACCGAACACCGTCTATTACGGCAGCCAGTTCGTCCACAAATCGACGAACCGCGGCGACTCGTGGACGACGATCAGCCCCGACCTCACCAGCAATCGCAAGGAGTGGCAGAACCAGGGCAGGAGCGGCGGCCTCACGCTCGACGTCACCGGCGCCGAAAACTTCACGACCATCCTCACCATCGCGCCGAGCCCGATCGAGCGCGGTGTGATCTGGACCGGCACGGACGACGGTCGCGTACACGTCACGCGCGACGGCGGCACGACGTGGACCAGCGTCGAAGCGAACCTCAAAGGCGTCCCCGCGAATACGTGGATCCCGGAGATCAAAGCCTCGCGCCACAATGCCGGCACCGCGTTCATCGTCCTCGACGATCACCGCCGCTCGAATTGGACCCCATACGTGTATCGCACCACCGACTACGGCAAGACGTGGACGTCGCTCGCGACGAAGGACGTCCAGGGCTACGCGCTCGCCATCGAGCAGGACCCGGTCGATCCCGAGCTCCTCTTCCTCGGTACGGAGTTCGGTCTCTGGACGAGCACCGACGCCGGCCGCTCGTGGATGAAGTGGAAGCACGGCTTCCCCACTGTCTCGGTGATGGGACTCGCCGTTCATCCGCGCGAGCACGATCTCGTCATCGGCACGCACGGCCGCGCCGCGTACGTGCTCGACGACATTCGTCCGCTGCGCACCGTCTCGAGCGAGACGATGAACAAGGCGCTGCATTTCTTCGAAGTTCCCGACGCGCAGGCCTACACGATCCGCCAGAAGGAAGGCGCGCGTTTTCTCGGGGACGCCGAGTTCCGTGGCGAGAACGAGCCTTACGGGGCGCTGCTCACGTACTCACTGAATCTCCCCGGCCTGCCGCATCCGACGGACGAAAGGGAACGCGAGCGCAAAGCGCGCGAGCGCGACTCCGGTGCGAAGCCGATCGTGTCCGAGGCGGGCGCACCGATCGTCGTGGAAGACGTGCCGAAGGAGCCGGAGGCGACGAAGATCAGGCAGGAGCAGAAGGCCGCCGAAAGCAAGCCCGCGGCGTCCGGCGACAAGCCGCCCGAGGTGGAGATCGAAGTGGCCGACGCCGCGGGGAAAGTCATCCGCAAGTTCAAAGGTCCGGCGAAGCTCGGCGTGAATCGCACGACGTGGGAGCTGCGCACGGATGCGTTCAAGCGTCCGCCGAGCGGCGATGACGGCGACGAGTTCCGCCCGCGCACGGGCCCCGAGGTGGTGCCGGGGACTTATACGGTGACGATCCGGTTCCGCGGCAATGAGGCGAAACAGAGCGTGCGCGTGCTTCCCGATCCACGCGAAACGTTCACCGCCGAACAGCGCCAGCAGAAGTTCGACACGATCCA
>Ga0196958_10000279_pt1 | contig 16465 bp, 18 predicted proteins | sample S1v_10metaG_FD_148654 | JGI IMG/M metagenome (GOLD analysis project Ga0196958, IMG submission 148654) | Soil microbial communities from Anza Borrego desert, Southern California, United States - S1+v_10 | ecosystem: Environmental > Terrestrial > Soil > Desert | place: USA: California | collected...
GCAGGCGGCGTCGTACCTGTTCCCGGTGTCCTCGGCACGGCGAGTAGTGTCGCAGGCGACATCTCCACAGCTCCGTCGTAGAGAGGACCCCTGCATGTTCTCGCGTCTCTTCGCCCCCACCATCGAGGTCTCCGCCCACTGCGACCTGCCGTGCGGCGTGTACGACCCGGCGCAGGCCCGGATCGAGGCCGAGTCGGTCAAGGCGATCTGCCAGAAGGTCGCCGACAACGACGACCCCGACTTCCGGATCCGCGCGGCGCTCATCAAGGAGCAGCGCTCCGACCTCGTCAAGCACCACCTCTGGGTGCTGTGGACCGACTACTTCAAGCCGCCGCACTTCGAGAAGTACCCGCAGCTGCACCAGCTCGTCAACGAGGCCACCAAGCTCGCCGGCGGTGGCGGCGGCACCAAGGCCGTCTTCGACATCGAGGTCGCCGACCAGCTGCTCGCGAAGATCGACGAGATCGCCAAGATCTTCTGGGAGACCAAGAAGTGAGCCCGAGGCCCGAGCTTGCTCGTGGCCTTGCGGCGAGCGCCGCCGGTGCCGGAGCGAAGCGACGGCCGACCAAGAACGGCTGAGTCCGGCCGGCTCGAGGTCCGGTACGGCGGTCGCACCCCGGTGCGGCCGCCGTACGGCTTTTGTGGGGCCCCGTGCCGTACGCTCTGACCGCAGCGGCGGACCGGTGGACGAGCGGTGGAGGTAGTGCATGTCCGAGACGAGCACGATCGGCGGCGTCGACGCCGACGTCGAGCTGAGGCTCCCCGCGGACGGCGCCTACGCCTCGGTCCTGCGCACGCTCACCGCCGGCCTGGCGGCGCGCCTCGACTTCACCATGGACGACATCGAGGACCTGCGGATCGCGGTCAGCGAGGCGGCCGCGATGGTGCTCGACGAGGCGGACCCGGGTTCGGACCTGCTGTGCCGGTTCCGGCTCGAGCCCGCCGCCCTGAGCCTCGCGATCGAGGTGACGGCCGCCGCGCCTGCGGACCCCGACTACGACAGCTTCGGCTGGCAGGTGCTGACCACCCTGACGCACTCCGCGCAGGTGAACGCCCGGCCAGGCTCGTTCGCGGTGCACCTCATGGTCCTCTCCTCCCTCGACGCGGCGGGCGGAGCCGGACGCTGAGATGACGTCCGACAGCCCTCGGGACGAGAGTCCCGGCGACGAGACCCGCCGTCGTAGCGCCGAGCTGTTCGCCAGGCTTCGCGATCCCGATGCCCTGAGCGCGCTCCGCCCCCACGACAAGCACCCTCGCGAGGAGCTCCTCGAGCTCCACATGCCGCTCGTCGAGCACTGCGCCCGGAGGTTCCGCAACCGGGGCGAACCGTTCGAGGACCTGGTCCAGGTCGGCACGATCGGGCTGATCAAGTCCGTCGACCGCTTCGACACCGACCGCGGGGTGGAGTTCTCCACCTACGCGACCCCGACGATCATCGGCGAGATCAAGCGCTACTTCCGCGACAAGGGCTGGGCGATCCGGGTGCCGCGGCGGCTCCAGGAGCTGCGCATGCAGATCAGTACCGCGACCGCGGAGCTGACCCAGAGCCTCGGCCGCTCCCCCACCCCGCGCGAGATCGCGGAGCGGATCGGGTGCTCGGTCGAGGAGATCGTCGAGGGACTGGAGTCAGGCAACGCCTACGCGACCCTGTCGCTGGACGCGAGCGACGACAGCGACGAGGGCGGGCAGAGCATGCTCGACGCGATCGGGATCGACGACGAGGCGCTCGAGCAGGTCGAGATCCGCGAGTCGGTCAAGCCGCTGCTCGAGCAGCTGCCGCCGCGGGAGAAGAGGATCCTGCTGCTCCGCTTCTTCAAGAACATGACCCAGTCGCAGATCGCGGCCGAGATCGGCGTCTCGCAGATGCACGTGTCGCGGCTGCTCACCCGCACCCTCGACCAGCTCCGCGCCTCGCTCGAGGACCGCTGAGACGAGCGCCTTCCCCCACGCTGCCGGCTAGTCCGTGGGGCGGCCCTCGAGCCGCGCGATCGAGTCCGGGTGCAGCACCCCGGCCAGCACGACGCCGGCGCTGACGGCCAGCAGGATCGCGACGGCGAGCAGGTCCCGTGAGTTCCAGGCCAGGCCGAGCCAGATCAGCTGGCTGATCAGCACCGGGCCCCGGGCCCAGCCGACGCCACGCCAGAGCGCCCACCCGGCCGCGACCAGCAGCACGCCGTACGCGGCGAAGAAGCCGGCGGTGGAGAGGCCCAGCCCGAGCCGTCCCGACGACAGGTCGGCGAGCTCCAGCGCTGCAAGCAGCACCAGGCCGATGCCCTGGACCGCGACCAACGAGGCCGCCACGACCAGCGGTGGCGGGGCACCAGAACCAGGTGGCGGGTCGACGGTATGAGGATCGGTCGGCTCGGGCACCGGGTCAGCGTAGGACGCCACGCCCCGCGGCTGATCAGGCGGAGCACCCGACCACGGGGCCTCGAACAGGTGGGCCTGTGACCGAACCGACCTTCCGCACCCCTTGATTCCGGACGGTTTCCTTGGAAACCTTGAGGTGCGATCGTGAAACCGTTCACTTTTGCGGTCGCTGTCGCGCCCGCGGGCCGCGGCCGGGACGAATCGGTCCCACCGGCCAGCACGCACCGAGAAAGAGGGATCCCCCACCCATGGATTGGCGTCACCGTTCCGCATGCCTCGACGAGGATCCGGAACTGTTCTTCCCGATCGGCAACACCGGTCCGGCCATCCTCCAGATCGAGGAGGCCAAGGCGGTGTGCCGACGCTGCGAGGTGCGCGAACAGTGCCTGCAGTGGGCCCTCGAGGCGGGACAGGACCACGGCGTCTGGGGTGGTCTCAGCGAGGACGAGCGCCGGGCGCTGAAGCGTCGCAACGCGAGGGCCCGGGTGCGCACCGCCTGAGCCCGCAGCCCCCGATCGGGCTCACTCGAGAGGGATCACCACGTCGGCGCGGGTGCCGCCGGAGACGGACGCGCCCAGCGTCAGCCTGCCGCCGAGCTCGGACTCCACCAGGGTCCGCACGATCGAGAGGCCCAGGCTGCTCGAGGAGTCCAGGTCGAAGCCTGCCGGCAGGCCGCGACCGTCGTCGACGACGGTGACCTCGAGGCGTCCGCCCCGCTGCTCGGCCCCGAGCACGATCTCCCCCGTGGGCCCGAGCGCACCGGCGTCCTGCGGGTAGCCGTGCTCGACCGCGTTCTGGAGCAGCTCGGTGACCACCATCGCCACCGCCGTGGCCTGCTCCGAGGCCAGCGTGCCGAACTTCCCCTCCCGCCGGACCCGGACGGCGCCGGCGAGCGCGCCGACATCGGTGACCAGTCGGGCGAGCCGGTCCGCGACCTCGTCGAAGTCGACCGTCTCCTCGATCGCCTGGCTGAGGGTCTCGTGCACGATCGCGATCGACCCGACCCGCCGCACCGCCTCCTCCAGTGCCGCCGTCGCCTCCTCGGAGTCGATCCGCCTGGCCTGGAGCCGCAGCAGCGCCGCCACCGTCTGGAGGTTGTTCTTCACGCGGTGGTGGATCTCGCGAATGGTCGCGTCCTTGGTGACCAGCTCGCGGTCGCGGCGGCGCAGCTCGGTGACGTCCCGGACCAGGATCAGGCCGCCGATGTGGTCCCCCTTCGGCCGTAGTGGGATCGCCCGGACGATCAGCGCGACGCCGTCCGCTCCGCCCGCACCCAGCTCGGTGTCGCGGTGCGCCCGGGCCGCGAGCACCGCGCTCAGCGTCTCCTCGTCGGGACGGTTCTTCGGCGGCACCAGCTCCCGGGTCACGTCGGCGAGCACGTGACCCGTGAGGTCGCCCGCCACACCCAGCTTGCGGTAGACCGACAGCGCGTTCGGGCTGGCGTAGACGACCCGTCCGGCCGCGTCGACGCGCACGAACCCGTCGCCCACCCTGGGCGAGTCCGCGTGGTCGCTGCGCTGGCCCGGCGCCGGGAAGTGGCCGGAGGCGATCATCTGGGTCAGGTCGGCGGCGGTCTGCAGGTAGGAGATCTCCAGCCGGCTCGGGGTCCGTACGCCGAGCAGGTTGGTGTTGCGGCTGACCACGGCGATCACCCGGCCGCCGCGGCTCACCGGGATCGCCTCCGCGCGCACCGGGATGTCGTCGCGCCACTCCGGGTCACCTTCCCGGACCACGCGGACCTGCTCGTAGGCCGCGTCGAGCAGCCGGCGCCGGCCGCTCGCCACGAAGCTGCCGATGATGTCGTCGACGTAGGCCGTCGGGCCGGTGGTCGGTCGGATCTGCGCACCGGCCCAGAAACCGGTTCCGCCGCGGTCGGGGAGCCACAGGACCAGGTCGGCGAAGGACAGGTCGGCGAGGATCTGCCAGTCGGCCTGCAGCAGCTGGAGCCAGGCGAGGTCGGCCTCCGCGAGATCGGTGTGATCCCGGGCCAGGGCCTGCAGCGGCTGCACGGGGACAGCCTAGGGAGTGGCGTCGCGGGTCGCTCCGGGCGGACGCCCGGGCACCGAGCGCGAGGGCGTTTGGCAGGATGGCCCGCATGCCTCGGGTGGACTGGCGACTGGTGCGGGACGACGACTTCCGCGTGCCGGCCTCGCGGCCGCTCACGGACCTGACCGCCGAGCTCACCGAGCTGCTCGGCAACCCCGATCCGCACCTGCGCAACGACCTCGCCCTGCCGGTGCTCTCCAACTGGATCGGACGCGGTGTCTACGACGACCTGCTGCCGGGCCTCGGTGACGGGATCGCCACCGGGCTGCTGACCGGGCTCGGCGAGAACGGCACCGACACCGTCTTCCGTCGCAGCTACTGCGCGCTGGTGCTCGGGGACATCATCGACCGCGACACCGACCGGCTGCTGGTGCCGCCCGCAAAGGTCCTGGAGTGGGGCGATCGGCTCGCGACCTGGTACCTCGCCGAGCGCGACCTGCGGGCCTACGTCCCGATGCGGGGGTGGGCGCACGCGGTCGCGCACGGCGCCGACGCGCTCGGGGCGCTGGCGCGCTCGCCGCACTGCGGCGCCGGGGAGCTGGTCGTGCTGCTCGACGTCATCTGCGAACGGGTGATCGCGCCGGTCGACCGGGTGTGGACGTCGGGTGAGCCGGACCGGCTGGCCCACAGCACGCTGGAGGTGCTGCGCCGCGGGCTGGTGCCGCAGGAGCTGCTGGAGCCGTGGCTCCGGCCGATCGGCGAGCAGGCGCGCAAGCGGCCGCCCCGGGTCGGCGGCGACGTCTACCGGCTGCGCGGCAACGCGGCGTCGTACCTCCGGGCCCTGTACCTCCAGCTCGCGCTCGGCCCGGAACCTCCGCCCGGGAGGGCCGACCTGCTCCTCCTGCTGGTCGACCACCTGCGGGCCGCCCACCCGGCCTTCCTCGGGCCGCAGCACCGCGACCAACCGTCCGCGACCGGCACCGGAACCGCCTGACGTCCGCGGTCGTCGGCTGACTAAGGTGCGGCCATGACCACGACCGAGCCCTCCGCCGCCCCCGACTCCCCCACCGACCAGCTGAGCGGGCACGCCGGCGAGCTCGCGGTCGCCGTGGCCCGGGCGCACGGCGTCGACACGATGTTCACGCTGTCGGGGGCGCACGTGTTCCCGATGTACGACGGCGCGGTCCGGCCCAAGGACGGGACGCCGCCGATGAGGCTGCTGGACGTCCGGCACGAGCAGACGGCGGCGTTCGCCGCCGAGGCCACGGGCAAGCTGACCCGGGTACCCGGCCTCGCGGTGCTGACCGCCGGTCCCGGGGTCACCAACGGCGTCAGCGCGATGGCGCAGGCGCGGTTCGCGGGCTCGCCGATGGTGGTCGTGGGCGGCCGAGCCCCCAACAACCGATGGGGCAGCGGCGCTCTCCAGGAGATCGACCACGTGCCGATCGTCGGGACCGTCACCAAGCTCGCGCGCACGCTGCCGACGGCGACCGACGTGGCCGCCGGCGTGGACGAGGCGTTCACGACCGCACGTACGTCGCACCGCGGCCCGACGTACGTCGACGTGCCGATGGACGAGTTCTTCAACACCGGGCTGGGGACGGTGCCGACCGTCGGGCCCGACGCCGGGCGCGGCGCCGAGCCGGACACCGACGCGATCGGCCGGATCGCCCGACTGGTCGCCCGGGCAGAGCGGCCGGTGCTGATCCTCGGCACCGACGTGTGGGCAGACCGCGCCGAGGCCGCCGCGCTGCGGTTCGTCGAGGCGACCGGCATCCCCGCGATCACCAACGGCATGGGCCGCGGCGTGGTGCCGGGCGGGCACCCGTTGCTCGTCACCAAGGCCCGGAGCGCGGCGCTCGGCGGCGCCGACCTGGTGGTGGTGGTCGGCACGCCGCTGGACTTCCGGCTGGGGTACGGCGTGTTCGGCGCGCGCGATGACACAGCCGGCGCGAAGCGAACCCCGGTGGTGCACGTCGCGGACGCCGAGGACCAGCTGTCGACGCACGCGTCGCTGGCAGACCAGGTCGCCGGTGACCTGACTTCGGTCTTCGACGGACTGCTGGCGGCGCTGGAGCGTGGCTCCCGGCCGGACTGGTCGGCGTGGGTCTCCGGGCTCCAGGACACGGTCGCGGCGGCCAACCAGCGCGACCGGGAGCTGCTGGGCGCCGAGGCCGACCCGATCCACCCCGCCCGGATCTACGGCGAGCTGGTGCCCCGCCTCGAGGACGACGCGGTGGTGATCGGCGACGGCGGCGACTTCGTCTCGTTCGCGGGGAAGTACGTCGAGCCCAAGCGCCCGGGCTGCTGGCTGGACCCCGGCCCCTACGGCTGCCTGGGCGCCGGGCTCGGGGCCGCGATCGCGGCCCGGATCGCCCGGCCGTCGTCGCAGTGCGTGCTGCTGCTCGGCGACGGCGCCGCCGGGTTCTCGCTGATGGACGTCGACACCCTGGTCCGCCACCGGCTTCCGGTCGTGATGGTGATGGGCAACAACTCCGCATGGGGGCTGGAGAAGGGCCCGATGCAGATGCTCTACGGCTACGACGTGGCCGCGGACCTGGCGCCGCGCACGGCGTACGACCAGGTCGTCGCGGCGTTGGGCGGCGCCGGCGAGACCGTCACCGACCCGCGCGGCATCGGGCCGGCGCTGGACCGCGCGTTCGCCGCCGGCACGCCGTACCTGGTCAACGTGATCACCGACGTGGACGCGGCCTACCCCCGCAACACCTTCGGCATCTGAGCGCGATGACCGCCGAGGCGACGATCGACTTCACCGTCACCGACGACGACACGGCCGCCGCCGTGGGCTCGGGCAGCCTGCCTGTGCTCGGGACGCCGCGGCTGCTGGCCTGGTGCGAGGCGGCCACCTGCGCGGCGATCGACCCGACCCTCCCGGAGGGCGCCACGAGTGTCGGCACCCGGGTCGCGCTCGAGCACCTGGCACCGAGCCCGGTCGGCCAGCCGGTGCGCGTGACCGCCCGGGTCGTGCACGTCGACGGCCGGCTGCACCGGTTCGCGGTCTCCGCGCGCAACGACGACGGCTCGGGCGGTGGGCGGCTGGTCGCCTCCGGCGAGGTCACCCGGGTGGTGGTGGACGCCGAGCGCTTCCTCGCCCGGATTTCTGGCTGACCGGAGCACCTGAGACACTGGTGCGTCTCTGACTACAGGAGGAACCATGGGCAAGACCGGCCGCAAGCGCCGTGCGCGCCGCAAGAAGGGCGCGAACCACGGCAAGCGCCCCAACACCTGAGCGCGACAGCCGACCGGACCCCCGGACCCTCGAGGTCGCGGGGGTCCGTCGTTCCCGGGGTCACCCGCGGCCGGCCAGGGCGCGGACCAGCTCGGTCCGCCGGCTGACCCCCAGCTTGCGGAACGCACGTGACAACGTCGCCTCCACCGTCTTCGGACTCAGGTAGAGGAGGTCGGCGATCTCCTGGTTCGTCGCCCCGGTTGCCGCGAGCTCGGCAACCCGCCGCTCCCCCTCGGTGAGCTCGGTCGTGGAGACCTGCCGGCCCCCGATCCGGGCCAGCTCCGCGTGCGCCCGTTCCGCCAGGAGCCGAGCCCCGACCCGCTCGAAGTCGGCGGCTGCGACTGTCAGCTGCTCCCGGGCGAGCGCGCGCCGCCGGGCCCGGCGGTGGGTGGCCCCGGCCACCAGGTGGCACTGCGCACGCTCGAGGGGTACGGCGACGGCATCGGTGCGGTCGAGCGCGGCCTGGAGGTCGTGGAGCGGTCCCGCGACGTCGGCCCCCGACGCCGCCGCGACCAGGAGCCGGCACCGCGCGATCCCGAGCTCCGCCCAGGGCCGCGGGATCGCGGCCTGGCGCCGCTCCAGGAACGCCAGCGCGCCCCGCGCCTGGTCGACGTCGCCGATCGCGACCGCGGAGGCGACCCAGTCCGGCTCGAACCGGACGTGCGCGTAGTCCTGCACCCCCTGCGCGTCCATCACGGCGACGACGCCGGCGAACGCCTCGCAGGCGTCACGGTGGCGCTCCTCGAGATGGGCGATCCGGCCCCCGAGGACGCCACGCCACAACCGGGTCCACGAGGTGGGCGACCCGTCCGCGGGCAGCCGGTCGAGGTAGGTGCGGGCAGCGTCCAGGTCACCGCGGGCGGCGGCGACCTGGCCGAGGACCGCGGTCTCGAAGTTCGTCTCGGACCCGACCCGCTCCGCGAGGTCGCGGCACAGACGGATGCAGCGTTCGGCCTCGTCGTAGCGGGCCGCGAACAGCTCGTTCATCCCGAGGCCCGCGTAGGCCAGCATCAGGTTCGGCTCGTCCCCGTGGATCTCCAGGACCCCGATCTGCCCGGTGAAGAACTCGCGGCTCCGGACGTGGTCGTCGACCCCGAGGTACCAGTTGCCCGGCGTGCTCGCGATCAGCCACCGGGCCTCGTCGCCGCGCACGGCGACCGCCTCCTGCAGCAGGTCGGCCGGCGGCTGCTCGCCGAGGCTCGCGGCGGTGAACGCATGGATCACCCGGGCAGCGGTGAGCAGCTCGGGATCGCCGCCCGACCGCTCGAGGACGTCCACCGCGGCCGCCGCGTCCTGTGCCATCTGCCGGTGGTCGTGACCGAAGTACGCGACATAGGTCTGCACCCGGCCCGCCTGGAGCGACCCCGCCTCGACGTGCTGGAGGGCCTCGACCGCGAGCTCCCTCGCACGGGCCGGCTCCTCGCCGAAGTGCAGGACCCGGGCCATCATCAGCATCGCCAGGGCCCTGGTCTCGCCCGACGACGCGTCGATCACCGGTTGCACCAGCTCCCGGACGTCGTCGACGTCTCCCATGTCCAGGCGGCACATCGCCGCGGCGAGCGAGCGGCGCCACCCCGCCTCCCGGTGCTCGGGCGGCGTCAGCTCGGCGGCGCGGAGGAACAGCCCCGCCGCCGCAGCGGTCGCACCGCGGTCGCGCAGGCGGGTCGCGGCCGCCATCAGCTCGGCGGCGACGATCTCGTCCGGCTCGGCCGTCGCGTGGGCCAGCTGCCGGACCCGCTCGTCCGGGTCGTGGACGGCATCGGCCAGCCGGCCGTGGATGCGCCGACGCTCCGACGGGTCGAGGCCGAGCCGCGCCGCGGCGGCGAACGTGGGATGCGCGAACTCCACCTCGTCGACGGTGAGCCTGACCAAGCCGGCGTTCTCGGCCGCGTCGAACGCGGCCGGTGAGAACCCGACCGCGCTCAGGTGGTCGAGACGGGGCACCGTGAGCAGGGCCGCCGTACGGACGGCGGCAACGGCCTCCGCGGGCAGTCGCTCGAGCGCGTGGGTCGCGGTCTCGAGCGCGCTCCCGCCGATTGCCGGGAGGTCGTCGGTCGGGAGCGGCGGTCGGCGCAGCTGCCGGACGGCTCGGTCGATCTGCAGCGCGAGCAGCGGATTGCCTCCCGACTCCTCCGCGATCCGCTGCACCAGGTGGCGCGACAACCGCCTGCCCGGGACGGCGTCGAGGATCTGCTGCAGCTCGGCGGTCCCGAGCGGCTCGAGCCGGAACCGCACCAGCGGGTCGCCGACGATCGGGCGGTCCAGCGACAGCGGGACCTCGTCGACGGCCGGCGGGTTGCGCAGCCCGACCAGCACCGGCACCGGCGAGCGGCGCAGGGCGAACTCGAGCGCCCGACGGCTGGCAGGGTCGAGCCACGGGGTGTCGTCCAGCACGACCAGCACCGCGCCGTCGTGCTTGCGGAGCGCGGCACCGAGCAGGGCGCGGGTGGCCGCCGCCACGGTGCCCCCCGCGGCGGCCGGGCTGGCGCCGATCGCGCTGACACCGATGAGGGCGGCGCGCTGGAGCTCGGGGAGCTGTTCGGACAGCTCGACGATCGGCTCGACGACGTCGATCAGGGCTGCGTACGGGAGCTCCTGCTCGGCCTCGGTGGGTGCCGCGGCGAGGACCAGCCAGTCGTCGGCGACCGCGCGGTCGCTCAGGGTCCGGATGACCGTGGTCTTGCCGATGCCTGCCGGCCCTTCGACCAGCGCCCGGCCGCCGGCGGTGATCACCTCCCAGACCGCGGCGCTGAGCGCGGCACGCGGCTCGTCCCGGCGGTCGGTCGACCCCGCCTCCCGAGGTGTCACCTGCTCATTGAACCAGCCGCGGGCGGTCCCGCCCGTCGTCGGTCCGGCCGTCTGCGCGGCGCTACGACTCCGTGATCTGGACCTGGACGGCCCGGATCTGGATCCGGACCCGTTCGCGCAGGTCCTGCGGGGCCTTCTCGGAGCAGGAGCGGGCGACGATCGACTTCACCGTGCGCTGGAGGTCGTAGCGCTCCAGGCAGGGGCTGCAGGTGTCGAGGTGCTCGCGCACGAGCGCACACTCCGCGTCGTCGAGCTCGTTGTCGATGAGACGCACGATGCTCTCGAGGAAGTCCACGCACTCCTCGGCCGACGGCCCGTCGGTCCCGTGCTCGTGCGGCCCAGTGGTCACGATCGGCCTCCTTCGACCGGTGCGTCGCCGCCCGAGCGGACGTAGTCCGACAGCATGTCACGAAGCTGCCGCCGACCACGGTGGAGTCGGGACATCACCGTGCCGATCGGGGTGTCCATGATCTCGGCGATCTCCTTGTAGGCGAAGCCCTCGACGTCGGCGAGGTAGACCGCGAGCCGGAACTCCTCCGGCAGCCGCTGCAGGGCGTCCTTGACCTGGCTGTCGGGCAGGTGCTCGAGAGCCTGCATCTCGGCGGACTTCAGCCCGCTGGAGGTGTGCGACTCGGCGCGGGCGAGCTGCCAGTCCTCGACGTCCTCCGACATCGACTGCTGCGGCTCGCGCTGCTTCTTGCGGTACGAGTTGATGAAGGTGTTGGTCAGGATCCGGTAGAGCCAGGCCTTCAGGTTGGTGCCCGGCTTGAACTGGTGGAAGGCGGAGTAGGCCTTCGCGAAGGTCTCCTGGACCAGGTCCTCGGCGTCCGCGGGGTTGCGGGTCATGCGCATCGCCGCGGAGTAGAGCTGGTCGAGGAAGGGCAGCGCGTCGCGCTCGAAGCGGGCAGCGCGCTCCTCGGTGGTCTCCGTGGCCAGGTCGACCTCGGACTCGGTGTTCGTCATCGAGGTCCAGCCTACGTGGCCGGACTCCACCGGCCGCTCCAGTACCGCGATCATGGAAGGCACAACCTCCGGCCCCCACCCGGCATTCCCGCAGCGCGGTGTCGCGGGGACGCACGGGTGCGGTCAGCCGGTGCCCACGACGTCGCGGAAGATCCACTCGAGGACGGTCTCCACGACGATGTCCATCGCGTCGTCCTGGGTGATCGACGCGGACCTGGGTACGGCGAGCCCGTGGTCGGCGTCGGGGACCACGGCGAGGTCGGTGCGACCGGGCAGCGGGTCGGGGAACTCCTCGGGCCGGCCCATGGTGTCGCGCTCCCCCTGCACGACGAGCGTCGGCACCCCCGCGCCTGCCAGCTCGGGCAACCGAGACCTCTCCGGCCGGCCCGGCGGGTGCAGCGGGAACGACAGCGCGAGGCAGCCGGACGCACCGAGCGTCCGCGCGCTGCGGGCCGCCGACCGGGCGCCCGCCGACCGGCCGCCGAGGACCAGCGGCGTCCGCACCCGGACGGCGTCGACGGCCGCCCGCAGCCCGGCGTCGAGGGTCGGCGGCGGGGTGGCGACCTTGCGGCCGGCCCGGCGCCACGGCTGCTCGAACCGCATCACGGTCACGCCCTGGCGCGGCAGGTGGCGTGCGAGCGCGGCGAGGTCGCGGGCCTCGATCCCGCCGCCCGCTCCGTGGCTGAGCAGGAGGGTCGCGGTGGGCCGGCGAGCACGGTCCGTGACCAGCAGCCCCTCGCCGTGCGGGGTGCCGACCACCCGCTCCTCGCTCACCCAGGGTCCTCGTTGAGCAGCGACTCCTCGAGCGGGATCGGGTCGACCAGCTCGGGCCCGTTGTTGCGCACGTTGCCGACCGCCGGCGAGACCGGGAACGCCTCCAGCCCGCCGGTCTGCTGCGCCGGCACCAGCAGGTCGAGCAGCCGGTCCTTCGGCGTCCGCGGGTCCAGCCACGCGGGTCGGCGCTCCGGCGTGACCAGCAGCGGCATCCGGTCGTGGATCCGGCCGAGCTCGTCGGGGGCGTCCGTGGTGAGCACCGCGCAGGTCCAGCGGAACCGCTCGGGGTCGTTGTCGTCCCGGGTCGGGTCGCGCCAGATCTCGTAGAGGCCGGCCATCGCGAGCACCGACCCGTCCTTGGGCCGGATGAAGAACGGCTGCTTGCGGGGCGCACCCTTGGCGGTCTTCTGCTGCGTGGGGTACCACTCGAAGTAGCCGTCGGCGGGCAGCAGGCAGCGGCGCGACACGAACGCCTTGCGGAAGGCCGGCTTCTCGGCGACGGTCTCCATCCGCGCGTTGATCATCTTGCTGCCGATCGCGGGGTCCTTCGCCCAGAACGGCACCAGGCCCCAGCGCACGACACGGAGCTGGCGCACGGGCTCGTCGTCGGCCGGCGGATCGTCCTCCTCCGGCTTCGGCGTCCGCTCGAGGACGGCGTACACCTCCTTGGTGGGGGCCACGTTGTAGTCCGGTGGCAGGGCCTTGCCGAGCCGAGGGTCGACGACCTCGAACTCCTCCGCCAGGTCCTCCGGGCTCCGGCTGGAGGCGTAGCGCCCGCACATGTCGTGCAGCCTATCGGTGACCGGGGACGCTGCTCGTGGACTGCCCTTCGCCGCATCGGGTATGGAGGAGGTATGTCCGTGAGCAGACTCCTCGCCCGCCCACTGCTGGCCTCCGCGTTCGTCGTGACCGGCGTCAACGCGTTGCGCAACGCCTCGGCGATCGCGCCCCAGGCCCAGCCCGTCACCGACAAGATCGCGCCACTGGCCGAGAAGGCGGTGCACCAGGCCGCACCGAACGCGCCCGTCCCGCAGGATGCCACGACGTGGGTCCGGATCATCGGCGGTGTCCAGGTCGTCGCCGGTGCCGCGCTGGCCACGGGGAAGGCCCCCCGCCTCGCGTCAGCGGCACTGGCGGCGTCGCTGGTCCCGACGACCGCGACGATGCACCGGTTCTGGGAGGCGTCGGATCCCGAGCAGCGCAAGCAGCAGCAGCAGCAGTTCTTCAAGGACGTCTCGCTCCTCGGTGGCCTGATGATCGCTGCCGGCGACACCGAGGGCCGGCCCGGCATCGCCTGGCGCGCGCAGCGCGCGGCCAAGGACGCGAAGCGGGAGGCGGGGCACCTCGCCTCGACCGCCAAGCGTGAGGCGAAGCTCGTCAAGGCGCAGGTGACCTGAGTCCGGTCTCACCGGGTCGGAGGACGCGCGCCGCGACCCGTGCGAGGCCCTCCTCGTCGGCCGGTAGGTAGCCGCTCGGCAGCGCGACCGCGGCCGACCGGGCGATCCGCACCAGCCCGGCGGCGATGCCGCGCACCTCGGGGTGCGCGAGGCCGGGACCGGCGGCCAGTGCCCACAGCCTGCGCACGTCGATGCCCTCGAGCCCGGCGACGACCTCGTCGTCGGCTCCCGGCACCGCGAGCAGCGCGACCGTGAGCGCCACGGCCGGGGCGATCTCGCTACCGGGCACTGAGTCCAGAGCGCGGAGCTCGAGGTAGCTGCCCCGGGGCCGGACTGCCGGGAACAGGGTCGTCAGGTGCTCGTCGACGTCGGTGAACACGTCGCTCAGCGGCGGCGCGGCGGAGGCGAACCCCAGGTACTCCGTGACGACGTCCGCGCGGCGACCAAGCCGGCCGTAGCCCATCCGGGCGGGATCGGTGGCCAGGCAGACCGCGGTGCGTCCTCCGTCGGTGGTGAGCCGCCTGCCCTCGCAGACGCGGGAGTTGGCGAAGAGTGCGGCGAGGACCGGCGCGACCAGGTTCGCCGCCCGCCACTGGACCACCCCCTCCCGACCGGGCCGCAGGTCCACGCACACCTGCAGCCCGGCGGTCTGCCGCATGAAACGGCGGCCCGCGCTCCCGATCCCGGCGAGGTGGCGGTCCAGGTCGCGGTAGCGCCGGGACCACAGCTGGAGCCCGAGCCGCTCCGCGCTCCGCCAGGGGTCGATGCCGACCGCGGCGAGGTGGATGCCGACCGCCGCGAGGGCGGCACGTGCGTCGCGCTCGCGGTCCCGTAGCGCGACGATCGCGCCCGCCGCGGTCTCCGACGGGCCGGGGTGCAGCTCGACCTGGCCCCCTGGCTCGAAGCCGGTGTCGGGCACGTCGGCGAGCGGGCCGGTCATCTCCTCGACCCGGACCGGCCTGCTGGTGTCCTCGTGCCGGTACGGGATCAGCTCCCTCTCCAGGCCGACCCGTCGGCTGCCGTCGGCGCCCTCGAACAGGCTCTCGACGGCGTCGGCGAGCACGCGCTCCCGGACCGCGGTCGCCACCTCAGATCACCAGGACCGCTGCGACCGACAGGGCGACGCCGCTCAGGACGGTGCCGACGGCGCCCACGAGGCGGAGCACGTTCTCCTTCGCCATGTCGCCCGCGGCCAGCACCCCGACGGCGTGCAGGTAGCGCGAGACGACGGCGACCACCGCGACGACGAGCATCCACACCGCCGGGTCGCGGGAGCCGACGAGCAGGATCAGCACGGCCAGCGTTGGCACGTACTCGGTCGCGTTCCCGTGGGCGCGGACGGCGACGAAGAGAGGGTCGTCGGGCGCGGTCGGGAACTGCTCGACCGTCTTCTTCGAGCCGCGCAGCCGCGACACGTTCCAGCCGAGCACGAACAGCAGCGCGCCGAGCAGGGCGATGCAGATGATGGCGGTGGTCATGAGGTTCTCCTTCGGTCGGTGGTGCGTTCCAACAGGTCCACCAAGTCGGCGCACAGGGTGCTGCCGAGCAGCCGGTCGCACTTGCGGAGCGCGCCGGAGCTGGTGACGTTCACCTCGATGAGCAGGCCGCCGATCACGTCGAGCCCCACGAGGAACAGGCCGAGGTCGCGCAACCCCGGCCGGAGCCGGTCGCAGATCTCGCGGTCGCGGTCGTCGACGTCGACCATCCGAGCCGGCATCCCGATCCGGAAGTCCCCGTTCTCGACGGGGAACCGGAGTGCCGCGGCGACGGGTTCGCCGTCGTGGACGAACAACCGCTTGTTGCCTGCGCGAACCTGTTCCAACCAGGGCTGGACGACGACCTGGCGGTGCCCGCCGTGCGTCGAGAGCTCGACGATGGATGCGGTGTTCGGGTCGTCGTAGCCAAGGCGCAGGACGCCGTGGCCGCTGAACCCGTCGATCGGCTTGAGAACACACTGCCGGTGCTGGCTCAGGAAGTCGTCGATCAGCTCGGCGGAAGCCGTCACCAGGGTGGGCGGGCAGAGGTCTGGGTGGTCGAGGGCCCACAGCTTCTCGTTGGCGACCCGCACGCCGCGGGGGTCGTTCACCATCAGGGTGCGCGTCGGGTCGACCCGGTCGAGCACCAGGGTCGCGTCGAGGTAGCCGCGGTCGACCGGCGGATCCGTGCGCAGCAGGACCGCGTCGGCGTCGTCCAGGCGCGTCCACCGGGTGTCGGCCCGCCGCACGTCGTAGGTGCGGGCGGTTGCCGCTCCGTCGACGATCGCGAGGTCGGCCGCGCCGCACGCCCGCACGCGGTGCCCGCGGGCCAGCGCGGCCGTCACGATGCCGAGCGTGGTGTCGACTGCCGGGTCGAGCCGGTCCAGCGGGTCTCCGACGACGACGAGGTGCATCACGCCTCCTCGGGCCGGACGTCGGACCGCCGGCTGCCCACGACCAGGGCGACGCCGAGCAGCAGCTCGGCAGGGAGGAGGCCGATGGGCGGCACCGGCTCGTCGAAGCCCGACGTCAGCAGGGCGACGACGCCCATGGCCAGCAGCGCGGCGGCGACCAGGGCGGCGACCGTGCTGGCCACCGGGCGCCACCCGTGCCGGCGCAGGCTCCAAGCCGCGAGCACGAACGCGAGCAGCGCCAGGACGGACCCGAGGGACACCAGGGGCACCGTGAGCACGTCGAGGTCGCGGGTCAGCGGCGGCAGGTCGTCCGGGTCGCGGAACAGGCCGACGTTGACCAGCATGTAGAACCACCACACGAGCGCCCCGAGCCAGGCGAGCCGCTCCCCCCAAGGATCGCCGGTGACCTCCCGGGTGCTGCGGGTCGCGAGGACCAGCGCGGCGGGAGCGAGCAGCAGCACGATCCCGCTCGCGGTGCTCCACGGGTGGTCCCTGCTGATCTCGGCCAGCGTCTCCGCGGGCAGCCGG
>Ga0196958_10000280_pt1 | contig 16414 bp, 14 predicted proteins | sample S1v_10metaG_FD_148654 | JGI IMG/M metagenome (GOLD analysis project Ga0196958, IMG submission 148654) | Soil microbial communities from Anza Borrego desert, Southern California, United States - S1+v_10 | ecosystem: Environmental > Terrestrial > Soil > Desert | place: USA: California | collected...
CCACCGCGACCCCTGACGAGGTCGCCGCCCGCGTCGCCGCGCACGACCGCGACGAGCGCCGCGTCGCCGAGCGCCCCGACCTGCGGCACGCCGCGGTGGCCGTCGTCGTCCTCGACGACCCGACGCGCGGTCCCGGCGTCCTGCTCACCCGGCGGACGTCGCGCCTGCGCGACCACCCCGGACAGTTCGCGCTGCCGGGCGGGTCGCTCGACGCCGGTGAGGACGCCGTCACCGCGGCCCGCCGCGAGCTCGACGAGGAGCTCGGCCTGCCCCTGGGGGCCGACGCCGTCCTCGGCCTGCTCGACGACTACCCGACCCGCTCCGGCTTCGTGATCACGCCGGTGGTCATGACCGCGGCGGGGGCGGTCGGCGACCTGCGGCCCTCGCCGGACGAGGTCAGCGAGCTCTTCCACATCACCCTCGACGAGCTCGACGTCGAGCCGCGGTACGTGGCCATCGAGGAGTCGCCGCGCCCGGTGGTGCAGATGCCGCTGGTCGGCCACTTCGTCCACGCGCCGACCGCGGCGGTGCTCCTGCAGTTCCGCGAGGTCGCCCTGCACGGGCGCACGACGCGGGTCGACGGGCTCGAGCAGCCGGTGTTCGCCTGGCGGTGAAGCCCGGATCGGGTGAGGGATCGTTCAAGCAGTGACGCATGCGACGGTCTGGTGCGGCTGTGGGCGATCTCATGGTTGTCTGGAATGTGCTCTGAGGCCCAGCGTGGACCGTCGAGAACACCGAGGGATGTGGAACGCACCGTGTGCGGAATCGTCGCGGCGTACGGAACCATCGACCCCGAGAAGTGCGAGCGGATGCTCGCCCGCATCCACCACCGTGGACCGGACGACACCGGGCGGGTGCACCTGGAGCACGCGTGGCTCGGCCACCAGCGGCTCTCGATCATGGACGTGAGCGGCGGCAAGCAGCCGATCGCCGACGACACCGGCTCGGCCTACGTCGTCGGCAACGGCGAGATCTACAACCACGAGGACATCCGCGACGTCCTCTCCGAGGTCCGCTTCGCCACCGACTCCGACACCGAGTCGGCGTTCCGCCTCGTGCTGCGCGACGGCTCGGCCGCCCTCCACGAGCTGCGGGGCATGTTCGCGTTGGCGATGGCCCACACCGACGGGCGCGGCGCCGTGGCCCGCGACCCGATCGGGATCAAGCCGCTGTACTGGGCGCGCCTCGACGGCGTGACGCTCTTCGCCAGCGAGCTGCGTGCCTTCGACCCGGAGGACCAGCCGTTCGTCGAGGCCTTCCCGCCCGGGCACGTCTGGACGCCGGGCGTCGTCGGCGACGACATCGCCGACGGCGCCATGGTCCGTTTCGCCGACGCGGTCCCGGTCGAGGTCCGCCCGGCCCGCCTGGCCCCGGACAAGCAGTGGACCGAGGAGGACCTCGGGCACATCCGCGACGTGCTGTCGGACTCGGTGCGACGCCACATGATGAGCGACGTGCCGGTCGGCGTGTTCCTCTCCGGCGGCCTGGACTCGGCGATCGTCGCGGCGATCGCGGCCAAGGTCGCGGCGGAGCGCGGCGAGCGCCTCCCCACCTTCGCCGTCGGTACCGAGGGTTCGGGCGACCTGCTGGCCGCCCGCGCCGTCGCGGAGTTCCTCGGCACCGACCACCACGAGATCGTCCCCACCGCCGAGGACCTCGAGTCCGCGCTCGACGAGGCCGTCACCGTCATCGAGCACTTCGACCCCGCGCTGGTGCGTTCGGCGGTGCCGAACCTCCTGCTGGCCCGCGAGGCGGTGAAGCACGTCAAGGTGGTGCTCACCGGCGAGGGCGCCGACGAGCTGTTCGCCGGCTACGAGTACGTGCACTCCGAGGAGTTCTCGACCCCGGACGCCCTGCAGGCCGAGCTCGTGCGCTCGATCGAGATGCTCCACGAGCTCAACCTGCAGCGCTGCGACCGCGCGACGATGAACTACGGCCTCGAGGCGCGGGTGCCGTTCCTCGACGCCACCGTGATGCGCGAGATGCTCGCGATCCCCGCGGAGTGGAAGCTCAAGATCCACGACCGGACCGAGAAGCAGCTGCTGCGCGAGGCGTTCGACGGGATGCTCCCCTACGACATCCTCTGGCGCGGCAAGGAGCAGTTCGGCGACGGCTCCGGCGCCAAGGACGTGCTCTCGGCGCTGGTCGAGAAGGAGAAGGCCAAGGAGGGCGCGCAGCACGCCGAGCCCCCGACGGTCGAGCACGGCTGGGCGCTGCGCAGCGACGAGGAGATCGCGTACTACCGCACGTGGCACCGGTCGTTCCCCGGCGTCCGCCCCGACCGCACCCTGGGCGCGTTCGCCACCGCGTGACGTGTGCGCGTGTCCGTGCCGGGGCCCGGACACGCGCGCACGAGGCCGCCGGCCCAACAGGTTGAGGTCCGGACCACCCCGGGTATCCGCGCGCATGGACGTCCCCGGTATCGAGCTGAACAACGGCACGACGATCCCCCAGCTGGGGTTCGGCGTGTTCCAGATCGACCCGTCGGACACCGTCGAGGCGGTGTCGACCGCGCTGGAGACGGGTTATCGCCACATCGACACCGCGCAGATGTACGGCAACGAGGCCGAGGTCGGCGAGGCCGTCGCCAAGTCGGACATCCCCCGTGACCAGCTGTGGATCACGACGAAATGCAACAACTCCAACCACGGCTACGACGACGCGCAGTCGGCGCTGGACGAGAGCCTGCAGAAGATGGGGCTGGACCACGTCGACCTCTACCTCATCCACTGGCCGCTGCCCGGCAAGGACCTCTACGTCGAGACCTGGAAGGGCCTCGAGAAGGCCTACCAGGACGGCAAGACGCGCGCGATCGGCGTCTCGAACTTCCAGCCGCACCATCTCGACCGGCTCCTGTCCGAGACCGACACCGTCCCGGCGGTGAACCAGATCGAGCTCCACCCGCACATGCAGCAGGCGGGCCTGCGCTCGTACCACGAGCGCCACGGCATCCGCACCGAGGCGTGGAGCCCGATCGGCCAGGGCCGGGGCCTGCTCGACGCCCCCGAGCTCGCCGAGATCGCCCAGGCGCACGGCAAGAGCGCCGCGCAGGTCGTGCTCCGGTGGCACGTCCAGATCGGCAACATCGTCTTCCCGAAGTCGGCGACCGCCGCGCGCATCCGCGAGAACTTCGAGATCTTCGACTTCGAGCTCAGCGACGACGAGGTCAAGACCATCGACGGCATGGAGAAGGCCGAGCGTCTGGGTCCCGACCCGGACAGGTTCGACCGCTGATCGTTCCCCGGCCGACGCCCCCGCGCGTCGCCCGGGATGCCCCGCGGCCCGGCCATCGGCGGCGGCCCCGCCCCGCCGATGTCCGGGCCGCGCCATGTCTGCGCCAGGCGGCGAGTCCGGGCACCCTGGACCCGTGAGCTTCTCGGACGAGCTGCGGGCCCGGACGGCGTCGACGTGGGAGGCCGCGACCGGCCACCGCTTCGTCGACGAGCTGTGGGCCGGCACCGTCGACGACGCGGTGCTGGCGCGCTACCTCGCCCAGGACGCCCTCTTCCTCGACCGCTTCGTCGCCCTGCTCGGCGAGGCGGTGGCCACCGCCGACCGCACCGACGCGCGCATGGCCATCGCTCGCCAGCTCGGCCTGGTGGCCGGCGACGAGGACGACTACTTCGGCCGTGCGCTCGCCCGGCTGGGGGTCGAGGCGCCCCCGACGCCGCTGCCGCCGACGCAGGGCTTCCTCGAGCTGATGGACGACGCGCGGCGCTCGGGCGTCTACGGCTGCGTGCTCACGGTGCTGCTCGTCGCCGAGTGGCTCTACCTCGACTGGGCCGCGCGGCCGGAGCCCTCACCGCGCGACTGGCTGCACCGCGAGTGGATCGACCTGCACCGCGGGTCGGGGTTCGCCGCATGGGTGGACCTGCTGCGCACCGAGACCGACCGCGTCGCCGCCGCGACCGACGAGGCGGGCCGCGAGAGCATGGCCGGGGTGTTCACCCGCGCCGTCGAGCTCGAGCTCGCGTTCTTCGACGCGGCCTACGAGCAGAGCTGACCGATCAGGCCGCTGCGGGCAGGCGCTTGCGCAGGCGGCGGAGCTGCGCGTCGAGGTGCGGGCGGGCCCGGCGCTGGCCGCCGCGCTCGGTGATGGCCGCGGCCAGCGACTCGAGCACCCGACCGAGGCGCTCGGCGTCGGGGGTCCACCCGCGACGCTCGCACTCCTCGAGCCACTCGACCGCGCCGCGGTGCCCGCGCTCCCCGTTGCACCGGCGGCAGGCCGCGACCTCGTTCTCCAGCCACGACGGCCCGCCCTTGACCCGGGGCACGACGTGGTCGGTGGTCGCGGCGACGGCGCCGGTCAGGGGGCGGGCGCACCACAGGCACGTGTCGCCGTCGCGCTCGCGCGCGGCGGTGAGTCGCTCCCGTCGCCCCGGCTGCCGCATCCCCTCCATGGTGCCACCGCGACGAGGCCGGCGACCCGCGACGACCGCCGGATCGCGCACCCGTCCCCGGGGTGCCCGCAGTCCGGGACGCCGCGAGCGTGTGGCGCTACGGACACTCGACGTCAGCGGTGGCCCACGGCTGACACCGGGACAATCGGGATCCATGAGCGACGGGGCGCCGTGGTGGCGCGACGCGGTGATCTACCAGGTCTACATCCGCAGCTTCGCCGACGCCGACGGCGACGGGATCGGTGACATCGCCGGCATCCGGGGGAAGTTGCCCTACCTCGCCGACCTCGGCGTCGACGCGCTGTGGATCAACCCCTGGTACGTCTCGCCGCAGGCGGACGCGGGCTACGACGTCGCCGACTACCGCGCCATCGAGCCCGCGTACGGCTCCGTCGCCGACGCCGAGAAGCTCATCGTCGACGCGCACGAGCACGGGCTGCGGCTGATCCCCGACATCGTCCCGAACCACACCTCCGACCAGCACGCCTGGTTCCGGGCCGCCCTCGCCGCGGAGCCGGGCAGCCGCGAGCGCGACCGCTACGTGTTCCGCGACGGGCGCGGACCCGACGGCGCCGAGCCGCCGAACAACTGGCGCTCGCACTTCGGTGGGCCCGCGTGGACGCGGATCGACGAGGGGCCGGGACAGCCAGCACAGTGGTACCTGCACCTCTTCGACCCGCGACAGCCCGACCTGAACTGGGCGCACCCCGACGTCGCCGCCGAGTTCGAGGCCGTCCTGCGGTTCTGGTTCGACCGCGGCGTCGACGGCTTCCGCATCGACGTCGCCCACGGGCTGGTCAAGGACCCCGATCTGCCCGACCTCACCGACGCGAGCGACCAGCTCGGCCGCACCTACCCCCCGGGCGGGCACCCGTACGTCGACCGCGACGGCGTGCTCGACATCTACGCGTCCTGGCGCCGCGTGGCCGACGAGTACCCCGGCGACCGCATGTTCGTCGCCGAGGCGTGGACCCCGGCGCCCGAGCGGCTCGCGCGCTACGTCGGGCCGGGCCTGCTGCACACGGCGTTCAACTTCGACTACCTCCTCGCGCCGTGGGACCCGGCGGCCCTGCGCGAGACGATCGACGTGACGACCGGCCACCTGCGCGAGGTCGGCGCGTCGGCGACGTGGGTGCTGTCCAACCACGACGTCGTGCGCCACCCGAGCCGCTACGGCCGTCCCCCGCGCGTGCGGGAGGACACGGTGACCTACGCGCTCGACGACCCCCCGGACCTCGCGCTGGGCACCCGGCGGGCTCGTGCCGCGCTGCTGCTCGAGGCCGCGCTGCCCGGCGGGATGTACGTCTACCAGGGTGAGGAGCTGGGCCTGCCCGAGGTCGAGGACATCCCCGACGAGGCCCGGCAGGACCCGACGTGGCAGCGCTCCGGGTACACGGTGCGCGGTCGCGACGGCGCTCGGGTGCCGCTGCCGTGGTCCGACGACGGCACCTCCACCGGCTTCAGCCCGGCCGGGGCGGCGGCGCCGTGGCTGCCGCAGCCGGAGGGGTGGGCGCGCTACGCCGCGGCCCGCCAGCAGGGCGACCCCGGCTCGGTGCTCGAGCTCTACCGCACCGTGCTGCACCTGCGTCGCGAGCACCCCGCCCTCGGCGAGGGGGACCTGGCCTGGGTCTCCGCCCCTGGCGACGAGGTGCTCCACCTGCGCCGGGAGCCGGGGTTCGCGTGCGTCGCCAACCTCTCCGGCGCGCCGGTGGAGCTGCCCGCGCACGACGAGGTCCTGCTGACGAGCGCGCCCCTCGAGGAGGACGGGCGGCTGGGCAGCGACGCGGCGGCCTGGCTCACCGTGCGCTGATCAGGGTGCCGGCGGCACCTCCGGGTCGGGGGCCACGATCGGCAGCTCGGAGGCCGTGTCGGCGACGAGGGCGCGGGCCGCGGAGTCGGTCGGGGCGCGCTCGGCGAGGGCCTCGAGGGCGCGCTCGATGCCCACGTCGGCGCCCTCGGCCTCGGAGAGCAGCCAGCGGACCTCGAGCAGGTCGCAGTAGGCCTGCACCGCCGTGCCGACGTGGCGCACCGCGGCGTGGGCGCGGCGCATCCCCGGGGTGAGGACGTCGTGCAACCAGCTCGCGATGGCCTCCTCCTCACCCACCCGGTGCGGGTGCTCGCGGGCGATCGCGCGCTGGTGGGCGCGCAGGTCGCCCAGCAGGATGCGCGCCTGCCCCTCGCCGACCTCGAGCCCGGTGAGCTCGCGCAGGTAGCGGGCGTGGTGGTTGCGCTCGCCGACCGCGACGCGCAGCCGCACGGTGCCCCCATCCGCACCGCCCGCGTCGTCCGTCGGGGCCAGGCTCACCTCGTCGACGACGAAGCCCAGCTCGTTGAGCTCACGGACCGTGGCCTCGATGCGGTAGCGGTCGCCGAACGCGAACTGCGGCTGGGTGTGCAGCGCCTCCCACAGCGCCTCGTAGCGCGGGGGCAGGTCCATGGCCTCCGCGATGAGCTGCTCGTCGATCTCCGGCGGACGCCCGAGGCTCGCCGCGAGGTCGACCATCCCCGAGGCCACGTTCTCGACGAGGATCTCCAGGTCCTGCGCGCGCTGCCCGTCGGAGAGCGACGGGTGCACCTCGCTGGTCTCGGCGTCGACGAGCCAGGCCTGGAACAGCTGCCCGTCGCGGGAGAACAGCGTGTTGGCCAGCGAGCAGTCGCCCCAGTAGACGCCGTGGCGGTGCAGCTCGACGAGCAGCCCGACCATCGCGTCGAACAGCCGGGCGCGGTGGGCGGGCCGGTTCGGGGGCAGCCGCGCGATGAGGCGCCGGTACTGCCACGAGCCGGTCAGGTAGCGGGTCACCAGGATCGAGCAGTCGTGGTCGGGCTGCGTGACCAGGCCGGCCGGGCGCACCGCGGGCAGGCCCGTCGCCTCGAGGTGGCGCAGCACGTCGAACTCGCGCCGTGCGGTCCGTGGCGGCAGCTCCTTGAGCGCCCAGACCGCCCCGTCGACCTCGACGAAGCGCACGAGGTGGCGGCTCGGCCCGACGGGCAGCTCGCGCAGCGGGACCTCGTCGGGGTCCCAGTCGCCGAGAGGCCGGTCCCACGGCAGGGCGATCAGCCCGGGCGAGGGACGGCGCAGCCGCAGGTCGGGCGGGGTCATCGCGGGGCTCCCGGCGGCGCCGTGGTGCCGCGCAGCACCAACCGGGTCGGCAGCACCTCCGCGGGCGGCACCCGCGGCGCCGGGTCGCCGCGCAGCGCGGCCAGCACCAGCGCGCCCGCTCGCCGACCCTGCTCGCGCACCGGCTGGGCCACGGTCGTCAGGTCGGTGAGCCCGGCCAGGGGGTGGTCGTCGATCCCGATCACCGAGAGGTCCTCGGGCACGCGCAGGCCGGCGCGGCGCAGCGTGCGCACCGCGCCCAGGGCCATCTCGTCGCAGTGGGCGAACACCGCGGTCGGCGGCGTGCGCAGGCCGAGCAGGCGGGCCATGCCCTCCGCGCCGCCCTCGCCGCTCCAGGGGACCGTGACCGCGAGGTCGTCGTCGGGCTCCGCGCCCGCGTCGCGCAGGGCGGCCCGCCACGCCGAGGCCCGCCCGTCGGGGTCGGGGGAGAGGCGGTGCTCGTCGCCCCCGGCGATCATGCCGATGCGCCGGTGCCCGAGGTGGAGCAGGTGGTCGACGGCCTGGCGCCCGGCGCGGTGGTCGTCGATGCCCACCGAGGGGTAGGACGCCACGCGCCCGCCCGCCGCGACGACGACGACGCCCAGGGAGGCGAGGCGGGCGTGCTCGGCCTCGTCGACCGTGAAGGCCAGCACGACGACGGCGTCGACCCCGCGCCGGGCCGGCAGCCGGGCGAAGAAGGCCCGGCGCTCCTCCGGCCCGCCGACGCGGAACAGCACGAGGTCGAGCTCAGCGGCGCGCAGCTCGGCCTCGAGCCCCTCGATCAGCTCGCCGAAGAACCAGCGCGACGGGTGGGGCACGAGCACGGCGACCCGTCGCGTCGGCCCGCCGGCGAGCCGGGTGGCCTCGGGGGAGGCGACGTACTCGAGCGCGGCGGCCGCCTCGCGGACGCGGCGGCGGGTGGTCTCGGCGACGTGCGGGTGGTCGCCGAGCGCGCGCGACGCGGTGGCCGCCGAGACCCCGGCGCGGCGGGCGACGTCGTGGAGGGTGACCCGGGGGCCGGAGCGCACGGGCGCCCGCCCCCACGGTTCCATGGTGTCCCCGGTCACAGCCGGAGCATGACACGGGATCTGCAAACGGTTCCAGGAGTCGGCTTCGCGACGGCGGCGGACCGCGGACGGACCGCCCCAGACGTCACACGGTCACCGGGCGAGTGCGCAGGCGCTTGACTAATGAGACCCGCATCACCACAGTCCGTCCGGAAGCGCTTCCAACTGCCGGCTGGGGAGGGACGTCGATGCGCCACCCACGACGACGGCTGCGGTGGTCGATGACCGTCGTGGTCGCGGTCCTCGCGGCGCTCGCCTCGGCGTGCAGCTCCGCGCCGGCGGGCCCCCCGGTGCTCACCTGGTACATCAACCCCGACGACGGCGGCCAGGCCGAGATCGCCCAGCGCTGCACCGCGGCGTCCGGGGGCCGGTACACGATCGCGGTCTCGCAGCTGCCGCGCGAGGCGTCCGAGCAGCGCCAGCAGCTCGTGCGTCGCCTCGCGGCCAACGACTCGTCGATCGACATCATGAGCATGGACCCGCCCTACATCCCCGAGTTCGCCGAGGCGGGCTTCCTGGCCCCGATGCCCGACGCGCTGATCAGTCAGGTCAGCCAGGGCGTCGTGCCCAGCGCCCTGGCCGGCGCCTCGTGGCGCGGCCGGCTGGTGACGGTGCCGTTCTGGGCCAACACCCAGCTGCTCTGGTACCGCAAGTCGATGGTCGCGCAGATGGGTCTGGACATGAGCCGGCCGGTGACGTGGGACCAGATCATCGGCGCCGCGCAGCGTGCCGGCACCCGGGTCGCCGCGCAGGGCACCCGCGCCGAGGCCCTCACCGTCTGGATCAACGCGCTGATCGAGTCCGGCGGCGGCTCGGTGATCACCGGGACCGACCCGGCCGACCCGCGCATGGTCACCCTCGGGCTCACCGACCCGCCCGGCATCGAGGCGGCGCGGATCATGCGCAGCCTCTCGGACGCGGGCGTCGCCGGACCCGGCTTCTCCACGCAGGACGAGGACGCCAGCGCCACGCTGTTCGAGGACGGCGACGCCGCGTTCATGACGGTCTGGCCGTTCATCTGGCCGCGGGCGACCGGCAAGGTCGAGGAGGGGGCGATGACCCCGCAGGTCCTCGCGGACTACGGGTGGACGACCTACCCGCAGGTGACCCCGGACCGGCCCAGCGCGCCGCCCTACGGCGGGATCAACCTCGGGGTCGGCGCGTTCAGCGCCCACCCCGACCTCGCCTACGACGCCACGCGGTGCATCACCAGCCCCGCCAACCAGGCCTACTACTTCGTCAGCAACGGCAACCCGGCGTCCAACGTCGCGGCGTACGCCGACCCGGGCGTGCTCGCGGAGTTCCCGATGGCGCCGGTCATCCTGCAGTCGCTGACGCAGGCGGCGCCGCGCCCCCAGACGCCGTACTACGCCGAGGTCTCCGAGAGCCTGCAGCGGACGTTCCACCCGACGGACGCGATCGTCCCCGGCGCGACGAACGCCGCGGCCCAGCAGCTCATCCAGGCCGTGCTCGCGAAGGAGGCCCTGCTGTGAGCCAGACGATCACGCGCACGGAGGGGGCGACTCCGGAGACCCCCGTGCCCCCCAAGGGTCTGTCCGACCGTGCCCGCTCGGAGCGCCGGCTCGGCTGGCTGCTCGCCGGCCCGGCGTTCGGGCTGATGGTCCTGATCACCGGTTACCCCATCGTGCAGGCCGTGTTCGACTCGCTCTGGGACTACCGGCTCACCGACCCGAGCTCGAGCTCGTTCGTGTTCCTCGGCAACTACGCCGTGATCCTCTCCGACCCGATCTGGTGGACCGCGTTCGCCGTCACGGTCGGCATCACCATCGTCACGGTCGCCGTCGAGCTCGTGCTCGGTTTCGCGCTGGCGCTGGTGATGATCAAGGCGTTGCGGGCCATCCGCCCGGTGCTGCGGGCCGCGATCCTCATCCCCTACGCGATCATCACCGTGGTCTCGGCGTTCGCGTGGCAGTTCGCCTTCAGCCTGGACTCGGGCTTCGTCAACACCTGGTTCTCCTGGATCCCGGGCGTCACGGCCGACACCGACTGGTTCGACGGCACCCTCTCGCCGCTGTTCGTGGTGTGCCTGGCCGAGATCTGGAAGACCACACCGTTCATCTCGCTGCTGCTGCTCGCGGGCCTCGCCCAGGTCCCCGAGGTGCTGCAGGAGGCAGCCAAGGTCGACGGCGCCAGCTGGTGGCAGCGCATGTCGCGGGTGACCATCCCGAACATGAAGGCGGCCATCATGGTCGCCCTGCTGTTCCGCACCCTCGACGCGTTCCGCGTCTTCGACTCGATCTTCGTGATGACCGCCGGCGCGAACAACACCGAGAGCCTCGCGTTCCTCGCCTACCGCCAGACGATCTCGCGGGTGGAGATCGGGCTCGGGTCGGCGGTCTCGGTCCTGCTGGCGCTCTCGGTGCTGCTGATCTGCCTGTTGTTCGTCAAGGGCTTCAGGGTCGACCTGTCCCAGGCGCGAGGGGAGTGAACGGTGTCCACGCGTGAGCGGACCCTCTGGATCGTCGTCGGCATCCTGATCGTGGTCTACGCGCTGTTCCCGGTGGCGTGGATCGTGTCGTTGTCGTTCAAGTCCTCGGCCGACATCTCCAACGCGCAGTTCCTACCCACCGAGTTCTCGTCCGAGAACTACGCCGTGATCCTCACCGGGGACGCCAGCAGCCTGTTCCTGCCCGCGCTGGTCAACTCGTTCGGCATCTGCCTCATCGCCACGGCCATCTCGTGCCTGCTGTCGATGTTCTGCGCCTACGCCATCGCCCGCATCGACTTCCCGGGCAAGAGGGTCATCCTCTCGACCGCCCTCGCGGTGGCGATCTTCCCGACGATCTCGATCGTCACGCCGCTGTTCAACCTCTGGCGGCAGATCGGCCTGTACGACACCTGGCCCGGCCTCATCATCCCGTACCTCTCGCTGACGTTGCCCATCTCGATCTGGACGCTGTCGGCGTTCTTCCGCGAGATCCCGTGGGAGATGGAGCAGGCCGCACAGGTCGACGGGGCGACGCCGTGGCAGGCGTTCCGCAAGGTCATCGTGCCGCTCGCCGCGCCCGGGGTGTTCACGACGGCGATCATCGCGTTCTTCCTGGCCTGGAACGACTTCATCTACGGCATCTCGTTGACCTCGACGGAGGCGGCGCGCCCGGTCCCCGCGGCGCTGGGCCTGTTCTCCGGGGCGTCGCAGTTCGAGTCGCCGAACGGCCCGATCGCGGCGGCGGCGGTCATCGTCACGATCCCCGTCGTGATCCTCGTCCTCATCTTCCAGCGGCGCATCGTCGCCGGTCTCACCAACGGCGCCGTGAAGGGATAGGCGGATACATCATGGCCTCGATCGAGATGAGCCACATCGTCAAGGAGTACGGCGACGGCTACCCCGCCGTCAACGACGTGAGCCTCGACATCGCCGACGGCGAGTTCATGATCCTGGTCGGTCCGTCGGGCTGCGGGAAGTCGACCCTGCTGCGGATGATCGTGGGACTCGAGGACATCACCTCGGGCGACATGGTCATCGCCGGGAACCGCGTGAACGACAAGGCGCCGCGGGACCGCAACCTGTCGATGGTGTTCCAGAACTACGCGCTCTACCCGCACCTGAGCGTGTACGAGAACATCGCGTTCCCGCTGCGGCTGGCGAAGGTCCCCGACGACGAGGTCCGCCGCCGCGTCGAGGAGGCCGCGGACATCCTCGAGCTGCGCGAGCACCTCCAGCGCAAGCCCGCGAACCTCTCCGGCGGTCAGCGCCAGCGCGTGGCGATGGGCCGGGCGATCGTGCGGTCGGCGGACGCGTTCCTGTTCGACGAGCCGCTGTCCAACCTCGACGCGAAGCTGCGCGGCCAGATGCGCACCGAGATCTCGCGGCTGCAGCGCCGGTTGGGCATCACGACCGTCTACGTCACCCACGACCAGACCGAGGCCATGACCCTGGGCGACCGGGTCTGCGTGCTGCGCAAGGGCGTCGTCCAGCAGGTCGCCTCGCCGCGCGAGCTCTACGAGCAGCCGGTCAACCTGTTCGTCGCCGGCTTCATCGGCTCGCCGCCGATGAACTTCCTGCCCGCCTCGGTGCAGGGCACCGCCCTGCGCACGCCCTTCGGCGACATCGAGCTGGGCGAGGAGCGCGCGCAGAAGCTCGGCGGCCACGACCTGCTGCTCGTCGGCATCCGCCCCGAGTACTTCGAGGACGCGAGCCTGGTCGACGAGGCGAAGAAGCCGCACGGGGCGACGTTCACCGCGCAGGTGGACGTCACCGAGTGGCTCGGCGACGCGCAGTACGCCTACATCCCCTACGACGCGCCGCCCGAGGTGGCCGAGCAGCTCAAGGAGCTCTCCCGCGAGCTGGACTCCGACCAGCTGCGCACCCAGGCCGTGGTGTCCATCGACTCCACCAGCCGCATCCGCGAGGGCCGCGAGGCGGAGTTCTGGGTCGACACCCGCAAGCTGCACGTCTTCGACCCCAAGACGGGCGAGAACCTCACCCGCGACGCCGAGGCGGGCCGCCGGCTCACCGAGATGGCCGAGGAGGACCGCGTCGACCAGGTGGAGCGGGCGCGCGTTTGACCTCCGGTCTCGTGAGCGCGTGCCCGTGCCCCGGCACGGACGAGCGCGCACACCTGGTCCGGGCGCCCGTGTCCGGCCGCGACGGTGCGCCCACCGCGACCCACGGGGCTTGTCGCGCATCGTGCGCGCACCCGGTCCGCCCGGTGGGCCCGGCGGGGCCGCCGTCCCGCCCTGGCGGCCCACCGACGGGCGGTGCCCGGGTGCCGACTGGTCCGGGCGGGGGATCGTCGGGCGCGTCGGTAACCCCCGGCCGCCGGGGCGCGATGGCCGATCGTGTCGGAGACCCGTTCGTGGGCCGCAGGGGCCCTGGCCGTGGTGGCGATCGCCGTGGGCACCGGGGCCGGCGTGCAGATCGCGAGGACCAGCGCGCCGCCGCTGCCCGTCGCGCCGATCGTGGCCGTCGCGCCCGAGGTGAGGACGAGCACGTCGCCACCGGCGGCGGTCGCCCCGCCGTCGACGTCGACGTCCGCCCCGGCCGCCCGGTCGACGACGACCCGCCCGACCACGTCCCGGGTGAGCCGGGTGCCGCGGACGACGTCGAGGGCGGAGCGGACCGCCGCCGTCGACGAGGACGGTCCGGTCATCTTCGGCCAGTCGGCGGCCCAGGCCTACCGTGGGTGCGTCCTCTCGACGAACTCGCCGGGCCCCGCGCAGTGCCGGCGGCTCGTCGATGCGGGCGTGCGGGGCGAGTGAACCCCCTCCGGCCGTGTGGACCGTGAGCGCCTCCCCGTGCCCCAGCGCGGGCGAGCGCTCACGGGACCGCAGGTCAAAGGCGGTGCCAGGCCTGGGCCAGCGCCGAGGCGATCCGGGCCACGACGCGGCGGTCGTTCCAGTAGTACGGGTGCGCCAGCGGGGTGGCGCCCAGCGGCCAGGGGCCGACGCTGACGCGGCGGTCCTCGGTGACCGCGCGGGCCCAGGCGTCGCTGAGCGGGCGCAGCGGCGAGGAGATGACGTCGTCGGGGTCGTAGACGTTGACCCACTCGCCCCGCTGGCGCGGGTAGAGCTCGCCGAACTCCGGGTGCGGCACCGTCAGCGGCTTCCCGAACCCCGGGTGCCGCTGCGCCCACAGGGCCAGCGGGCTGCCCAGCGTGTAGAACCAGCCGAACGTCTCGCCCCGCTCGATCGGGGTGTCGCCGAGGACGGCGCGCGCCTCCGGCGCCAGCGGCGCCCGGTCGGGCACGCTCTGCAGGTCGTAGAGGAAGTCGCTGGACACGACGCTGCCGAGGCTGTGCCCGAGCACGGCCAGCGGCGCGTCCCCGCCCGCCTTCACCGCGAGGTCGTGCAGCGTCCGGGCGAGCACGGCCTGGACCTGCTCGTAGTGCCCGGTGCTGTCGGCGCCCGAGTGGTAGGCGACGGCGTCGCCCAGGTAGTGGACGATCAGCCACCGCAGCGTCGGGAAGTGGGCGTCGCCCAGGCCCGGCAGCCAGCGCAGGCCCGCCGTCGAGGCCGCCGCGAGCAGCGCGAGCGTCGAGCCCTGGCTGGCCCGCGCGGCCAGCGTGTCGAGCACCTGGAGCAGCCAGCGCGACCCCTCGCCACCGATGCGTTCGCTGAGCTGCTCCTGCCCCGGCTCGAACACCGGCGCCCAGAACGCCGGCTCGATCACCAGCGCCTCGGACGCCGGGACGCCGGCGATGCGGTGGAACTCCTCGCCGAGCAGCCGCGTGGCGCGCTCGGCGTACTGCTCGCCCGCGCTCTCGACGCCGTGCACGAGCATCACGGCCAGCTTGCGCCTCACGGTGTCACTTCGCCTCGGTCAGCTCGTCGTACGGCGCCCGCAGGCCGTCGCGGAACAGCTGCACCAGGGCCTGGCGCTGCCGGATGAACAGCACGATCGCGGCGATCACGTAGACCGCGGAGAGGATGAGGAGCTCCAGGGACTGCAGCGCCGCGGGCAGGGTCGCGGCGAGGACGAACTGGGCAGCGAACAACACGAGCAGGCTCAGCGCGCCGATCACGGTGATCGACAGCGTGACCAGCAGCGCCACCGCGAACAGCGACTGCGCGGCGGTGATCAGCAGCTCCTCGCGCTGCACGGCGTCGACGGGCAGGCCGTTGAGCGAGCCCGCGGACAGGGCGAACACCAGCGGCAGCGTCCCGACCAGCAGCGACCATTGGTTGACCTTCGACGACACGAGCGTGGCGAGCGCGTCGGTGGTCTTGAGCCGCCACGCGTAGAGGCCCGCGACGAGCAGCTCCGGGGCCTCCGACGCCAGCGGCGCGAGCCACTGGACGAGGAAGAACTGGCTGATGCCGAGCTCGGTGCCGGTCTGGACGAGCGAGTCGGCGAACGGCTCGGCGCACAGCACGATGATGACGGCGGACACGACGAAGAGCCCGATGTAGCCGGTGCGGCGCTTCGACGCGTCCATCCGGCCGATCCAGGCGGACGGGCCGATGAGGTCGGGATCCTCGGCGGGGGCCTTCGACACCCGGATGCTGTAGAGCACGAAGATCCCGACGAGCACGACGAAGTCGACCATCGTGATGGATTCGCGCAGCGGCAGGGTCAGCGAGTACAGCGTGGCGATGAGCAGGAACACCAGCGGCACGGAGTCGGTGCGCTGCAGGGTCACGCGCGTCGCGTGGCCCGGCTCGTGCGACGTCCCCGCCCCGCCGGCCTGCCCCGCGTCGGCGCCTCCCCGTCGCAGGCGGAGTGCGGCGAGCAGTACGACGAGCGCCCAACCCACGCCGACGAGGATCCGGTTGGCGCCGGTCATGTTGGCCAGCGCGAGGCCACAGGGCGACTGCTCCATCGACCCCGGCGGCAGGCACGTCGGACCGTACTGCGCGTAGGCCGCGCCGCCCTGGATCGTGAAGACGAAGTCGACGGCGTACTCGGGCAGCACCGCGACGAGCGCGAGCAGCGCGATCGCCAGCCCCGCGGAGATGTCGACCTGTGCGGCCTCCGCGGCCCACGACAGCAGGAACGCGGCCCCGACGATCGCCAGGCCGTAGAGCAGGGCGTCGACGGGGTGGGACAGCGAGAACCCGCCGAGGTGCAGCACGAGGCCGGGCACGGCGGCGGCCACGGCGAGCGCGACCAGCAGGGGGGAACGATCTGGTCGGCGAGCCGTGCTCGCGCTGCTGGTGGACATGTCGGGTTCTCTACCCTTCTCGGGTCCGCAGCACCCTCCGACGCGCCTGCGCTCGGTGATCTCCTCGTCGGCGTGGCGCCGCGACGGTCGGGTGACCAGGCGGTCCGGCGTCGTCCCGCTCCCCTGCCCGCGTCGGCGCGCTCGGGCACACCGCGACGACGGGCGCTCGCCGGGTGACCGGTGTGTGACGTGCGCGGGTCGGAGCCGGGTTCGACGCGCGGATCA
>Ga0196958_10000281_pt1 | contig 16401 bp, 16 predicted proteins | sample S1v_10metaG_FD_148654 | JGI IMG/M metagenome (GOLD analysis project Ga0196958, IMG submission 148654) | Soil microbial communities from Anza Borrego desert, Southern California, United States - S1+v_10 | ecosystem: Environmental > Terrestrial > Soil > Desert | place: USA: California | collected...
CGACCGCCGGTACACCGCTCTCGTCCCCACCCAGCTGCGCCGGTACCTCGACGCCGAGCCCGAGGCGCTGCGGGCCTTCGACGCCGTCCTCGTGGGTGGCGCGGCCACCGACCCGGCCCTGCTGGCGCGGGCGCGGGCGGAGGGCGTGGCCGTCGTGACCACGTACGGCATGACCGAGACCGCGGGCGGCTGCGTCTACGACGGTCGCCCGTTGGACGGCGTCGGGGTGCGCATCGAGGGCGGTGGTGGGATCGAGCTGGCGGGCCCCGTCCTCGCGCTGGGCTACCGCGGCGACCCGGACGGCACGGCCGCGGCCTTCGCCGACGGCTGGTTCCGCACCCGCGACGCAGGAGCGCTCGGCCCGGACGGCCGCCTCGCGGTGCACGGCCGGCTCGACGACGTCGTCGTCACCGGTGGCGTGAACGTCGCGCCCGCCGCGGTGGAGGCCGCGCTGCGCGAGCACCCCGACATCGCCGACGCGGTGGTCTTCGGCCGTCCCGACCCCGAATGGGGGCAGCGCGTGGTCGCCGCCGTGGTCCCGGCTGCCGGCGCCACCCCGGACCTCGCCGTCCTCCGCCCGTGGGTGGCCGACCGCCTCGGCGCTCCAGCCGCACCCCGCCGGCTGCACCTGCTGGACGCGATCCCCACCCTGCACACGGGCAAGCCCGACCGCCGCGCCGTCGCGGCCCGCACCCCGGAGGTCTGATGGCCACCCCCGCCCAGTGGCTGGCCGGAGCCCGCCCGCGCACGCTGCCCGCCGCGGTCGCGCCGGTGCTGGTCGGCACCGGCGTCGCCGCCGCGGTCGACGGGTTCCGCCTCGGGCCGGCGGTGCTGGCCCTGGTGGTGGCGCTGGCCCTGCAGGTGGCGGTGAACTACGCCAACGACTACTCCGACGGCCGGCGCGGCACCGACGCCGACCGGGTCGGCCCGATGCGGCTGGTCGGCTCGGGCGCAGCACCCGCCCGCCAGGTCCTGATCGCCGCGCTGCTGGCCTTCGCCGTCGCCGGGGTGGCCGGGCTGGCGCTGGCGGCGCTGTCGAGCTGGTGGCTGGTGGCCGTCGGAGCCGTGTGCATCGCGGCGGCCTGGACCTACACCGGCGGCCCGCTGCCCTACGGGTACCGGGCGCTCGGCGAGGTGTTCGTCTTCGTGTTCTTCGGCCTCGTCGCCGTGGTGGGCACGACCTACGTCCAGACCCGCACGCTGCCCGGCCTGGCGTTCGCGGTGGCGGTGCCCGTCGGCCTGCTGATCGTGGCCATCCTCGTGGTGAACAACCTGCGCGACCTGGACGGCGACGCCGAGGTGGGCAAGCGGACCCTCGCGGTGCTCCTGGGCGACCGGTGGACCCGGCTGCTGTACGCCGGGCTCTTCGTCGTCGCCTTCGCCGTCGTCGCGGCCGTGGGCGTCGCCCGGCCGTGGGCGCTGCTCGCTCTGGCCGCCGCGGCGCTGGCCGTCGCGCCGGTCCGCATCGTGCTGGCCGGAGGGCGCGGTCGGGCGCTCGTCGTCGCGCTGCAGGCGACCGGGGCGGTCACCCTGGTCACCGGGGTCCTCCTGGCCGGAGGGCTGGCGCTCAGCTGAGGGCGGTCAGCCCTCCCCGCTGAGCCGGTTCCGCAGGTCGTCCTTGGCCGCGCGCCGGGCCACGGCGCGGGCCGCCAGCGCCTCGGTGAGCCGGTCCCGGGACGGGCGCAGCAGCAGGAAGGACACCGGCATGGACAGCAGGAGGCCGAAGAGCAGCCCGGGAAAACTGCCCAGGCCCACCCACCACAGCACCAGGACCAGGGCCGCCGCGATCGCGAAGCGGCCGGCCACGTAGATCACCAGCCACGGCAGGATCTTCGGCGGCGTCGCGGCGCCTCCGGCCGGGCTCACCGGTGCACCGGACATCTGCTCGTTCTCAGCCATGACGGCCCTCCCACTTGGTCGACAGGACGACCGTCGTCCTCGTGCGCGCGACCCCTCTGATCCGGTTCAACGCGTTGACGGTGGCCTCGAGTGCCGGGATGCCGGTCACCCGGGCCTTCAGCACGTAACCCTCGCTGCCGGCCACGCGCCAGCAGTCCTCGATGCCCGGGACCTCCCGCATGGCCGTCTCGAGGCCGGTGTCGTCCACCGAGTCGCTCTCGATGACGCCGATCAGCGCGGTGACGTCCAGCCCGACGGCGGCCGGGGCGACCACGGCGCGGTACCCGGTGATGACGCCGGCGGTCTCCAGCTTGCCCACGCGCTCGTGCACCGCGGGCGAGGACAGCCCCACCTGGCGGGCGAGTTCGGCGTAGCTGGCGCGGCCGTTGGCGCGCAGCAGGTCGATCAGCTGCCGGTCCACGGCGTCGATGGTGGTTCTCCGTCCTCACGGTCCCCGGAGCGGGGCGATCCGCTCGTCGGCACCGAGTATCCCGGCGGTCGTACGCTTGACGGCGACGAGGGGGTGGGCCCGTGGTGTTCCTGGTGGTTCTCGTGGTCGCGGTCGCGGTGCTCGCGCTGGTGGTGCGTGCGGCGGCCGCGAGCGGCCGGGCTGAGGGAGCACCGCGCGTGCGCCGTGCCCCGCGCCGGCCGCAGCAACCGGTCCGGCCGCTGGCGCCCGATGACGACCCCGAGTTCCTGCGGGAGCTCGGCCGTCGCGCCCGCCGGGACGACGGCTCCCCCGCCTGAGCTCAGGCGGCGCCGAACAGCCGACGCCGGCCGCGCCGCGCCGGAACCGCATCGCCGGGGCCCTGGGCGCGGGTTCTGTCCTGCGCGTCCTCCTCCGATCCGCCGGGCCAGCCGAGGCCGCCGCCACCCCGCTCGGGGCTCTCGGGGCCGGGTGGGGACGGCCAGCCGACGCTGCCGCCCTCGGGTGAGGCCGAGGCAGCGGCGGCACGCTGCGCCAGTGCGGCCACGGCGATCGGGTGCGCCGAGGCGCCGCCGGCCGCGGAGTGCCTACCCACGCCGCGGCCCCGTACCGGACCGTTCGCCCTCGTCGAGCTCCATGCGGGCATGAAAGCACGCGTCTGCGACACCGGTCACCGGGGCTCGGTGCGGTCTCCCCCGGACGGACGGGAGACCGCGGTCACTCGACGCCGGCGTAGCTGTGCAGACCGGTCGAGACGAGGTTGACGAAGGTGAGGTTGAAGATCATCACGGCCAGCCCGACGACGTTCACCCATGCCGCCGGGCGTCCGCGCCAGCCGGCGGTCGAGCGGGCGTGCAGATAGGCCGCGTAGACCACCCAGGCGACGAAGGACCACGTCTCCTTCGGGTCCCAGGCCCAGAACCGCCCCCAGGAGGCCTCGGCCCAGATCGCCCCCGCGATGACCGCGAACGTCCACACCGGGAAGCCGAAGACCGCGGTGCGGTGGGCCAGCCGGTCCAGGGCCCCGGCCGCGGGCAGCCGGGACACCAGGCCCGTGGCGGAGTCGGCGCCGGGCCGGGAGCGGACCAGGTACAGGACGCTGGCGATGCCGCTGACCATGAAGATGCCGAAACCGAGGATGGCGGCGGTGACGTGCACGCCCAGCCAGGCCGACTTCAGCGCGGCGACCACCGGGCCCGCCTCCGTGTAGAGCCCGAGCCCGATGGCCACCAGCGCCAGGATCGCGGGGCCGAGCACGAAGACGCCGATGTGCCGCAGGTTCGGCGTCCGCAGCGCCAGGACGGTGTAGACCACGACCGCGACCAGCACCACCGCCGTCGCGAACTCGTACATGTTGCCCCAGGGCAGGCGGCCGGCCGCCAGACCGCGGGTGAGGAGCACCGCGGCGTGGGTGAGTGCGCCGATCGCCGTCACGCCGATCGCGATGCCGCCCCACCTGGTGGCCGTTGCCGTGCCGTCGGGCACCGGGGCCGGCGCGCGGTCGTCCACGAGGACACCGCCACCGGGCGCGGCGCCGGCGCCCGCGCCCACCAGCTCGCGGGCGCGTTCCCTCCGCCGACCGAACGCGAGCTGCGCGCAGAACGCCAGCAGCGCGACCGAGTAGACGGCGACGCTCACCGAGTAGAGCGTGTCCGACAGCGCGGCCAGCGAGGAATCAGTCACGCGAGGGGACCTCCGGATCGGTTGCGGTGCGGGCAGCCGCCGTGGCGAGGGCGTCCCGCAGGTCGTCGGACAGCGCGGTGAAGCGCGGCCCGCTCTCGCCGCCGCCCCGGGTGAGCGAGGCCAGCGACAGCACGGTACCCCCGCCGTCGCCATCGGACCCCGCCCGGACGAACACCCGCTCGCGGCGCAGGAGCAGCAGGCCGAGGAGGCCGGTGAGCAGCGCGATCGCGGCGCCGAGGACCCACAGCTGACCGGGGTCGTGCGAGTACTGGAGCGCCGCGAACTCCTTGTAACCGGTGAACGTCACCTGCGTGCCGTCGGGCAGGTCGAGGGACTCCCCCACCGACAGGTTCGCCGCCCCGACCTCGCTGAGCCGGCCCCGCTCGATCTGGGTGGCGTCCAGGGAGTACACCGACTGCGGCAGGCCGGAGTCGAGCCCCAGGTACCCCTGGTACGCGATGATCGCGACCTGGGGTGCGAGCGGTCGCGGGTCGACGGAGGTGAGCACGCCGCCCTGGAGCAGCCCGGTGGGGGCGAAGAAGCCCTCGAGGGCCAACTGCTCCTCCTGGCCCTGGCCGAGGTCGGGCAGCTTGAGCGCTCCCTCGCTGGCCAGCGTCCGCTGGTCGGTGGGCAGGAACGGAGCGAAGATCTCGGGGAACTCCGTGCCGTCGGGCAGCGTCACCGTGAACACCGGGCTGAACCCGTGACCGGTGACGTACACGCGATCGCCGTCGATCCGCAGCGGGTCGTTGACGCCGATCGTCGTCTCCTGGTCCTCGCCCGAGGGCTCCCCGTACCGGATGTCGGCGGTGAACGAGGAGGCCGTGAGGTTCTCCTCGTACTCGGCCCGGAACTGGTCGAGGTCGACGCAGAGGGAGTTGAGGTCACCGCTGTCGACCAGCGGACCGGCGGAGTAGGTGTCGTACTGCTGGAAGGTGTTGCAGAAGCCCTGCCCCTCGGTGACCAGGATGCTGCCCTCGTAGCCCCACATCTTGCCGCCGGCCAGGCCGAGCAGGAGCGCGAGCAGGGAGAGGTGGAACAGCAGGTTGCCGGTCTCCTTGAGGTGTCCCTTCTCGGCGGAGAGCTCCGGTCCTCGTGCCGCGGGACCCGGCGGAGTCGACGCAGCACCGTCGCGGCGGACCACGCGGAACCGGCGGACCCGCAACTCCTCCTCCACGACGTCGAGGGCCGCCGCCGGCGCGAGAGGCGTGGCCAGCCGGCCCGAGTCGGGCAGCCGCAGCAGGTTGCCCGGCGCCGGCGGCGGCGGGGTGCGCAGGGCGCGGGCGTGCTCCCCGACCCGGGGAACCACGCAACCGATCAGGGACACGAACAGCAGCAGGTAGACCGCCGCGAACCAGGGCGAGCTGAAGACGTCGAAGAGGTACAGCCGGTCCAGCACCGGCGCGAGGTCCGGATGGTCGGTGAAGTACTGGCGCACGTTGTTCTGCGACAGGGCGCGCTGCGGCAGCAGCGAGCCCGGCACGGCGGCGAGCGCCAGCAGGAACAGCAGGATGATGGCCGTGCGCATCGCGGTGAGCCGTCGCCACCAGCGCAGCAGCAGGGCACCCGCCCTCCGGGCCGGCGAGGGCCCCGACGGCGGGGACGGCGGTGAGGCGGGGCGCGGCGGGGCGGTGGTCGTCACAGCGCCGACTCCGCGAACCCGGTGGCCGCCAGCCAGGAGCGCAGCCACTCCATCATCTCGGTCCACGCACCGGTGACCAGGAGCAGGCCGACGAGCACCAGCACCGCGCCGCCGAAGCGGGTCACCGCCTGCGCGTGCCGGCGGAGGAACGCCGTGGCGCCCACCGCCCAGCGGGCACCCAGGGCCACGAGCACGAAGGGCACCCCGAGGCCGAGGCAGTAGGCCAGCCCGAGCAGCGCTCCCCGGCCGGCCGTGGCCTCGGCGAACGCCAGGTTCTGCACCGCGGCCAGCGTCGGGCCGAGGCAGGGCGTCCAGCCGAGCCCGAAGACGACGCCGAGCAGCGGCGCCCCGGCCAGGCCCATCGTGGGGCGCATCGTCAGGCGCTTGGTCCGCTGCAGCACCGGCAGCCAGCCGAGGAAGCCGAGCCCCACGATCACGGTGACCACGCCCATCAGGCGGGTGATGAGCTCGTTGTGCACCAGGAGGAGCCGGCCGAGCCCGCCGAACGCCGAGGTGATGGCCACGAAGACGAGGGTGAACCCGAGCACGAACAGCACCGCGCCGAGCACCATGCGCCCGCGCGGGGATCGCTCGTCGGTCTCCGGCGGGACGGTGGCCGTGGCCGTGCCCCCGCCCCCGGAGGGCTGCGCGACCGGACTCGTCGTCCGGGTGCCGCTGCCGACCAGGCCGGTGACGTAGGACAGGTAGCCCGGGACGAGCGGCAGCACGCACGGCGAGGCGAAGCTGATCAGACCGACCAGGGCGGCCACGGCCGCGGCGGCGAGCAGCGGGCCGTCGGTGACCAGGCCGGCGAACGTCTCCCCCATGGGTCAGCCCTCCGCCAGGACGAGGTCGAGCGTGCTGCGCAGGTCCTCCTGCGACACCTCGGCGGTGAAGATCGCCGCCACGCGGCCGTCCCGGTCGAGGACGATGGTCGAGGGGATGGCCGTCGCCGGGTAGTCGCGGAAGGCCAGGGCCACCTCCCCGCGGGGGTCGTACAGCGAGGGGAACTCGATGCCGAAGCGGTCGATGAAGGCCAGGGCGAACCGGTCGCTGGTCTCCTTCACGTTGATCCCGAGGAACTGCACGCCCTCGTCGCGCACGTCGGCGTAGACCTCCTGGAACTCCGGCGTCTCCACCCGGCAGGGCGGGCACCAGGAGCCCCAGAAGTTGAGGACGGCGACGTCTCCCTCCAGCTCGGTCGAGGAGAACGACCCGCCGCCCAGCAGCGTGCCGGCGAACTCCGGCGCGGTCGCGCGCTCGGCCTCGGCGACCACCTCGCCCCGCGGCGTGCCGGCCACGAAGCGGAACTCGCCGCCGTTGTTGACGTCGACCGCGTCGGAGCCGGTCGAGCACCCGGCGACCAGGGCCCCGGCGAGCAGAGCGAGCACGATCCGCCTCATGCCCCGGGCACCGCGTCCGGATCGGTGGCCCCGGCCGGCTCGGCATAGGAGACGCCCACCAGCCGGTCGTCCTCGTACGTCAGCGACGTCACGCTGGCCAGGGCGCACTCGCGACGGCGCGGATCATGGGCGAACCGGCGTCCCTCGACGTGCAGCCGGGTGGTCCAGATCGGGAGCTGGTGGCTGACCAGCACCGCCTCGTGCCCTCGGGCGGCGTCCCGCGCGGCCTCGACCGCGGCGATCATCCGCGCGGCGATCTCGACGTACGGCTCGCCCCAGGACGGCCGCAGCGGGTTGCGCAGCCGCCACCAGTTGCGCGGCGCCCGGAAGACGCCGGTGCCTCCGGCCACGGCCATGCCCTCGAAGGCGTTGCCGGCCTCGATCAGCCGCTCGTCGGTCTGCACATCCAGCCCGAACGCGTCGGCCACCGGCTGCGCCGTCTGCCGCGCACGCTCGAGGGGGCTGCTCACCAGGTGGACGACGTCGTGGCCGGTGAACCACTCGGCGGCCCGCCGCGCCATCCCCTCCGCCGTGGACAGCAGGAAGCCCGGCAGCCGCCCGTAGAGGATGCCGCCGGGATTGTGCACCTCGCCGTGGCGGAGGAGGTGGACAGTGGTCTCCTCCGTCACGAGCTCACCTCCGAGAGGTCCTGGTCGGCCGGAGCCCCGTCGCCGGACACCGCCGCGGCGGCACGAGCCGCGGCCGGCAGCGCCTCGAGCACGTGGTCGAGGGCCTCACCGAGGAGCGCGGCGTTGACGAACCAGGACTCGAAGGCCGACGGCGGGAGGTAGACGCCGCTGGAGAGCAGCGAGTGGAAGAACGCGGTGTAGCGGGCGACGTCCTGGGTGCGGGCGTCGTCGTAGTTGCGCACCTGGCGCTCGTCGGGCACGAAGAAGATCGAGAACATGTTCCCCGCCTGCTGCACCCGGTGGGGAACCCCGGCGGCGAAGAGAGCGGCGCTGGCGGCGCCGCGCAGCACCGCGGACGCCTCGTCGCAGGCGGCGTACACCTCGTCGGTGCAGTGCCGCAGCGTGGCCAGGCCGGCGGCCACCGCGACCGGGTTCCCCGACAGGGTGCCCGCCTGGTAGACCGGCCCGTTCGGCGCGAGGTGGGCCATCAGGTCGGCGCGTCCACCGAAGGCTGCGGCCGGCAGGCCACCACCCATGACCTTGCCGAAGGTGAACAGGTCGGCGTCGACGGGGTCCAGGCCGTACCAGCCGGAGCGGGTGACGCGGAATCCGGTCATGACCTCGTCGAGGATCAGCAGCGCACCGGAGGCGGCGGTGATCCGGCGCAGCTCGGAGTTGAACCCGTCCAGCGGGGGGACGACGCCCATGTTGCCGGCGGCCGCCTCGCTGACGACGGCGGCGATCTGCGGCCCGCGCTCGGCGAAGACGGCTTCCACGGCGGCCACGTCGTTGTAGGGCAGGACGATCGTGTCGGCGGCGGCGCCGGTGGTCACACCAGGCGTGTCGGGCAGGCCCAGCGTCGCCACCCCCGACCCGGCGGCGGCCAGCAGCGAGTCGACGTGACCGTGGTAGTTGCCGGCGAACTTGACCAGCAGCGGCCGGCCGGTCGCGCCACGGGCGAGACGGACGGCCGACAGCACCGCCTCGGTGCCCGAGTTGACCAGCCGCACGCTCTCGACGGGAGGCATCCGGTTGCGGATCTCCTCGGCCAGCTCCAGCTCGCCCTCGGTCGGCGCACCGAAGGAGAACCCCTGCCGGGCCGCCGCGGTCACCGCGTCGACGACGGCCGGATGGGCGTGGCCGAGGATCATCGGCCCCCAGGAGCTGACCAGGTCGACGTACCGACGACCGTCGGCGTCGGTGATCCACGGACCCGAGCCGCTCACCATGAACCGCGGCGTGCCGCCCACGGCGCGGAAGGCGCGCACCGGGCTGTTCACGCCGCCAGGGGTGACTTCCTGACCGCGGGCGAAGAGGCCGGCCGACACCGGCGCCTCGTAGGGGTAGGGCGTGCTGGGGGGCGAGCTCACCGCTCCAGTGTCCTCTGCGATCGCAGGAGCGCCGCCCGCAGGTCGGCCGGCGCGCGTGTGGGAACGAGCACGGTGCTGCTGCCGACGATGCCCGGGACCACCACGACGGTCAGCCGCGGGCGAGCAGCCGGGCGGCCTCGACGGCCCAGTACGTGAGCACCTGGCCGGCACCGGCCCGCCGGATGGCGGTGAGGGTCTCCAGGATCGCCCGCTCCCGGTCCACCCACCCGTTGGCGGCCGCCGCCTCCACCATCGCGTACTCGCCGCTCACCTGGTAGGCGCTCACGGGCACGTGCACCGCGTCGGCGACCGTGCGGACGATGTCGAGGTAGGGCAGCGCGGGCTTGACCATGACGGCGTCGGCGCCCTCGGCGAGGTCCTGCGCCACCTCGCGCAGCGCCTCGTCGGCGTTGGGCGGGTCCATCTGGTAGGTCGAGCGGTCGCCGAACTGCGGGGCGCCCTCGGCCGCCTCGCGGAACGGGCCGTAGAAGCCCGATGCGTACTTGGCCGCGTAGGCCAGGATCGGCACCTCGGTGTACGCGGTGCTGTCCAGCGCGGCGCGGATCGCGGCCACCTGGCCGTCCATCATCCCGCTGGGCGCGACGAGGTGGGCGCCGGCCTGCGCCTGCGCGATCGCCACCGCCGCGTAGCGGTCCAGGGTGGGGTCGTTGTCCACGACGGGTCCCCCGCCCTGCCCGCGGACCCCACCACCGGCCGGCGTGAGGATCCCGCAGTGCCCGTGGTCGGTGTACTCGCACAGGCACAGGTCGGCCATGAGGACCAGTTCGTCGCCGAGGTCGGCCCGCAGGTTCTGCAGCGCCACGTTGACCACGCCGTCGGCGGCGTCGGCCTGGGAGCCGACCGGGTCCTTCTCCGACGGGATGCCGAACAGCATCAGCCCGCCGATGCCGGCCTCGGCCGCCTCGTGCGCGGCCTTCCGCAGCGAATCGTGCGTGTGCTGGACGACGCCGGGCATCGATCCGATCGGCACCGGTGCGTCGATGCCCTGCTTGACGAAGACCGGCAGCACCAGGTCGGCCGGGGCCACCCGGGTCTGCGCGGTCAGCCGGCGCAGCGCCGGCGTCGACCGGAGCCGGCGCCCGCGCGCGAAACCCGGGGTGGCCCCGCCCGCGGCAGTCACCTGCCCTCGCCGTCCTCCGCCTCGCGCAGCGCCAGCGCGTGCTCCGCCAGCGCGTCGACCAGGGGTGCCACGGCCGCGGTCTCCGGCTGCACGTCCACGCGCAGGCCGAACTCCTGGGCGCTGGCCGCGGTGGCGGGGCCGATGACCGCCACGACGGTCTTGGCGTGCGGCTTGCCGGCGATGCCGACGAGGTTGCGCACGGTGCTGGACGAGGTGAAGCAGACGGCGTCGAAGCCGCCGCCCTTGATCGCCTCGCGGACCGCGGCCGGCGGCGGCGCGGCCCGGACGGTGCGGTAGGCGGTGACGTCGTCGATCTCCCAGCCCCGCTCGACCAGGCCGGCGGCGAGGGTCTCGGTGGCGATGTCGGCGCGCGGCAGCAGGACCCGGTTGATCGGGTCGAGGACGTCGTCGTACTCGGGGAAGTCGGCCAGCAGCCCCTGGCTGGACTGCTCCCCCCCGGGCACCAGCTCCGGCGCGATGCCGAAGTCGCGGACCGCCTGGGCGGTCTGCTCGCCGACGCAGGCCACCTTCACCCCGGCGAAGGCGCGGGCGTCCAGGCCCAGCTCGACGAACTTCTCCCGGACGGCCTTCACGGCGTTGACCGAGGTGAAGACGATCCAGCCGTAGCGGCCGGTGACCAGGCCCTTGACGGCGCGGTCCATCTGCGCGGGGCTGCGCGGGGGCTCGACGGCGATGGTGGGCACCTCGACCGGCACGGCACCGTAGGCCCGCAGCCGGTCGCTCATCTCACCGGCCTGGTCCTTGGTGCGCGGCACCAGCACGCGCCAGCCGAACAGCGGGCGGCTCTCCCACCAGGACATGCGGGCGCGCTTGTCGACGACCGCGCCGATGGTGGCCACCACCTGACCGCTCAGCGGGTCGAGCCCGGCGGTCTTCTCGGCCACCGCCGACAGCTTCGCGACGACGCTCTTCTGGCCGGTGCCCGAGCCGCCGGCGGTGACCACGACGGGCGTGCTCGCGGAGAGGCCGCCCTCGACGAGCCGCGCGGCGGCGTCGGGGAGCTCCTCGGCTGCGGCGTGCAGCACCAGTGTGCCGCCGGTGCCGGACGCCGCCGCGGCGAGCGCGGTGAGGTCGGCGCCGCTGCGCAGGTCGGCGGTGACCGTGGTGCTGCCCATGGCCACGCCGGCGAAGGCGGGCACCGCGGTGGCGGTGGCGACGCCGGGCACGACGTCGAAGGGCACCGAGGTGCGGCCGACGGCCACCACCTCCTTGACCACCTCGTCGGAGGTGTACGGGTCGCCCACGACGAGCCGGACGACGACCGACCCGCTCTTCGCGGCCGCGACAGCGCCCTTGGCGATGTCGGCCGGCTCCCCCGACACGGGGGTCAGCTCGGTGCCCGGGTTCGCCTCGCGGACGGCGTCCTGGAGGGGGGTGGCGACATCGGGGTCCACCAGCACCACGGCCGCCTCGGCCAGCGCGGCGCTCGCGCGGGCGGTGAGCATGCCCGGGTCACCGGGGCCGGCGCCGACGAAGACGACCCGGCCCGACTGGCCTGCGGTCTTGCGCAAGCGCGTCATGGCGTGCTCCTGATCCTGGCCCGAGGAACTCGGGCGTCTGTCATGGCCCGGATGCGGGCCGGTGGGGGGGTCTGCGGGTGCGGTGCGGTGCGGACGCGCGCGGGGGCGGTCATCCGCCGGCCGCCATGAGCTCGGCCGCGCCGCGGTCGAGCAGGTCGGCGGCGAGGGACCGGCCGAGCGCCGCGGCGTCGGCCGGCGGGCCGGTGACGGAGCCACGGACGCCGTCGCTGCCGTCCAGGGCGGTCACCGACGCGCGGAGGAACAACTCCGGACCGTCCTCGCCCTCGGCCACCTCCGCGTAGGCGGCGACAGGCGCGCTGCAGCCGGCCTCGAGCGCGGCGAGGGTGGCGCGCTCGGCGACGACGCAGGCGCGGGTGGGAGCGTGCTCGAGGCGGCCGAGCAGCTCCCGGGTGCGGGCGTCGCTGGTCCGGCACTCCACCGCCAGGGCGCCCTGCGCGGGGGCGGGCAGGACCTGGAGGGGGTCGAGGGTCTCGGTGATGGCGGCGGTCCGGCCGATCCGGCTGAGCCCGGCGCGGGCCAGGACGACGGCGTCGAGGTCACCCGGGCCGTGCTCCGCGCCGGCCACCCGGCCGAGGCGGGTGTCGACGTTGCCGCGGATCGGCACGATGTCGAGGCCGAGCCCGAGGGCGCGCAGCTGGGCGACCCGGCGCGGTGCGCCGGTCCCGACGCGGGAGCCCGCGGGCAGCTCGCCGAGGGTCAGCCCGCCGCGGGCCACGAGGGCGTCGCGCGGGTCCTCCCGGAGCGGCACGGCGGCGAGGATGAGTCCCGGCTCCGGCGCGGTCGGCAGGTCCTTGTAGCTGTGCACCGCGAGGTCCACCTCGCCGGCGAGCAGCGCGCGCCGGATGGCGGCCACGAAGACGCCGGTGCTGCCCAGCTGGGCGATCGACGCCGAGGAGCGGTCCCCCTCGGTGCTGATGAGCACCAGCTCGACCGGAACGCCCGTGGCGGCGGTGATGGCGTCGGCGACCCACCGGGACTGGGTGCGCGCGAGCTCGCTGGCGCGGGTGCCCAGCCGGAGGGGTGCGGTGGCGTCCGTCGCCGCGGTCGTGCCCTGCACGTCGGTCGGGGATCGCAGGTCGGTGGCGCTCATGCCTGACCTCCGGGACGGTCGGGGTCGACGGTGACCGCGTCGGCGAGCCGCCCGGCACCCGGGGTGACGTCGGCGTCGATCCCGAGGCCGAACAGGGCACGCAGCGCACCGGCGTAGTCGGTGCCGCCGGGCGTCGCGGCGAGCTCCTTCACCCGCACGGTCGGCTCGTGCAGGAGCTTGTCGACGACCCGCCGGACGGTGCGGGCGATCTCCGCGCGGGCCCGGGCGTCGAGGTCGGGCAACCGGCCGGACAGCCGCAGGAGCTCGGCGTCCACCACCTCGGCGGCCTGGGAGCGCAGCGCCGAGACCGTCGGGCCGACCTCGGCGGCCCGGCGCTCGGCTCGCAGGAGCGCCGTCTCGGCCTCGATCATCGAGCGGGCGCTGTTGATGTCGTCGGCCGCCACGGGGCTCGCGCTGCTGCCGGCGCCGGCGCGCTCGCCCTGCAGCAGGGCCAGGTCGACGACGTGCACCCCGGGAAGCGCGGCCACACCGGGGTCGACGTCGCGCGGGAGCGCCAGGTCCACCACGGCCAGCGGCCGGTCGCTGCGCCCGGACATCGCGGCGGCCACGACGTCGGTGCCCACGACCAGCCCCGTCGCGCCGGTGCAGGTCAGCAGCAGGTCGGCGTCGGCCAGTTCGTCGGCCATGCGGTGCAGCGGGGCGGCCCGGCCGCCCACGGTCTGGGCCAGCCGCTGCGCCGAGGCCTCGGTCCGGCTGCAGACGACGACGTCGGCGCCGCGGCGGGCCAGCGTGGTGGCGGCCAGCGCACCCATGGAGCCGGCGCCCACGACGAGCACCGGGCGGCCGGCGAGGCCGCCGATGCGCGCCTCGGCGCGGTCCAGGGCGACCGAGACCAGCGAGGCCCCGGCCTTGTCGATGCCCGTCTCGGAGTGCACCCGCTTGCCCACGCGCAGGGCCCGCTGGGCCACCGGGTGCAGCGCACGGCCGACGGTGCCCTCCTCCCTGGCCAGGGCGTAGGCGGCGCGCAGCTGGCCGAGCACCTGCGTCTCGCCCACGACCATGGAGTCCAGCCCGGCGGCCACCGTGAACAGGTGGGCCACGGCCTGGTCCTCGTAGTGCACGGTCACGTACGGGGAGAGCTCCTCGACGGTCGCACCCGCCTGCCGGGCGAGCACCCGGCCCACGTCGGTGACGCCGCCGTGGAACCGGTCGACCTCGGCGAAGACCTCGATGCGGTTGCAGGTCGCCAGCACGAGCGCCTCGCTGACGTGGTCGCTGTCCACCAGCTCGCGCAGGGCCTTGATGCGGTCGTCGGCATCCATCGCGAACTGCTCGAGCAGCGCCACGGGAGCGGTCTGGTGGCTCACGCCCACCGCGAGCAGGCTCATGCCGTCACCTCCTCGGCCGGCACCGCACGCTGCTGGCCGAGGAAGGCCAGCACCTGCAGCTCCACGGAGAGGTCGACGGGACGCACGTCCACGCCCTCGGGCACGGCCAGGGTCACCGGCGCGAAGTTCAGGATGCTGCGCACCCCGGCCGCGGCCAGCCGGTCGCAGACCTGCTGGGCGACGTCGGCGGGAGTCGCGATGACGCCGATCGATGCGTCGGTGGCTGTCACGGTCGCCTCCAGGTCCGTCATGGGACGCACCGCCAGATTGCCGATGACCTGCCCCACCCGCGAGGGGGAGGCGTCGAAGAGACCGACGAAGCGGAAGCCCCGGCTGCCGAAGCCCGCGTAGTCGGCGAGCGCCGTGCCCAGGTTGCCGATGCCCACGAGGACGCACGCCCGGGACCGCTCGGCGCCCAGCACCCGGGAGATCCGCTCGCGCAGCGCGCGCACGTCGTAGCCCACCCCGCGGACGCCGCACGAGCCCAGGTGCGAGAGGTCCTTGCGCAGCCCCGCGGGGTTCACCCCGGCGGCGGAGGCCAGCTCCCCGGAGGAGACGGTGGTCCGGCCGCCGTCGGCGAGACTGGTCAGGACCCGCAGGTACACGGCCAGACGAGCGACGGTGGCCTCCGGGATGGTCCGGGGCCGTGGCTGGATCACGGGCTCTCCACAGCGGCCGCACCCGGGATGCCCGGCGGGCGCCGGGGGCGGGAGATGCGACATCGGGACGCGAGCGGTCAGGCGCTCGCGTACGCCACGTTAGCCGCTTGTGAACGCGCGAACAAAGTCGTGCGACGACTCCGGGGCCGTGACCAGCGAGAATCCGTCCCGCTGTGGCCGACACCACCCCCATCCGCAGCTCGGAGGTCACCCGGACGGTAGAAGGACCCCCTGCCCCCCACCGCTCGCACGCTCGCGGCGGGGCCCTGCACGGGGCCTCACATACCGAGATCTCTCCTGAGGCGCGGCACGTCCAGGGTGAAGTAGGAGTGCTCCCGGCCGTCGAGGAGCAGCACGGGCACCCGGTCGCCGTACTCCGCCTGCAGCTCCGGGTCGCCGTCGACGTCGACGTCGTGCACCTGCAACCCCGCCTCGGCGGCGATCGGCACGAGCTGCTCGGCCGCGGTCAGGCAGAGGTGGCAGCCGGCCCGCCCGAGCAGTTGCAGCCGCGGGACCTCACTCATCGGCGGCCGGAGCGGAGCCAGGGTCGGCGGCGGTGCCGGTCAGGCCCAGCTCGCGCAGTCGCGCCCGGCTGACCTTGCCGGTCAGCGAGTGCGGCAGCGAGGGGAGGAAGTGCACCGACGTGGGCACCTTGTAGCGCGCCAATGACCGTCCCGCGTACGCCCGCAGGTCCTCGACGGTGAGCCGCTCGCCGGGCGCGAGGACCACGACCGCCCGGACGGCGGAGCCGGTCCGCGGATCGGGGACGCCGATCACCGCGCTCTCGACGACGGCCGGGTGCTGGTCCAGGACCCGCTCCACCTCGGCCGGGTAGACGTTGAACCCGCTGACCAGGATCAGGTCGCTGCGCCGGTTCACCAGGTGCAGGTCGCCGTCGGCGTCCCGGTAGGCGAGGTCGCCGGTGCCGAGCCAGCCGTCGGCGTCCGGGCCGTCGATGCCGCCGGGCCAGTAGCCGGAGAACAGGTTGGGCCCGCGCACCCAGATCTCACCGGGGCCGTCGCCGACGTCGTCGGGGTCGTCCCCGTCGCCGCCCGCTGCCGCACCGCCGTCCCGGGCCCGGTGCACGGTGCCCGTGCCCACCGCGGCCGTGTCGCGCAGAGCCAGCTCGAGGCCCGGCAGCGGCCCACCGATGCAGGCGGGCTTCGCTCGGCCGGTGGCCAGGGTGCTGGCGACCACGGGAGCCGCCTCGGTCAGCCCGTAGCCCTCCCACACGGTGACGCCCGCACGCTGCCGCATCGCCGTCCACACGTCCTCGGGCAGCGGGGCGGCACCCGCGGAGGCGACGCGCACGGCGGCGAAGGCGCGGCGCAGGTCCGCGTCGTCGCCCGCCGCATCGGCCGCCGCGAGCCAGGCCTGGTACATCGGCGGCGCACCGGGGACGGCGGTGATGTGCTCCCGTTCCATCACCGCCAGCGATTCGCGGGGGTCGAAGGTCTCCAGGAGGACGGCGCAGGCACCGGTGGCGGCCACCAGACCGAATCCGGCGTTGAGCCCGTAGACGTGGAAGAGGGGCAGGACCAGCAGCA
>Ga0196958_10000282_pt1 | contig 16384 bp, 20 predicted proteins | sample S1v_10metaG_FD_148654 | JGI IMG/M metagenome (GOLD analysis project Ga0196958, IMG submission 148654) | Soil microbial communities from Anza Borrego desert, Southern California, United States - S1+v_10 | ecosystem: Environmental > Terrestrial > Soil > Desert | place: USA: California | collected...
GTCGAACAGCAGTTCGGCGGCGCGGATCCGCGACCGGTTCGGCGGACCGCCCGCGGTGTGCACCTTGCGCCGCACCTTGTCGAGTTCGCGCGCGTTCAGCCGCAGCACCTCGCCGCGGTAGACGATCTTCATGTCCTCGGGCGCGTCCTCCGGCGTGTCCCGCAGCGCGCGCAGCAGGATCTTGCGCATCCGCAGCGATCCCTTGATCGCCGCCAGTGGCGCCGGGTCCTGACGGGTCGCTTCGAGACCGTCGAGGACCTCGCCGAGCGCGCGCAGTTCGACGTTCGTCTCACCCATCGACGGCAGCACCCGCGAGATGTAGCTGGTGAACACCCCGGACGGGCCGATCACCAGCACGCCCGCGCCGCCGAGCTGGCGGCGGTGACGGTAGAGCAGGTACGCCGCGCGGTGCAGCGCGACCGCGGTCTTGCCGGTGCCGGGGCCGCCGGTGATCTCCGTGACCCCGCGCCACGGTGCCCGGATGACCTCGTCCTGCTCCTTCTGGATGGTGGCGACGATGTCCCGCATCTTCTCGCCGCGCGACCGCCCGAGCGCGGCCATCAGCGCGCCTTCGCCCACGATCTGCATGCGCTCGGGGACCGCGTCGGCGATCAGGACGTCGTCGTCGACGTCGAGCACCGTCTGGCCGGAGCACCGGATCACCCGGCGCCGGACGACGTCCATCGGCTCCTCGGCCGTCGCCTGGTAGAACGCCGCGGCCGCGGGCGCGCGCCAGTCGGTGACGAGGTTGTCGAACTCGGCGTCGCGGATGCCGAGACGGCCGACGTAGATGTGGTCTTCGTCGAGATGGTCGAGCCTGCCGAAGACCAGGCCTTCGTACTCCGCGTCGAGGGTCTGCAGGGTCTGATTGGCGTGGTACACCATCATGTCCCGTTCGAACAGCATCGACGCCTGCTCGAAGATCGCTTCCCGCCCGGCGCCATGGCCGATCTCATAGCCCTTGGTACGCATGGCCTCAGCCTGGGCTCGCAGTTCGGCGAGCCGGGTGTAGACGGTGTCCACATGGGCTTGCTCGATGGCGATCTCGGCCCGTCTGACCCGAGGTTCGGACACGCAACGCTCCTAAACGCTTCTATCGCCTCCGAGGGCGAAGGACGACTCTACGCGAGCTGGGCGGCGGCTTCACCAAGTCCCGGCCAACGTCACGGCGGGCGGCGTTGAGGCACGATGCTCGCATGACCAGGATCGTGGCGGGGACCGCGGGCGGCAGGCGGTTGAAAGTCCCTCCGAAGGGCACGAGGCCCACGTCGGAGCGCGTGCGCGAGGCGCTGTTCAACGCGCTGGAGGTCGCCGGCGAGCTGCAGGGGGCCCAGGTCCTGGACCTTTACGCCGGTTCGGGCGCGCTCGGGCTGGAGGCGTTGTCCCGTGGCGCGTCGGGCGCGCTGTTCGTCGAGTCGGACCGGCGTGCGGTCGAAGTGCTCAAGGGGAACGTCGCCGCGCTGGGGCTCGGTGGCACGGTCCGGGCCGGAGCCGTCGAATCCGTCGTCGCCGCTCCGGCGCCGGAAACGTTCGACATCGTCCTCGCGGATCCGCCGTACGCTGTCGATTCCACCCGCCTGGGGGAGGTCATGGCCGCGCTCGCGGCGGGCCGGTGGATCGCGGACAGGGCACTGCTGGTGATCGAACGGGCCGCGCGGGACGGCGAGCCGGACTGGCCGCCGGGCTTCGAACCGACGAGGACGAAACGTTACGGCGACACGGCGCTCTACTGGGCCGAACATCAGGTGTGAGACGGCGCACGGATCAACGCGCAGGTGCCCCTTCTCCTTGGTAGCGTCCGCGCCATGCGGCGTGCGGTCTGTCCCGGGTCCTACGACCCGGCCACCAATGGACATCTCGACATCATCGAGCGGGCGGCCAAGCTGTTCGACGAGGTCGTCGTCGCCGTGGGGGTGAACAAGAGCAAGAAAGGCTTGTTCACCACCGAGGAGCGGATGGACATGCTGCGCGAGATCACCGCGAAGCTGCCGAACGTGCGCGTGGACTCCTGGCAAGGCCTCCTGGTCGATTACTGCCGCGAAAACGACATCATCGCGGTCGCGAAGGGGCTGCGGTCGGTCAGCGACTTCGACTACGAGCTCCAGATGGCGCAGATGAACCGTGAGCTGACCGGCCTGGAAACCCTGCTGATGGCGAACAACCCGGCGTATGGGTTCGTGTCGAGCTCGCTGGTCAAAGAGGTCTCCGCGCTCGGAGGCGACATCGAGCACCTCGTCCCGCCGATAGTGTTCAAACGCCTCCTGGAGAAACACTCCGCACGAGGTTGACCCGAACGGCCGAAGCCGTTGGTCGGTCGGCGGTGAACGGCGGTGAAGAGTTCATCTCGGCGCCTTCTGGTGACTACACGATCGAGTTACGGTCCGAAAATGACCAACAAACGATCGCGGATCGCCGCCGCGCTGCTCGTTCTGCTTGTCACGTTCTTCGGCGGGCTGAGTGTCGCGCAGGCCACGGCCGCCCCCGTCTCGATCCAGCAAAACCCTTGCGGGGATCTCACCGGGTTCAGGCACGTGTCGCTCTCGTCGCTGCCCGCCGAGGCGACGACGACGTACAACCTCATCCAGAAGGGCGGGCCGTACCCGTACCCGAACAACGACGGAACGGTCTTCTCGAACCGGGAGAACATCCTCCCGAAGTGTGCTTCGGGCTACTACCACGAGTACACCGTCCCGACGCCCGGCTCGTCGAACCGCGGCACGCGCCGCATCGTCACCGGGACCGGCGGGGAGTACTTCTACACCGGCGACCACTACAAGACCTTCTCCGTGATCGACGTCAACGGCGCGCCCGCCCCGAAGTGCGGTGACACCTCGAAGCTGACGAAGGTCGGCTACTCGACGCTGTCCTCGGCGGCGAAGTCCGTGGTGGACAAGGCTCGCGGCGGCGCGACCGGCACGGTCTACGAGAACCGCGAAGGCGTGCTGCCCTCGTGCGCCGCCGGTTACTACCAGCTTTTCCCGGTGGGCACGAGCGACCGCGTGATCTCCGGCAAGGGCGGCGAGATCGTCTACACGCCGGACCGCTACGCGACCTTCAAGCTGGTGAATCCCGGCGCTTGATCCCGCCATGCAACGCCACGTGCCTCCTCGTCCGTGAGATACACCGGAACACGGAAGAGGAGGCACGATGCGGTCTGGGGACGATGCGAGCTTCAGGGAGTTCGCCAGAGGCAAGGCGCTGCCGCTCAGACGGACGGCGTACCTGCTCTGCGGCGACTGGCATCTCGCGGAGGATCTGGTCCAAACCGCGCTCATCCGCCTGTACCGGGTCTGGCCGAAGGTCAGCCGGAAAGGGCCCGTCGACAACTACACGAGGCAGATCCTGTTGCGCTGCTGGCTCGATGAGCGGCGACGACCGTGGCGGAGCAGAGAGAACCGCGACGGCGTCGTCCCCGAAGAGCCTTCAGTCCCGGCTGATGCCGGCATCTCGGATTCGTTGCTTCGCGCCCTCTCCGAGGTTCCACCGAAACAGCGCGCCGCCGTCGTGCTGCGCTACTGCGCCGATCTCCCGGTCGCGGAGGTCGCCGTCGCGCTGCGCTGTTCGGAAGGAACGGTCAGGAGCCAGGCCGCGCGAGGGCTCGATGTCCTCCGCGCGGCCCTGCAGAGACAGCACGACGAGGCTGTCTCCGGGAGGAGCGCGTGATGGACGAACTCGAAGACAGGTTGCGCGGGATCAGACTGGCCGAGCCCCCGCTCGGCTTCGACCCGGACGAAGTGGCCGAGACGGCGGCGAAGAAGGTGCGGAACCGGCGGGGGGTCGCGGTGACGGGGACCGCGACGCTGGCGGTGATCGCGGCGGCGGTGGTGTTCGTGGCACCGGGCAAGGGTCCGGCACAGGTCTCCCCGGCCGCCCCCACTTCCTCCGCGCTTCCGCCCCAGATACGGCCGGACGAGAACACGCCGCGAGTGGACCTGACGGCCCAGAAGGCCCGCAACCTCGAGCATCTGAAGAAAGCGGTCACGGCCCTTCTGCCCGGCGCGACCGACCTGACGTTCGGCGGGTTCGAGCAGGACTACCCGGACGACTGGGACCTGATGACCGCGAGCGTGCGCTACCGGGACGCCTCGAAGGAGGAACGAGGGTTCAACGTGACCCTCGCCGGGGTGGTCTCCACCAAGAAGGGCCATTCCGAGCGGACAGCCTGCCCCCGAGGTCCCGTGGTCACGTTGCCGGACGGGAAGCCCTTGCGGTGCGAGGTGCTGCCGCAGCCGGGCGGGGCTCGGGTCGTGATCATCGAGAGGGGCGATCCCGGAGAGAACCTGAAGGGGACGACAGTCGAATCGGTCACCGGCCGTGACGCCATCGCGTTCCAGACCGACGGCACCGCGGTCACCGTGACGGACCTGGGCGCGTTGAACGCGCTCAGCAGTCCTTCGCTGACCGACCAGCAGTTGCTGGCGCTCGTCCTCGATCCGAAGCTGACGCTGCGGTGATCATGGCGCGCGGTACCGGCGGGGGACACGCCCGGTACCGCGCGCTTTCACCCCTTACGGCGGCGATGAGGGCAAACTGATCTCAGGGAATGTGGGGATCGCTGTAGCTGTAGGTAGGGAGTGGGCCGTGTACCGGGTTTTCGAGGCGCTCGACGAGCTCGTCACCATCGTGGAGGAAGCCCGCGGCGTGCCGATGACCTCCAGTTGCGTCGTGCCACGCGGGGACACCCTCGAGTTGCTCGACGACATCCGCGACGCCCTGCCGGGTGAAGTGGACGACGCGCAGGACGTCCTGGACAAACGCGACCAGTTGATCCAGACCGCCCGCACCGAAGCGGCGGAGACGATCACCACGGCGAACACCGAGGCCGACCGCACGGTCGCCGACGCGCAGGCCGAGGCCGAGCGCATCCTCGCCGACGCCCGCGCCCGCGCCGAGCAGATGATGAGCGACGCGCACGGCGAGGCCGAGCGCATGGTCGCCGCCGGACAGGCCGAGTTCCAGAACCTCACCGACCGCTCCCGCGCGGAGTCGGAGCGGATGATCCAGGCAGGCCGCGACGCCTACGAGCGCGCCATCGAGGACGGCCGCGCCGAACAGGCCCGGCTCGTCGCCCAGACCGAGGTCGTCCAGGCCGCGCACGGCGAGGCGGCCCGTATCGTCGACGAAGCGCACATCGAGGCCGACAAGCAGCGCAGCGATTGCGACGCCTACGTCGACGGCAAGCTGGCCGAGTTCTCCGAACTGCTGGCGACCACGCTGCGGACGGTCGACTCCGGGCGCAACCACCTGCGGTCCCCGGTCAACCTGCCGGGCAACAGCCGGACATCGCTGTACGACTACCAGTCCTGATCGCCTGGGCACCTCAAGTACATGAAGGCCCCCTTCGCCGCGCTAGACGCAAGAAAGGGGGCCTTCATGTACTTCCCGGCTTTCGCGGACCGCACGGCTTCCGGCCGCCCGAAAGTAGGTGGCGGGCCCTGCGTACCCTGGTGACCGATGTCTGAGAACAAGTCGCCGCAGGCCAGGCCTGCGCAACTGGACGGCCGGAACCCGTGGGTGCTCGACACCCGCGAACTCGGCCGTCACGCCGGCCTGAGCAAGGCCGTCCACCGCACCATTCCCGTCGAGACCGCGCTCGGGGTGCCCGACGTCATCACCATCGACGCCGGCTCCGGCCTGGAACTCGACCTGATACTCGAATCCGTCGTCGAGGGTGTGCTCGTCAGCGGTACGGCTTCCGCCGTCGCGACGGGGCACTGCTCGCGGTGCCTCGACCCGATCACGGAGGACGTCGAGGTCGACCTGACCGAGCTCTTCGCCTACCCCGGCTCCGCGACCGAGGAGACCACCGAGGAGGACGAGATCCCCCGCCTGGTGGACGACCGGATCGACCTCGAGCCGACGGTCCGGGACGCGGTGGTGCTGGCACTGCCGCTGGCCCCGCTGTGCACCGAGGACTGCCGGGGACTGTGCACCGAATGCGGTGTCAAGTGGGCCGATCTCGAGCCCGGGCACGGGCATGAGAAGATAGACCCTCGGTGGGCCACGCTGGTGAGGCGTTTCGGCGACGAAACGGCCGATGACCAGGCTGATGGCCCCGGAAAGCAAGCCTGACGAGCACCAGCTCGTTCCGGAGAAGCAAGTTCGCTCGCGACCGCGGGCAGACCGTCTGAAGGAGATCTACTCGTGGCCGTCCCGAAGCGGAAGATGTCGCGATCCAACACCCGCGCGCGCCGCAGCCAGTGGAAGGCGGCTCCGGTTCAGCTGGTGCCCTGCTCCAACCGCGCCTGCAAGCAGCCGAAGCTCCAGCACATCGCGTGCCCGGCCTGCGGCCAGCACAACGGTCGCCAGGTCGTCGAGCCCGCCTGATCGGCAGCTGACGACATGGGGGGCAAATCGGCCGGTGGACCACCCGCAGACCCCGCACCACTGCTCGAAGCGCTCGGGATCACGATCGAACCCGAGCTGCTGACGTTGTCGCTGACCCACCGTTCTTATGCCTATGAGAACGGTGGGTTGCCGCCGAACGAGCGCCTGGAGTTCCTCGGGGACGCGGTGCTGGGGCTGGTCGTCACCGACCACCTCTACAACACCCATCCCGACTTGGCCGAAGGTCAGCTCGCGAAGCTCCGTGCCAGCGTGGTCAACATGCACGCGCTGGCCAGGGTCGCGCGCGGCCTCGGCGAAGGCGGGCTGGGCAGGCATCTGTTGCTGGGCAAGGGCGAAGAGCTCACCGGCGGCCGGGACAAGGCGAGCATCCTCGCCGACGGACTCGAAGCCGTCATCGGTGCCGCGTACCAGCAGCACGGCATCGACCTCGCGCGCAAGCTCGTGCACCACCTGTTCGACGGTCTGCTCGCCGAAGCGCCGCTGCGTGGCGCCGGACTGGACTGGAAGACCAGTCTCCAGGAGCTGACCGCGTCGGCCGGGCTCGGCGTGCCCGAGTACAAGGTCGAGGACACCGGTCCCGATCACCGCAAGGAGTTCACCGCGACGGTCCTCGTCGGCGGCCGTGAACTCGGCTATGGCTCGGGAACGACCAAGAAGGAAGCCGAGCAGAAGGCCGCCGAGACGGCCTGGCGACAGCTTTCGGCCGAACTCGACGTCGAACAGCCGCCGAAGACGACCTGAGCCCCGCACTCCCTCGTGAGTGGTAATACCGGTTCCCGCCGCCATTACCACTCACGAGGGCCGGTGGGAGAATCGACGTCATGCCCGAACTCCCCGAGGTCGAGGTGGTCCGCGCCGGACTGGAGGCCCACGTCTCCGGCCGGACGATCACCGAGGTCGAAGTTCTCCACGCCCGCGCGATCCGCCGCCACGAACTCGGCGCCGAGGATTTCACCGGACGCCTTTCCGGCACCAAGATCACCGCCGCCCGCCGTCGTGGCAAGTACCTGTGGCTGGAGCTCTCCGACGGGCAGGCCATGCTCGCGCATCTCGGCATGAGCGGCCAGATGCTGGTCCAGCCCGACGAGGCGCCTGACGAGAAGCACCTTCGCGTGCGATTCCGCTTCTCCGACAACGGGTCCGAGCTGCGCTTCGTCGACCAGCGGACCTTCGGCGGCCTCGCGCTCGCGGAACTCACCGAGGTCGACGGGACGGCGTTGCCGTCCACCATCGCGCATATCGCCCGCGACCCGATGGACCCGCGCTTCGACCTCGATCAGGCCGTCCGCGCGCTGCGGTCGAGGCGGACCGAGCTCAAACGCGCCCTGCTCGACCAGACCCTCGTCTCCGGTATCGGCAACATCTACGCCGACGAAGCCCTCTGGCGAGCCAAGCTCCACTGGGCCCGGCCCACCGAAAAGCTCACCGCGGCACAGGGCCGGACGGTGCTCAGCGCCGCCGGCGAGGTCATGGACGCCGCGCTCGTCGCGGGCGGGACGTCGTTCGACGCCTTGTACGTCAACATCAACGGAGAATCCGGGTACTTCGACCGGTCGCTCGACGCCTATGGGCAAGAAGGCCTGCCCTGTGGCCGGTGCGGAACCGCGATCCGGCGCGATCCCTTCATGAACCGCTCGTCCTTTTCTTGCCCCCGGTGCCAGCCGCGTCCGCGCTTGAGGTGAAAACTGGCGTGTACGGCGCAGGTGGTGCGTCAACTAGCATGAACGGGCACGACACTGAGGGAGTGGGATGGTGGCCGCGATCGAGCCCGGCAAGACGACGCTCGCCGAGAAGATCGACAAGCTGTTCCAGATCGTGCTGAGACCCGGTCGTGAGCCGTACAGCCATGAAGAGGTCGCCAAGGCCTGCCGTGAAGCCACCGGCGAGAGCTTCTCGACGACGTATCTGTGGCAGTTGCGCACAGGCCGCCGCGACAATCCCACGAAACGCCACCTCGAGGCGCTCGCCCAGTTCTTCGGCGTCTCACCGGCGTACTTCTTCGACGACGAGCAGAGTGCCAAGATCGCCGAGGAACTCGCGCTCCTCGGCGCTCTCCGCGACGCCGGTGTCCGCGATGTCGCGCTGCGGGCCGTAACACTTTCCGCCGACGGACTCGACACCATCAGCGACATGATCGACGCGATCGCCCGCAGGGAATCCGGACGGGGCGGCACGAAGAAGGAGACGTGAGTGGACCGCCGCCGTAAAGAGCTGTGGCGCCGCTGCCGGGGTCTCGCCGACGGCGTCGCTCTTCCCGAACCCTTCGACGCCGAAGCCTTCACCGCGGCATTGGCCGCCGAGCGCGGCCGTCCGATCGAGTTGATGCAGGTCAGCGTTCCCTCCAGTGGCCCGTGCGGGCTGCTGATGAGCACCGAGCGCGCGGACTACATCCTCTATCCGACCAACACCACCGCCCTGCACCGGCGGCACATCCTCCTGCACGAGGTCGGCCATCTGTTGTGCGGCCACACCGGTTCGGACGCGGGCACCGACGGGATCGCGCTCGACGCCGCCGCCAGCAAGGCCCTCATGCCGAACCTGTCACCCGAACTCGTCCGCCGCGTCCTCGGCCGTACGAGTTACAGCGCCGTCGAAGAACAGGAGGCCGAATTGCTCGCCAGTCTGCTCGCGCAACGTGTCGCACGGGCGACGGTGCGCGGCTCGGCGCGTCTCGACGAGAGCGATCTCGCGGGCGGGATGGCCAGGGTCGACAACCTCTTCGGCAGCCGGAAACGGCGCCGTCCGTGACCGAGACCATCGCGTACTTCTGCTGCGTGGTGGCTTTCGCGGGCTTCGGATACAAGCTCATCCAGGCCCGGCACACCCAGCCGCTGCGGCGGATGTGGTTCCTCAGCGGGTTCGGCATGTGCATCGCGGGCGGCATCATGCTGCTCACCCCGGCCATGGAGAACGCCGTCGGCGTCGAAGAACCCGTCGGCAGCCTGCTGAACCTCGCCGCCGACCTGCTCAAGATCGGCGCGATGGCCTTCGCGGTCGCGTTCGCCCATTCGCTGAAACTGGGGGAGGGCGAACGGATCGGCTGGCACGCGCTGGTGTCCTGGACCGTCGTGGTCGCCGAGATCGTGCTCTTCGCCCTCTCCGACAGCCACCGCGTCGGCGAGCACACCGCCGCCGGGCCGGGCAGACTCGGCTGGTTCGTCGCGTACAACGTCCTTTTCCTCGTCTACGGACTGATCAGCCTGCTGACCTTCTCGATCGTCTTCGCCCGTTTCGCACGCCATGCCGATCCGGGCCCGCTTCGCACCGGGCTGTGGCTGCTCGTCGGTGGCGGGGTCGCCGCGCTGGGCTGGACGTTCTGGGACGTCGACGACATCTACATCCTCGCCACCACCGGCGAGGTCAACGCCGGTGAGGAAACCGTTTCGTCGATCCTGGCGGCGCTGAGCGTCGGGCTCGCCGGGGCGGGTGCGACGCTCAGCGTGTGGGGGCCCGCGCTGGCCACCCCGTTCCGCTTGATCTGCACGTACCGGACGTACCGCCGGATCGAGCCGTTGTGGACCGCCTTGCGCGAAGCCGTCCCGGGAATCGCGCTGGACCCGGGCCCCGGTATGCCCGGCGGCGTCGAATTCGCCTTGTACCGCAGGGTCATCGAGATCCGGGACGGCCATCTCGCCTTGCGTCCCCACTTCGATCCGGACGTCCCGCCGGTCGCGGAAGCCGAAGCACGCAAGGCGAAGATCCCCGAATCGCGCGTTCCTGCCACGGTCGAAGCCGCGGCCTTGGCCGCCGCCCTCGTCGCCTCCGAGGCGGGCCGCCGGTACGCCCCCGACGACGTACCGGTGACCTACCTCGACGAGCCGGACATCGCCACCGAAGCGGCGTGGCTGGTGGAGGTCACGCGCGCCTGGCGACGGTCCACTGTGGTCGGACGCGTTCGCGATCGAGCCCGGGAAACGCTCGCGGCTTAAGCCGCGACGATCGCGGTGACGGCGGCCGCCACCGAGACCAGCGCGAGCCAGATCGGCGGGGCGACGTCCTTGCTCCCGTCACCCGCCCGCACATGGGCGACCGCCGCCCCGATCAGCAACGCCACCAGACCGATCGCCGCGGCGATTCCGAGCGGCGCCCAGAAGAAGCCGGCCACCAGGCCCGCCGCCCCGGCGATCTCGAGGGCGCCGATCCCCTGGATCGCCCGGACCGAGAAGCCGAGCCTCTCGGTCCGGGCGATCAACGACGGCTGACGCAGGACCTTCGCCACCCCCAGTACGGCGAAGATCGCGGCGAGCAGCACCGACAACACCCCGTGAGTCACGGCCATCACGAAACTCCTCGGTGTGCAGGGATTTTCAGACGGTGACGCGGCGCATCGTGGCGAATCCGCCCGCCCCGGCGACACAGACCAGCAGGGCGAGCACCCCGGTCACGCCGCCGACGGTCAGCGTGCTGAAGAACGTGCCGAGTTTCGGCCAGGAATCGGTCCAGCTGAGCAGGAGCACCCCGCCCACCAGCACCAGTACCTGCGCGGCGGCGAACAGGACGACACCCACCACCGCGGCACGCCGGTAGATCAGGCCGTACCACATGCCGTAGACGAACATCAGTGTCAGCAGGACGAACGACGTGAGCAGGGTCAGATACCAGGGACCGTTGAGCAGCCAGGGCACCCGGAAGTAGTTGAGGCCGACTCCCCAGCCGCCGGTGGCTTCCTCGATCGCCTGGAACACGACGATCCCCACCGCGTACAGCGCGGCCAGTCCCGCCACCAGCAGGATCGTGCCCAGGTAGTACGACCGCCTCGACACGCCCAGCGCGAGCCCGAACGGCAGCGACTTCGTCATGCTCAAGGCACCGCAGACGAGCATGAACACGTACAACGTGAACAGGCCGCCGGAGTAGTTCTCCTCGGGCGTCTCGGGAATCACCGCGAAGATGGTGAGGTTCACCAGGAACGCGAACAACGTGACGCCGACCGGGAGGACCAGGAACTGGAGCCGGTCCACCAGGTGGTAGCGCGCGACTTTGACCAGGGTGTTCATGCGGACGCCTCCTCCGCTGTCGGGTGTCCGGTGTTGGAGGTGTGCACCATCAGCTGCTGCAAGGAAAGCGGTTCGAGCTTGAGGTGCAGGGCCTGTGCCCGCGCCTTCGCGGCGGCGTCGAGCGCGTCGGCGACGGTGACCGAAGCCCGCGAACCGATCTTGCGGCGGTGCAGCACGCGGCGGCCGGCGACGAAGGACTCCACCGCCGTGGCGGGCCCGCTGACCGTGGCGGCCGAGCCGCGCAGTTCGTCGGCGGGCGCGTCGAGCACGACGCGGCCCTTGTCGATCATCACCACGTGCTCCAGCAGATCCGCGACCTCGTCGATCAGGTGCGTGGAGAGCAGGACCGTGCGCGGATGGGCCGAATAGTCGTCGAGCAGCCGGTCGTAGAACAGTTGGCGCGCGACGGCGTCGAGGCCCGCGTACGGCTCGTCGAGCAGCGTGAGTTCCGCCCGTGCCGCCAGTCCGATCGTGATCGACAGTGCCGAGCGCATCCCGCGCGAGAGCTTCTTGATCGGGCGCTTCGTCGGCAGGTCGAAGTCGCGGAGCAGCGTGTCGGCCAGTTCGGCGTCCCAGTTCGGGTAGAACCACGACGCCGCCGAAAGGGCGTGCCGGACCTTGAAGTCCGGGAACTGCTGGTCCTCGCGGACGAGCACCAGGCGCTGGAGCACGCGCTCGTTCTCCACCGGGTTCTCGCCGAACACGCGGACCGAGCCCGTGCTGGCGAACTCCTGTGCGGTGACGATGCGCAGGAAGGTGCTCTTGCCCGCGCCGTTGCGGCCCAGCAGGCCGGTGATCTTGCCTTCTCGGATGTCGACCGAGACATCGCCGAGCGCGAGGTGGTCGCCGTAGCGCCGGGTCAGGCCGGTGGTCGAAATGGTCGGCGTCATGCGGCGGGTCCTCCGTTCCGGTGTCCGTTCCCGCGAATCAGCGAGATCAGGGTTTCGTCGTCGATGCCGAGGCGTCGCGCTTCGATGAGCATCGGGTCGAGGTACTGCTCGGCGAATCGTCGCCGCCGGTCGGCGAGCAGCTTCTGCCGCGCGCCGCCGGCGACGAACATGCCGATACCCCGCCGTTTTTCGAGCAGTCCTTCATCGGCGAGCACGTTGATCCCCTTGGCCGCCGTCGCCGGATTGATCCGGTAGAAGGCGGCGAGTTCGTTGGTTGACGGCACGCGTTCCCCCTCGGCCAGGTTTCCCTCGGCGATGTCGTCGGCGATCTGTTCGGCGATCTGCACGAACAGGGGTGTTCCTTCGTCGAGCACGACACCTCCGTTCCCAGTCTTCGTGCACCCGTGCCGGGTGCCGTGGTTCATTACTGGACTAAGTAACCCATGAACCGCCTTCCGACGCAAGTAGGTTCCGCCGTGCACACTACTGTGCAATGCGTGGTACCTTCTGGTGCGTAAGACTGGGAGGGACGCGACTGTGGAGATCAGTCAGCTACTCAAAGGCGTGCTGGACCTCGCCGTTCTCGCGGTACTTCGCGGAGAGGACGGCTACGGCTACGACGTGCTCCGAAGACTTCGCGTCGCGGGGTTGCAGGAAGTCGGCGACGCCTCGGTGTACGGAACGCTCCGGCGGCTGTACAAGGCAGGCCTGCTGACGTCGTACGTGGTGCCGAGTGAAGAGGGCCCGCACCGCAAGTACTACAGCCTCAACGAACCGGGTCGTCGACGCCTCGAAGAGTCGGGGCAGACCTGGCGGACTTTCGCCACGACAATGAACAGCCTGTTGGGAGAGGCAGCATGAGCACGCAGAATCCGACCGCCGTGCGGGTGTATCTGGCGAGGGTCAGGAGCGCGCTCGCCGACCTTCCCGAGAGCGAAGTCGAGGAGATCCTCGAAGACGTCCGGCCCCATCTCGCCGAGATGGAGGCGGAATTGGGGGAGAACCCGAAGGTCGACGCGCTGATCGAGCGGCTGGGCAGCCCCGAGAGCTACGCCGCCGAGCTGCGGGCTTCAGGTGGGTACCCGCCGCGTCCGGCCGACGCGGGTGACCAGACCGCCGTGCTGAAGGCGAGAACCGGGATCGGGGGAGCCCGGTTCGCGTTCTGGGGCCTGGTGTTCTCTGTCGGCGGCTTCGCGTTGTTCGGCTTCGCGGCCGCGGTGCTGGTCCGGGTGGAACCGTTGCTGGGCCTGCTTTTCGTCGCCCCCGTGCTCGCGATCAGCGTCGCCTACGTCGTCCGCAAGGGTGTCGTCCCGATCGCGGAACTGCCCGAGGTGGTCAAGTTCCGCGAGATGGCGGGCTCGTTCCAGAAAGACCGGGACAGCAAGGGGCTGAACTACTTCCGCACGCTGAAACCGGCGTGGTGGGTGCTGTGCGCGGCGGTGCTGGTCGTGTTCGGCCTGCTGCTCGTGCTCCGCGACACCGAGGCCGTTTTGCTGCTGCCGCTGATGCTGCTGGCGGCCGTCGCCGTGGTGTGGGCCGGGCCGAGGCTGAAGGCCGACCGTCGGCTGCTGTGGCTGGCCGTGCCGATTTCGGCGTTCGTCGTCGGCAGCATGCTCGGCGGTGCGGGTGCGGCGGTCGACCTGATCGCGAAACGGTCCTACGGCAACGGTTCCTACACCGGCGGCTACCCGCCGGGCTACAACGACAACTACGGCAACCCGCAGTTGAGTTACGGCAGCCAGGAAGTGGAGAACGTCTACGCGTTCGACAGCGAAGGCAAGCCGCTGACCGAGATCTATCTTTACGACGAGGACGGTCGTCCGCTCAGCACGACCCGGTACGCCTGCGAGAAGAGCACGGGTGAACGGCGGAAGGTCGGCGAAGACAACCGCTACCCGCGTCCGCAGATCGAGCGGGGCGTCCAGGACAACGACGGACACCGCGACGGCTACAACGGATATCGCTCCTACTGCCAGGAGAAGGCCGACGTCCCGTTCAGCGCGGCGATCCCGAAGGGTGCGCCGGTGCCGACTTCGCAGGCCGCCCCGCCGTCGTCCACCTCGGTGGCGCCGCCGTCGAACTCCACCCCGCCGACGCGGTAGGTGGTCCGGGTGGAGGCGGCTGTCGGGGGCGCCTCCACCCGATTTCACGGCATTTCGTCATCTGGATGCGGTGGTCCCGACCACCGCATCCAGATGACGAAATGCGAACGCGCGGGTCGCCCTGGGAGACGTAACCTCCAGGGCAACGCGTTGACGGGAACGAGTAGCCGAGGGACCACGCGAGCCCCAGAGAGCCGCCGGTAGCTGCCGAAGGCGGCTTCGCGCCCTCCGGCGAAGACCCTCCCGAGTGCGGGGAGGAACGGCGTCCGCGCCCCGCGCCCTATGCCCCGCCGTCCGGCCCTCGTCATCGGGCCTTCGAGGCCGCCGCTCGTCCAGGGTGGCGGCGAAAGTGCGGTGGTACCGCGAGTTCTGTTCCCCCGTGACCTCCACCGCCTGACCCCGTGAAACCGCGAGCCGACACCTCGTGCTGAGGTGCCGGCTCGCGTGGGGTGAGGCTCAGTGGAGGAACGCGCTCCTGGCGGCCAGGTCCGCCAGCAGGGCGCGGCCCTTCTCGGCGTTGCGCGGCTGGGCCAGGACGTCGTAACGCCGGGCGACCAGCTGGCTCTGCGAGATGAACCCGCGCTTGTTCTTCGAAGCCGCGTACCCCAGCGCGCCGAACAGCAGGTTGAACCCGATACCGCCGACGAGGCCGACGAGGATCGGCACCAGCCCGGCGCCCGGGTTCAGCAGGCTCAGCACGAGGCCGAGGAACATACCGAACATCGCGCCCGACAGCGCCGAGCTGGTCAGCACCTTGCGCCAGCCCATCCGCCCGGCGATCCGCTCGACCAGGATCGGTTCGACACCGACGATGGTGACGTCCGTGATCGGGAAGTCCGTTCCCGCGAGGTGGTCGACGGCACGCTGCGCTTCGGAGTACGACTCGTACGAGCCGATCGGCCACCCGCTGGGCAGCGTCGGGAGCTGAGCCCGCCCCTGGGGCTCGGTGAACGTGGTCTGCTGCGTGAATGCCTGTGTCATTCCTTCTCACCTCTCTTGATCCGTACAACGTTCCGGGTGTACGGATCTCCTCCCGTCCGGCGGGATTCACAGCATCTTCTCAGCCGGGCATCGCAGACAATCCGCCCAGGGATCAACTACAGTCCGCAATGGATAACGAATCAGACCATTAGCCGAGTTGACCGGGTCGGGTCCACCCGGTAGAAAGAAGCCGCAAAGGTACCGCTTCGAACCTTTAGGTGAGGCTGATGGCGAACAGGCGCGGCATGCTCACGCTGGATCGGCTCCGGGAACTGGTCGACGACGGCACCGTCGACACGGTGCTCGTGGCGATCACCGACATGCAGGGCAGGCTGCAGGGCAAACGCTGCGCCGCCGAGTACTTCCTCAACGAGGTCGTCGAGCACGCCACCGAAGCGTGCAACTACCTCCTCGCCGTCGACGTCGACATGAACACCGTCGACGGCTACACGATGTCGTCGTGGGAGACCGGCTACGGCGACTTCGTCATGCGCCCGGACTTCGGCACGCTTCGCCTGCTTCCGTGGCAGGAGGGCACCGCGCTCGTCCTGGCCGACCTCGAACGGGTGCAAGGCGGGGCCGTGGCCCCTTCGCCCCGCCAGATCCTGCGCGGGCAACTCGACCGGCTCGCCGCGCGCGGTCTCGCCGCCTACGTCGGCACCGAACTGGAGTTCATCGTCTTCGACGACACCTTCGAGTCCGCCTGGGACAAGCGGTACCAGGGTCTTCGCCCGGCCAACCAGTACAACGTCGACTACTCGATGCTCGGCACCTCACGGATCGAGCCGCTGCTGCGCCGGATCCGCAACGACATGGGCGGCGCGGGACTGTACGTCGAGTCGGCCAAGGGCGAGTGCAATCCGGGCCAGCACGAGATCGCGTTCCGCTACACCGACGCGCTGACCACCTGCGACAACCACAGCGTCTACAAGACCGGGGCCAAGGAGATCGCCGCGCTGGAGGGCAAGAGCCTCACGTTCATGGCGAAGTACAACGAACGCGAGGGCAACTCCTGCCACATCCACCTCAGCCTGCGCTCGGCCGAGGGCGAGGCCGAGCGCAGGCT
>Ga0196958_10000283_pt1 | contig 16346 bp, 17 predicted proteins | sample S1v_10metaG_FD_148654 | JGI IMG/M metagenome (GOLD analysis project Ga0196958, IMG submission 148654) | Soil microbial communities from Anza Borrego desert, Southern California, United States - S1+v_10 | ecosystem: Environmental > Terrestrial > Soil > Desert | place: USA: California | collected...
CAGGACATCTCGAAGGCGGTCGGCCTCGGCTTCGCGGCCGGCAACGACGAGACGTCGAACTACGAGCGGATGAAGTCGAAGGTCAACGACGAGCTGAAGAAGCACTTCCGCCCGGAGTTCCTCAACCGCATCGACGACATCGTCGTGTTCCACCAGCTCACCGAGGAGCAGATCATCACGATGGTCGACCTCATGATCACGCGGGTGGAGGGCGCGCTGGCCAACAAGGACATGGCCATCGAGCTCACGCCTGCGGCGAAGGGCCTGCTGGCCCGGCGCGGGTTCGACCCGGTGCTGGGTGCGCGGCCGTTGCGCCGCACCATTCAGCGCGAGATCGAGGACCAGCTGTCGGAGAAGATCCTCTTCGGCGAGGTGGAGCCCGGTCAGATCGTGGTCGTCGACGTCGAGGGCATCGACTCGGAGGCCCCGAACTCGCGGGCTGCCGACGACAAGGCCGTGTTCACCTTCCGCGGTGAGCCGAAGCCGGTCACGGTGCCCGACGCCCCGCCGGTCGACATGGCGAACTCGGGCGACGAGTGATCCGCTAGCCCCAGCCGAACGGCCCGTCCGGACGAGAGTCCGGGCGGGCCGTTCCGCTGTCCGGGAGCCGGGTCAGGGGCAGCCGGTCGACGGGCCCGTGCCCGCCGGGAGCAGGTCGCGGGCCGCGGGGCTCAGCTCGGCGGGCAGCACCTGGCAGAGGTGGCGGTGCCACTGCCCGGGGGTGGCGGCGAGCGCGAGGGGCATCCGGCCGCCGGTGCCGTTGACCTCGAGCGTGTCGCCGTCGACCGCGTCGATCCCGTTCTCGCCCGGCCGGATCGAGCCCGCCTGCACCCGGCGCTCGAGGTCCCAGAACACGACCTCGCCCCGCAGCACGTTCTCGGCCACCAGGTACCCGTCGGGGGCGAACCCGGTGAGGTTCGCGAGATCGGGAGCCGGGATCGTCCCGAGGCGGGCCCGCTCCGCGACGTCCCAGACCTGGATCTGCCCCTCGGCGAGCACGGCGAGCCGGTCCCCCCGGCTCGCGACGTGGGAGAACGCGTCGAGGTCCACGTCGAAGGCCGCCAGCTGGCGCCCGGCCGCGGCGTCCCACAGCTCCAGGCCCCGCGAGGTGGCGACGAACACCTCGCCGGGCCGGTCCTCCCGGGGCCAGAGCCGGGGCAGCCGGAGCACCGCCTGGTCCCCGGCACCGTCGGCGATGCGCCGCGGCTCGCCGAGGCGCTGCCCGGTGCGCCCGTCCCAGGCGCTCAGGTACCCGTCGGCCAGGACGACAAGGACCTGCTCCTGCGCATCGCTGACGACGGTGCCCCGGCCGGTACCCGCCGGGTCCGTCGGCGGGCGGGCGGAGAACGTCCTCGTCAGGCCGGGGGACTCGTAGCGGTCGAGCTGCCAGCCCTCGGGCCCCCGCCCGAGTGTGAACAGCACGTCCTGGATCGACCATCCACCCGAGCCGGTCACCGCGGCGGGCAGGTCGCCGACCTGCCGTCCGGTGGCCGGGTCGTACGCGGTGAACGAACCCGTGCCCGCCGCGGGCGAGTCCTGCACGACGAGCACGGCGCCCGGCGCGTCGTAGTGGGTGGTGGAGAAGTCGGGGTCGAACCGGATCTCCCGTTCCGCCGGGATGCGCAGCACGGTGGGACCGGACGCCACGAACGCGACGAGGCCGCCGTCGCCGTCGGGGATGGCCGTGACCACCGGCGCCTGGCCGACCGGCCACGTGCTCTGGTCCAGCGGGGGGGCCGGGGCCTGGTAGCTCACGCCGGTGGCCAGGTCGGTGATCCGGATCATCTCGACCGAGGCCGGGTCGGCGGGGGACCCGAACGGGTCGACGGCGTAGCGCCCGTCGAGGGAGTACCAGAGCAGGGCGCACGAGGACGACGGCAGCTCGATCCGGTGCCGCTCGGCGTCCGTGGCCAGGTCCCGTACGACGATCCGGGCCTGCCGGGTCTCGCCGCGCGGCCCGCCGACCGCACCCTCCTCGCACGTCGAGGTGAGGCTGCCGCCGCCCTGTACCGTGGTGCCGGCGGGAAGCGCCCGCGCCGGGTCGTCGCCGTCCAGGCGGTGCAGCGCCCACGGCGCGTTCGGCCCGCCCGCGCGCACCGCGACCAGGCCGGGGTCGGGGGTCAGCCGCAGCGTGGCCTCGTCGGCGGCGAGCGCGAGCGGGGTGGAGCTGCTCGCGTCGCTGGTCAGATCCCGGACCTGCAACGTGGCCCGACCCGGCTCCTCCCGCGTGAGCCAGCCGAGGCGGGTGCCGTCCGGCGCGAAACCCGCGGCCAGCACCTGCGCGGCACCCGGGGCGGCGAGCTCCAGGTCGGCGGCGGGCGCCCCGACGGTCCACAGCCGCAGCGCGCCGTCCCCCGACAGGACGGCGACGCGGCGGCCGTCCGGCGCGGGCAGCACCTTGGTGACGCCGGTCGGCTCCGGGAGCTCCCAGGACACCGGGTCCGGGCCGAGCACGTCCTGGACGAACACGATGCCCGGCTCCCGGCTCACCACGAGCGTGTCGCCGTCAGCGCGCACGCCGAGGTAGTCCGCCCCGCCGGGGGTGCCCGCGACCACGGCGTCGGCACCGGACAGCGCCGCGTACCGGTCGCCGAGCGCGGTGCGGGCCGCGGCGCTGTCGGGATCGCTGTGCCAGGCGACGGCGGCCAGCTCGGCGGCGAGGACCGGGTCCCGGCCGGCCCGGGCGGCCGCCTGCGTGGCGAGGGTGCCCGCGTTGGCCGTGGCGAGCTGGGCGGCGACCTGGTTGCCGCGCCGGACCGCGACGACCGAGAGCGTGCCGGCGGCCAGCACGAGCACGGCGAGCACGGCGGCGACGACGCGCCACCGCCGCACCTCCCGCCGCTGCCGGACCCGGCTGCGCCGCACGTACTCGGCCTCGGCACCGGTGACCTCGCCGGGGCGCTCCCGCAACCACCGGTCGGCCGCGTCGAGCGCGGCACCCCGCAGCAGGGCGCCCTCGTCGTGCCCGGCCGCCTCCCATCGGACGCGCGCGGCGTCCAGCTCGGAGCGCCACGCCAGGAACGCGCGGTCGGCCTCGAGCCACGCCCGCAGCCGCGGCCAGTGCTCGATCAAAGCCTGGTGGGCGAGCTCGACGGATCCGTCGGAGCGCCCGCCCGCGGCCACCACGAGCCGGCCGGCGGCGAGCAGGGGCACCAGCGCCCGCAGCGGCGCGGGCAGCTCGTCGAGGCGGGCGGCCCTGCGGACGAACCGGCCCTCCGCGGAGGGGACCACGAGCCGCGTGCACAGCGACCGGAGCTCGTCGACCCGGCCCTCCGCGATCGTCCCCGCGACGACCTGCTCGGCGTGCGCGGCGACGGCGCCCGCGACGCCGCCCGCCTCCTCGTAGCCGCGGACGGTGAGCGAGCCCCCCTCGCGGCGCGTCCACAGCTGCGCCAGCAGCGACTCCACGAGCGGGAGCCGGCCGGGCTCGGTGCCCGCGTCGTCGAGGATCCGCTCGACCAGCCCGTCCTCGAACGCGAGGCCCGGGGCGCGCTCGGCGGGGCGGACCACGGCCTGCCGCAGGCGCGCCCGGTCCATCGGCCCGACGAGCACGGTGCCGGGCCCGAGCGCCTCGGCCGCGTCGGCCGTGAGCACCTCGTCGAGCGCGGTGCCGCGCAGCGTGAGGACCACCCGCAGGGGGCCGGACGGCACGGCCGCGCAGGCGAGCGCGTCGAGCAGCTCCCGCGCGGCGGCCAGGTCGGCGTCGGCGAGCTCCTCGAACTGGTCGACGACCAGCACGAGCCGCGACTGCGGGGCCCGTGCCACCGCGTCGGCGATCTCCGCGACGGCCTCGGCGCGCCGCGCCGGATCCGCGAGCCCCGACGCGATCGCCGCCCCGATCGACGCGGCGTCGCCCGGGTGGCCGGCGAGCGCGAGCACGGCACCGACGACGGCGGGTAGCGCCGGTGCACCGGGCACCGGCCGCACCTGCGCCACCGCGGCCCCGTCGGCGCGCAGCCGGGGCAGCAGCCCCGCGCGCACCAGCGACGACTTGCCCGCCCCGGACGGGCCGGCCACCGCGACGAGCGGGTGCCGGTCGAGCGCCGCGGCGAGGCGGCGCACCTCGGGGTCGCGGCCGAAGAAGAACTCCGCGTGCTCCTCGCCGAACGGCTCCAGGCCCCGGTAGGGGTTGGGCAGCAGCTCGGGGTCCAGCCCGAGCACGTGCTCGACGGAGATCAGGTACGCGGTGGTGACGCCGGGGTCGCGGTCGGCGGCGACGGTCATGCCGACCACCGCGCCGGAGTCGTCGTCCCACACCGGCGCTCCGCTGAAGCCGCCCTCGATCGGCTGGTCGCCCGGGGTGCCCTGCAGCTGCAGCCACCCGGTGCCCTGGCCGGCCCGGAACCGGCCGGTGGCCCACACCCCGTCCCAGCTGCCCTCGGGGAACCCGAAGACCCGGAACGCGTGGCCCCACAGGCGACCGACCCGGCGCACCGGTGGCATGACCGCGCCGGGCGGGGCGGGCGCGGCGAGCCGCAGCAGCGCGACGTCGCCGGTGTGGTCCTCCTCGATGGGCACCCACCGGTGCACCCGCGCCCAGCGCTCCTCCGGTCCGGAGGGCAGCGCGGGGAAGTCGACGGCGACCGCGGCGTCGGGCGGGGGCCCGTACGCGTCACTCGCGGCGGCGGTGGCCACGACGTGGGCGCACGTGGCCACGAGGTCGGGGCCGACGAGGAACCCGGACCCGACCACGTCGCCCCGCCGATCCCGCACGCGCACGCAGGCGGTGGCGGCCAGCGCCGGGATCGAGCGTGCCGTCGGGAGCGCGCCCGGTGCGGTGACGACATTTCCGGCGACGACATGCCCGGTGCGCTCGTCGGTCACGCCACCGACGCTACTTTCCGTGCCCGTCAGGCCGTCGCCCGGCGCAGGACGAGCCAGCCCGTCCCGCCGAACAGCAGGGCGATCAGCAGTGGGTAGCCGGCGAGCAGGGCCAGCGGCGGCTGGCTCGCGAGGAACCCTCCGACCGCGGGCCACCCGTCCAGCCCGGTGACGAGCAGCGCGAGCCCGGTCAGCAGCGCGGCGCCGCCGATGGTCGCGCCGTACACCCCGAGCTGCCCCCAGCGCTTGAACACGACGCCGACGAACACCCCGATCGACGCCAGCACCACCATCGGCACGGTCACCGCCAGCCACTGCGCAGCGATGTTGCCCTGGGGGAGGAAGGGCAGCCCGAAGAACCGCAGTCCCAGTCCCCAGCCGCCGGTCGAGGCCTCCACCTGGCTGGCGATCACGATGACGAGCCCGTACACGGCCGACTGCGCGACGACGACGAGCGCCGTCGCGGCATAGAAGGTGCGGCGGGTGACGCCGAGTCCCAGCGCGAACGGGAACAGCTGCGTCATCGTCTGCAGGGGGGCGATGCCCATCATGACGTACAGCGCCAGCAGCGCGCCCGTCGTCCTGTCCCCATCGGACGGGCCCCCGATCACGGCGAAGGTCGCCAGGTTCAGCAGGAGCACGAGCCCCAGGACCACCAGCGGCAGCCCGATCGTCAGGAACGGGTTGATGGTCTGGATCCGTGCGACGTCGAGTACGCGCCTCATCTAGTGCTCCCCTCCTCGGGCCCCGGCCGTGGCCGGCTGCCCGTTGGTCCGGTTGCTGTGCTGGGTGGTGCGGACGACGAGCTGCTGCAGCGACACCGGCTCGGCCTCCAGGCCGAGCCCGTCGGGCGGCTCGCCCGCTCCGGCGACGGTGACCCGCAGGAAGCCGGCGAGCTGCTCGCGGTGCAGCTCGGTGTGCCCGGCGGCGAACGCCTCGACGGCCGCGGCAGGGCCGGTCACGGTCACCGCGGCGCCGCGCAGCGCGTCGGCGTCCTCGTCGATGAGGATCCGGCCCCGGTCGATCAGCACGACGTGCTCGACGAGGTCGCTGACCTCGTCGATCAGGTGCGTGGAGAGCAGGATCGTGCGCGGGTGCTCGGCGTAGTCGGCGAGCAGCCGGTCGTAGAACATCTGGCGCGCCACCGCGTCCAGCCCGAGGTAGGGCTCGTCGAAGAAGGTCAGCGGGGCGCGGGACGCGAGCCCGATGATCAAGCCGAGGGCGGACAGCATGCCCCGCGACAGCTTCTTGATCCGGCGGCGCCGGGGCAGCCCGAAGTCCGCCACGAGCTCGGCGGCGAAGGCCGCGTCCCAGTTCTGGTGGAGCAGCTCGGCGGCCCGTAGGGCGTGCTCGACCCGGAAGGCGTCCGGGTAGCGCTGGCTCTCCTTGACGAAGCACACGCGGTTCAGCACGCGCGCGTTCTCGTACGGGCTCTCGCCGAAGACCTCGACGGTGCCGGACGTCTCGAGGACCTGCCCGGTGAGGACCTGCATCGCGGTGGTCTTGCCGGCGCCGTTGCGACCGAGCAGGCCGTGGATCCGGTTCTCGGCGAGCCCGAAGCTCGCACCGTCGAGGGCGTGGACGTCGCCGTAGCGCTTCGTCACCCCGCTCATCCGGACAAGGCTCATCGCTCCTCCTCCCATGAATCGATCATCTTCTTGATCTGCTCGGCGTCCATCCCGAGCTTGCGGGCCTCCGCCAGCAGCGGGGCCACGTACTGCCGCGCGAAGTCCTCGCGCCTGCGTTCCAGCAGGAGCGTCCGCGCACCGGACGCGACGAACATCCCGATCCCTCGTCTCTTGTAGAGGACCCCGTCGGCCACGAGCTGGTTGACGCCCTTCGCCGCGGTGGCCGGGTTGATCCGGTGGAAGGCCGCGAGGTCATTGGTGGACGGGGCCTTCGTCTCCTCGGCGAGCGTGCCGTCGACGATCGCGTTCTCGATCTGCTCGGCGATCTGCAGGAACAGCGGCCGTCCGTCGTCCATCACCGCGACCGCCGGGTCCACTGCTCCGGTGGTTCATTACTCATGTAGTTAACCATGGCACCAGGAGTGCTCCGCCGTCAAGCCACGGACGCTCGGCGCCGGTTACATTCACCGGGTGAGCTCCGTCCGCGTCGTCCCGGAGACCGAGCTCATGTCGGGTGAGCTGCTGTCCGCCGACGACGCGTGGCACACCGTGCGGCGCTACGGGGTGCGCCACCTGCTCCACACGGCGTTCGTCCGATTCCGCTACGGCGACGGGTTCAGCCACGCGCGAGCGTTCGCCCTGCAGCTCGCCCTCGCCGCGGTGCCGCTCGTGATCGCGGGGGCCGGCCTGGCGACGGCGATCGGGGCCGAGTCGTTCGCCGAGGTGGTGGCGCGCACGGTCGTGGCGGTGTCACCCGGCAGCAGCGACTCGCTGCTGACCGCCGTGCTCGAGGGCGGCGAGGAGGGCAGCGAGCGCGGCGAGGTCGTGGCCCTGCTCGGGCTCGGCACCGCGTTCGCGGCGGCGACGTCGGCGTTCGCGCAGCTGGAACGCGGCGCCAACCGGATATACGGCACCAAGCGCGACCGGCCCGCCCTGCGCAAGTACGCGCGTTCGGCCCTGCTCACGGCCACGGCGGGCGTAGCGATGGCCGTCGGCCTGCTGCTGATCGTCGCGGGCGAGGCGTTCGGTGAGGCGATGGAGTCGGTCTACCGGTGGGGCGACGGCGTCGAGGAGGTCTGGGACGTGTTGCGCTGGCCGGTCGGGCTGGCCGCGCTCGTCGTCGCGGTCACGCTGCTGTTCCGGCACGCCCCGCGGCGGCGCCAGCCGGGGCTGAGCTGGATCGCGGTCGGCGCGGCCGCCACCGTGCTCGCGTGGCTGGCGGGCTCCGGGATGCTGGCGCTGTACGTGGCGCTGGCGGCGGGCTTCGACGACACCTACGGTCCGCTCACGGCCGTCATGGCGCTGCTGCTGTGGGCCAACGTCACGGGCATCGCGCTGCTCGCGGGCATCGCGCTCGCCGCGCAGCTGGAGGCCGTGCGGGCAGGCAGGCTCGACCCGCTGCTACCCGACACCGACGACGACGGCATCCCCGACGACCTGGACGAGCACCCCGGCTCGCCCGCCCGCTGAGTTCGGGCGGGCGCGCGCGGAGCGCCGGTCAGGAGGCCGACGCCGAGGAACGCTGGACGACCTCGAACTCCAGCAGCGAGGACCCGGTGCCCACCGGGCGGGCCCGCTCGCCGGAATGGGCCTCCTTGGCGGGCCCGTTCAGCCACGCCTGGAACGACGCCTCGTCCTCCCAGTGCGTCACGACGAAGTAGCGGTTCTCGCCCGCCACCGGGCGGAGCAGCTCGAACGACAGGAAGCCCGGCTGGCCGTCCACGGCGTGCAGGCGGTTGGCGAACCGCCGCTCCAGCTCCGGCCCCGCGTCCTCGGGCACCTCGATGGCATTGATCTTCACGACGGCCATGCGGCCCAGCCTAGCCGCCACGGCGCCCGCGTCGACCGAGCCGAGCTGTGGTCCGACGTCCGCCCCGGATCGCTCTACGGGGCGTTGCACCGCCTCGAGGACGAGGGCCTGGTGCGCGCGTTGCGCACCGAGCAGGAGGGCCGGCTCCCGGCGCGCACCGTCTACGAGATCACCGCCGAGGGGCGCCGCGAGCGGGCCGTGCTGCAGGCCGAGGCGTTCGAGGAGGTCCGCTTCCCGCCGGACCCGGTCGACCTCGCGCTGGCCACCGCGACCGGCGTGGACGAGGGCACGCTGCGCGGCCACCTGGAGGACCGCACCCGCGATCTCACGGCGCGGCTGTCGCGGCTCGACCACCTGGCCGAGCGGCGCTGGCCGGACCAGACGCCGGCCGACGACCTCGTGCTCGAGCACGCCCGGCTGCGCCTGCGGGCGGAGCTGGAATGGCACGGGCTGGTGCGCGGCCAGCTCGGCGAGATCGGGGCCGAGCCATGACGGTCCGCCGCGGACACCTTCGCCCGGGCGATGCGGGCGATGATCGACGACAGCCGGCCGGAGGAGACGCAGCTGGGGCGGCTGCGCACCCGGATCGCCGGACGACCCCGTCGGCCCGGGCGAACGCGTGCGGCGCCGCCAGGAGGCCGAGGCCCGCGTCGCGGCGGCCCTGCACCGGGGGGTCCCCGGCGAGGTCGACGAGATCGGCGCGGCCGCCACCGTCGCCGTCGTCATGGCCGCGACCCACGCCGCGGCGATCATCACGCTCGGCCGCGACGGACCGCGGAAGACATCCGGGCGGCGGCACCGCGCTCTGGAGATCGGCCTGTGGGGGCACCGCAGGAATCGGTGAGCCGGCCGGACCGTACCGTCCGGTACATGACCGCGTCCGCCCGGGAGCAGCTGCTGCAGGCCGTCGTCGAGCACTTCGCCGAACACGGGGTCGGGGACCGGAGCCTCCGGTCGGTGGCCGCGGCGATCGGGACCAGCCACCGCATGCTGATCTACCACTTCGGCTCGCGGGAGGGACTGCTCGCCGAGGTGGTGACCACGGTCGAGGCGGGCCAGCGCGACGCCCTCGCGACCTTCACCGCGCAGCCGGGGACCGAACCGCGCGAGGTCGTCCTGCGGTTCTGGACGACGGTGTCCACGGTGGCGCGCCGGTACGGACCGCTGTTCTACGAGCTGACGGCGCACGCCATGCAGGAGCAGACGCATGCCGCACCCCTGCGCGAGTCGCTCGTCGAGCCCTGGCTCGAGCCGCTCACCGATCTCCTGCGCCGGGCCGGCGTCGACCGCGAGGACGCCGCGGTCCGGGCCCGGCTCGGCCTCGCAGCAACCCGGGGCCTGCTGCACGACGCCCTCCTCACCGGAGACTTCGCGCAGGCCGATGCGGCCATGGCGGCGTTCGCCGACATGGCGCTGGCTCCACGGGTCGCGCCCTGACCTCACTGCATGCGGTAATCCGTCACACTTGGTGTACGGCCCTGCGCTGGATCATCGGCGGCGGTTCGCTCGAGACCCCGACCGGCCGGGTGAGCACCGCGTCGCCGCCGCGGACGTCGTCGTCGCCGGGGCCCGCCCCACCGGCTGAGCCGCGGCTCAGTCGGCCTCCACCGCCACCACCCGGGCGCGGACGGTCGGCACCGGGTGCAGCGCGGCGAAGGCGTCGGCGGGGCGCTCGGTGGCGAGCACGCAGTGCGGCAGCCAGGTCCCGGGCAGGTACGCGGCCAGCGGGGAGCGCACGCGCCCGGCCAGCGCGTCGTGCACGGCGCTGTGCACGGCGAGCAGCTCTGCGTCGACGACCGCCGCGAGCACGAGCTCGTCGGGCCGCCCGGCCACCGTGCCCAGGGTGCACAGCCAGATCGAGGGCAGCGCGAGCAGCCGCACCTCCGCGGCCAGCGCGTCCCGGGCGGCCTGCGGGATCGCGCCGGCCGCCGCGGCGGTGACGGCGGGCGGTCCGTCGGGCACGCCGATCCCGTGCGTGATCAGCTGCGCGCGCAGCGCGGTGAGCTCGGCGACCGCGGCGTCGTCGAGGCGGAAGCGGACGGTCCGGGCCATCAGGCGGGAAGCGCGAAGCGGCCGTCGTCGTGCTGCTCGGCGAGGCCGTCGACGAGCAGCGAGTCGAGGCAGCGGTCGCGCTGGGCGGCGTCGGACCACACGGCGTCGAGGGCGGCGCGCTCGACGGGCCCCTCGGCGCCGCGCAGCACGTCCAGCAGGCGACCGCGGACCTGGCGGTCGGTGCCGGCGAAGCCCTGCGCCGGGCGTCGCGGGCCGGTGTACTCCGGGCGCCCCGCCGCGCGCCAGGCGCAGGTCGCGCGGGCCGGACAGGCGCCGCAGCGGGGGGCGCGCGCCGTGCAGACCGTCGCCCCCAGCTCCATGAGCCCGGCCGAGACGACGGCGGCGGAGCGGTCGTCGGGCGGCAGCAATGCGTCGACGTCGGCAAGGTCGGCGCCGGTGCGGGCGGGACCGGCGTCGCCGCGGCCGTGCACGGCCCTCGCGACGACGCGGCGGACGTTCGTGTCGACCACGGGGCAGCGCCTGCCGTAGCCGAACGCCGCCACCGCCCGCGCGGTGTACGAGCCGACCCCGGGCAGCGCCTCCAGGGCGTCGACGTCGGCGGGGACGGCGTCACCGTGCTCGGTGGCGATCACACCGGCGGCCTCGTGCAGGCGCAGCGCCCGCCGCGGGTAGCCGAGCTTGCCCCAGGCGCGCAGCACCTCCGCGCGCGACGCCGCCGCCAACGCCGAGGGCGATGGCCACCGCTCGAGCCACGCCGTCCAGACCGGCTCGACGCGCGCGACCGGGGTCTGCTGCAGCATGAACTCGCTGACGAGCACGCCCCACGGCGTCGTCTCCGCGCGTCGCCAGGGCAGATCGCGGGCGGCGCGCGGGTACCAGTCGAGCACGAGTGCGGCCATCGACACGGCTGAGGATCGTGCCACTGCCTCCCACCGCAGCCCCTCGCGGGGAACCGCGGAGCCGAAACGATCTACCGTGGGACCGTCGCTCGGGTGCTTCCGGCGCGTCGCGACGCGCCGGTGCACCCCCGCCTTCGCAACTTGTGGTAGTCGCTCAGATACTCTGCGTGATGTGTGGGAGCCGGTGGGTCCGCTGCCCGCGTCGGTCTACTGGAGACGACGCTGGCTCGCCATCGCCTCTGCCGTCTCGGTGCTCGTGCTGCTCGCCTGGGGAGTCGCCGCCCTCGCCCGGGCGGTGACTCCCAACGACGACGGCACCACCAGCCTGGCCAGCCGCCCCGCCGCCGTGTCCGCTCCCCAGCAGGTCTCCCCGTCCCCGGCCGCACCGCACGCGCCCGTGCCGCAGCCGGGGACGGAGGGACCCGTGGAGCCGGAGCCGCAGCCCGCGACGGAAGGGGCGACGAGCTCGCCCGCGTCACCGGACCCGGCGGAGGCGACGTCCGGCGCGGCGGGCACGAGCGAACGACTGGTCCCCGACGACACCCCGCGCGCGTCCTCCCCGGTGCCCTCACCCGCCCCCGTGCCGCCGACCGGTCCGGTGCCCTGCACGAACGACATGCTCGCCGTCACGAGCGAGGTGGACCGCCCGGAGCACAGCGTCGGCGAGCGTCCGCTGCTGCGGCTGGTCGTCACCAACATCTCCGAGCAACCCTGCGTGCGCGACCTCGACCCCGCCCGGCAGGAGATCGTGGTCTGGAGCGCCGACGGCAGCGAGCGGCTGTGGTCGAGCAACGACTGCTCCCGCGCGAAGGGCGTCGACCTGCGCACGCTCGTGCCGGGCCAGCCCGTCACGTCCTCGGTGCGGTGGGCCGGGCGCACCTCCGAACCCGGCTGCCCGCTGGACCGCGAGACGGTGCCCGCGGGGACGTACCGCGTGCTGAGCCGTGTGGACGATGTGATCAGCCCGCCGGCGCCGATGGTCCGCACCCCCTGAGCCGGCCGGCTCAGCGGATCCTGTCCAGGACCACTCCCAGGTCGCGGACCTCGGTCACGCGCATCCCGTCGGGGCCCGGGCCGCTGTCCGGCGGCACGAGGGCGTGGGTGAAGCCCAGCCGGGCCGCCTCGGCGAGCCTGCGTTCGACGCCCGTCACCCGCCGCACCTCACCGGCCAGGCCGAGCTCGCCCAGCACGACGACGTCCGGCGGGAGCGCGACGTCCCGCCGCGCCGAGGTGATCGCCAGTGCGAGCGCGAGGTCGGCGGCCGGCTCGACCACCCGCATGCCGCCCACCGTGGCCGCGTAGACCTCCGCGTCGTGCAGCCGCACCCTCGCGCGCTTCTCGAGGACCGCGAGCAGCATCGCGACACGGGCGTTGTCCAGGCCGCTCACGGCCCGGCGCGGGCTGGGGATGTCCTTGCCCGTGACGAGGGCCTGCAGCTCGGCGGGCAGCGGCCTGCGGCCGTCCATCACGACGGTGACGGCCGTCCCGGGCACCGGCGGCCCGCCGAAGCGGGCCAGGAACAGCCCCGAGGGATCCGGCATGCCGACGATCCCGGAGTCGCGCATCTCGAAGCAGCCCACCTCGTCGGCGGGTCCGAAGCGGTTCTTGATGCCGCGCACCATGCGCAACGTCGAGTGCTTGTCGCCCTCGAAGGCGAGCACGACGTCGACGACGTGCTCCAGCACCCGCGGGCCCGCGATCCCGCCCTCCTTCGTGACGTGCCCCACGAGCAGGACGGGCAGGCCGCGCTCCTTCGCCAGTGCCGTGAGCGCGACGGTGACGGCGCGGGTCTGCGTGACCCCACCCGCGGCCCCGTCGGCGTCGGGGCTGGACATCGTCTGGACGGAGTCGACGATCAGCAGGTCCGGCCGCAGCTCCTCGAGGTGGCCGACGATCGCACCGAGATCGGACTCGGCGGCCAGGTACAGCTCGTCGTGCACGGCACCGGTGCGCTCCGCCCGCAGCCGGACCTGCCCCGCCGACTCCTCGCCGGTGACGTACAGCACGCGGCCGGTCCGCGCCGCCTGCGCCGCGACCTCCAGCAGCAGCGTGGACTTTCCGACACCCGGCTCACCGGCCAGCAGCACGACCGCGCCGGGGACGAGACCGCCCCCGAGCACCCGGTCGAGCTCCGAGACGCCGGTCGCCCTCGCCCGCGCCGCGTCGAGCGCGACGTCACCGATCCGGCGGGCGGGGGCGCTGGGCGCACCCGCGGCGACGCGCTGGCGCGGCCGCGGGGCCGCCACCGGCGCGGCCTCCTCCAACGAGCCCCACGCCTGGCAGGTCGGGCAGCGGCCGACCCACTGGGCGGCCTGGTGGCCGCACTCGCTGCAGCGGTACCCGGCGCGCGTCGACCGGTTCCGAGGGGGCACTAGTGCCCCGCGTCCTCCCGCAGGACGTCCGGGCTCGCGACCGGGATCTCGAAGTTCACCTCACCGGCGCGCTCGAAGGTCAGGACGACCGGGTAGTTGCGACCGGCCTGGATGTCCTCGGTCAGGCCGGTGAGCACGATGTTGGCCAGGCCGGGCCGGCCCTCGTCGATCGGCAGCGGGGCGGCGCCGGTGGCCTCGGCGGTGTCGCCGGGAGCCGGCTCCGCGGTCGCCTCCGGCGTCGGCTCGGCGGTCGCCCCCGGGGTCGCTTCCGAGGCGCCTTCCGCGGGCGGGGGCGGCGCCACCGGGGCGGGCGCCCCCTCGACGGTGAGCACCTGCCCACCCGGGATGCGCAGGTCCCCGCTGATCTGCACCGAGGACGCGATCGGGCTGCGCGCCCCCACCAGCCGGTCCATCTCCGTCCCGGTGTTGACGATCGCCATCATCAGCGGCGCGGTGCCACCCTCCGGGTAGATCGCGGCACCCTCGACGGGCGAGTCGAACTCGATCGTCGCGTTGCGGACGGCGATCTGGCCCGCCTCCGCACCCGCGCCCTCGACGGCGGCGACCTGCTCGCTGGTGCCCGCCACCTGGCCGGCGCCGCAGCCCGCGAGCGCGACGGCCCCGATCAGGGCACCGACGGCGAGTGCAGCTCGTGTCGGGCGGGGGCGCGCACGGTCACTCACGAGGGTGTGTGTCCTTCCTCATCGCCGGGCACCGTGCCGAGCCGGGGGATCGGCGGCGCGACGGGTGCGGGCACATCGCGCCCGCGGTGATCACCGGAGGTCGCCGGGTGCGACCGTCCCGAAGCCTAACGCCACCGGTAGCTGTGCTGGTCGCGGTCCCCTCGGCGCGTCCGGTGCACGCGCGCCTGCACGTTTCGTCGTCAATGTCAATCCCCTGACCTGCGACGACAGTGCACACCGGGCAGCGGCGGCGGGTTCGGCCGTGTTAACCTGGAGGCAGCGAAAGGGGCAGAGGACACATGGTTTTCAAGGTCGGAGAGACCGTCGTCTACCCGCACCACGGTGCCGCTCTCATCGAGGCCATCGAGACTCGGACGATCAAGGGCGAGGAGCGCAAGTACCTCGTCCTGAAGGTCGCGCAGGGTGATCTCACGGTGCGTGTTCCCGCCGAGAACGCCGAGGTGGTCGGCGTCCGCGACGTGGTGGGCCAGGAAGGTCTGGATCGGGTGTTCGAGGTGCTCCGCGCCCCGCACACCGAGGAGCCCACGAACTGGTCACGCCGGTACAAGGCCAACCTCGAGAAGCTGGCTTCCGGTGATGTGAACAAGGTCGCCGAGGTCGTCCGCGACCTGTGGCGGCGCGAGAAGGACCGCGGCCTGTCCGCGGGCGAGAAGCGCATGCTGGCGAAGGCGCGGCAGATCCTCGTGAGCGAGCTCGCGCTCGCCGAGGGCACCGACGAGGAGCGGGCCGAGGTCCTGCTCGACGAGGTGCTGGCCACCGCCAACGCCTGAGCGCGGTCGCCCTGCCTCTTCCCGACGGTCACCGCGGGCCCGTCCTCGCGGTGGTCGTGGCCGGTTCGGCGCACGCCCTCACCCCCGTCGCCGGGGTGCCCATGGTGCGGCGCGCGGTCCGCGCGCTGCTGGACACCGGGCTCGTCGACCGGGTCACGGTGCTGGCCGACACCGGGTCGCAGCAGGGGAGCGCCTGCGCCACGGAGCGCGTCCGCGTGCGCGGCGCCCTGCGGCACGCGCTGCACGGTGTCGAGGCACACATCGTGCAACGAGACGATGCCACGGGAAGTGACGCCACCACCACGGCGAGTGGTGACGGGATCGTGCTGCTGCACGACGCCTGCCGACCGCTGGCTCCGGGCACGCTCGCCGCGGCCGTCGTCGACGCGGTGCGCGGCGGTCACGAGATGGCCGTACCCGTCCTCGCCCTTCCCGACACCGTGAAGCGGGTGGACGAGCGCGCCCTCGTCACCGGCGCGCCCGACCGCTCCGGGTTGCGCGTGCTGCAGACCCCGCTGGCCACCCGATCCGCGTTCCTGCCCGCGGATGTCGGCGACGACCCGCTCCAGGTGGTCCGTGCGTACACGGCTGCGGGCGGCACAGTGCACACCGTGCCCGGGCACCCCGCGGCGTTCGCCGTGCACAGCGGTTGGGACCTGGAGCTGGCCGGGCTGCTGGCGGAAGGGACGATCACCCTGTGAGGGTCGGGATCGGCAGCGACGTCCATCCGGTGGCGAGCGGCCGGGAGTGCTGGATCGCGGGGCTGCGCTGGGACGGCGTGGACGGGTGCGCGGGGCACTCCGACGGGGACGTCGCGGCGCACGCGCTCTGCGACGCGTTGCTGTCCGCGGCCGCGCTGGGCGACGTCGGCGCGGTGTTCGGAACGGGCCGCCCGCAGTGGGCGGGCGCGAGCGGTCTCACCCTGCTCGCCGAGGTGCGCAGGCTCGTCACGGCGGAGGGCTGGACGGTCGGCAACGCCGCGGTGCAGGTGATCGGCAACGCCCCGAAGATCGGCACCCGCCGGGCCGAGGCCCAGCAGGTGCTCTCCGACGCGGTCGGCGGCCCCGTCTCGGTGTCCGGCACCACGACCGACGGCCTGGGCCTGACCGGGCGCGGCGAGGGCATCGCCGCGATCGCGACGGCCCTCCTGCTGCCCGCCGACGCTCCCCCTGTCCGCTGACGCGGCCGGTCGACGGGCGGCCGTGCGCGCTACCCGTGTCAGCCGGCGCTACCCGATTCGGCCGCCGCGCGCCGTCGACGGGTAGCGCGAGCGGATACCGGTCGCGCGAGCGGGCACGGGCGCGTCGACCTGAGCTCAGCCGACGCGGT
>Ga0196958_10000284_pt1 | contig 16321 bp, 13 predicted proteins | sample S1v_10metaG_FD_148654 | JGI IMG/M metagenome (GOLD analysis project Ga0196958, IMG submission 148654) | Soil microbial communities from Anza Borrego desert, Southern California, United States - S1+v_10 | ecosystem: Environmental > Terrestrial > Soil > Desert | place: USA: California | collected...
CATCCTGCTCGGGGCGAACGATTTATTCCCCAAAGCACGTCTATTCCAGGCTGAAATAGAGAAGAATGGCGCTTACAGCAATGCCTCAACGGGTGTCTATGACATTACCTATGAGGCAGAGTGTGCCGACTTTGAATGGGAGCGTATTCTTGAGCTTATGATCGTGGCTATTACTAAGCCGCTGTTCTTGAGCGATGAATTTGAGGCGGAGTTTGGGAATGTCCGGGAAGAATTGTCTGCCCGTTCCAACAACCACTTCCGTCACCTGAGCCTTGCACTGCGCCAAAAATATGGTTTTATGGCAAAGACTGACCAGGAGCGCCTGGAGCTTATGGATAATGTAACGGTTGACGACGTCCGGGCTCACTACAAGCGGACCCATACCAGCCGGAACCTACGGTTTATTATTGCCGGCAATATCACTCCGCGTCGCCACGATGCCATCGTAAAAGAGCTGGAGACTATCAGTCTGCCATTGGGCAAGGGAAGGCTTGCATTGCCCAATGAGCGCCCCGCGCCACAGGCTGACCCCCTGTTTATTCACAATAAGACAGTAAAGAACATTTATTTTTACGCTGACAGCTTCATGCAGCGCCGCATGGACGATGCCGAAGGTGACGCCTTGGGCTTGGTGAACACCATGTTGACCGAGACGCTGTATTCCAAAATTTTGGGCACAGCCCGTGAGCGAGGCCTGGTATATGGCATGAGTTCGGGCTTTGGACAGACCAAACAGTCCAGTAACTGGTGGTTTGGCGCGCAAGTATCCCAAAAGAACGCGCCTGCATTGTTTGACATTATGGTGAGTGAGCTTGAGAACGTTTTCTCAGGCCAGATAGACAGCGATGACATAGAGGCCGCCAAGGCGTACTCGCTTGGCCGGTTCCAACGGAGCGCCCAGACAGTGGGTGGCACGGCCGGCGGCTACAGTTCACGGTACTTCTTTGACGAAGTCATCGAAGACTACTACCAGATTCCCAAGCGTATTAAGGCTGTGACCAAGGACTCTATCGTCGACATTTCCAAGGGGATGTTTGCCGATAATATATGGGGTATCGGCGTGTTAAGCGCCTGCGATCCGTCATTTGCCAAGGATTTACACCACCAGTTGGCGCCCCTCTGGGACCAAGCTCGTTTTAAGTAGTACATCGCCACCTCTTGACAACACCGTACAAAAGGAGTTTTATAAAGGCTTCAGTGTGCATTGATGATGCTTACGCATAGTTGACAATTAATCAAACTTATGCTAGTATGTAGTTATCAAATCATTAATTATCCTACTCGTAAAGTTGCACCTGGGGTAGGGAAGGCAGAAGAAAAGATATGTCAGAACGTCCCCAACTACCAGCACCCGAACAGGGCCCAGAAATGCTTACCAACGATGAAGCACGTGCGGAAGTATATGCACGTCAAGGCGAGGCAGCTTTCGTAGCCCACGAAAACCAGCGGTACGCCTACATGAATGGTGGTGAACGCGCCACAAATGAGGTAGCTGTCCGTGAAACCGGTCTGGTGCCCACCAATGAAGCCCCTGTACATGCATTACCTGCTGCTACACCAGGCAAGAGTCTGGCTGTACGTACCAACATGCCGAGCGCTTTTAGCCCAAATCTGCCCGCCCGTCGCCGCAATGAAGTAGCTATCCCTGATCGCAGTCCTGTGCGCCGTACGGATGACACCGAGCATGTCGACTGGGAAATCGTAGACGACAAGCCTACAGTTGGCTCAGCTGAATCCCTGCCTACAGTTGGCTCAGCTGAATCCCTGCCGGTTTTTGAAGGTGAAGTCGTAGAAGACGACAAGAAGCCTGGTACTGCCCTCGAACTGTATGAGCCTGCAACTGCTCCATCGAAGGAACTTGCCATCCCTGACAAAAAAGAGAGCGATCCATCGGGTATTGATGACCCGCTGTACCGTGCTCGTCACTTTACAGGCACGAAAAGCAGGAAGCCTGCCGATGCTCCTGATGTTCCCGCTGCGCCTGCTCCCGAGGCCGCACCGCTGAGTGCTGGAGATAAGCGTGCCGCAGAACGTCTGAAAGTCGCTGAAGATGCAGCAGCTGCCGCACTAGAGCGTTGGACTCTCCTGAGTGCCGACCGTTCTGGCCGTATTATCACGAGTAATAAAAAGGTCAAGCAGGCATACGAAGAATACCTGAAGCTACAGGAAACTGTGGTTACGCAAAAGGTTCAGAATAGCATTCGTACCATGCGCCGTGCTGGTATTGATACGGACAGCATTGATTTTAATGACATAACCCATTCTGTGCGCGTAAACGCCTCTCTGGCTGCCGCACAGCGCCGCACCGATCTCCGTCGAGAAATGTCTCAGCGATACCTTGAAGACCACCCTCGCCGTGCTAAGTTCATCCAGTGGTGGGCTAATCAAGGTGGTAAGACTGCCGAAGGTAAGACTAACTGGAAGGGCAAGCTGAAGAAGGCTGGCGTCGTAGCCCTTGTAGCTGTGCCTACGGGTTTGGTTGTCGGTGGACTAATATCTACTGGTCTAGGTGCTGGTCTTGCAGCCGTCGGTGGCGCAGCTGTCACTGAGGGCCTGGCCCGTGGTGTAGCCGGTTCATCATTTGATGGTAGGGCTGCTAGCCTCGATAACCGTATCTTGGACGCCCAGCACAATGTGGACATCAGGGGTATCTATGAAAAGGCTGGCTGGAACTACAATGACGGCGATGGTAGGACCATTAACACCGGTGTCACCCTGCGTGAATTGACCAACCCTATGAACACGCACACCGATAAGGAAGTAAGCCGCAGCCGTCGGCGTGTTGTCACTGCAACCGCCATCGGTGCTACGCTTGGCCTCGTCTCGGGTGTAGCCGCCGACACTGTAGGCGACTGGCTGCAGGGTGATGCGAGTGCTGAACCACTGAAAACCACTGAGGTCCCTCCTGTTGAGGAGCCGGTTGTTCCTCCGGCAGCACCTAAGCCTCCTGAGTTTGACCCCGTAACAATGCGCGTCGAAGACGGCTATGGTATCCAGCACGTGATGCGTGACTATGCTGAACAGATGGGTACAGAGCTTGATGGCGACGAATTACACCAGACCTTCCTGGAGGGCCAGCGTGAAGACTTGTTTGACACGGCAAACGTTGATGACAGTATGAGCGGCTCCAAGCCAATGTCTAACATTGGTGGCGGCGTAGGCTTCCCAACTCCTGACGTAAACACTACCTTGAGTGCTGATACCGTAGAATTCCTGAACAAGGAACTAAGCGCTGACGCCGTTGAGGAATATATCAAGGACCACAATATCGAGGGCAATATTACCGATAAGCAGATCGAAGACCTGATTGACGGTGCATATGACAAGGGTGTTATCGCACCTGACGCCATTCTGACCCAGGCTCAGATCGAGCAGTTCTTGAGTGAAGAGCTGACTAAGGCCAGCAAATAACAATCGTATAGTATAATCAGCGATAAATAGCTACTAAAACAAAAAGGACAAACCACATGCAAGACGTAAACGACATTATCAAGGAAATCGGTGCTGACAGTTTAGAGCTGGAGGCCCAGAAACAAGTACTTGAACAATTCTTCACCATGCTGAACGATCGAGTCGGTATCGCCCTCGGCGAACAGATGACCGACGATCAGTTGGACACCTTCGATAAGGTCCGTGAAGAGGGCGGGGACGAGAAAGCCTTTGAATGGCTTGCCCAAAACGTACCCGAATATCCAAACATCTATCGTAAAGAATTCGAAGGTCTAAAGGAAGAGATTAAGGAAGTTGTTGCCGACCTTGGCGCAACCTCCAGCTAATCCTAGTGACCATCCTGAAAACCCGGCGTTGCAAAACAGCCGGGTTTTTAAATATAGGTGCAGTTATTAGGTATACTATTCCTATATGGAAGATTTGCACCAGCGTGCGGTAACGCTGCAGGGAGAGATACGTGCGGCTGCCGACAAGCTTGGCATCCCCGCCGCGCTGCACCAAAAAGAGACACTGGATGCCAAAGCGATGCAGCCAGATTTTTGGAACGATCCGGCAGCTGCACAGCTTATGGCCAAGCAGCAAGCCAAGTTGGCTGCTAAAGTGGGACCCTGGCAGCTACTACTGGATTTGATTGCCGACACGGCGGAACTTGCCGCGCTGGACGACGAAAGTCTGCAGGCTGACCTGGAAGCCAAGCTCACCGAAGCTCAGGACGCCTTTGTTGCTCTGAAGGAGCAGCTGAAGCTGGCTGGCCCTTATGACGACTATGATGCCATTGTCAGTATTTATGCCGGGGCAGGGGGTACGGACGCGCAGGACTGGGCGCAGATGCTGCTGCGAATGTACGTTCGCTGGGCCGAGCAACACGCAGTGAGTATCCAGACTATTGATAACTCACCCGGTGATGAAGCTGGCATCAAGAGTGTCACTATGGAACTCAGTGGGCCCTTTGTGTACGGCAAATTAAAAGGTGAGCATGGCGTACACCGCCTGGTGCGGCTCAGCCCATTTAATGCCAACAGTCTCCGCCAGACAAGTTTTGCTAAGGTTGATGTCATGCCAAAGGTTGATCGCCCCGACGAGCTGGTGCTGGACGATAAAGACCTGCGCATCGATGTATATCGGGCAGGTGGCCACGGCGGCCAGTCGGTGAATACGACTGACTCAGCAGTGCGTGTGACGCACCTGCCAACCGGTTTGACGGTAGCCATTCAGAACGAACGATCGCAGCTGCAGAACAAAGAAACTGCGCTGACTATTTTGCGCTCACGGCTGATACGGCTGCAGATGGAGCAGCACAAGGAACACCTTGATGAGCTAAAGGGTCCGAGCCAATCGGCAGAGTGGGGTAATCAAATACGCTCCTACGTACTGCATCCCTACAAACAAGTAAAAGACCTGCGCACCCGGTATGAGTCCAGTGACGTCGAGGGGGCGCTTGATGGCAGCATCGATCCGCTCATCGAGGCCTATCTTGATTACTCCCTAGGCGAACAACAGCAATAGGGTAATATGATTGACTTTTTAGCATAAGCATGTTACTATTATTATGTTATCCCAAAAATAAACAAGGAGAACAAAAATAAATATGACAAAAATTAATGTCACGTACATTCCATCAACCATAACCGTTCAGCCAACACTTATGTTGCCTGAGCCTATCGATATCACTGTGTCAGGTGCTCGACCACGTTGACGCAGTAACACATCCTAAGGGATATAAAATACCGGCTACACCAGCCGGTATTTTATATAGCGGGTTGTTTGCTATAATAGAGCTAATGATTTTGTTGGATAGGGTGACAAAGACGTATGGCCGCAGTGCGACTCCAGCTTTGGACCGCATCAGTCTTCACGTCGAACCAAAAGAGTTTGTTATTGTGGTGGGGCAGAGTGGCGCCGGTAAATCGACGCTGTTGAAATTGTTGACTCGTGAAGAACGCCCAACGACCGGTAAGATTATAGTGGGCGGTATCGACTACGATAAGCTACGCGACAAAGACATCCCCTTGCTGCGCCGTAAAATCGGTGTCGTATTCCAGGATTTTAAATTGCTGCCCAATCGTACCGTCTTCGAGAACGTTGCGTTTGCTCTGGAAATCGTTGGTATGGGCAATAGGGAAATTCGTCACACGGTTCCCAAGGTACTGGATATCGTAAACCTAAAGGGCAAAGAAAAGCGTTTACCTATGGAGTTGTCCGGTGGTGAACGTCAGCGCGTTGCTATTGCCCGTGCCATTGTACGCCAGCCAAAAATATTGATTGCCGATGAGCCCACCGGTAACCTTGACCCCAAGCACGCCTGGGATGTCATCGCTGTGCTTGAAAAGATTAACCGCTATGGCACCACCGTGTTACTGACGACGCACAACCAGGAAATTGTAAACAAACTGAAGCGCAGGGTAATCACCATTCAGCATGGCCAAGTGGCGAGCGATCTGGCGAAAGCGGACTACAAGATATGAAACGAAAACTTGTAACGCTTTCCCGCATCATCAATACGGGTGCAGTTAATTTTGTCCGCAACGCCTGGTTGGCAATCGCTGCCATGGCGGTAATGGTTATTACGCTGACTATTGTGCTGTTCTCGATTATTGCCAACGCAACATTTACCAATACCATCGAGCAAATTACTGCCAAAATTGACGTATCTGCCTTCCTGAAGGACGGTCTGCCACAGGAAGACATCGACAATTTCATCGAAGAGGTGGAGGGGTTGTCTAACGTAAAGACTACAAACTACGTCTCCAAGGAAGAGGCCCTTAAGAAATATATCGCCGATAACTCCGATAATCCTGATTTGTTGTCCGCTGTATCCCAGACGGATAATCCGCTGCCGGCAACCATTCAAATCAAGCCAAATGACTTGAACCGCCTGGATGAAATCCGCAAATTCCTGGACAAGTCAGAATCACGTGAGATAGTGGCTGACGTTTCATACAAGGACGACCGCAAAGAGGCTATTGATAAAATTACGCACGCTACCAATTTGCTACAACGCGCTGGTATCGTGGCAGTACTGGTATTTGCTGTCATATCGGTGTTGATTATCTTTAACACTATCCAAATGGCTATCTTTAACCGCCGTGACGAGCTGACGATCATGCGTTTGCTTGGTGCTAGTACTTCTTATATTCGTGGGCCATTCGTCGTTGAGAGTATCATCTACGGTATCTTGTCGGCGATTATATCCACGCTGCTCATCCACTTGCTGTTCGTGGCCTCCAAATCGGCACTGCAGGCGACATCACTTGGTTTACTGGACATCAATTATTCAGCTACCTATTTCAAGGGCCATTTCTGGTGGCTTTTGCTTATGCAGCTGGGAATTGGTATATTAATAGGTGCCGTCTCATCAATCGTTGCGACCCGACGGTATCTGAAATTCAAAACTAAGAAGTAATTTTGTACTTGAGGTACAGCAGGGCCCGGCATTACGGGCTTTTTGCTGCCTCCAGGGTGTAGGGCAAGTAATTGCAAAATCAGCGGGGATATGCTAATGTTTATTAGGAAGAGTCATAAAAAAACGATGAATCTACGCAAACAAAAACCTCAATTATTCAAAAAGATAGCAGCTGGCAGTGTATTAGTGCTTGCTGCGTTTTTGTTTACCGCCTTTTCCATCGTGCCCCAGGTGCGTGCTGACAGCTATGATCAGCAGATCAAGCAGCTGCAGAACGAAAACGCCGCCAAGCAGAACGTACTGAACGATCTCAAAGACCAGGCCGCTACCTATCAGGATGCCATTGCCATCCTGCAGGCGCTTATTAATGCGCTGCAGGGTCAGATCAACGAGAACGTCGCCCAGCAGCAGGCACTGCAAGTTAAGATTGACGAAGCCCAAAAGGAACTGGATAGGCAGCGCAAGATTCTGGGTGAAAATATTCGCACCATGTATGTAGAAGGTCAGATTAGCACCCTTGAAATGCTGGCCACCAGTAAGAACCTGAGTGATTTTGTCGATAAAGAAGAGTACCGTACTGCGGTGAAGACCAAGATTCAGGGTACGCTGAAGCGTATTGCCGAGCTGCAGAATCAACTGAACGGCCAGAAGACTGAAGTTGAGAAACTGCTTGCTGAGCAGCGCAGCCAGCAGGCATCACTTGACGCCAGCCGTGCAGAGCAGAGCCGTATGCTCAACTACAATGTTGCACAGCAAAATAGCTTTAACAATGAAATCAAGAATAATCAGAGTAGGATAAGTGAACTGCGTAAGCAGCAGTCGATTGAAAACCAAAAATTGAGTGGTGGCAAGGTTATTGGCGGCAAGGCTTGTGACTCCGGCAACGGCGATACCTACCCCGCGTCAGCACCCGGTCCTTACGGCCGCTGGGGCTGTAGCTATCCAATTGACAACACTATTGATAACTGGGGTATGTACAACCGCGAGTGCGTATCATACACCGCCTGGAAGGTCCATGAGAGCGGTCGGTACATGCCATACTGGGGTGGCCGCGGCAATGCTAAGAACTGGGACGATAACGCCCGGGCAGCTGGCATTCCAGTGAGTGAATCACCACGTGCTGGCGACGTTGCGGTAAAGAATGCAGGCACATACGGCCACGTACTGTACGTAGAACACGTTTACGGCGACGGCGACATTCTAGTGAGCGACTACAACCAGCAATTCGATGGCGTATATCGCCAATACACCGTCAGCAAAGAAAAGATTGCTGCAAATGACCTGCAATTTATTCACTTCTAGTAAGTAAGCTCCACAAAAACCCCGGTTCTGGTTCCTCCAGGCCGGGTTTTTGAGTATAATCAGTACATAAGCATAAGTGAGGACATGAGGTGCATCCAGATAGTGCCAAACGAACTGGGGCTGCCAGCCCGAGCCGTAAAAAGATTGTTAAAAACCTGGCCCTTGTTGGCATTGCGGTTGTTGTATTCGTAAGCGGCCTGCTTATTGGTAATGGAACGATTGGCGTGCAGTCGGCGGCTAATCGTAGTGCCGGCCCGGAAGACCTGGATTACACGAGCGTAGAGCAGATGTATGACGTGTTGCGATCGGGCTATGACGGCACACTCGATCAAGAAAAACTGCTCGATGGTATGAAGGCCGGCCTGGCCAATGCCACGGGGGATCCCTACACGGATTACTTTAGTCCCAAAGAAGCCAAAGAATTCAACGAACAGCTTACCGGTTCATTCACGGGCATTGGTGCTGAGCTCGGGGAAGACGAGCAGGGCAATGTGCAAGTTGTGGCGCCTATCGCTGGTTTCCCCGCGGACAAGGCTGGCTTACGCCCCAAGGATATAATCGTAGCCGTGGACGGCAAAACTACCAGTGACATGTCGGTTAACGAGGTCGTTAAGCTTATCCGTGGCGAAAAGGACACAAAGGTTACATTGCGTATCCTGCGCAATAACTCCGAGGATGTCAGCCTGACGATAACGCGCGAAGAAATAAAGATCCCGAGTGTAAAATGGGAAATTCTTGAAGGCAATGTAGGGTACCTGCAAATTAGCCAATTTGGTGAAGATACCGTAAATCTTACTCAGACAGCTGCTCAGGAATTTGTTGAGAAGAATGTCGCCGGTGTGGTCCTGGACCTACGTGGCGATCCAGGTGGACTGTTGGACGCGGCTGTTGAAGTTTCCAGCCTCTGGCTGCCCAAAGGCAAGACCATTCTGACCCAGAAAACCGGTGGCGTAACGACTGAAACGTATACCTCACGTGGCGGTGATACGCTGAGTGGCATAAAGACGGCTGTACTTATTGACGCTGGTAGTGCGAGTGCATCAGAGATTGTGGCCGGCGCATTGCGCGACAATAAGGCTGCAACACTGTACGGCGAGAAAAGTTACGGTAAGGGGAGCGTGCAGCAAATTCACAATCTGGCAAATGGTGGTGAAGTGAAAGTTACTATCGCCCGTTGGTACCGTCCGAATGGTCAGAATATCGACAAAAAAGGCATTAAGCCCGACAAAGAAATTAAGATGAGCGATCAAGACTACGAGCAGAAACGCGATCCGCAAAAAGACGCGGCTGTGAAGTTCATAAAGTCACAATAAAAAGTATAGTACCGGCATTGATAACCCCCTGGGAATAAGATACTATATTAGGAATTATTGGTGAGTAAAAGAGGTACAAGGTGGCTAGGCCAACGAAGTATGTATTTGTAACAGGTGGTGTTCTTTCTGGATTAGGGAAGGGTATCACGGCCGCCTCCATCGGTAATGTGCTCAAAGCCCGCGGGCTCCATGTAAATATCCAAAAGTGTGATCCGTATCTCAATGTTGATGCGGGCACGCTTAACCCCCGTGAACACGGTGAATGTTTTGTCACGAAAGACGGCGCAGAGACCGATCTTGACCTGGGACATTACGAACGCTTCATGGACGAGGAGCTGACTCAGTCGAGCTCTCTGATGTCCGGACGGGTATTGCTGAAGGTCATCGAGGACGAGCGCGCCGGCAAATACGAAGGCCAATCGGTGCAAATCGTGCCACACGTCATGAACGCCATTCAGGACTACATCCGCCAGGCGGGTGAGGGCTTTGATGTGCATATCGTAGAGATTGGCGGCACTGTCGGCGACCTTGAGAGTTTAAGCTTCATAGAAGCTATCCGTGAGCTTGGTATCCGTGTCGGCCTGGAAAACTGCCTGTACGTGCATGTGGTGTACATGCCATACCTTGGTGCCAGCAAGGAAATCAAAACCAAGCCAGCGCAAAACGCTGTTCGTGAACTACGGGCTTTGGGTATTGCACCCAATATTTTAGTTGCCCGCAGTGAAGCACCTGCCAATGAGAGCATTAAGCGCAAGCTGGCACTGTTCTGCGGTGTCTCAGAGAGCGCTATCGCCTTGCTGCCTAACGCATCGACGATTTATGAAGTACCCCTTACCCTGGAAGACGCCGGTATTGCTGATGTTATCTGTGACCGTCTGGGCCTCGAAGCACCGCAAATACCTGATTTCACCGAATGGCGTGAGATTGTAAGTCGTGCCAAACACCCACATGAGAAAAAGCTGACAGTAGGCGTTATAGCCAAGTACATGGACAACCTCGACACCTACATGTCTGTATTCGAGGCCTTGCGCTCTGCGGGATGGGCAAATGGCGCTACCGTAAAATTGAAATGGATTGACGCCGAAGCACTAGACGCTGCAGAGGCAAACGAAGCAGATGTTGCCACAGCACTGCAGGGCGTTGATGGTATTGTTGTGCCTGGTGGCTTTGGAACACGTGGATTAGAGGGAAAGATCAAGGCTGCCCAGTATGCGTTGACACATAAATTACCGTATCTTGGCCTGTGCCTGGGTATGCAGATGGCGGTTATCGCCGCTGCCCGTAATGCTGGCATGACCGACGCTACTACTGCAGAGCTTAACCCTGGCGGCAAGAACGTGTTGATTCACACCATGGCTGGCCAGGAAGGCAAGGAACACACCGGCGGCACACTGCGTTTGGGCGACTATGTCTGCAAGATTGCACCTGATAGCCTGATTGCCCAGTTGTATGGCAGTACGGAAATCGTAGAACGCCACCGTCACCGCTACGAGTGCAACAACGCCTATCGCGACCAGTATGAGTCATGGGGTATCCGCCCGGCAGGTTTGTCACCAGACGACCATCTGGTAGAGATGATTGAAGCTATCGATCATCCGTTCTTTGTCGCCAGTCAGTTTCACCCAGAATTCAAATCACGGCCTAACAAAGCGCACCCTATGTTCAACGGTTTTGTGGCCAGCTTGTTGCAAAAGCCTACCGAATAAGGTAGCTTAGACGTATATGGATACACCCGACACTGCACAATCTGGCGCTCCTGCCGGCCACCCAAAACGCGTTCTTTTTGTTGAAGATGATGACGCGCTCGCTAATGTGTATCAAATGCGCCTACAGGCTGAGGGGTTTGAGATTCAGCGTGTGGCAAACGGCGAAGACGCCCTGGCTGCCGCTATTAGCTTTAAGCCCGACCTCGTACTGCTGGACGTTATGATGCCTAAAATCAGTGGTTTTGATGTGCTGGATATCCTGCGCAATACCCCAGAGACTGCTAACCTAGAAGTTATCATGTTGACCGCCTTGAGCCAAGAGACTGACAAGCAGCGGGCGACCGACCTCGGCGTTGACGATTACCTGGTGAAGTCACAAGTTGTGATGTCCGATGTCATTGATCGCATCAAAGTCCACCTCGGTCTCGAGTAAAGCCCTTATACTTAATTGATTTTTTAATAAAAATATGCTATTATATAGCGTATTTTTATTTATGAGCATAGAACACACTAATCACCAGCCTCCACTGCGAGTGGAGACAAAAGAAGAAGCATATGCAAGGCTCGCGGCATTGCCTGTGTATCATGACGTACCGGCTGGGTTGGAGTATGCCGAGCATTATATCGTTGCATATCCTACGAGGACTCGCATTGACTGGGGAGCTCGCCAGTACCATCCCGGAGACGAATATAGGTATGCAGATCCCAACGCGAATGATAGGCACAAAGAAGTCTACGATATGGGTGTTGAGGGCCACAAGGGGCAGCTGAGCCAGTATTATAACATTTTGACGGACGATGGTTTTTGGTGGCGCAATTCGCCGCGGGCGATGAACGCTATTGATCGATCATTGCGCCAGGTGCACCGGGTGGTTGCTACGGAACATGAGACAGGAAGACGTTCCAGTATTGATGTTATGAACTGCACGAAAGATGACCTGACTGCAGAGGAAGAGCACCGGCTGGAGCGGACGATGCAGGCGGTGAGCGTGTTTACCCGCGGGAAAATTTTTAGCCGGATGGCTGGCATTGTATTGTCTTCAAAGGAGACCTTCGGCCTGGACGACCCAACTGCTGCAGGGGACTTTAACAATTTTTCCGGGATTATGCATCTCAATATGGACAAGCTGCGCGCGCTGGATGAGGTGACTGCCGGCCGGTACAAAGCGTACTTCGGCGCTGATAGCGATCTAAGCGCATTTGAGATTGCCACAGCTCACGAGGCGGGGCATGGCATGGACCTGCGGAGCGCCGAAGAGGTCAGGGCACGACTCATGGACCCGTATGTGTACGCCGAAGAGCCTATGCCCAATGGGGCCACTGGAGCGTTCTCTTATTTTGATAGCTTACCAGGCTGGACTCGGGAGGTTGCGGAAGTTAACGGCAAGCAGAAAGATGTATGGCGCTTTAATGAGATTGAGGCCGTTGAGTACGGAGAGCTGCCACCTACCAATTATGCTTGTACGCGGCCGAGTGAGGATGTGCCCGAATCATTCGCTATTGCTGCACTGGGTGGAGACACTTCTGCGCTACGACAGCGTGCAAAGATTGTCGGTGAAATGGTTGACCAGGCGCAAGGCAGGGTGCTCGGTGAGCATGTAGTTGCACTTGGGCTAGTACAGCCGGAGAACGGGGTGTACATCCCGCGCCGTTTGCAGGCCATTAAGCTACACGTCGGTGTCCCGATTCAGCAATAGCGGCCAGCCAGTCTAATAAAAATACCTCCCGGAAGTGGGAGGTATTTTGTATTTGAGAGTGAAATTACTCGATGGTAACTTCGGTGCGACGTACGGTCTTGCCGGTGAAGCGGCGGACCTTGCGGGTCTTGTAGGTAACAACGCCATCACGGTCAGCGTGAATGGTGTAGTTACGGCTTGCGCTTGCACCAACGCCAGGGCGCTTGGTCATGCCAACCTGGCGAACAATAACCTGGCCGGTCTTAACTTTTTGGCCACCATAGACCTTAACACCGAGACGCTGACCAACGCTGTCGCGAGTATTTTTGGATGTACCACCTGCTTTAACGTGTGACATAAATTATTACTCTTACTTTCTTATTAGTACTACGAGCTCACGGGCAACGGTTTGGTCGGTCCTGTAATAGACCAATTCCTCCGTATTTGCATGCTCAAAACTTACTCGATTGTACCCCAAAACCTCTAAATGGTCAAGGGCTGACAAGTGGTGAATACGGCCATTTGCCCCAACCCAGGCTGGTACTGCTAAACAGAGGCGGGTACCGGCGGGTATTTGGCCAGTGAGATTACGCATAAACTTCTCAATAATCACATTACAGGTGCCTTTAATCTCTCGCAGTACTTCAGGATTAGGCAGGGAATTAAGCGGTCGCCCCAAATACGTTTCACAAGCGACAGCAGCAAAAGGGTGCTCCCAATGATGGTCGGTTGCGTCACCTGCTTCCAGCTGGACGTCACTTTCTACGCCATACGTTGCCAGCCATTCCAGGTTTTGCCGGCTGTAGTCAATCATGCGCGGCTCCAGGTCGGTGCCGTAGGCGCCATAGCCCATGAGCAGGGCTTCCTGCAGGACGACACCGGTTCCGCAAAAGGGATCAAGCACGACGTGCTTGATGGCGGGCTCCAGCTTACCGACACCCAGGTTGACAATGGTCTGGGCTAGCTTGGGCGGCAGCATGCCCACGCGGGCATCACGCTTTGGTCGGCCTTGGTCGCGCTTGGCGTAAGCATCGATATCTTGAATGGCGGCTGTTTGGGCAATGTAGGTCTTGCCGCCGTGTTCGATGAAGAGGAGCTCGATGCCCATATCGCCAGTCAGCTGGTTGTGAAGGACCTGGGCGGTATTGAGGGCGGGTTCGGTATTCGGCACCACACGAACTGAGCGATTATTGGCTTTGCAGATTTTTTTGAGCATCAGGCCAGTACGCAACAGGTCGTTAGCGGTGACGGGCAAGCCGAAGGTGCTGATGCCGAGCTTAAGTTTGCCGTCCAGGGGCAACTCATCCAGTAGCTCAGGGAAGGCTTTCATAACTCGCTTAGCGACTTGTGGCCAATTCGTCGTTGGTAAATCGTCGAGTGGGCGAGCCACGCGCATGCTGCTACCCAGGCGTGCAAAGTCAATTGCATCAACGGATAGATCGCAGGCGACTGCGCTGTCGCCAATTGGCTCCAGGTGATCAGCGCCGTACAGGCTTTCCAGTTCAGCGCGGCCGATGGCGGGTTGTCGTCCTAAAATAAAGAGTGATTTGTGTGTCATGTTGTAGATAGTATATCTGTTATAGGGGTAATTTGCCATGTCTGGCTCCATTATCCGACCAGCGTTTATGTATAATGGGATGCATATGGACAATCAGTCATTTTTCCAACGACGCTGGAAGCTCATCCTCAACATCATAACGTTCATAGCACTCGTCATATTTGTCATTGCTATCCGCGACCAACTGGGGCAGACTTTTTCGAATCTGGCTAAGGTGCACGCCTGGGTGCTGTTGCTGTTACTGCCGCTGCAGTTATTGAACTACCATGCTCAGACCAAGATGTATCAGGGTCTCTTTCTGCTGGTGGGCAATAAGCTCAAGTACAACTTTTTATTCCGTACGTCACTTGAACTGAATTTTGTAAACCAGGTGTTCCCGAGTGGGGGCGTGACGGGCATCTCGTACTTTGGGGTACGCTTGCGAAATAACGAGATTACCGGCGGTAAGGCAACGCTTATACAAATAATGAAGCTGGGCCTGCTGTTCCTGTCCTTCGAGATTCTCCTTATCTTGGGTCTCTTCCTGCTTGCCGTCGAGAATCATGCGAGCAATATGATCATCCTGGTCACCAGCTCTATATCAACGCTTTTGATTGTGGGTACCTTGCTGTTTGCCATGATCATTGGTTCGCAGCGGCGAATTAAGGCGACGTTTACCTCCATAACGAGCTTTATCAATAAGGCCATCCACCTTGTCCGGCCGCACCATCCGGAAACAATCAGCATCGACCGTATCGAGCACGTGGTTATGGAGCTGCATAACAACTACAAGTTGATCACCTCTAATTACCGTCAATTGCGCGGGCCGTTCCTGTGGGCACTGCTGATCAATGTCACGGAAGTATTGAAGATATACGTCGTTTACCTGGCGTTCGGTGAGTTCGTGAATATCGGTGCGATTATTCTGGCATATTCAGTAGCTAATTTTGCAGGATTGGTTTCGGTAATGCCGGGTGGCGTCGGTGTCTATGAAGCAATTATGACCGGTGTGTTGATAGCGGCCGGTGTGCCTGCCGCCCTGAGCTTACCGGTAACGGTAATGTACCGTGTCCTGAGTACGCTTATTCAAATTCCTCCCGGGTACTACTTCTACCAAAAGAGCATCCACAGTAAGCAGGACGCTGATGCAAAAGCCGAGGAGATGATTCATCGTGATGAATGATGTTACGCTCACCGTAAGCGAATTTGTATCGGTGCTGAACCAGACGCTGGAATATGCCTACCCGAACGTTACGATCACTGGCGAATTAGCAAATTTCCGGGTTAGCAAAAATCGGTGGGTGTACTTTGATCTCAAGGACGACACAGCCAGCGTAAAATGTTTCGGTACGGTCTATCAGCTGCCGGGACCCCTTGAGGACGGCATGATGGTTGCTGTGCGGGGAACGCCCCGGTTACACCAGCTATATGGCTTTAGTGTGACAGCTCAGACTATTGTGCCCGTAGGGCGGGGATCTATTAAGAAGGCTGCCCAGTTGCTGGAAGCAAAGCTTGCAGCGGAGGGGCTATTCGACCCAGAGCGTAAACGCCCACTGCCGTATCCACCGCGACATATCGGCCTGGTAACTTCTGGTGAATCAGCGGCATACCGTGACTTTGTGAAAATCATTAATGCCCGGTGGGGCGGCCTCAGGATTACGCTGATTGATGTCCAGGTGCAGGGCGAGGCATCGCCGGCGCAGGTAGTGCAGGCTATTCAGCAGTTCAATCAAATGGCCGCACCACCAGAAGTACTTGTGGTGACCAGGGGTGGCGGTAGTGCCGAGGACTTGCAGGCGTTTAGTACTGAGCAAGTGACCCGCGCGGTGGCTGCCAGCCGCATCCCAACTATTGTAGCTATTGGCCACGAAGTAGATATTAGCCTGGCAGAGCTGGCGGCTGACCAACGGGCAAGTACGCCCAGCAACGCCGCA
>Ga0196958_10000285_pt1 | contig 16306 bp, 13 predicted proteins | sample S1v_10metaG_FD_148654 | JGI IMG/M metagenome (GOLD analysis project Ga0196958, IMG submission 148654) | Soil microbial communities from Anza Borrego desert, Southern California, United States - S1+v_10 | ecosystem: Environmental > Terrestrial > Soil > Desert | place: USA: California | collected...
GCGTTCTCGACGCGTATTCCGATGACGGCGACGGCACCTTCGACATCTGGGCTCGGTTCGAGGGCCGATCGACGAGCACCGCCATCTGTTCGGCGTCGTCCATCACGAAACCGGCTGGGAACCCGCTGTTCCGCCGAGACCCCGCGCGGGGTCTCGGCGGAACTCATCATCGACACAGCCACCGACTGGATCGAGGCGGTGTGGATCCGGACGTTCGACCGGCCGCTTTCGATTCCGGTGGAGGTGTCATCCCCGGCCACCCAGATACCGCGGACATGTCCGATGTGAGGCCTACGCCGCGCAGGTCGCGTTGCTTCACCAAGACCATCGACGGAATCGACGCGGTGGATCACCACTGAGGTGGCGAACCGTTCAGGATCGTCACCGAGATGACGGGACCAACCGAGGCGACGGTCGCCGAAAAGCGGGCCGCGGCCGATCCCGAAGTCGACGGACCGCGGCAACTTGCTCCGAGCCACGCGGGTACGCCGACAGGTACGGCGGGTTCGTCGTGGCACTGGACGATCCGGGTGCCCATTTCGGCGGAATTCCGAAGCGATCCGGCCGTACGGTTCCAAGAGCGTCGGAGTGGCGATGCAGGACTGGGCGATCGCCGGCCTGCTGACTCGAGCGTGCCTCGGGCGGGCAATGTGGACATGCGGTAGCAGCGACCTTCACGCCCGCGGAGCACGCGAACTTCCCGGCGGCGCAATTCCGCTCGTTCCGACCAGTTGTAAATCAGGTCGTAACCCGCGATGCCCAGCCCGAGCAGGCCCAGGATGTCGATGATCACCGCGACGGGATACAGGTCCAGTACGGCCCCCGGCAGGATGGTTCCGATTCCGGGATTCCACTTGCCGAAGCTTCCGTGCGGCAAGCCCGAGCGTGGAGATCCGGGACCGCACGTGTCTCGAATCTCCACGCTCGCCTAGGACTCGTCGAGGAGATCCTCGATCAGGATGGGAATGTGCCGGACCCGGATACCGGTGGCGTTGTGGACGGCGTTCGCGACCGCCGCCGCCATGCCGACGATGCCGATCTCGCCCAGCCCTTTCGCGCCGACCGAGTTGTGCAACGTGTCCGGGTATTCGACGAAGTGGACGTCGACCTCGGGAATGTCCGCGTTCACCGGGATCAGATAGCTCGCGAGGTCACCGTTGGCGAAGCGTCCGTTGTCCTCGACCTCCAGACCCTCGTGCAGAGCGGCCGAAACACCCCAGATCATGCCCCCGATGATCTGGCTTCGCGCCGCCACCGGATTGATGATCCGGCCGGAGTCGAATACGCCGAGCATGCGGGACACCCGGATCTCCCGCGTCCACTTGTGCACGCGGACTTCGCAGAACTGTGCGCCGAAAGAGCTGAACGAATGTTTCGTCACCTCTTCGCCGGGCGCCGAGGAACCGGTCACCGACAACGAGGGGCGCTTCAGTGCCCCCAACAGCTCGCCGAAGGTCATCGTCCGGTCTCCGGCCAGCACGCGGCCGTCCGCATAGGACACGTCCATGCCGTCGAACGGCGCGCCCGGCGCCGAGGCCAGGGCCAGCAATTCGTCGATCGCCTTGGCGGCGGCGATCATGATGGCCGTTCCCGCACTCGCGGTGGCCGTCGAGCCGCCGGACATGCCCCCGGGCGGCAGCTTCGAATCACCGAGCCGCGGCGTCACCCGGTCCGGCGAGATGTCCAGTGATTCGCCGCCCACCAAGGAAAGCACGGTCAGCAGGCCTGTTCCCGGGTCCGCTCCGCTGGTCGCGACGACGGCCGTGTCGTCGGGCAGCAGGGTGATCTCGACCGTCGCCGGGAAGCGCAAGGCGGGAAACATGGCCGTCGCCGTTCCCATGCCCACGAGCCAGTCTCCGTCGGCCCGTCCTCGATGCGCGCGATCCACCCAGCCGAACCGCTTCGCGCCGATACGGAAGCATTCGTCGAGGTGCTTGCTCGACCATTGCAGATCCTTGCCGGGCGGAGCGGTCGAGTTGTTTCGCTGACGCAACTCGATCGGGTCCATGCCCAACGAGACCGCGAGTTCGTCGAGCGCGCTCTCCAGCGCGAAAGACCCGGGGGCCTCACCCGGCGCCCGCATGAAGGTGGTCGGCGGGAGGTTTAGCGGCACGATCTTCTGGCTGATCGCCAGGTTCCGGGTGGCGTACCACTCGCGCGAGGTGCCGTGCGACGTCGGCTCGACGAACGACCGGTCCAGTGGCGTGCTGCACCACGAGTCGTGGCGCAGGGCGTTGAGCGTGCCGTCGTGTTCCGCGCCGAGGGCGATCTTCTGCACCGTCGCGGCACGGCCCGCGGTCGCGGTGAAGACCTGTTCCCGGCTGAGCACGGCTTTCACCGGCCGTCCGAGCACCCTGGCCGCCGCCGCGGCCAGGAACGCCGGGATCGATGTGCGGCCCTTGCCGCCGAACGCCCCGCCCACGAACGGATTCACCGCGTGCACCTCGGACGGCTCTGTGCCCAGTGCCATCGCCAGCTCCGCCGCTTGAAGGTTGGATGCCTGGTTGCCGCTGTGGATCGTCAGGCCATCGGGCCCCCACGCCGCGACCGCGGAGTGCGGCTCCAACGCGGCGTGGTTCTGGGGCGCGGTGGTGTACGTGGCTTCGACGACCACCGGGCTCGCGGCGAGCGCGTCCTCGATGGACTCGACCCCGGGAGCGAGAACGGCGAGAGTGGACGGTCCACCGTCTCTCCCGGGCGGCGCGTCTTCCGCCGAAGCCAGGCCGTCCTCCAACGAAGTCAGAGCGGGTCTCGTCAGGTAGGAGACCTCGACGAGCATCGCCGCGTCGCGAGCCTGCTCATAGGTTTCGGCCACCACGAAGCCGATCGGCTGGCCGTAGTAGGCGACTTGCTTGTCCTGCAGAGGAACCCAGGTTTCACCCATGAACGGTGTGGCCGGGGTGCCCAGTTCCAGCGGATCGAACGGCGTGTACACATCGATCACGCCCGGAGCGCCCTTCGCCGCCGTGACGTCCATCGCCTCGATCGCACCGTGCGCGATCGTGCTGAGCACGACGTACCCGTGGACCAGGCCGGGCAAGGTGTGATCCGCCCCGTACTCGGCCCGGCCGGTGACCTTCAGCGGCCCGTCCACCCGGCTGGTCATCAGCGGCTCCCCTCGGTCAGTTCGAGCAGTGCGCGGACGATGGTCCGCCGCAGCAACGACGTCTTGAATCCGTTCCCGGACAGCGGGCGCGCGCCCTCGGCGGACAGCGCCGCGGCGTCTTCGAAGGCCGACACCGTCGCGGGCGCGCCGCGCAAGGCCGCCTCGACCGCGGGTAGCCGCCAAGGCACCGTCGCCACGCCACCGGCCGCGACCCTGGCGTCGACGATGCGCGAGTCCTCGACCCGCAGCGCGACCGCGGCCGAGCACAGCGCGAACTCGTAGGACTGCCTGTCCCGCACCTTGACGTAGGTGGAGTTCGACGCCCAGTCCAGCCGGGGAACCACCACCTCGGCGATCAGCTCGCCAGGCTGGAGATCGGTCTCCACCTCGGGGGTGTCACCAGGCTGCCGGTGGAAAGAAGCCAGTTCGACGGTGCGGGTCCCGGTCGTGCTGACCAGCCGGAGCCGCGCGTCGAGGGCGACCAGGGCGACGGCCACGTCGCTGGCGTGGGTCGCCACGCACGAATCGCTCGTGCCCAGCACCGCGTGCATCCGGTTGGCGCCCGAGATCGCCGGACAGCCGCTGCCGGGCATCCGCCGGTTGCACGGCATGTCGACGTCGCGGAAATACGAGCAGCGGGTGCGCTGCATCAGGTTCCCCCCGATGCTGGCCATGTTCCGGATCTGCTGGGACGCGCTGAGCAGCAGTGCCCGTGAGATCGCCGAATACACCCCGGGGTGCACGGCGATGTCGCCCATCCGCTCCAGCGCACCGATCCTGAGCCCGTCGGCGGTGTCGATACCCCGCAGCGGCACCGCGTTGATGTCCAGGACCTGCGGTGGCGTCAGGACGTTGAGTTTCATCAGGTCGACGAGCGTGGTCCCGCCCGCCAGGAAGGTGCCGGGTGAGGAGACAGCCGTTTCGACGGTCTCGGGTGCGAGCAGCTCAAAGGGACGCATCGGCCCTCCTCGCCTGCTCGACCGCCGCGATGATGTTCGGGTACGCCGCGCACCGGCAGAGGTTGCCGGACATGAACTCACGGACGTCCTCGACGTCCTGTTCGACGGCGGCGACGGCCGACATGATCTGCCCGGAGGTGCAGAATCCGCACTGGAGGGCGTCGCGGTCGACGAACGCCTGCTGGACCGGATGCAACCGATCCTCGGTGGACAGTCCTTCGACAGTGGTCACCGGCTGCTTCACGGTGGCGGCCAAGGTGAGACAGGACAGCACCGGCCGTCCGCCGACGTGCACCGTGCAGGCGCCGCACTGCCCTCTGTCACAGCCTTTCTTCGGGCCGGTGACGGCGAGCCGCTCCCGCAGCGCGTCCAGCAGGGTCACCCCGGGGTCGAGACTCAGGTGTTCCGTCCTGCCGTTGACTTCGAGTGAGATGTCCACTGGATCTCTTTCCGCAGATCGTCCGGGCACGAGCCCGACGGCGTAGGTTGAGGTGGTGGGAGGCTGTTCACGAATCGAAACGGATATTCATCCGCTTCGATTTTCAAGTTAGCGGATTACAATCCGCTTGGCAATGTCGATGCTCCCCCTGGAGTCGCTCCAGGTCGCCCGGGTTCCTCGGCTACATTCACCGGAGAACGGCACCGGCGGACGGGAGGGAAGATGACGACGGGATCGGTCAATCCCCGGCGCGCGGACACCCGGCGCAACCACGAGCGCATCCTCGCCACCGCGGCGAAGTCACTGGCTTGCTCGGGCGAGGTGTCGTTCAACGCCATCGCGAAGCAGGCCGAGGTCGGTGTCGGCACGGTGTACCGGCACTTCCCCACCCCGGAAGCCCTCATCCTGGCGGTCTACCAGCGCGAAGTACGCCAACTCGTCGACATCGTGCCGAGCCTGCTCGAGAAATACTCGCCAGAGCAGGCTTTCCGGACGTGGACCACCGATCACCTGGCGCATTACATGATGACCAAACGCGGCCTCGCCGACGCCCTTCGCGCCGCCACGGCCTCGCGCGGCGAGCTGCCCGCGGGGGCCTACGAGGCCATGGTCGGCGCGGTTTTCAAGCTGTTGAAGGCGAATATCGACGCCGGCACCGTCCGCCCGGATCTGAAGCCCGAGATCGTCCTGCGTGGGCTGGGCGGCCTGCTGTACCTCGACCCGAAGGGTGAGTGGCGGCGCGACGTCGCGAGCCTCCTCGACCTGCTGTGGCACGGGATGGGCACCGTCCGGTCCTGACGTTGCTCAGAGATCACCTCGGCGGTGGGGAAGTCCGTGAAGGCCTCCTTGAGGGACCCTGGGTCCCTCAAGGAGGCCTTCACGGACCGACCGCAGACCGGCGACGTGCTCTTGAAGCGAAACCACGCTCGTCCGGCCGCGATCGACGGCATCGATCCCTTGTACCGCGGCCGCGAAACCCCGCACGGTCGAGAAACAGGGCACCCCGCGAGCCGCCGCGGCGGCACGGACTTCGTGTGCCTTGGCCAAGGTGTCGACGACGAGCACGAGCTCACCCGCCCTCACCAAGTCCACAATGGAGGGTTCGCGGAGGATCGTCGCCGGTAGACCGACGCGGCGGAGGACGTCGCCGGTCCTTTCGGCGGTGAGAATTTCGAAACCGGCGTCCGCCAGTGCCTTCACCGGGAAGATCATCGCCCGGTTGTCGCGGTCGGCGAACGACACGAACACCCGGCCCTTCGTGGGCAACGGACCGGCCGCGGCGGCCTGCGTCTTGGCGTAGGCCGCGCCGAAAGCCGAGTCGATTCCCATCTTCTCCCCTAGCTTGACCGCGATGGCTGAGCCCGGGAGCACGGTGCCGCCGTCCCCGATCGCAGGCAGCAGGCCCTCGGCACGCAGGTCGGCGATGGTGGCCCCGCGCATCACCCGTGCGGTGGCCTCGGCCAGGGGAACACCCGTGGCCTTCGCTACGAACGGGACGGTGTCGCCGGCTCGCGGAGTCGCCTCCAGTACATCCAGGACGCCGGATTCGAGTGCGTACCGCACATTCAGCGGCCCGATGCTTTCGGCCAAGGCACGAGTGGACTCGCGGATGCGGAGGAGATCGGCCTGGCCGAGAGTGATCGGGGGCAGCGCACATGCGGTCTCGAAGCGCTCCATGACCCCGCCCAGATACAACTCGGAACCGTCGTACAGCGCGTCGACGTCGATCTCGATCGCGTCACCTCGAAATCGGTCCGGAGTGGGAATACCGGCGGCGTCCGCGACGACACGGTCGCGGCACACCTCGATGTCGCCGAGGGTGCGGCCGAGGGCCAGTTCGGCGGCGATCGCGCTGGACCGGATCACCCGGGGATCGAACCCGGTCACGACCGGGCGGCCGTCGCACGGGTCGACGGCGAAGCCGATGGTGCAGCCGCCGGGGCCGGCCGCCCTGGTCAGCTCGACGGCCTCGTCGCACATCCGCTGGTACGTCCGCTCGGTCAGCGTCCCGGACTCCTCCCGCAGGCAGGCGACGGCCACCTTCCCCTCGTGGTCGCGCACGAGTTCGAGTTCGACTTTCCGCCGGCCGGGCGCGGATGCCGAGACCGCGAACTCTCCACCGGCCAGGATCGCGTCGATGCCGGTGCCGATCAGTTCGACGCCGTAGCGGGTCAGGACACCGGACTCGTACAGGGCGACGGTGGTGTCGAGTGCCGCCTGTCCGCCATGAGTGAGGAACAACGTGTCCGGCAGTTCCTTCGCGATGATCTTCTCGACCGTCACGGAGTCGACCGGCTCCAGGTAGGTGGAATCGGCGAGCGCCGGGTCGGTCGGCGCCGTCGTCAAATCGCTGTCGACCACCGTGACCCGCAGGCCGGCCGCCTTGAACACCCGGCACGCCGGGGCGGCTTGCCCGATCACCAGAACCGACCGCGGCTCAGGACGCCGCGACATGGGTGTCGTCGGTGACGGGCCAGCGCCTGCCCGCTTCCCAATAGGACTGGACCTCGTCCAGCGAGCGGCCCTTCGTCTCCGGAGCGGCGAAGAAGACGAAGATCCAAGCCAGCGCGGTGATCGCGAAGAGGACAAGGAAGGTCGACAGGCCGCCGATCGTGTTGAGCACGTCCAGGAAGAACTGGGCCACGAACAGGTTCGTCGTGAGGTTCGTCAGCAGCATCACCGACGCTCCGGCGCCTCGCAGGTGATCCGGGAACCCCTCGGCCGCGAAGACCCACACCAGCGATCCGAAGCCGGAGTTGAAGCCGACGATGAACGTGATGAGACCGAGAAAGCCCAGCACACCGGGTGAATCGGCGGCGAAGCCGATCACCAGGAGCGCGTGTCCCAGCCCCATCAGGGTGGTACCGGTGAGCAGCACCGGACGTCGTCCGAACCGGTCGATCGTCAAAGCGCAGACCAGCGCCGCGGCGGCTCCGGCGAGTTGGACGAACCCTGGCAGGACGAGCAGGCCGAAGTCATCGGTGTAGCCGATGTGCTGAAAGATGCGCGGACTGAAGAACACCATCGCGTTGATGCCCGTCGCCTGGACGAAGAAACCCAGTGTGACGACGAAGAGCGTGAGTTTGCGATGCCGACGCCCGAATATGCCGCGTAGGGCACCCGCCGGTCGTGAGGTGGCCGAACCGGTCTCCCGTTCCCGCCGGAGCTGTCGCCAGCGGTCGGTTTCGGGAAGTCCCAGCAACCACAGCGCGGCGACCAGGGCGAGAACGCCGGGGATGGCCAGCATCACCCGCCATTGCCCGCTGTCCGCGAGGAAGTAACCTCCGAAGTACCCCATCGCGATTCCGACGGAGGTCGCCACCTGGTAGAGGACCGCGATGCGTCCGCGAGCGCGTGTCGTGGCCGATTCGGCGATGAAGATCGGCGTCGTCACGATGGCGATACCGATCGCGGTGCCTTGACCGAGGCGGCCCGCGCCCAGCCACAGCGGATCCCCGGCCATGACGGTCACTCCGGTGGCCGCCAGGTACAGGAACGTCAGACCGAGCAGGGTTTTGCGACGCCCGAGGGAGTTGACGAGCCTGCTGCCCAGGACGGCACCGAGGATCCAGCCCGCCGCGGTGGCGGCGTACAGCGAGCCTTGCCGGGTGGTCGTGAGTCCGAAGTGGTCGGTGACCAACAGCAGCGCGCCCGCCATCGCGGTGGCGTCGTAGCCACAGGTCAGCCCCAGAATCAACGCGAACAGGCTCACCTTGGTGTCCTGTCCCTGCCGGGCGCTCACGCGGGGGCCGCCGCTCTCAGCGCGGTCATCACGGCGGGATGCACGCTGGCCGAGGCCAGGCAGACCTCGAAGACCTGCTCCGCCTTCGTCAGCGAGTCCGTGAGGTCCAGCGGCCGTCCGTCGAGATCGGTGCAGACACCACCGCATTCCTCCAGGACGCACAACGCCGCCGCCACATCCCAGATCCGACAGCCTCGATGGACGAACGCCCCGTAGGCGCCGTCGGCCACCATGCAGATGTCGAAGACGCTGTTGCTCATGCGGACACCGAGACACGCCATCCCCAGAGCGGCGGCGAGCCTGCCTTCGCCGGCCATCACCTCGGGTGTTCCCTTGTCCATGCCGAAAGCCACGAGGGACTGCTCTGGTGCGGTGGCCGGGAGTTGCGCGAGGGGACGCCCGTTCCGCGTGGCACCACGGCCCGACTCGGCGACGTAGACGGTGTCGAACGCCGGTAGCGCGAGCCCGCCGGCCAGGACGCCCTCGGCGCCGACGGCCGCCATCATCACCCCGTAGAGCGGACTGCCCGCGGCATAGTTGCTGGTGCCGTCCAACGGATCCACGATCCAGGTGATCCGGTCGCCGGGGGTGCCGCCGCTCTCCTCCTCCAGGATCGCGTGCCGCGGATACCGTTCCCTGATCCGCCCGGTCAGCAGCGCGCCGATGGCCAGATCGGTGTCGGTCACGAGCTGGTTCACGTCCTCCGGCTTGACCGTCACTTCGCCGGTGCCCCGCATCCCGATGGCCACTTTGGACGCTTCGCGAAGGCAGGTCTCGATGAATTCCGCGAAGCCGGGATCCGGCCGGGTCATGACGCCACCTTGGCGTATTCCGCGATGATGGGCTGTTCCGGGGTGATCACGGTGTCCGGGATTTCGTCCAGCCCGAAGAAACGCCACCTGCTGTTCTCCGCGGTGTCCAGGACGATGGTGGCGTCCTCCGGCAACCTGGCCACGTAGGCGGCGGTGATGTTGTAGATCTCGTCACCGTTCGGGTAGCGGTAGTAGTACTCGGCACCGGAAAAGAGCCCCAGCAGGTTCAGGTCGCCGATCTCGAGGCCGGTCTCCTCCCGGACCTCGCGCCGCCCGGTCTCCTCGAACGACTCCCCCGGCTCCATCAGGCCGCCGGGCAGTCCCCAGCCGCCGGTGTCGACACGCGCGAGAAGCAGGACGCGGTCGGCCGGGTCGGTGACGACGACCGAGGTTCCGGGAAGGATCAGCGGCCGGGTGCCGACCAGTTTCCGCAGGTCCGCCACGTAGTCGTTCACGATGCTTTACCGCCTGCTTTCTGTGCTGTCGCGTGTATTTCGCGGATGAGGTCGCAGATCTCGTCGACGACCCGCGCGGACATGTGAGAGTAGAGCGGCAGCGTGATCATGCTCGCGGCCAGTTCCTCGGTGACGGACAGCTCCGCGCCCGCGGGAACGTCGCGATAGGCGGTCTGCTGGTGCAGTGCCGGGCTGAAGTACTTGCGAGTGCTGACGTTCTCCCGGCCCAACCGATCGGCCAGTACGTCACGATTCATCCCGAAGCGTGCCGGGTCGACGCGGATCCCCAGGTCCTTGTACGAACTCGCGGCGCCCTCCGGAACCGCTTGGACTTCCAGGCCGGGTAGTCCGCCCAACCGGGAGCGATACCGTTCCGCGAGGGAACGCCGGATCTCCAGCCAGCGGGAGAACCGTTTGAGCGCGTGGACGCCCATGAAGCCGGAGACCTCGGTCATCCGGCCGTTGAGCCCGAAGAACAGACTGTCGTAGTCACCCGGATTGCCGTAGTCGCGCGCGGTCCTCAGCTTGGCGGCGAGAGCGCCGTCGTTCGTCGTGATCAGTCCGCCCTCGCCGGTGCTGAGCGTCTTGGTCGGGCTGAGGCTGAACACCTCCGCCGCTCCCTTGCCGCCGACCATCGTCCCGTCGGGATAGCGGCTGCCGAAGCCGTGTGCCGCGTCGATGATCAGCGGAACACCCCTGGAGTCGCACAGCTCCTGCAGCGACGCGGTGTCACAGGGGACGCCGAAGGTGTGCACCGCCAGTACACCGGCCGCGTCCGGCACGAGCGGCGCCACCGCATCCGGGTCCAAGGTCCAGGTGCGGGAATCCGAGTCGGCGAACCGGACCCGGTTCCCGGCCCAGCCGATGGCGTGCCCGGAAGCCATGAACGTGAAGCTCGGGACGACGACGTCGCCGGCCACCTCCAAGCAGCGCAGCACGAGCATCAGGCCGGTCGTGCAGTTGCTGACCGCGACCGCGTGACCGACACCCAGGTACGCGCATGCGGCCTCCTCGAATTCCCTCACGTACCGGCCGTTGGTGAGCATGCCCGACCGGAGGATCTCCTTGACGGCCACCTCCATCTCGGCGTCGGCCTCCACGGTCGGGCGGACCATGGGAACGAGCTCGGGAAAACGTGCGGGCCGGGTGTCGGTGCTGATCTCGGTCATGGTCAGGCTCCTGAGGAGTGAAGGACGGAAACGCGTGCCTACGCCGAGACCGGGTTCACGCGCTGGGCCACCGCGGTCAAATAGTTGCTGTACCGGGGCGAGGTGAAGTCCAGGTACTTCCCTTCGCGCATGGCGTCCCGGATCTCCCGCACCGTGTCGATGACCCGGCGGCTCGGGGTGAAGCCCATCTCCCGCCGGATCGGGTCGAAATTCACCCGGTAGTTCCGTGGGTCGGTGTGCTCCTCGAGGATCTCCATCCGGACCCCGGCGATCTCCTCGGCGATCAGCTTGCCGACGGAGTCCATGCGGTAGTTCTCCTCGCCGAAGCCGCAGTTGTAGATGCTGGGAGCGGTACGCCTGCCGTCCTGGAGGACCAGATGCACCGCCGTGGCGGCGTCCTCGACGTGCAGAAAGGGCCGCCACTGGGTACCGCCGTGCACGGTGACGCCGCCACGCTCCACGGCGTTGGCGGTCATGACGTTGACGGCGAGATCGAACCGCATCCGCGGGGAAAGGCCGTGGATGGTGGCGAATCGCAGCAGGCGGGTGCGAAGCTCTTCGCGAGGTAAGGAAAGCAGGTAATGCTCGGACAGCACTTTGGACTCGGCGTAGACCGACTGGGGTGCCATGGGCGACCAGACGTCCACTTCCGCGTCCGCGGTGAATCCGTAATTGCTGCACGTGGAGGCGAAGACCAGCGACCGCACCTCTGCCCGGCGGCAGGCTTCGGCGACGCGGATGGTGCCGAGGTAATTGACCTCCCAGGCGGCGTCCGTGTCGACCCCGCAGGCGGGATCGCCCACGATCGCCGCCAGGTGCACCACGGCGTCCACACCGTCGAGAGCCTTGTCCCAAGTCGCCGGCTCGAGGACGTCGCCGTCGATGTAGCTGAGCCCGGGCAGTTCGAGTTCCGGGCCGGCGACCAGGCCGTTGTCGACGACCACGACCTCGGCGCCGGACTGACAGAGCCGCCGGGTCAGCACCGACCCGATGTACCCACGACCGCCGGTGATCAGGTACTTCTTCATCGCGCGTCGTCTCCCAGCCTGGCGTCGGCCACCACGATCTGGCCGAGCGAAATGCCGCCGTCGTTGGTCGGCACCTGCTGATGGCAGTACGGGTCGAAGCCCGCCGCGCGCAGCTCGACCATGCAGTTGACCAGCAGGAACTCGTTGAGGAAAACGCCACCGGAGAGCACCACCTGGTGGGTACCGGATGCTCGCAGGGCCTGGCATCGGCCGACGACCATGTCGACCACGGCCGAGTGGAACCGTCGGCTCACCGTGGCGGTGGCCAAGCCGGCCGCGTGATCCGCGGCGAGCGCCCGGATCACCGGCCGGGGGTCGATCTCCTGCCCGTTCAAGCCGAACCGGTACCGAACCTCTTGCTCGGCCATGGTGAGGTCGCGTTCGAGCAGCCCTTCCAGCTCGATCGGTCCCTGTGCTTCGTATTCGGCGTGCGTGGTGATGGCCAGCAAGGCGGCGACACCGTCGAACAACCGGCCCATGCTGGACGCGGGTGGCGCGTTGACCCCCCGCTGCGCCATGGTGGCGAAGACGTGCCGCTGCTGTTCGTCGAGGGTCGACAACACCGGAAACGCGTCGAGCGCGGCGGAGGTCTCACCGAAAGCGTCCAGCGCCAGCGCGAAACCCGTCCTGATCGGTTCGGAGACCGCCTTGTCGCCACCCAGAAGCGGCACGGTCCGCAGATGCGCGATTCGGCGGGCATCGCGATAGCCGCCGAAAAGGAACTCGCCGCCCCAGATGGTGCCGTCGTCGCCGTAACCGGTGCCGTCGAAGATGACGCCGATGGACTCACCGCCGAGCCGGTTTTCCGCCATACAGGACGCCATGTGCGCGTGATGGTGCTGGACCGTGACCACCTGTTCGAACGCTTCGCCCTGTTCCTGTAGGGCGAACCGGGTCGCGCGGAACTGCGGATGCAGGTCGACGGCGGCGTGCCGGGGGTGCAGATCGTGGAGGCGGGCGAGATGGCCGACTGCGGCTCGATGCGCCCCGAAGGTCTCGTCGTTCTTGATGTCGCCGATGTGCTGGCTGACGTAGACCCGTGAGCCGCTGCTCAGCGCCACCGTCGTCTTCAACTCGGCCCCATACGCCACCAGCGGTGCCAGCTCGGTGCCGATCTCCACCGGATACGGCGCATAGCCGCGGGACCGGCGGATGAACCCGACCAGCCCTTCGCCGAGTGCCGGATGCTCTGAGTAGCGGACGATCGAGTCGTCGACGCGGACTTCGATGTCACGGTCGTTGTAAAGGATCAGGTCGGCGACCGCGAACAACTGCGCCAGCGCGTCTTCGTTGCGGAACACGATCGGATAGCCGGAGATGTTGCCGCTCGTCATCACCAGGGTGGCCAAGCCGGCGTGGTCGACGAGAAGGTGGTGTACCGGCGCGGACGGGAGCATGATGCCGAGGTTCGGATTGCGTGGGGCGATCTGTTCCGGCAAGCCCGGGGATCGCTTACGCAGCAACACGATCGGCCGCGCCGGAGAGAGCAGCAGGTCGGCCTCGGCAGGCCGGACCTCGGCGAAACCTCCGACCGTGTCCAGATCACGCGCCATGACGGCGAACGGTTTGGAGTCCCGCCGTTTGCGGGTCCGCAGCCGGGCGACGGCCTCACCGTCACGGGCGTTGACCGCGAGATGGAACCCGCCGACGCTCTTGACCGCGACGATCCCGCCCTCGGCGAGCACGGCCGCCGCCGCGGAGAGCGCTTCCTCTCCTTCCGCCGTTTCGCCGCCAGAGCCTGCCGACAACAGCCTCGGGCCACAGTCCGGGCAAGCGTTGGGCTGAGCGTGATACCGGCGGTCCAGCGGGTCCTCGTACTCGCGGGCACACGGACGGCACATCGTGAAGCCCGCCATCGTGGTGACCGCCCGGTCGTAGGGCAGCTCACGGATGATCGAGTACCGCGGACCGCAGTTGGTGCAGTTGATGAAGGGATAGCGGTGCCGTCGGTCGGCCGGATCACGCAGTTCGCCGCGGCAGTCGGCGCAGACGTACGAGTCCGCGGGAACGACCGTGGTACGGAGGCCGCCATGCCTGCTTTCCCGGATGGTGAATCCTTCCGGCTTCACCTCGGCCTCGGGCAGGTCGTGCACCCGGACCGCCGTGACCCGGGCCTGGGGCGGCGCCTCCGTGTCGAGGCCTTCGGTGAAGCGGCGTACCTGTTCCGGGTGGCCGGTGACCTCGATCAGCACCCCTTCCGGATCGTTGAGCACCCAGCCGGTCAAGTCGCATTTCACCGCGAGCTTGTAGACGAAGGGCCGGTACCCCACGCCCTGGACCACGCCGGTCACACGGATGCTTCGCCGGACACTCGGATCGATACTCGGCATCTCGTCACCTCCCGGCTCAGCACAGACGCGGCAGTTCGGCGCCTTGGAGTTCCTCGACCACGGAGTCCCGTCCGTCCGCGTCGCGCATCAGGACGAGCGGATCCGCGTCCGCCGTCACCTCGCCGATCGTCGTCGCCTCGGCGCCGTACTTGTGCGAGCGGAGCACGGCCAGCACGTCCTGCTCCGCCGCCGGATCGACGAACAGGCACAGACAGCCCTCGTTGGCGGCGTGGATCGCGTTGATTCCCAGCATGTCCGTGGCCATCACGGTCTCGAACTGGACAGGCAGCCTGTTCTTTTCGAACCTGACGGCGTGCCCGGACGCCCGCGCGTACTCGTGCAGGACGGCGGCCAGCCCACCGCGGGTGACATCCCGGACGGAGTGCACCGCGCCCTCACCGACCGTCGTCAGCAGAAGGTCCATGAGCCCGTTCAACGGTGCGCAATCGCTGAGCACGCGCTGCTCGAAGCCGAGGCCCTCGCGGATCGACAACAGGTGCACCGTGTGGTTGCCGATCGGTCCACTGAGGATCACCCGGTCACCGGGACGCACGTCGCGCATCCGCAGCGGCGCGCGTTCGAACACGCCGATGCCCGCGGTGTTGAGGTAGATCTGGTCGACCTCGCCCTTGCGGACCACTTTGGTGTCCCCGCAGACGATCTGCACGCCCGCCTCGAGCGCCGTTTCCCTGATCGAGGTGCACACCTGGTGGACACGGGCCAGCGGCAGCCCGGTCTCCAGGATCATCCCGAGGGTCAGATAAAGCGGCCGCGCACCGACCACGGCAAGGTCGTTCACCGTGCCGCAGACCGAGATCTTGCCGATGTCCCCGTTGCCGAAGAACGGTGGATCGGCCACGAACGAGTCCGTGGTCATCGCGATCCGCCCGGCGGGAACGGACAGCATCGCGCTGTCCTCCATTTCGCCGATGTACACCTCGCCGAGGGTGTCGACGACGAAGGAGATCAACTCACCGCTGAGCTTGGCTCCACTTCCATGATCGAGAACGACCTCGCCGAGGCCGGTCACCGAGCTTGCCATCGGGCGTCCTTCCTTTCTTCGCGCGAGGGGCCGGAAGCCCTTCGGACAGGGGTCAAGGAAGGGTCTTGACGACCATCCGGGGAAGCTCGCCCTTGGTGTCGAGGGTTTCCAAGATCTCCTTCGAGCTCGCGACCGTGGCGCAGTATCCGGCGAGCCAGCTCAGCGACCGGTCGCGGTCCTCGGGTTTGTCGGAGACGACGCATTCGGAGGGAACCCAGACGTTGTACCCACGGAAGAACGCGTCGGCGGCGGTGGTCTGGACGCAGATCTGGGTCTGGAGACCGGTGACCACGACGGTCTCGACGCCCGCTTCCTGCAGCAGTTCGTGCATCTTCGTCTCGTAGAAACCGCTGTCCTTGTTCTTCTCCACGATGACGTCACCGTCGCCGAGGAAGGCGGGAAGGATTGCCGCGCCCTCGGTGTCACGTTGCAGCGGGAGGGTGCCGTCCGCCCTGCGGTTCGCGTTCGGGTCGTCGGGCAGGTTGATCAGCTGCAGGTGGTAGACCGTGTGCCCACGGCGCCGCATCTCGTCCAGGAAGGCGATGTAGTGAGGCTGGGCGTCGGCCATCACGGCCGTGCGCTCGGGGGTCAGGTAGACCACGTCACCCTGGAGATCGTTGGTGAGGACGGCGATTTTTCCCATGACAGCTCCTTGCCTAGAGGAATGACCGATGGAGAAATTACGCACGGAATCATGCGGAGGCGATCGAGCAGGCAGGCAAAAAGACCTACCGGATAATGGCGCAAAACGAGTCCGTCAGAAAGACCCGCTCCCCCACTGCCCCCTTTATTCGAATACCCACCCAGGTCGCCGGCGCGCAGAAGCCGACGACACCTTTGTTTACTCAGTGGAACTCGCCCTGTCAAGCCCTCGGTTTCGCGCGAAAAGATCATTTGAACGAGCGGCTGTGAAATCCACAGAATCCAGCTTCTCGGAGTACGGATACGCGCTCCGGCGGTGGCCGATCCAGCACACCGACAGCTCCGAATTCCGCAGCGACACAATGGATCAAGACCGAGGTGACCGGTGTGCCGATCTTCGGGATAGCGTGCGTCGAACCGTCTCGCCGACTGCGAACCGAGTACCCGCACCGCCGAACACTGCGCCGCCTGCGGAAATTCGTTACCACGAATGGGCCAGTGATCATTCGTCACCATGTCTGTCTCGGCGAGAGCGCCTGACTTTCACCACCGGGCACCAAGGAAGGGGCGCTACGACATGCG
>Ga0196958_10000286_pt1 | contig 16304 bp, 12 predicted proteins | sample S1v_10metaG_FD_148654 | JGI IMG/M metagenome (GOLD analysis project Ga0196958, IMG submission 148654) | Soil microbial communities from Anza Borrego desert, Southern California, United States - S1+v_10 | ecosystem: Environmental > Terrestrial > Soil > Desert | place: USA: California | collected...
CGAGGCGACGATGGCCGCCCCGACGGTCCACAGCAACGGCGCCACGTAAGGGACGTCGACGACTGTCCCGGAGCCTGTCTGGCGAAGGACGACGATCAGGTATGCTGCGTAGGCGAAGACCGTCACCACCGCCATGATCCATGCGCGTTTTTCTTCCAAGGCCACGAGAGTCAAGGTAAAGAGTTCTAGACACCATGTCAAATATTTTTTACTTTGACTCGATCGTGGCATTCCAGGGGTCAGCTACTGCCGGTCGAAGACGCGACAGCGCGCTGGCCGGTGGGGAGCAGTCGTCCTCGAAGCCTTGAATGGCGTGATCGCCACAGGATCCGGCGCGCAGGTCTGTGACGGCCTCCTTCCTGCGTTGAAGGCAGGGAAGGATGCCTTCACGTACTTCAACAGGGTGAGGGGCGGGTTTCGTCGGCTGTGTCGGTGCGTCTGGGGTACATGAAGGCCCCCTTCCTTGCGCTAGGCGCAAGGAAGGGGGCCTTCATGTACCTCCCGAGGGAGAAACACGGCGATGGGTATAGCGGGCACTGGGGTCGTGATGTCCCTTGTGGACTATTGAAGCCACGCCAGGTCCCTTCGGCGATCTCGCGCCTGCCTCCGACTTCAGTACGCCAAGGCTGCCTTACCCCCAATAACCCGAATGGCCACTCGCGACTCCCGCGCGAGCTACGCAAACAATCAAATCGGGCGTCGAGACTCGTTTAAGTCCTTTATGGACTTTCAAGGGCGCGCCGGACCTTGGCGATCGGGCCATTCAAAGCTTTGGCGGCGTGACACGTTCGCCTTGCTCGCCTGATCGTCGTCCCCGATGTTTCGCGAATTAACCATCAGTACGCGCAGGACGCGACGCGGGCGGCGGGCCTGTAGAACCTGCGCGAAGTCGACGGACAGGCAACGGCCGGATACTCGCGCTGGACCGGAATCGAGTCCAGGCCGGACAGGATCCGGCGCCGGGAACGAAGGTGACCGCGGACGCGGCGATCACCCTGACCGCCGTCAAAATCGGCGAGAAGTGAGACCGCCGGGCTTCACGCCCCGACGGTGAGAGTCTCTTCGAGGGTGGCCCGGTGCGTGGGCTTCGCCTCTTCGTAGCGACGGCGGCCTTCGTCGGTCACGACGACGAAGATCCCACGCCGGTCCGACTCGCAGAGCGAGCGCTGGACGAGTCCCTCGCGTTCGAGCCGGGCGACGAGGCGTGATGTCGCGCTCTGGCTCAGGTGGACGACCTCGGTCAGATCGGCCGTGCGGCATTTGCCGACGCCGCAGTTCACCAGCCGTTCGAGGGCTTCGAACTCGGTGACGCCGAGGCCGTGGCGCTCCTGGAGCCGGCACTCGAGGCGCCCGAAGACCGCCGCGTGCCGAGCGGACAGGTCGTGCCACTCCCGCAGCAGGTCTTGTTCGGCGTCGTCGCTCACGCGGCCCAAGATAGCATGCATGTGAATTTTATGCAAAGTCATTAAATGCAGTTGCATTAGATGCGTGTGCATGTACTGTACGGCTCATGAGTTCTTCCGTGCAGCTGTCCACCAGCTCGACAAGGTGGGACGCGCGCCTCTGGGGTGTCCTGCTCACTGTGTCCGTCGTCGTGGGCCTCGACGCGCTCGACGTGTCGATGGTCGCCGTCGCCCTCCCGTCCATCCAGGCCGAACTCGGCCTCTCCACCGGTGCCTTGCAATGGATCATCAGTGCCTACGTGCTCGGCTACGGCGGCCTGCTGCTCCTCGGCGGGCGCACCGCCGACCTGCTCGGCAGGCGCCGGGTCTTCCTCGTCGCCGTCGCGATCTTCGCGCTCGCCTCCCTGCTCGGCGGCCTCGTCGACGACGGCGCGCTGCTGATCGCCACCCGGTTCATCAAGGGACTCGCGGCCGCGTTCACCGCGCCGGCGGCCCTGTCCATCATCACCACGACCTTCCACGAAGGTCCCGCCCGCAACCGGGCGATCAGCATCTTCGCCGTGTTCGGTGCCAGTGGTTACTCCGCGGGCCTCGTCTTCTCCGGTCTGCTGACCGAGGTGGGCTGGCGCTGGACGTTCCTGCTGCCGGTGCCGATCGCGCTCGCCGCGCTGGTCGCCGCGCTCAAGCTGATCCCGTCCTACCAGCCGCAGACCGGTGGCGGCTACGACTTCCCGGGCGCGATCACCGGTGCCGCCGGTTCGCTCCTGCTGGTCTTCGCCGTGGTCGAAGCGCCGGAGATCGGCTGGGCCGCCCCGCGGACCCTGATCTCGTTCGCCCTCGCGCTCGCTCTGCTCGTCACGTTCGTGTTCATCGAGAAGCGCAGCAAGCACCCGCTGCTCCGCCTCGGCATCCTGCGCTCCGGCCCGCTGGCCCGCGCCAATCTCGGCGGCGCGACGTTCTTCGGCGCCTACATCGGTTTCCAGTTCGTGGTCATGCTGTACCTGCAGACCGTGCTGGGCTGGTCCGCGTTGCAGACCGCACTCGGGTTCCTGCCCGCCGCGCTGATCGTCGCCTTCGGTTCGCCCAGGATCGAGCCGCTGATCGACCGGCTCGGCACGTCGCGCACCATTCTCGCCGGTGTCGTCGCCCACGTCATCGGGTACGCGCTGTTCCTGCGCATCGACGAGAGTTCCAGCTACGCCGGTTCCGTGCTGCCGAGCATGATCCTGCTGGGTATCGGCTTCATGCTGGCGTTCTCCTCGCTGAACATCCAGGCGACCAACGGCATCTCCGACGACGAGCAGGGGCTCGCCGGCGGGCTGCTGAACACGTCGATCCAGGTCGGCGGTGCGATCGGCCTCGCCGTGGTGACCGCCGTCCTGACCGGTAACGCGGGTGGTGCCACCGGCCCGGCCGCGCTGCTGAACGGGTTGGCGCCCGCGCTGACCGTCGTCACCGGCATCGCCGTGCTCAGTGTCCTGGTGGCGCTGTCCGGAGTGGTCGGCCTGCGCAAGGCCGAAGCCCGCTCCACCGTCGCCGAACCGGAGTTCGCCGCGGCCGAATGACCGGGGGGTGAGGGCCCCTTCCCGTGCCTGGGGGCGGGAAGGGGCTCATCGCCGCCAGCGGATCGGCAGCGACTTCAGCCCGTTCTGGAAGTTCGACCGCAACCGCACCGGTTCCCCGGCGAGTTCGACCTCGCCGAGCAGCTCCAGGACCGCTTCGAACATCGCGCGCAGCTGCACCCTGGCGAGCCGGGCGCCGAGACAGAAATGCGGGCCGTGCCCGAAGGTCAGGTGATCGTTGGGCGTGCGGCCGATGTCGAAGCGGTCCGGATCGTCGAACACGGACTCGTCGCGGTTCGCGGCGGAGAACCAGACGACGACCTTGTCACCCGCCCGGATGTCCACACCGGACAGAACGACGTCCTCGCTCGCGGTCCGGCGGAAGTGCATCACCGGCGTCCACCAGCGGAGCATCTCTTCCACCGCACCGGGAAGCAGGGACCGGTCGGCCAGCAGCCGCCGGTACTGATCCGGATGCGAAAGCAGCGCGAGCATCCCGCCGGGGATGCCGTTGCGCAGAGTCTCGTTGCCTGCCACGGAGAACAGCCAGAACAGGTTCTCGAACTCCGCGATCGACACCCGGCCGCCGTCCGTGTCGCCGCCGACGTGCCCCATCAGGTTGCTCATCACGTCGTCGCCTGGGTGACGGCGTTTGTACTCGCCGAGCGCGGTGGCGTACGCGTAGAGATCCGGCATGCCCGCGCGGGTGCGCGGATCGGGCATCGCCCCGTCCGGTCCCGGAACCGGCCGGACGGCCAGCGCCGCCCGCGCGAGATCGGTCACCTCGTCCGCCTCGACGGTCGCGCTCACCGCGTAGTCGGCGTCCTGGTAGCCGATCACCCGGTTGCTCCAGTCGTACATCAGCCGCCGGTCCTGTTCGGGGATCCCGAAGACCTCCGCGAGCGTCAGCAGCGGGAGATCGGCGGCGACGGCGGCGAAGTCGCATCGGCCGTCCGCGGCGACCTCGGTGATCAAGTCCCTCGCCCAGCCGAGGATCCGCTCGGTCAGCCTGCCGACCGCACGCGGCGTGAACGCCTTGGTGAGCAGGCCACGCAGCCGGACGTGCTCGGGCGGATCCATGTTGAGCATCATCCGCCGGACGTACTCGAGGTCCTGCCCGGTCGCCGGGTCCCGAATCTGCGTCCCGCCCAGGCGCGACGAGAACAGCTTCGGGTTCTTCAGCACGTACTTGACGTCGGAATGCCGCAGCACGGCCCAGAAATCGTCCACCCGGGTGACCGGCGACTCCCGGCGCAGCGACGCGAGGCGCTCGTACGGCACGGCCCGGGTGTAGGTGTCCGGATCGGTGATCACGGCCTCGACACTAGCCGGTGTCCTGCCAGGAACCACCTGGATCACGAAGCCCGTCAACAGACTCACCGGACACCGACTAGCTCGCGGACGACAGGCTGGGGAAAGATCGGTAGCTGTGGAGACACTGAAGATGCGCACCGCCGGAACCGACGGCCCCACCGTCCTGCTGCTGCACGGCCTCGGCGCGACGGGCGCGGTGTGGGACGGGCTGATGCTGCAACCCGGCTACCGTTGGCTGGCACCCGACCTGCCAGGGCACGGCGCCTCACCGCGGTTGGCGCACTATTCCTTCGGAAGCCTCGCCGGGGCGGTCGCCGACGCGCTCCCGGAACGCGGTCCGCTGCTGGTGATCGGCCACTCCCTGGGCGGAGTGGTCGGGCTCGCGCTGGCCAGTGGCTGGTTCGGGCTCCCGATCGACGGGCTGCTCGCGATCGGCGTCAAGGTCGAATGGAGCGAGTCGGACCTCGCGAAGGCCGCCGACATGGCGGCGAAACCGCCCAGGGTGTTCCCGGAGCGTGAGGACGCCGAACGAGCGTTCCTCAAGATCGCCGGCCTGACCGGCCTGGCCGAAGCGGACCCCGACGGCCTTGTCGAAACCGAAGGCGGGTGGCGGCTGAGCCTGGACCCTCGCGCGTTCGCCGTCGGCGCGCCCGACATGTCCGGCCTGCTCGGCGCCGCGCGCTGCCCGGTCGCCCTCGCCGCCGGTGAGCACGATCCGATGAGCCGCCTCGAACAGCTTCGCGCCCTCAGCCCGGCTTCGGCCGAGCTTCCGGGCCTAGGCCACAACGCCCACGTCGAAGACCCGGCCGTATTGCTGGCCTTCCTGGGGCAATTGGTCCTCTGAACGCGGTGGCTCGACGGCGAACCACCGCATCCCGAGGACTGGTTGGAGTTCAGCGCCGGATGCGGCCCAAGACGGCGATGCCCTCGGCGATGTCGGTCGCCGGGCTCGCCCCGTAGCCGAGGACGAGGCCGGGATTCATCGGGCGCTGACAGTGCCACGACAGCGGCTGCACCTTCACGCCCTGCTCCAGCGCGGCGGCGGCGAAGTCGAGATCGGAGAACTCGGCGTCGAACGTGATGGTCAAGTGCAGTCCTGCGGCGGCGCCGTGCACCACGGCGTCCGGGAGATGCGTCCGGAGCGCGTCGATCATCGCGTCCCGCCGGCGGCGGTGCCGTTTGCGCACGAACCGCAGTTGCCGCTCCATCTCCCCGGACTCCATGAGATGCGCGAGCACCAGCTGCGGGAGGACGGCGTTGCCCAGGTCGGCGAACCGTTTGGCCGCGACCACCTCGTCCCGGTACCGCGGCGGCACCAGCATCCAGCCCACCCGGAGCGCGGGTGCGAGCCACTTCGACACGCTGCCCGCGTAACAGACCTGTTCGGCGAGCATCGAGCGCAGCGCGGGCACCGGAGGGCGGTCGTAGCGGTGCTCGGCGTCGTAGTCGTCCTCGATGATCAGCCCGCCGTTCGCGGCCCAGCGCATGAGCTCGCGACGGCGTTCCCCGCCGAGCACGACACCGGTGGGGAACTGGTGCGCGGGCGTGAGCAGCACGGCGGGCGCACCGCTGCGCACGAGCTCGTCGACGTCGACGCCGTCGTCGTCGACCCGGATCGGCGGTGTCGCCAGCCGCCGGTCGTGCAGATGCTGCCGCGCGCCCAGCGAACTCGGATCCTCGACGGCGATCTCGGAGATCCCGTTGTCGCGGAGCACCTGCGCCAGCAACCCGAGACCCTGCGCGACACCGGCCACGATCAGCACGTCGTCCGCGTCGGCGGTGATACCGCGGGTGCGGCCGATCCAGTGCGCGATGGCCAGCCGCAACGCGGGCGCTCCCCGCGGGTCGCCGTAGCCGAAGGCCGCCGCCGAAAGGTCGTTGAGCACGGTGCGTTCGGCGCGTAACCAGGCCGTTCGCGGGAAGGCGGTCAGATCCGGCACGCCGGGCGACAGATCGATCCGTGCCGGAGTCGATCGCAGCGAGTCGAAGACACCGATTCCGGGAGCGGGCTGGAAGATCGTGCCGGCGGACGGCGGCCCCGGCGTCGTCCGCTCCTTCGTCCGCGCCGGCGCCGCGACGACCACCGTGCCCGCCCGGCCCCGTCCGGCGACGTGGCCGTCCTCGACGAGGCGCTGGTACGCCTCGGTGACCACGCCACGGGAGACCCGCAGGTCGGCGGCCAGCGCCCTGGTCGCGGGCAGCCTGCTGCCGACCGGCAGACGGCCGTCGGAGATGGCGTGCCGCAACCGCGACGCCAGCCAGTCCGACCGGCGTCCCGGCGGGGCGTCCCCGATGTCCAGCTGCAGGAAGTCCGAGCCCTCGGCAGTCACCCGATCATTGTGTCATTCGGGTTCGTAGGCGAGGTTCGGCCGCAGCCACTGCTCCATAGTGGACAGATCGAGGCCGCGGCGGGCGGCGTAGTCCTCGACCTGGTCCTTGCCCAGCCGTCCGACGGTGAAGTAGCGCGAATCGGGATGCGCGAAGATCAGCCCGCTGACGCTCGCCGCCGGCGTCATCGCGAAGGACTCGGTCAGCCCCATCCCGAGCCGGTCGGAATCGAGCAGGTCGAACAGCTCCTGCTTCTCGCTGTGGTCCGGGCTCGCCGGATAGCCCAGCGCCGGGCGAATACCGCGGAAGCGTTCGGCGTGCAGGTCTTCCAGCTTCGGATCGGCGTCCGGCTCGAACCAGTCCCGCCGCGCCTGGAGGTGGAGGTACTCGGCGAACGCCTCGGCTAGCCGGTCCGCGAGCGCCTTGACCATGATGGCGCGGTAGTCGTCCTGCTTCGCCTCGAAATGGGCCGCGAAGTCCTCGGCACCGAGGATGGTCACCGCGAACCCGCCCAGATGGTCGCCCGCGCCCGCCGGGGCGATGTAGTCCGCCAGGCAGCGGTTGGGCCGCGACAGCGGTTTCTTGGTCTGCTGGCGCAGCATCGGGAACTTCACTCCCGACTCCAGGATGATGTCGTCACCCTCGGAGTGCGCCGGCCAGAACGCGTACGCGCCCTTCGCCTGGAACCGCTCCTCGGCGATGATCTGGTCCATCAGGGTGTTCGCGTCGTCGAACAGTTCCCGCGCCACCGGGTTTTCCAGGATCGCCGGATACTTGCCCTTCAGCTCCCAGGCCAGGAACAGGAAGGTCCAGTCGACCATCTCGCGCAGTTCGGTGAGCGACGGCGAGACGTACCGGACGCCGGTGAACTTGGGCGTCGGGATGTCGTCGAAGGAGACCTTCTCCGGGTTGGCCCTGGCCTGCTCGACCGTCAGCAACGGCGTCCGCTGCTTGTTCGCGTGCTGCACGCGCAGCGCTTCCTGGTCCTCGCGGTTCTTCTTGTCGAGGATTTCGGCGCGGTCCGCGTCGAGCAGGTCACCGACGACGCCCACGACGCGCGAAGCGTCCAGGACGTGCACGGTCGTGTGCTCGTACGCGGGCGCGATGCGGACCGCGGTGTGCTGGCGTGACGTGGTCGCGCCGCCGATCAGCAAGGGCAGCTTCAGCCCGCGCCGCTCCATTTCGGCGGCGACGTTGACCATCTCGTCCAGCGACGGCGTGATCAGGCCGGAGAGCCCGATGGCGTCGGCGCCCTCGGCGACGGCCGTGTCCAGGATGACCGAAGCCGGGACCATCACGCCGAGGTCGATCACCTCGTAGTTGTTGCAGCCGAGGACGACGCCGACGATGTTCTTGCCGATGTCGTGCACGTCGCCCTTGACCGTCGCCAGGACGACCTTTCCGTTGCCCTGGCGGGTTTCGACCCGGCCTTCGAGGCGTGCCTTCTCCTTCTCGGCCTCCATGAACGGTTCGAGGTAGGCCACCGATCGCTTCATCACACGCGCGCTCTTGACCACCTGCGGCAGGAACATCTTCCCGGACCCGAACAGGTCGCCGACGATCTTCATGCCGTCCATCAGCGGGCCTTCGATGACCTCGAGCGGCTTCGGCAGCTTCTGGCGAGCTTCCTCGGTGTCCTCTTCGATGTAGTCGACGATGCCGTGCACCAGCGCGTGGCTGAGGCGCGCCTCGACCGTGTTCTCCCGCCAGGAAAGGTCGACCGTGCGCTGGGTTCCCTTGCCGTTGACCGTTTCCGCGAAGGTGACCAGCCTGTCGGTGGCGTCTTCGCGGCGGTCGAAGAGCACGTCCTCGACCAGTTCCAGCAGATCCTTGGGGATGTCCTCGTAGACCGCGAGCTGCCCGGCGTTGACGATGCCCATGTCCAGCCCTGCGCGCACCGCGTGCAGCAGGAAGGCCGAGTGCATCGCCTCGCGCACGACGTTGTTGCCGCGGAAGGAGAACGACAGGTTCGAGATACCGCCGCTGAGGTGCACGCCGGGGCAGCGTTGCTTGATCCGCGGGAGCGCGTCGATGAACGCCTTGGCGTACCCGTTGTGCTCGGAGATACCGGTCGCGACCGCGAGCACGTTCGGATCGAAGATGATGTCCTCGGCGACGAAACCGGCCTCCCTCGTCAGCAGGTCGTAGGCACGGCCGCAGATCTCGACCTTCCGGTCCGCGGTGTCGGCCTGTCCCTGCTCGTCGAAGGCCATGACGACCACACCCGCGCCGTAGTCGCGGATGCGCCGGGCCTGCTGGAGGAACTGCTCCTCGCCCTCCTTCAGGCTGATGGAGTTGACGACTCCCTTGCCCTGCACGCATTTCAGCCCGGCCTCGAGCACCGTCCAGCGCGAGCTGTCGATCATGATCGGCAGCCGGGCGACCTCGGGTTCGGTGGCGATGAGGTTCAGGAACGTGGTCATCGCCTTCTCGCTGTCGAGCAGGTCGGCGTCCATGTTGACGTCCAACAGGTTCGCCCCGCCTCGCACCTGCTCCAGCGCGACGTCGACGGCGGCCTGGTGGTCGTCGGCCTCGATCAGCTTGCGGAACTTGGCGGATCCGGTGACGTTGGTCCGCTCGCCGATCATGACGAAACCGGTGTCCTTGCCGATCTCGAACGGCTCGAGCCCGCTGAACCGGGTGTTCGCCTTCGGCTCCGGCACGGTCCGCGGCGCCATCCCGCGGACGGTGTCGGCGATCTCCTTGATGTGCGCGGGAGTCGTGCCGCAGCAGCCGCCGACGACGTTGACCATCCCGGCCGTGGCGAAGTCGCCGAGCAGCCCGCCGGTCTCCTCGGGCGTCTGGTCGTACCCGCCGAACGCGTTCGGCAGTCCGGCGTTCGGGTGGCAGGCGGTGTAGGTGCCCGCGAGGTGGGACAGTTCGGCGATGTGCGGGCGCATTTCCTCGGCGCCCAGCGAACAGTTGACGCCGACCAGCAGCGGATCGGCGTGCTCGACGGAACTCCAGAACGCCTCGACCGTCTGCCCCGACAGCGTCCGGCCGCTCAGGTCGACGATCGTCACCGAGATCCACAGCGGCAGATGCGGCGCGACGTCGCGGGCGGCGGCGATCGCGGCCTTGCAGTTGAGGGTGTCGAAGATCGTCTCGATCAGCAGCAGGTCGACGCCGCCTTCGGCGAGCGCCTTGATCTGATCCGCGTACGCGGCGTACACCTCGTCGAAGGTCACCGCGCGGAACGCCGGGTCCTCGACCTTGGGCGACAGCGACAACGTGACGTTCAGCGGCCCGACCGACCCGGCGACGAACTTCCCGCCCGCCGCGTCCGCCGCCTCGCGCGCGATCTGGGCGCCGCGGAGGTTCATCTCGTACGCGAGGTGCTCGAGCCCGTAGTCCGTCTGGCCGATGGTGGTGGCGGTGAACGTGTTCGTCGTCGTGATGTCCGCGCCGGCGTCCAGATACTGGCGGTGGATGTCGAGGACGACGTCCGGCCGGGTGATGTTCAGCAGGTCGGGGTCGCCGGTGATGTCACGAGGATGGTCCTGGAATCGCTCGGTGCGGTAGTCCTCGGGCTCGAGGCCGGCGTTCTGGAGCATCGACCCCCACGCGCCGTCGAGCACGACGATGCGCTCATCCAACAGCTTTCGCAGGGCGGTCGTTTCCATCCAGCGCTCCTCCCATGTCGTGGGAGGCGCCCTTGCGGTGATGTCCGGGGCCGAGCGTGGCGGACCCCGCGGTCCGTTGCAGCGCCTCTCGACCTTGGCGACCAGAGTACCGGACCCGCACAAGGGTGATCCGCCCGAACAGCTCAGCGGCCGGCAAGGGCGGGCTCGGGTTCCCGCACTGTGGGAGCGGGCAGAGGGCGCTTGCGTCGGGCGACCACCTTGCGGCCCACGTCGATCATCGGCACCTCGACCCAACGGTAGAGGACGTCGGAGACGACGAGTGCCACGACGGTCACGGCGATCGCGGTCAGGGTCCGGTGGGTGCCCAGTTGAGGAATCGACAGCGCGACCACGGTCGCCGCCACCCCTTGCAGGAGGTACACGGAGTACGACCGCTCGCCGATGAACCGCATCGGAGGGGTGGAGAAGAGCCAGGCGATCGGGCCACGGGGGATCAGCGAAGTGATGAACAGCGCGACCAATACCGCGTACGTGGTGCCACCGATCGTGCCGCCGTCCTGGAAGAAGGCCTCGATGTCGGTTATGTGGATCTGAAGTACGACGAGTACCGCGAGCAGGACGAAGCTGGCCAGCGGGTGGGTGAAGAAGCGGAGGACGGCGAAGCCCTTGCGATAGTGCAGGCCGATGGCGAGCGCGCAACCGATGATGATGGGCGAGTAGGCGCCGGCGTACGGCATCACCGGGATCAGCGCGATCATGAGCGCGATCAGGCCGATCGCCAGGCCCAGCCGCTTCGGGAAGCTCAGCGCCGCGATACCGAAGGCGAGGAACGGCCAGACGAGGTAGAACTTCTGCTCCACGCCCAGCGTCCACGACTGACCGAAAGGCGCGTTATGGGCGAATTCGTTGGTGAACGTCAGGAAGTACGGCATCGCGCCGGAGAGCCCACTCGAGGTGTACTGCCCGCGCAGATAGGTGAACACCACGATGATGCCCAAAACGGCGAAATACACCGGCAGAATGCGGAAAGCGCGACGGATGTAGAAGTTGGCCAGCGAAATCTTGCCGTCGCGGTCTTCTTCGCGCAGTGCCAGCGTGGTGATCAGGAAGCCCGAGAGAACGAAGAACAGGTGGACGCCGATCCATCCGTTCGCCATGACCCACGACGGTCCTCCGTAGTGGAACACCACCACGAGAAGCGCGGCGATCGCACGCAGCCCGTCGAGGGCCGGGAATCTCTTGGTGGACAGGTACTGCTCGTGAGTCAACATCTTTCACAACCCCCAGGAACGACACCGGCGAACTCATCGGCGCGGATGCGTCACTCTAAAGGGTGGATATTGATTACCTGTGAGGGGGCTGTGTGTTTTCTGTGCGTAGCCAAGGCGACGGGGAGATGCCCCCGTTGAGAATTACGGACTGTCGAATTATGTGGCTCTTCGCTCACCTACGACTTCAGGTCGACCCCTTCGCGACAACTGGGGTAAACAGCGCGTAGTTCAGAAACCCACAGACGCCTTCTGGATCTTCACCGGCTTCGCGGGCAGCCCGTCGGCTGGACCGTTCGGGTCGGTCGGGATGATCCCGTTCGCCACGATCCGGTCCAGTACCTCCATGCCCCGCACGACCTTGCCCATCACCGAGTAGTTCTTCGGGATGTTCGCGAACGAGTGCACGATGAAGAACTCGCTGCCGTTGGTGCCGGGGCCCTGGTTGCCCATGGCGATGGTGCCGCGCTCGTAGGTCTCGGTGCCGTCGACCTCGTCCGGGAACTTGTAGCCCGGCCCGCCCCTCTCGGCTTCGTAGATGTCACCGCACTGCAGGACGCCGAGGCGCGCGGAGTTCGTCAGGCGCCAGCACTGGCTGCGGTCGTAGAAGCGCTGCAGGGCCAGGCTCGCCAGGTTGTGGACGGCGCACGGAGCGGCGCCGGCGCGGTTCAAGCGCACGGTCACCGGGCCGTAGTTGAAGCGGAACGTGACGTCGATCGTGCCGCGGGTCAGCGCGAAGGGCAACGGTCGCAGGACGGGACGGGCCGCGGGGTTTTCCGGCGTCGGCGTGAACTCGCAGCGCACGATCGGCGGGGACGCCGGGGCGGGCGCGGCGGTGGCCACACCGGGCAGCAGGACGGCGGCGAGAGCGGAGACGACAGCGGTGACACCCCAGCGCGGCTTCATGAGGGGGAACCTAGCCCAAAAGGGTGGTCGTCGGGTAACCGTTCACCGCGGGGCCGCAGTCGATCGCGGGTCTGGTCCGCCCCCGGTACATCGCCAGTCACAGAGGCGACTTTCACACCTTCATGTACCGCGGCAGAGAACCAGCCGGTCCAGGTGGTCGTGAGTGGCGATTCGGGTTAGAACACGAATCGTCACTCACGACCACCCGCACCGAACGGTCACCGCCCATGCTGAGCACATTCACCGCCGCGTACCTCGCCCTTACTCTCTCCCTGCCGCCCGCTGAAATGCAGCCTGACCAGGTCGAACACCGGGCCCTGCCCTGCGTCCAGGCGGGCGCGTCCGCCGCCGACGCCAACACGGCGAAAGTGCTCAACCAGCAACTCACCGGCAAGATGCGCCGCTACATGAACCCGTACAACACCTCGTGCGCCAGAGTGATCGTCGAGACCGTCCGGAGATCGGGCTTCAACGACCGCGCGGCGGCCATCGCGATCGCGACGGTGATCGTCGAGTCGAGCATCGCCAATCTCGACGGCGGTCTCGGTGACTCGGTCGGGCTCTTCCAGCAGCGTGCGAGCTGGGGGAGCTTCGCGCAGCGGACCGACCCGGTCTGGGCGACCGGCAAGTTCCTCGCCGTGATGCGGCAGTTCTACCCGAACGACACGTGGAAAAACGTCGCCATCGGGGACGTCGCGGCGGCGGTCCAGCGTCCGGCGGCGAAGTACCGGCATCGCTACGGGGTCGAAGCAGGCGACGCGGTCAAGATCGCCAACGAGCTGTGGTCTTAGGACGGCAATCGGCCCCCGTCCTCGAAGGAGAACGGGGGCCGATGAGCCGTGAAGGAACTACTTGCGCCAGGCCGTGCGCTGCTTGCGGATGTCGAGCACCAGCCCGAACATCATGAACAGCGCCAGGCCGATCAGCCACAGGTTCTCGGTCCAGCCGTGGTGGTTGCCGTACAGCATCACCAGCAGGATGATCGCGGTCAGCCAGCCCGCGATCCGCGTCGCCTTCGGGAAGGAACCGTGCCAGCCCCACTCGGCCGACGGCTCGTCGCGGGGGTCAACGGTGTCGACGCCCACCCGGCCGCGCTTTTCGACCGCCTTGCTCGCCACGATCAACTCCTCAAAACCCGATGGTTCGCTTGCCCGCGAATGATCCCATACCTGGCTGCACGTGCCCGACGGACCCCAGGCGACAATGAGCCCCGATGACTACCTCGCGAAGTGTGCTCGTGCTCGGTTCGACCGGTTCGGTCGGCGCCCAGGCCCTCGACGTCGCGGCCCGTAACCCGGAGCTGTTCCGGGTCGCCGGGATCGCCGCGGGCGGCTCCGACCCCGCCGCGCTGGCCGCCCAAGCCCTGGCGCACCAGGTCGACGCCGTCGCCATCAGCAGGCCGACGGCCGTGGAAGACCTGCAGCTCGCGCTGTACGCCGAAGCGCAGAAGCGCGGTTACAACCGCGGCGAATTCAAGCTCCCGCGCATCTTCGCCGGAGCCGACGCGGTCGTCGAGATGATCGACGCGACCCCGGTCGACGTCGTGCTCAACGCGCTGCCCGGTTCGCAGGGGCTCCCGCCGACCCTGCGCGCGCTCGCCACCGGTGCCACGCTGGCGCTCGCCAACAAGGAATCGCTGATCGCGGGCGGGCCGCTCGTGCTGGCCGCGGCCGAACCCGGCCAGCTGGTCCCGGTCGATTCCGAGCACTCCGCGATCGCGCAGGCTCTGCGTGCCGGCCGCGAGTCCGAGGTCGCCCGGCTGGTCCTCACCGCGTCAGGGGGCCCGTTCCGCGGCCGCAAGCGCGAGGAGCTGGCCGATGTCACCGTCGAGCAGGCGATGGCGCATCCGACCTGGTCGATGGGCCCGCTCATCACGATCAACTCGTCCACCCTGGTCAACAAGGGGCTGGAGCTGATCGAGGCGAAGCTCCTGTTCGGCATCGAGACCGATCGCATCGACGTGGTCGTCCACCCGCAGTCGATCATTCACTCGATGGTGACGTTCGTGGACGGCTCGACGATCGCCCAGGCCAGCCCGCCCGACATGCGGCTGCCGATCGCGCTGGCCCTGCACTGGCCGGACCGTGTGCCCGGAGCCGCGGCCGCGTGCGTCTGGGACAAGCCCGCGAGCTGGACTTTCGAGCCGCTGGACAACGAGGCGTTCCCCGCCGTCGAGCTCGCGAGGCACGCCGGGAACGTCGGCGGCTGCGTCCCGGCGGTGTACAACGCGGCGAACGAGGAGCTGGTGGCCGCCTTCCTGGCACAGAACACCGGCTTCACCTCGATTGTGGACACTATTGCCCAGGTGGTGGAAGCCGCCGACGAATGGCGTCGCGAACCTCGCGACGTGGATGACGTACTAGCTGCCGAGCGCTGGGCTCGCGCGCGTGCCGGTGCGCTGATCGGTAAGGGGAAGTAGCGCGTGCTCTGGTTCATTCTCGGGATCGTGCTGTTCGCGCTGGGGATCTGCTTGTCCGTCGCACTGCACGAGGCCGGTCACATGTGGGCGGCCAAGGCCTTCGGCATGAAGGTCCGGCGCTACTTCATCGGCTTCGGGCCGACGATCTTCTCCTTCCGCCGCGGCGAGACCGAGTACGGCGTGAAGTGGATCCCGCTCGGCGGGTTCTGCGACATCGCGGGCATGACCGCGCTCGACGAGGTCACCCCGGAGGAGTCGAAGCGCGCGATGTGGCGCTTCAAGACCTGGAAGCGCACCGTCGTCATGTCGGCGGGTTCGGCGATGCACTTCATCCTCGGTTTCATCATCCTGTACTTGATGGCCGTCACCATGGGCTTGCCGAACCCGGAGGCACAGGCCGCCCCCACCCAGCCGGTGATCAACGCCACCTCCTGTGCCCGGACGGCCACCACCCTGGAGCAGCTCCAAGACACGACCTGCCCGGCGGACGCACCGACCCCGGCGAAGACCGCCGGGATCCAGGCCGGTGACAAGATCGTGTCGGTCGCGGGCAAGCCGACGCCGACGTGGACCGACGTGCTCGCGGCCGTCCAGGTCGCCGGTGGTCCGACGCCGTTCGTGGTCGAGCGCGGCGGGCAGCGCATCGCTCTCTCCGTCGACGTGCCGCGGGTGCAGCGACTGGTCGCCGACGGCGACAACAAGACCACGGTCAAGGACGTCGGCATGATCGGCGCCTCGCCGGTGCCGAAGACACTGGTGGCGACCTACGGCCCGGTCGACGCGGTCGGGGCGACGGTCAGCTTCACCGGCACGATGTTCTCCGAGACCGCCAAGCGGCTGATCGAGTTTCCCTCGCGGATCCCCGCGGTGGTGGATTCCATCTTCGGCGGCGAGCGCGATCCGAACACCCCGGTCAGCGTGGTCGGCGCCAGCCGTATCGGCGGCGAGGCCGCCGAGCGCGGTCTGTGGGAGATCTTCGTGCTCCTGCTGGCGAGCTTGAACTTCTTCATCGGCGTGTTCAACCTGCTGCCGCTGCTTCCGCTCGACGGCGGGCACATCGCGGTCGTCTGGTACGAGCGGGTGCGGGACTGGATCCGCAAACTGCGCGGCAAGGCGGCGGGTGGTCCGGTCGACTACACGAAGCTGTCCGCGGTCACCATGGTGCTCGTCTTCATCGGTGGCGCGGTGACTCTGCTCACCGTCACCGCCGACATCGTGAACCCGGTCAAGCTGTTCCAGTGACGCGGGAGGACGGTTACGGAGCGCGCTGTCAGCACCGTTGGGCTGCCCAGGTAATGCTGCTCACCGTGACGGCTGACGTCGTGGGTGTCCGCCGATCGGGGTAGGTACGCTTGACGGCGTGACTGTCGCTCTAGGTATGCCAGCGCTTCCTCCCCCCGTCCTCTCCGAGCGTCGTAAGACCCGTCAGCTGCAGGTCGGGCCGGTCGGTGTGGGGAGTGAGCACCCGATTTCGGTGCAGTCGATGACTACTACGCTCACCTCTGATGTCAATGCGACGC
>Ga0196958_10000287_pt1 | contig 16294 bp, 20 predicted proteins | sample S1v_10metaG_FD_148654 | JGI IMG/M metagenome (GOLD analysis project Ga0196958, IMG submission 148654) | Soil microbial communities from Anza Borrego desert, Southern California, United States - S1+v_10 | ecosystem: Environmental > Terrestrial > Soil > Desert | place: USA: California | collected...
CAGGAGGAGCGCACGGAATGCCCGAACACGCGTCCCGCCGTGACTCCTGGCCCCGACGAACGCCGACGCACGCCGGCACGCGGGCAGGAAGGGAATCCATGACGAGGAGGTACGGCTGATGACGTCCACGGACGATCGGGCGGACGAGCTGCACGCAGCGGGCCTGGACGGACAGAACAGGACCGCGCTGGGCCGTCTGCTCGGGACGGGCAATATCGGGCACGCCGAGGAGGGCGACGACGGGGTGATGCGGGCGACGGTCCGCATCCCGGAGGACCAGCTGATCTTCGACCCCTCGATCATCGTCTTCCCCCACGGCGGCTCCGTCGAGCTCACGCTCATCAACGACGACAAGAACACCCACTGCGCGGTGCTCCCCAGCAACGGTGACCCCAAGATCATCTGGTTGGTCAACCACTCCAAGGGGATCGCACGCCTCGAGCTGGGCGGCCCGGGCACCTACTACTACGGCTCCACCACCGGCAACGACGAGGGCCGCGGGCTGACCGCCGCGCTCGTGTTCGGCGGCGAGGTGCCCGACTCCGCGAAGCTCGACCGTCCCCCGCAACCGCGCCCCTGAGGAGGAGCAACTCGATGACCGACTACGTGGACGCCGGCGAGGCCGTCCCCCACAGGACGCTCAGCGCCACCAAGCAGCAGGCGCCGCCGATCAACGACGTCAACTACGAGCGCATCCAGAACGCCCGCTCGGAGCCGGAGAACTGGCTCACCTACTACGGGACCTACGACGGCCAGCGTTACAGCACGCTGAACCAGATCAACAAGGACAACGTCAAGCACCTGGTCCCCGCGTGGGTGTTCCAGGCCGGGTCCGTCGGCCTGCACGCCGGCGCGTCGACCTACTCGTTCGAGGCGTGCCCGATCGTCGTCGACGGCGTCATGTTCGTCTCCGGCCCCGACGGCAAGGTCTGGGCGATCGACCCCACCACGGGCGAGGAACTCTGGCGCTACAAGCACGCCTCCCCGTACGACACCTCGCTGTGCTGCGGCAACGTGAACCGGGGCGTGGCCGTGGGCCACGGCAAGGTCTACCTGTACACGCTCAACGCCCACCTCATCGCGCTGGACGCCCAGACCGGCGAGCTGGTGTTCGACACGGTCAACGGTGACGTGCGCGCCGGCGAGAGCGGCTCGGTCGCGCCGCTGATCGTCAAGGACATGGTGATCGTCGGCAGCGCCGGCGGCGAGTTCGGCACCCGCGGGCACATGGACGCGTTCGACGCCCAGACCGGCGAGCGCCGCTGGCGCTGCTACACGGTGCCGAAGCCGGGCGAGCCCGGCTCCGAGACGTGGGGCGACGAGAACGCCGAGGCGTGGCAGCGCGGCGGCGCGAACTGCTGGGTCACCGCGACGTACGACCCGGAGCTCGAGCTGCTCTTCCAGGGCACCGGCAACCCGGCGCCCGACTTCGACGGCGAGGTCCGTCCGGGCGACAACCTCTACACCGACAGTGTCGTCGCGGTGGACGTGAACACCGGTGAGATCCGGTGGCACTACCAGTTCACCCCGCACGACCTGTGGGACTACGACTCCACGATGGAGAACCTGCTGTTCGACGCTCCGGACGGGCGCAAGCTGCTCGCCCACGCGGACAAGAACGGCTACTTCTTCGTCCTGGACCGGACCAACGGCGAGCTGGTCCGGGTGTTCCCCTTCGTCGACCGCATCACCTGGGGCGAGATCACGCCGGACGGCAAGGTCACGCCGAAGGTGTACCCGGACGAGGAGGGCGTCCCCGTCCACTTCTGGCCCGGACCGGCCGGTGGCAAGGAGTGGACGCACATGTCGTACAACCCCGAGACGGGGTTGATCTACGTGCCCGTCCAGGAGGTCGGGGCGACGGCCACCCGCCGCCGCCGCGAGTTCAAGGAGAGCATCCCCTACTGGGGCGCCGGCGTCGCCGTCGACCTCGACGACCACTACGGCTTCGTGGCCGCCATCGACCCGCTCACGGGCGAGGAGAAGTGGCGCTGGAACCACGAGTACCCGATGTGCGCGTCGACGCTGACCACGGCGGGCGGGCTCGTGTTCCAGGGCACGCCCACGGGCGAGTTCGTCGCCCTGGACGCCTCGACCGGCGAGAAGCTCTGGCAGTTCCAGTGCGGCAGCGGGCACCACAGCAGCCCGATGACCTACGAGGTCAACGGCCGGCAGTACATCGCCGTACCCACCGGCTGGGGCGGCTGGGTCGAGGGCTTCCTGCCCGGCCTGCTCGGTGCCGCCGCGGGCGACGCGCTCTTCTGCTTCGCCCTTCCCGAAAGCTGATCACGAGCTCGACAGAGAGGAAGAACCGCATGGAGATGCACGTCTGGGAGACCCCACAGTTCGAGGAGATCGGTGTCGCTCCTGAGGTGACGATGTACGTCGCCCAGATGGACGACTGACCGACGAGACCGCGAAGGGGCGCCGGGCAAATCCGGCGCCCCTTTGCGGTGTTCGGCGCAGACCCGGTCGCGTGATCGGCGAGGAGGCGATGTGACCGTCGAGCAGACTGAGGCGAGGCCCGAGGCCAAGCGCTGGCTCTGCGAAATGTGTGGCTTCATCTATGATCCCGAGGAGGGCGATCCCGACAGCGGCATCCCGCCCGGGACGCCCTTCGAGGACATCCCGGACGACTGGATGTGCCCGATCTGCGGAGCCGAGAAGTCGGACTTCCGTGCGCTGGAACCGGGCGAGTTCCCGGAGATGTGAGGTAACGGAAAGCATGATCACCGGGTACGGCCACTTCGTCCAGCTCGCCGAGTCCCTCCAGTGGGACGAGACCGCCATCGACCTCACGGCCGACACCGAGGCCTGGCCGAAGCTCGAGCAGGAGGAGTCCGACCAGGTCCTGGGGCTGCTCGCGGGCTTCTGCATCGGCGAGACCTCCGTCGCCACCCACCTCACGTCGTTCCACGGTGCGGCGACCACCGAGGACCGCATGGACCAGGTGCTCCAGGCCCAGGCCCGCGACGAGGCGCGCCACGCCCGCTTCTTCGACCGCGTGATCCGCGAGGTCGTGGGCGTGCCCGGGGACACCATGACCGAGCGCGTCGACGCCCTGCGCGACCGCGTCAGCCCCGACCTCGTCGAGCTGTTCGAGGAGCGCCTGCCCGCCGTCGCGGCCGACGTCGCCGAGGACAGCGACAACCTCACCGCCGCGGTCGGGCTCTACCACATGATCCTCGAGGGCGTGGTGCTCACGGCGGGCCAGCACGCCCTGCTCGAGACGCTCAAGGGCCTCTCGGTCGGCATGCCGGGCACGCACAAGGGAATGGAGCTGGTGCTGCGCGACGAGCGCTGGCACATCGGGTTCGGATCCCGCGTGATCCAGAGTGCGGACATCGTCGACGACCAGATGGAGGAACTGCTGACGCAGGGCGTCAAGGCCGCGTCGGCGTGGGGCGATCTGATCTCCCAGGACGACATCGCGAAGGTCGAACACCTCCACCAGCGTCGTCTGAGGTCCGTCGGGATCAAGTTCTGGTGATCTCCCGCCGCCGCGGTCGCGGTAGCGGGTACGTTGTCGGTGACGGCGAGAGGAGGTGGCAGGAATCATGGAGTCGCTCTCCATCTGGGAGACCCCGGAGTTCGAGGAGTTCGGTGTCGCCCCCGAGGTGACGATGTACGTCGCCCAGCTCGACGACTGACGACATCTGCGACAGGGGCGCCGGAACGGTTTCCGGCGCCCCTGTCGCCGTCGTGGCCCATCCCGGCGCGTGAGGAGGAACGGCGAGATGTGGGTGCGGGTGCTCGGCGCCGGCGCGGGCGGCGGCTTCCCGCAGTGGAACTGCGGGTGCCCGGGCTGCCGCGCCGTGCGTGACGGCTCGCGCCCGGCCACGCCGCGCACGCAGTCGTCGATCATCGTGAGCGCCGATCGACAGCGCTGGTACCTGGTCAACGCCTCCCCCGACCTGCGGGCGCAGATCGAGGCCACCCCCGCCCTGCACCCCCGCGCCGACAGGGACAGCCCGATCGCCGCGGTACTGCTCACCGACGCCGAGCTCGACCACACGATGGGCCTGCTGCTCCTGCGCGAGGGCCCGGGCATCGAACTGCACGCGACGCCCGCGACCGTCGAGACCTTGGTCGAGGGCACCGGGTTCCTGCCCACGCTCGAGCGCTACACCGCGGTCGACCGCCGCGAGGTGGTGCCCGGCAAGACGGTCGCGCTCGACGACCACCTGACCTACCGCGCGTTCGACGTCCCCACGGCGAAGCACGCGCGCTTCGGCGGCACCGTCGACGAGGGCCGGGTCGTCGGCTACCGGTTCACCGACGCCGGCAGCGGCCGCTCGGTGGTGTACCTGCCCGGCGTCCAGTCCGTGACGCCGGAGGTGCGCGCGGAGCTCGGCGACGCCGCCGCGGTGCTCATCGACGGCACGTGCTGGTACGACGACGAGCTCGTGCGGCTGGGCGTCGGCCGCAAGACGGCCCACGCCATGGGCCACCTCGCGATGGCCGGCCCGGGCGGCAGCCTCGAGCTGCTCGCCGGCCTACCCGCCGAGCGCAGGATCTACGTCCACATCAACAACACCAACCCGGTCCTGCTGGACGACTCCCCCGAGCGCGCCGAGGTCACGGCGGCCGGCGTGGAGATCGCCACCGACGGGCTCGAGGTGGAGGTCTGACCGGCATGACCGCGACCCACGGCGCGACGATCAACGGCGCCGGCCCGGTGAGCCCCGACGCGCTCGTCGAACGGCTCCGCGCCCAGGCCTCCCGGTACCACAGCGAGCACGACTTCCACGTGCGCATGAACGCCGGCCAGCTCTCCCCCGACCAGATCCGTGGCTGGGTGGCCAACCGCTTCTGCTACCAGGAGGCGATCCCCCGCAAGGACGCGGCGATCCTCGGCAACTGCCCGGACCGCGAGGTCCGGCGGCGCTGGATCCGGCGCATCGTCGACCACGACGGCGACGAGTCCCACGAGGGCGGCATCGAGGCGTGGCTGCGCCTCGGGGAGGCCGTCGGCCTCGGCCGCGAGGAGATGCTCGACGGCCGGCACATCGTGCCCGGGGTGCGGTTCGCGGTCGACGCGTACGTCACCTTCGCCCGCACCCGCCCGTGGGTCGAGGCGGTGGCGTCCTCGCTGACCGAGCTGTTCGCCCCGAACCTCATGGCCGAGCGGCTCGCGGCCTTCGAGCGCGAGTACACGTGGATCGACCGCGACGGGCTCACGTACTTCCGCAACCGCCTGCACCAGGCGCCGCGCGACTCCGAGCACGCCCTGGAGATCGTCCGCGAGCGCTGCCGCACCGGCGAGGAGCAGGATCGGGCCGTGGCCGCGCTCGCGTTCAAGAACGACGTCCTCTGGAGCATGATGGACGCCATCGACCGGGCCTACCCGGCGTGACCGGCACCGTGCCGCTCACCGGGCGCCCGACCGTCGCCCGGTTCGTCAAGATGCGCTGGGACCGCACCCGCGGGCGCCACGTGCTGCTCGGCCCGGAGACGGTCGTGGTGCTCAACCCCACGGGCGCCGACGTGCTCGCCCTCTGCGACGGCCACCGCAGCGTGGCCGACATCGTGGACGAGCTGGGGCGCCGCTACGACCGCGTCGTCGACGACGAGGTGTCGGAGTTCCTCGGCCGGCTCGTCGCACGCCGCTGGGTGGAGATCGCTGATGACGACGACGGATAGTCCCCTCGGCCTGCTCGCCGAGCTCACCCACGCCTGCCCCCTGGCCTGCGCGTACTGCTCCAACCCGCTCGAGCTCACCAAGCGCAGCGAGGAGCTGGGCACCGACGAGTGGCGCCGTGTCCTCGACGAGGCCGCCGACCTGGGCGTGCTGCAGTGCCACCTCTCCGGCGGCGAGCCGCTGCTGCGCCGCGACCTCACCGAGCTCGTCGCGCACGCCAGCGGCCTCGGGATGTACACCAACCTCGTCACCAGCGCGATCGGCCTGTCGCGGAGCAAGGCCGAGGCCCTGCGCGAGGCGGGGCTCGACCACGTGCAGGTCAGCATCCAGGCCGACGAGCCCGTGCTCTCCGACCGCCTCGCCGGGATCTCCTCGTTCGACCGCAAGATCGAGGCCGCGCGGCTGGTCAAGGAACTCGGCTGGCCCCTGACGCTCAACGTCGTGCTGCACCGGCAGAACATCGACCGGATCGAGGCCATCCTCGGCTGGGTCGAGGAGCTGGGCGCCGACCGCGTCGAGCTGGCGAACACCCAGTACTACGGCTGGGCCCTGCGCAACCGCGCCGCGCTGCTGCCGAGCCGGGCGCAGCTCGAGCGGGCCGAGGAGGTCAGCCGGGCCGCACGGGAACGCCTGCGCGGGCGCACCGACGTGGTCTACGTGATCCCCGACTACTACAGCCGCTACCCGAAGCCCTGCATGGGCGGCTGGGGCTCCCGGCAGCTCGTCGTCGGGCCGGAGGGCCACGCCTGGCCGTGCCTCGCCGCGCACGACCTGCCCCTGCCGCGGGCCAGCGTGCGGGAGCACGACCTGGCCTGGATCTGGTGGTCGTCGCCGCTGTTCTCGGCCTTCCGCGGCACCGACTGGATGTCCGATCCGTGCCGGAGCTGCGAGCGCCGGGAGGTCGACCTCGGTGGGTGCCGCTGCCAGGCGTTCCAGCTCACCGGCGACGCGGCCCGCACCGACCCCGTGTGCCACCTCTCCCCCGACCGCGGGCTCGTGGACGCGGCCGTGCGGGCGGCCAACGAGGCCGAGCCCCCGGCGCCCGATCCCGCGGGTCCCGAGCCCGTCCTCGTGCCCCTCGTGACCCGGCCGCACCGCGCCGACTGAGGATCCCGACCGCCGACAGACCCTTGTCCACAAGGGCCTGCAACTGTCAACCCGTTGCACGAACGGGGCCTCGCCGATCACCATCGTGTGCGCGATCACACTGTCGTCGACCGTGGCGAGGAGCTGCCGGTGATCCCGATCCTCGAGTTCGTCCTGGGCATCGCGGTGCTCGTCTACAGCGCCGAGAAGCTGATCGGGTACCTGGTCGGGGTCGCCAGCCGGTGGGCGATCTCGCTCTTCCTCGTCGCCGTCGTCTTCACCGGGATCGAGTTCGACGACCTCGCGTTCGGTGTCGCGCTGAACGTCGAGGACCTCAGCGAGGTCGCCCTCGGCACGGTGATCGGGACGACCATCGCGATGACCGGCATCGTCCTCGCCCTCGCGGCGATCATCGCGCCCTGCCCGGTCGACGTTCCCCGCAGCTACCTCGCGCTGTTCGTGGCCGCCCCCGTCGTGATGTTCGCCCTCGCGCTCACCGGGGCCCTGACCCTGGTCACCGGGATCGCGCTGCTGGTGTTGTTCGTGGGGTTCGTCGGCTGGGTCGCCTACCGCGAGTACACCGCGCGGCGCCCGGTGTGGCGCAACGCCGAGCTCTACGAGCAGCTCGAGAAGGTCGGCGCGGGTGCCGGCGGCACGACCACCGCGACGCACCCCGGCAGCGACGGGGACGCCGGCGGGGACACCCCGACCGCCGGCACCGGTCGCTCCGGCGGCTTCGACCTGCCGTCGGACCTGCGCGTCGACCAGGGCTTCCTCAAGGCCCGGCAGCTGTCGCCGGGCGCCGGCATCGGCCTCGCGGTCCTCGCCCTGGTCGGCCTCGTCGTCGGCGCCGTGGTCGCCGGCGCGGGCACCGAGGGCATCCTCGAGGAGTTCGCCTTCGAGGGCACCGTCTTCGGCGTCACGATCGCGACGCTGGCCCTCTCCCTCGAGGACGTCTTCCTCACCGTGGAGCCCGCCCGCCGCGGCGCACCGGAGATCGGCATCGCGAACGTCATCGGCAGCGTCGTGTTCTCCGTGACCGGCAAGCTCGGGATCATCCTGCTCATCGGCGGGGCGATCACCATCGACGACGAGGTGCTGTCGTGGCACCTGCCGGTCCTGCTGGTGATGACCGTGCTCTCCGCGCTCTTCCTGGCCACCGGGCGGCTGCGCCGCTGGCACGGCGTCGTGCTGCTCGGGCTCTACGTCGCCTACTTCGTCGTCAGCCTCGTCGTCTTCGGCGAGGTCCCCGTCGACGACTGAGCCGATCGAGCCCACCGACCACGACCGGGAGAGGTGATGACGCCGTGCTGACGAAGGACCGCGTCGGGGCCGGCGCCGCGATCCTGGCCGCCGTCCTCGGGCTGGCGCTGGTGTTGGCCTTCCCGCACTCCGAGGGCGGCGACGACGACGCCCCCACCGGCTCGCCGACCAGCCGGGTCGTGCCGGCGCCGGGTCAGGTCGCCCCGGCGCCGGGCGGGCAGGTCGAGCAGCCCGCGCCGGCGCCGGGTCAGACCGACACCGGCGACGACGACGACGGCTAGGCCACCGGCCGACCGGGTCAGGCCGCGATCGAGCCGTGCGGGTCGATGACGAACTTCTTCGCGACCCCGGAGTCGAACTGGGCGTAGCCCTGCGGGGCGTCGTCGAGGCCGATCACGGTCGCGTTGACCGCCTTCCCGATCTGCACCTTGTCGCGCAGGATCGCGTTCATCAGCTGGCGGTGGTAGCGCATCACCGGGCACTGCCCGGTGGTGAACGAGTGCGACTTCGCCCAGCCCAGGCCGATGCGGATCGAGAGGCTGCCCTGCCGCGCCGCCTCGTCCGACGCCCCCGGGTCCCCGGTGACGTAGAGGCCGGGGATGCCGAGCTTCCCGGCCGCCCTCGTCACCTCCATGATCGAGTTGAGCACCGTCGCCGGCGCCTCCCCCGCGTCCTTGCCGTGGCCGCGGGCCTCGAAGCCCACCGCGTCGACGGCCGCGTCCACCTCCGGCTCCCCCACGATCTGCTCGATCTTGTCGGGGAGGCTGCCCTCCTCGGTGAGGTCGATGGTCTCGGCGCCGATGACGTCGCGGGCGTGCTGCAACCGCTCGGCGTTCATGTCGCCGACGATCACCGCAGCCGCCCCCAGGAGCTGGGCCGACGCCGCGGCGGCGAGCCCGACCGGCCCGGCCCCGGCGATGTACACGGTCGATCCCGTGGTCACGCCGGCGGTGACGCAACCGTGGTAGCCGGTCGGGAAGATGTCCGAGAGCATCGTCAGGTCGAGGATCTTCTCCATCGCCTGGTCCCGGTCGGGGAACTTCAGCAGGTTCCAGTCCGCGTACGGGACCATGACGTACTCGGCCTGCCCGCCCTGCCAGCCGCCCATGTCGACGTAGCCGTACGCCGACCCCGGACGCTCGGGGTTGACGTTGAGGCAGACGCCGGTGTGGCCCTCCTTGCACTGCCGGCAGCGCCCGCAGGCGATGTTGAACGGCGCCGACACCAGGTCGCCCTGCTGGATGAACTCGACGTCACGGCCCACCTCGACGACCTCGCCGGTGATCTCGTGACCGAGGATCAGCCCGGGCGGCGCGGTGGTGCGCCCGCGCACCATGTGCTGGTCGGAGCCGCAGATGTTGGTGGCGACCAGCTTGAGGATCACCCCGTGCGGACACCGCCGCCCGACGTTGTCCGGGTGCACCCCCGGTCCGTCCCGCAGCTCCAGGCTCGGGTACTCGATGTCCTGGATCTCGACCTTCATGGGCTCGATGTAGGCAACGGCCTTCATGGGCGCTCCTCGTGGGTTCGCGCTGGCCCGGGGCGGCCCGGTCTCGACCGACGTGCGGGCTGACCGTGCGATTCTCCGGCCGGCCGTGGCGGATGTCACTCACGCTGTCGCACCAGGACGTCCCGCTCGACGGACCTGCGTCAGCGCGACGAGACCCCCGACGCCCACTCGTGGGTCGGGGTGGCGCGCGGGACGGTCACCAGCCCGGCCGCGAGGGCGGCGACGGCGAGCACGCCGCACGGCACCGCCACGACCCGGCCCCGGGCGCCGGGCTCACCGGACGCCGGCCAGCAGCAGGACCACCGTGCTGACCCCGGCGCCGACGGCGAGGCCGGCCACGACCTGCGCGCCGGTGTGCGCGCGCAGCACGAGCCGCGCCCAACCGACGAGGGGCACCGCGAGCCAGGAGAGCGCCCACCAGGGCCCGCCGAGCAGCGTGAGGACGGCCGCCGCGGCGGCGACGACGGCGGTGTGGAAGCTGATCTTCCACAGCAGCGTGATCGCCGTCGCGGCCGCCACGGTGACCAGCACCGCGATCTGCAGGGCGATGATCTCCCGCGGCGCGCCCGCCACGACGAGCACCACGACGCCCGTCGCGACGGACAGCGCCGCGAGCCCGAGGGGCACCGCCCGCTGCTCGCGCTCGCGCAGGTGGTGATCGGTGTAGCGGCCGCTGCGCACGCCCCGGTCGACGATGAACGCCGGGATGGCCACGGTGAACAGCATCCCGACCACCGACCACGCCACGCCGGCCAGCCCGGCGGCCAGCGCGCCGACCACCGGGTACAGCACCGCGAGCAGCAGCGTCGGCGACGTCGCCGTGGTCACGCGCGCGGCGACGCGCCGGGCGGTCGGGGTGGAGGCGGGAGCGGCCACCCGCCGCAGCCTAGGCGGGCCGGCCGGGGACGCTGCGCAGCGGAGCTCGACCCGGAGCGTGGTAAAGGGGGACCCGTGACTCGGGATGCGCAGCTCGTGCTGGCCGTGGTGACGGCACCCCCCGGACGGGTCCTGCTCGTGCACCGGCCCGGCGAGGTGCCGCCCGCCGTGCTGCCCGGGGGGCGGCCGCAGGCGCGCGAGTCCCCGGGCGCGACCGCCGAGCGCGGGTGCCGTGAGGAGACCGGGATCGAGATCCGGGCGGGCCGCCAGCTCGGGCGGCTGCTCGACGACGGCATCGCGACGATCTACGTCGCCGGGTCGCCCCGGCACGAGGTCGACCCCGAGGAGATCCCGCCGAGCGTGCGCGCCGGCTGGTACACCCTGGACCAGGTCGACCTCGTGCTCCCCGGGCTCTGGGCGCCGGTGCGCCACCACCTCGGCACGACGATCCGGGTGCGCTGAGCCCCGCGAACGGGGAGTTCGCGCGCGTAGAGGCCGCGAACAGCGCGTTCGCTGCGGACGAGCCGGCCTAGACGGGCAGGACGGTGGGCACGATCATCGGCCGGCGCCGGTAGGTCTCGCCGACCCAGCGACCCACCACCCGCCGCACGGCCTGGGCGATGCGGTGGGTGTCGGTGATGCCCTCGGCCTCGGTGCGGGAGAGCTCCATCTCGACCAGGGCGACGGCGTCCTCGAGGGCCTTCGGGTCGTCGGAGAAGCCCCGGCCGGAGATCCGCGGCGGCGCCACGGCCCGTCCCGTGGCCGCCTCGACCGCGACCGTGATCGCGATGAAGCCGCCCTCGCCGAGCACGAGGCGGTCGGAGAGGGTGGACTCGCCGACGTCGCCGACCTGGTTGCCGTCGACGTAGACGTGCCCGACCTCGACCCGGCCGGCGATCGCGGCGTGGTGGTCGACGAGGTCGACCACCACGCCGTCCTCGGCGATGACGACGTTCTCCACGCCGGTGCGCCGCGCGATCTCGGCGTTGGCCCGCAGGTGGCGCCACTCGCCGTGCACCGGCATGACGTTGCGGGGGCGCAGGGCGTTGTAGAGGAACAGCAGCTCGCCCGCCGAGGCGTGCCCGGAGACGTGGACGCGCGCCACGCCGGAGTGCACGACCTCGGCGCCGAGGCGGGTCAGGCCGTTGATCACCGCGAACACGGCGGTCTCGTTGCCGGGGATGAGGCTCGAGAGCAGCACCACCGTGTCGCCCGGGGTGATCGTGATCTGGCGGTGGTCGCCGCGCGCCATCCGGCCGAGCGCGGAGAGCGGCTCACCCTGCGAGCCCGTCGAGACCAGCACGACGTCGCGCTCGGGCATGGCCAGCGCCTCGTCGAGGTCGACGAGCAGGCCCTCCGGCACGCGCAGCAGGCCGAGGTCGGTCGCGATGCCCATGTTGCGCACCATCGAGCGGCCCGTGAAGCAGACCTTGCGGCCGTGCTCCGCCGCCGCGTCCAGGACCTGCTGCACGCGGTGCACGTGGCTGGCGAAGCAGGCGACGATCAGCCGGGACGGGGCGTCGCGGAACACCTGGTCGATCACCGGGGCGATGTCGCGCTCGGGGGTGACGAACCCGGGCACCTCGGCGTTGGTCGAGTCGCACAGCAGCAGGTCGACGCCCTCGTCGCCGAGCCGGGAGAAGCCGGCCAGGTCGGTCAGGCGCCCGTCGAGGGGCAGCTGGTCGAGCTTGATGTCGCCGGTGTGCAGCACCGTGCCGCCCGGCGTGCGGACGGCGACGGCCAGCGCGTCGGGGATGGAGTGGTTGACCGCGAAGAACTCGCAGTCGAACGAACCGTGGCGGTGACGCTCGCCCTCGCGGACCTCGAGCAGGTGCGGGGTGAGCCGGTGCTCCCGGCACTTCGCCGCGACCAGCGCGAGCGTGAACCGCGACCCGACGACGAGCAGGTCCGGCCGCTGGCGCAGCAGGAACGGCACGGCGCCGATGTGGTCCTCGTGGCCGTGGGTGAGGACCAGCGCGTCGACGTCGTGGAGGCGGTCCTCCACCGCGCGGAAGTCGGGCAGGATCAGGTCGACGCCCGGCGAGTCCTCGGACGGGAACAGCACGCCGCAGTCGACGATCAGCAGCCGGCCGCCGTACTCGAGCACGGTCATGTTGCGGCCGATCTCGCCGATGCCACCGAGCGCGACGACGCGCAGCGCCCCGTCGGCCAGGGGCGGGGGCGCGGCGTCGGCGCCGGGCGCCGACGCCGTGGGGACGCCGGAGCCGCGGGCGCAGTCGTGGGAGGCGGCCTGTCCGGATGACGACCCGGCTGACCGTCCCGGTGCCGGGGCGCGGGGTGGTTCGGGACGGCGGGCGGTGGAGCGGCTCATCGGGTGGTCCCGGGGACGGGACGCGGCGTACGGGTGGTGATCGTTCCTCCTGGTGGGGCGGTGGCCGGGCGGGTCACGCCCGCCGGGTGTCGTTGGGGGGCGGTCTACAGACCGCGGTCGAGCGCCATCACCGCGGCGACGTCGGCGGGCTCTCCCTCGGGGTGCACGACGCACTCGTCGCGGCCCGCCGCGTGCAGCAGCAGCTCGCCGGGCTCCCCGGTCAGGATGACGGTGCGCGGACCCGAGCGCACGCTCTGCTCCGCGCCGTCCGGGCGTCGCAGCGTCACCGCCACCGGACTGGACCGATAGGTCAGGCGCCCGAGCAGCCCCACCATGCGCCACAGCGCGCGGTCGCGCGCCTCGTCCGGCGGCCGCGGTGACCAGCCCGACTGGGCCCGGCGCACGTCCTCGTGGTGGATGAAGTACTCCTGCACGTCGACGGCGCGCAGCGGCGGGAGCGCCATCGGGCTCCACAACGGCGGTCCGGACCGCAGCGTCGCCACGAGCTCGCCGAACTCGCCGCGCGCGACCGAGTCCTGCACGCGCTGGGTCCAGCCGGCCAGCGGCGGGACGACGATGCCGAGCGCGGCGTCGAGGCGGCGCTCGCGGGTGACGAGGTGGGCGAGCAGGTCGCGCGTCGTCCAGTCCCCGCAGAGGGTGGGCTCGTCGGGCCCCAGCCGCAGGAACAGGTCGGCGAGATCGCGACGCTCGGCGTCGGCGATCTGGGCGGCACTCATGGACTCTCCCTACCCGGACGCCGCCGACCTCAGCCCTCGGTGACGAACGGGCTGGCGGCCACCTCGGACCCGTTGGGCAGCCGCCGGATCTCGAAGTCGGCGAACACGTTGGGCACCTCGTCCTGCAGCACCTTGAGGCACGCGATGGCGAGGTCGCGGATCTCGACGTCGGCGTGCTCGCTGGCGCGCATGGCGATGAAGTGCCGCCAGGCCCGGTAGTTGCCCGTCACGACGATGCGGGTCTCGGTGGCGTTGGGCAGCACGGCACGGGCGGCCTGGCGGGCCTGCTTGCGCCGCAGCGTGCGGTTGGGCTCGTCGGCGAAGCGCTCCTCGAGGCCCGCCAGCAGCTTCTCGTAGGAGGCCAGCGCGGCGGCGCTCGCGTCGGCGAACAGCTGGTGCAGCTCCGGGTCCTCGGCGATGACCGCGGGCTCGACCATCGCCGCGTCGCGCTCGGGCACGTAGCGCTGCGAGAGCTGCGAGTAGGAGAAGTGCCGGTGGCGGATGAGCTCATGGGTGAGGCTGCGCGACATCCCGGTGAGGTAGAAGCTCACGGTCCCGTGCTCGAGCACCGAGAGGTGCCCGACCTCGAGGATGTGCCGCAGATAGCCCGCGTTGGTGGCCGTCGCGGGGTTGGGCTTGCTCCACGACTGGTAGCAGGCCCGGCCGGCGAACTCGGCGAGCGCCTGACCGCCGTCCGCGTCGGTGTCCCACGGCACCCCGGGCGGGGCGCGGAACTCGGTCTTCGCGATCAGCGTGACCTGGGGCTGCACGATCTCCGGCACGGGGTCACGGTAGACGGGACCCACGACGACGCGACAAGCCCCCGACGCGTTCGCCGGCGGCGAGCACGACACCATGATGGTGGCGTCGGCAGCGTGATGGTGTCACAGTGGTGTCATGGACCTGACACCATACGTCGCGGCGCTGCGCGACGACCTCGCCGCGGCCGCCGCGGTCGGCGACGAGGCCACGACCCGGGCGGGCAACTCGCTCGCCGCCGCCCTCGAGCCGGCCGTCCGGCTGGCGCTCATGAACGCCCTGTCCGACCTGGCCGGCGAGGTCTCCGAGGCCCTCGGCGACCGCACCGTGTCCCTGCGGCTGTCCGGCCGCGAGGTGGAGGTCGTCGTCGACCGGGAGTCGTCCGAGGAGGGCACCAACGGCTTCTTCGCGGGCCCCGCCTCCTCCCCGTTCGCCGGGAGCCCCTCGGGCGGGCCCGGCGGCCCGCACCGCCACACGCCCCCGCCTCCGCCCGGGCCTCCGCCCGGGCCCGGCTTCCCGGGTGGCGAGGGACCGGGCTCCGGGGGCTCCGGGGGCGCGGGCTTCGGCGGCGGCTTCGGCGGCCGGGGCGGCCCCGACGTCGGTGACATCTCGCGGATGACGCTGCGTCTCGTCGACCAGATCAAGGGCCAGGCCGAGCGCGCCGCTGCGGCGCAGGGCATGTCGCTGAACTCCTGGATCGCCCAGGCCGTCCAGGGCGCCCTGCGCCAGCACGGCGGTCGGGGCGGCTGGGGTCGCTGGGACGCCGGGTGGGACCCGGGCGAGGACCCCGGCCGGGGCTCCGGCTGGGGCTCCGGCTGGGGCTCCGGTTGGGACGCCGGCTGGGGCGGGGACGCCGGCCGGGACGACGACCGTCCCTCCGGCGGCGCGACCGACGGGCCGTCGACCCCGGGCACCCCCGGCGCCCCGGGCACCCCGGGCACGGACACGGGCTCGCCGAGCCCCTCCGGCACCGACTCCCCCGGCACCGGCTCTCCCGGCACCGACTCCCCCGGCACCGGCTCTCCCGGCACCGGCTCTCCCGGCACCGGCTCCCCCGGCACCGGCTCCCCCGGCACCGGCCGACCCGACGACGGCGACGACGGCGTCGAGGGCTGGGTCCGGGGATGACCGCCCCGGCGCGGGAGGTCGCCGGGTCCGGCGCGGGCCCGGCGACCCTCGACCTCACGCTCGACGCCGGCACCGTGCGCGTCCACCTCGCGGCGGTCCCGGACGGGAGCACCGACACGGTGCGTGCCCGGGTCGAGGTCGACCCCGACGCCCCGCCCGGCTGGCTCGGGGGTCTGCCGGGGCTCGCCGGGCTCGCGGGCCTCTCGGGCCTGCTCGGTCTGCTCGGCGCGGACCGGGGACCGGGGACCGCCGAGGACCGGGCGGCGGCCGCCGTCGCGGCCACCACCCTCGACTGGGACGCCGACGCCCGCCGATTGACGGTCCGCGGCCCGCGCGACCTCGCCCTGCGTGGTGTCCCGCTCGCGCTCACCGTGCGGGCGCCGGAGGGCAGCGACGTGCAGGTGCGGGCCGGCGCCGCCCGCGTCGTCGTCGCCGGCCGCGCCGACGAGGTCGCGGTCCGCGGCACCGGCGAGGTCACCCTCGACGAGGTCACGGGCCGCGCCGACCTGCGCTGCGGGGCCGGTGCGGTGCACGTCGGGCGCCTCGCCGGACCGCTGCGGCTGCGCGGCGGGGCGGGCGGCGTCCGCGTCGACCGCGTGCTCGCCCCCGCCGAGATCACCACCGGCGCCGGGCGCCTGCGCCTCGGCGAGGTGCACGCCGACGTCGCGGTCCGCGCCGCCGCCGGCGACGTCGAGGTGGCCGACGCCGTGGCCGGCGACGTCGAGATCGCCACGGGGGTCGGCACGGTGTGGGTGGGCGTCCACCCGGGCGTCGACGCGAAGGTGGAGCTGCGCGCCGCGGCCGGCCGGGTGCACAGCGAGCTACCGGTGCACCGGGAGCGCCCGGCCGGCAGCGGGGCGGGGACCGACGCCCGTCCCCTGCGGGTGCGCGCCCGCACCGGTGCCGGCGACGTCACCGTCGCCCCGGCCCGCCCCCGCCCGGCCCTGACCACCTGAGCGCCC
>Ga0196958_10000288_pt1 | contig 16270 bp, 17 predicted proteins | sample S1v_10metaG_FD_148654 | JGI IMG/M metagenome (GOLD analysis project Ga0196958, IMG submission 148654) | Soil microbial communities from Anza Borrego desert, Southern California, United States - S1+v_10 | ecosystem: Environmental > Terrestrial > Soil > Desert | place: USA: California | collected...
CCGAGCACGGGCCCGGGTTCGACGTGCACGTCGGCGGCGGGCTCGCGACCAATCCCAAGCTCGCCGTCCGGCTCGGCGCCTGGGTGCCGCTCGAGGAGGTCGCCGACGTCTGGCACGCGGTGGTGCAGGTCTTCCGCGACTACGGCTACCGCCGGCTCCGGACCCGCGCGCGGATCAAGTTCCTGATCGCCGACTGGGGCCCCGAGAAGTTCCGCCAGGTCATGGAGGACGAGTACCTCGGCCGGAAGCTGATCGACGGCCCCGCGCCGGACCCGATCGCCGGCACGATCGACCACGTCGGGGTGCACGACCAGGTCGACGGCAACCACTACGTGGGCGTCGCCCCGCCCGCCGGGCGCACCAGCGGCTCGACACTCGTCGGCGTCGCCAAGGCCGCCGAGGACGCCGGGTCGTCGCGGGTGCGGCTCACGCCGTACCAGAAGATCCTCGTGCTGGACGTGCCGACCGACAAGGTCGAGGGCCTGACCACCGCGCTCGACCACCTCGGGCTGCCGGCCCGCCCGACGCCGTGGCGGCGCTCGACGATGGCGTGCACCGGCCTGGAGTTCTGCAAGCTCGCCTTCGTCGACACCAAGAACCGCGCCGGCGAGCTCGTCGAGGAGCTCGACCGGCGCCTGGCCGACGTGCAGGACGCCCTCGAGCACCCGGTGGCCATCCACCTCAACGGCTGCCCCAACTCCTGCGCGCGGATCCAGGTCGCCGACATCGGGCTCAAGGGCCAGATCGTGTCCGGCCCCGACGGCGAGCCGGCGGCGGGCTTCCAGGTGCACCTCGGCGGCGGCCTCGGCCTCGACGCCGGCTTCGGGCGCAAGCTGCGCGGCCACAAGGTGCTCTCCGCCGATCTCGGCGACTACGTCGAGCGCGTCGTGCGCGCCTACGCCGAGCACCACGAGCCCGGCGAGCGCTTCGCCCAGTGGGTCGTGCGCGCGGAGGAGGGTCAGCTCTCGTGAGGTTGGCCCTCCAGTACTGCCCCTACTGCGGCGAGCAGGACCTGCGCCCCCGGGAGGACCCCGCCGGGGCCTGGGAGTGCGCGGACTGCCGCACCACGTTCGTCGTGACCCCGGTACCGGCGCCGGCGAGAGGAACCGCATGACCACCACCACGGACACGCAGCACGGAGTCGGACCCTCGGGCGGGGGCACGCGCGACGACCGGCGGGCCGCGGCCCTCGCCGCCGGCGAGCACTTCGCCGCCCGCGAGGGTGCCGTCACGTCGGACCCGGTCGGACACGAGGAGCTCACCCGCGAGGTCCTCGCCTGGGCCGCCGAGACGTTCGGCGAGGGGCTGATCGTCGCGTCGAACATGCAGGACGCGGTGCTCGTCGCCCTCGGCGCCGACGCCCGGCCGGGCGTCGACGTGCTGTTCCTCGAGACCGGCTACCACTTCGCCGAGACGCTCGGCACCCGCGACGCGGTGGCCCAGGTGTACGGCGTGCGGATCGTGCAGGCCGAGCCCGACCTCACCGTGCCCGAGCAGGACGAGCTGCTGGGCAAGGACCTCTTCGCCACCGATCCCGGCCGGTGCTGCAACCTCCGCAAGGTGGTGCCGCTGCAGCGCACGCTGGCCCGCTACGACGCCTGGGTCACCGGCGTCCGCCGCGTCGAGGCCCCCACGCGGGCGACGACGCCGCTGGTGACGTGGGACGAGCGCCACGGCCTGGTGAAGGTCAACCCGATCGCGCACTGGTCGGACGAGCAGATGGCGGCCTACATCCGCGAGCACGCGGTGCTGGTCAACCCGCTGGTCGACGCCGGCTACCCGTCGATCGGCTGCGCGCCCTGCACGGCCAAGCCGGCCCCGGGCGCCGACCCGCGCAGCGGACGCTGGGCGGGCTTCGCCAAGACCGAGTGCGGGCTGCACGGATGACCGCCGCGAGCATCCCGAGCCAGCACCCCGACACGGTGGAGCTCCGCTCCGCTGCGTCGCCCGCCGACCAGCTCGACGCCCTCGAGTCCGAGGCGATCCACGTCATGCGCGAGGTCGCCGGCGAGTTCGACCGCCCGGTGATCCTGTTCTCCGGCGGCAAGGACTCGATGCTGCTGGTGCACCTCGCGCGCAAGGCGTTCTGGCCGGCGCCGATCCCGTTCCCGGTGCTGCACGTCGACACCGGGCACAACTTCGACGAGGTCATCGAGTTCCGCGATCGGGTCGTCGAGCGCTACGGCCTGTCCCTCGAGGTCGCGCGCGTCCAGGACTACATCGACGACGGGCGCCTCGCGGAGCGGGCCGACGGCACGCGCAACCCGCTGCAGACCACGCCGCTGCTCGACGCCATCGCCGAGCACCGCCACGACGCGGTCTTCGGCGGCGGGCGCCGCGACGAGGAGCGCGCCCGGGCCAAGGAGCGGGTGTTCAGCCTGCGCACCGCCTTCGGGCAGTGGGAGCCGTCGCGCCAGCGCCCCGAGCTGTGGAACCTCTACAACGGGCGCCACAAGCCGGGCGAGCACGTGCGCGTGTTCCCGCTGTCGAACTGGACCGAGCTCGACGTGTGGCGCTACATCGCCCGCGAGGGCGTCGAGCTCCCGTCGATCTACTACGCGCACACCCGCGAGGTGTTCGCCCGCGACGGTATGTGGCTGACCAGCGGGCCGTGGGGCGGGCCGCGCGACGGCGAGGAGGTCGTCACCAAGTCGGTGCGCTACCGCACCGTCGGCGACGGCTCCTGCACCGGCGCGGTGGAGTCCACGGCGGCGACGCTGGACGAGGTGCTCGCCGAGGTCCGGGGGTCGCGCCTCACCGAGCGCGGCGCGACCCGTGCCGACGACCGCCTCTCGGAGGCCGCCATGGAGGACCGCAAGCGGGAGGGCTACTTCTGATGCAGGACACGAAGCAGTCGACACAGCACGCCGATGGGGAGCTGGACTCTGATGGCTGACCTGCTCAAGCTCGCCACGGCCGGTTCCGTCGACGACGGCAAGTCGACGCTCGTCGGGCGGCTGCTCTACGACACCAAGTCGGTGCTCGCCGACCAGATGGAGGCCGTCGAGCGCGCCACCGTCGGCGGCGGCGACCCCGACCTGTCGCTGCTGGTCGACGGCCTGCGCTCGGAGCGCGAGCAGGGCATCACCATCGACGTCGCCTACCGCTACTTCGCGACGCCCCGGCGCTCGTTCGTCATGGCCGACACCCCCGGCCACGTGCAGTACACCCGCAACACCGTCACCGGCGCGTCCACCGCGCAGCTCGCGGTGCTGCTGGTCGACGCGCGCCACGGCGTGGTCGAGCAGACCCGGCGCCACGTCGCGGTGATGGGCCTGCTGCGGGTGCCGCGCCTCGTGCTGGCGGTGAACAAGATGGACCTCGTCGACCACGACGAGAACACCTTCTGGCGCATCGCCAAGGAGTTCACGGGCCTGACCGACGCGCTGGGCTACGGCGAGGACGCCGTCACGGCCATCCCCGTCTCGGCCAAGCAGGGCGACAACGTCGTGCTGCCGTCCGGGAACACGCCCTGGTACGAGGGCCCGACGCTGCTCGACCACCTCGAGGCGGTGCCGGTCGAGGGCGCCGACCACGACGCGCCGTTGCGCTTCCCCGTGCAGTACGTCGTGCGCCCGCGCACCGACGCGCACCCCGACTACCGCGGCTACGCCGGGCTGGTCGCCGCGGGCACGGTGCGCGTCGGCGACGAGGTGGACGTCCTGCCCGACGGGCAGCGCACGCGGGTCGAGGGCATCGACACGTTCGACGGCGAGCTCCGGGCCGCCCACGTCGGCCAGAGCGTCGTGCTGCGCCTCGCCGACGATCTCGGCGTCGCCCGCGGCACCCTGCTCGCGGCGCCCGGCGCGCCCGAGCCCGTCACCGAGTTCGACGCCACGGTCGCCTGGCTGCACGAGAAGCCGCTGCGTCCGGGCGCGCGCCTGCTGCTCAAGCACGGCACCCGCACCGTGCAGGCGATCGTCGGCGCCGTGACCCACCGGCTCGACACCGAGAGCCTCGCCCTCGTCGAGGACCCCGGCGAGCTGGTGATCAACGACATGGGCCGGGTCTCGCTGACGGTCTCCGAGCCGTTGCCGCTCGACGGGTACGACGAGGTGGCGGCGACGGGCTCGTTCCTGCTCGTCGACCCGCAGGCCGGCGACACCCTGGCCGCGGGCCTCGTGGGCCGCTCGGTGCTGGCCGCCACGCTCGACGGTCGAGGGGGCCCTGGACAGCTCGGCTAGGTTCGCCACCGACGGTCGACGCCCGTCGACCGCTCCGCCGCGACGGGGAGCCGCGATGGCGTTGGACGTCGAGCACCGCCCATCCGACTCGCCCTACGTCGCGCGCGTCTGGCGCGGCCACAGCACGGGCGTCGAGCGGATGACCTCGGTGGCGACGTCGCACTGGGAGCTCGTGGTGTGGCGGCACCGCGGGTCGGTGCACGTGGCCGTGCGGGGCCCGGAGACCGCGGCGAGCGTCGCCGCCGTGCCCGACGACTCGGCGTCGGTCGGGATCACGTTCGCCCACGGTGTCTCGATGCCGCACCTGCCGGTGTCGCGGCTGGTCGACCGTGACCTCGAGAGCCCGCACGCGACCTCCCGCTCGTTCGTGCTCGGCGGCGAGGAGTGGGAGCTGCCCCGGTACGAGGTCGCCGAGGTGTTCGTCGACCGGCTGGTGCGCGCCGGCGTGCTCGTCCGCGATCCCCTGGTCCGCGAGGCCGTCGACGCGGACCGGGAGCCCGGTGTCGGGGCCCGGTCGGTGCAGCGACGGGTCGCCGCGACCACGGGCCTCACCCGGTCCGCGATCCGGCAGATCGACCGGGTCCGCGAGGCCGCCGTCCTGCTCGGCGAGGGAGCCGCGCCGCTCGACGTCGTCCACCGGCTCGGCTACTACGACCAGCCCCACCTCGCCCGCTCGCTCACGCGCTTCATCGGGCGCACGGCCACGCAGCTGCGACGCGGGGACGGGGACCAGCCGCTGTCGTTGCTGTACAAGACCGACGACCCGACGGGTTCCTAGCCTCCTGCCCCGCCCGGCCCGCCGCCGGGCCCGCTCACCGGGAGGCAGACCATGGGCAAGATCGTGGCCAACTTCTTCATCTCGCTCGACGGCGTCGTCGAGTCCCCCGACCAGTGGCACTTCCCGTGGTTCGACGACGAGATGGGCGCGGTCGTCAGCGCCGGCGCGGAGACCGCCGGCGCGTTCCTGATGGGCCGCACGCTCTACGAGGAGTGGGCGGCCTACTGGCCCACCAGCACCGACGAGCCGTTCGCGACCTTCTTCAACACCATCCCGAAGTACGTCGTGTCGGACACCCTGAGCGACCCCGGGTGGACCAACACCACGGCCGTGCGCCGCGACCCCGCGGCGGTGCGCGCGATCAAGGACGAGGTCGACGGCGACGTCCAGATGTCCGGCAGCGCCACGACCGTCCGGTGGCTGCTCGACCACGAGCTCCTCGACGAGCTGAAGCTGCTCGTCCACCCGGTGGTCGTGGGCTCCGGCCGTCGGCTGTTCGAGGACGCCGGGCAGCACCGGCTCCGCCTGCTGCGGTGCGCGGCGCTCTCCTCCGGCGTCCTCGACCTGACCTACGCCGGCCGGGTGTAGCCACCGGGACCCGATCTCGTCCGGCGCGCGCGTCGAGGACGGACCCGCTCGCGATCCCGTGGCGGAGACCTCGGCGACGTGCTCGCGCCGACCGTCCGGCCCCGGTCGGGGAGCCGACGGAATGGCTCCGCACCCGGCTCGGTTGTGCCCGGGGTGACGACCCTCGGAGAGCGGTCCGGCCCGCGTCGGGACGGGCCGCTCGACGACCCGGTCCGGGCCTCCCTGCTCGGTCCGCACGCGCACCTCGCGCAGGTCCACGGGCAGGCGGTGCGCTACCACCCCGAGGTCGCCCCGTTCCTCGCCGAGCCGCGCAGCACCGCCGAGTGGGACGACGTCGCGGCGCTGATCGGCGGCGGCCGCGCCGTGATCCCCACGTTCTCCCCGCTCGACCCGCCCGGCCTCGAGGTCGGCATGGTCCTGCCCGGGGTGCAGATGATCGGCGACGCCGTGGCCGGTCGCGTCGACCCCGGGGTCGTCCGCCTCGGCCCCGACGACGTCGCCGCGATGCGCGAGCTGGTCAGCCGGACGCGCCCCGGGCCGTTCGGGCCGCGCACGATCGCGATGGGCACCTACCTCGGCGTCGTCGAGGACGGGGTGCTCGTGGCCATGGCCGGTGAGCGCCTCCACCCGCCGGGGTACACGGAGATCAGCGCGGTGTGCACCGACCCCTCCCACCGCGGGCGGGGGCTCGCGTCCCGGCTGGTCCTCGCGGTCGCCGCGGAGATCCAGCAGCGGGGCGAGGTCCCGTTCCTGCACGCCGCGGGCGACAACACGAGCGCGATCCGGCTCTACGAGCGGCTCGGGTTCGCCCTGCGCGCCCGGCCCTCCTTCGTGGCCGTGCGCGTCCCGACCGACGTCCCGGCCCTCACGGGACAGGAGGACCATCGATGACCGCACCGACCGGCGGCTTCCACCTCGCCGTCGCCCTCGACGGCACGGGGTGGCACCCCGCGTCCTGGCGCGAGCCCGGCGCGCGCGCCGACGAGCTGTTCACCGCCGGGTTCTGGGTCGACCAGGTCCGCGAGGCGGAGGCCGGACTGCTCGACCTCGTCACGTTCGAGGACGCGTTCGCCCTGCCCGGCGACGGGCGGACCGACCGCGTGCAGGGCCGCGTCGACGCCGTGCTGACCGCCCTGCGCGTGGGCCCCGCGACCGAGCACATCGGGCTGGTCCCGACGGTCATCGCCACCCACACCGAGCCGTTCCACGTCTCCACCCAGATCGCCACGCTGGACTGGGTCACCTCCGGGCGCGCCGGCGAGCGGATCAAGGTGTCGGCCGACCCGGCGGAGGCCGCGCTGTTCGGCCGTCGGGACGTGACGGCCGAGACGCGCGAGTCCCTCTTCGACGAGGCCGCCGACCACGTCGAGGTCCAGCGCCGGCTGTGGGACTCGTGGGAGGACGACGCCGAGATCCGCGACGCCGCCACCGGCCGGTTCATCGACCGCGAGAAGCTGCACTACATCGACTTCGAGGGCGATCACTTCTCCGTGCGCGGCCCCTCGATCACCCCGCGCCCGCCGCAGGGCCAGCCGGTCGTGACCGCGCTCGCCCACGTCGACACCGCCTACCGGCTCGCCGCGCGCGGCGCCGACGTCGTCTTCGTGACCCCGGACGGCACCGGCCGCGACGGTCCCACCGGCGACGCCGCGTCGATCCTGGCCGAGGTCCGCACCGCCGAGCGCGACGTCGGCCACGGACACCGCGCCGGCCCCCTGCACGTGTTCGGTGACCTGCTCGTGCTCCTGGACGACACCGCCGACGCCGCCCGCGAGCGTCTGCGCCGCCTCGACGAGACCGACGGGCAGGCGCTGCGCAGCGACGCCCGCATCCTCGCCGGCACCGCCGCCGACGTCGCCGACGTGCTCGCGTCCTGGCGGGAGGCGGGCCTGACCGGGGCGCGGCTGCGCCCGGCCGCCACCGCGCACGACCTGCCGCGGATCACCCGCGAGCTCGTGCCCGAGCTGCAGCGCCGCGACCTGCACCGCACCGCCTACGAGGCCGACACGCTGCGGGGCCTGCTCGGTCTCGAGCGCCCCGCCGACCGCTACGCCCGGGCCTGAGGAGACACCGTGCCGAAGCAGATCCACCTCGCCGCGCACTTCCCCGGCGTCAACAACACGACGGTGTGGAGCGACCCCGCGGCCGGCAGCCACATCGCGTTCTCCTCGTTCCGCCACTTCGCGCAGACCGCGGAGCGCGCCAAGTTCGACTTCCTCTTCCTCGCCGAGGGCCTGCGCCTGCGCGAGCAGGGCGGGAAGATCTACGACCTCGACGTCGTCGGGCGGCCGGACAACGTCTCGATCCTCATGGCCATGGCCGCCGTGACCGAGCGGATCGGCCTGGCCGGCACGGTGAACTCGACGTTCAACGAGCCGCTCGACGTCGCCCGCAAGCTCGCCACGCTCGACCACCTCTCCGGCGGGCGCGCGGCCTGGAACGTCGTCACGAGCTGGGACGAGTTCACCGGCGAGAACTTCCGTCGGGGCGGCTACCTGCCCAAGGACAAGCGCTACCTGCGCGCGCAGGAGTTCCTCGCCGCCGCCCAGACCCTGTGGGACTCCTGGGACGCCGACGAGGTGCTCGCCGACGCCGCCGCCGGTCGGTTCCTGCGCCACGGCGACGCGGGCCGCTTCGCGGTCCGCTCGGACCAGTTCGACATCTCCGGGCGCTTCACGACGCCGCGCAGCCCCCAGGGCCACCCCGTGATCATCCAGGCCGGCGACTCCGAGGAAGGACGCGAGTTCGCCGCGTCCAGCGCCGACGCGATCTTCACCCGGCACGCCGAGCTGCGGTCCGGGCAGGAGTTCTACGCCGACGTGAAGCGGCGGCTGGAGAGGCACGGCCGTCGCCACGAGGACCTCAAGATCCTCCCGGCCGCGACGTTCGTGCTCGGCGACACCGAGGACGAGGCCGCGGAGAACGCACGTCAGGTCCAGTACCAGCAGGTCGGACCGGCCACCGCCATCGCCTTCGCCGAGCAGGTGTGGAACCGCGACCTGTCCGACGTCGACCCCGACGGCCCGGTGCCCTCGTTCGACCCCCGCACGGAGGACGACGTCGACTCGGGCGGGCACATCTCCAAGGGCCGCGCGAGCGTGCGCCAGTACCGCGACCCCGTCGCGACGGCGCGCGAGTGGCGCGAGCTCGGCGAGCGCGAGGGGCTCTCGCTGCGCGAGGTCGTGATCCGCAAGAACGGGCGGCACACCTTCGTCGGCACCCCGCAGCGGGTCGCCGACACCATCGACGAGTTCGTGCAGTCCGACGCCAGCGACGGCTTCGTCCTCGTCCCGCACATCACGCCGGGCGGGCTGGACGTGTTCGCCGACCAGGTGGTGCCGCTGCTGCAGGAGAAGGGCTCGTTCCGCACCGAGTACGAGGGCACGACGCTGCGCGAGCACCTCGGCCTGCACCCCTCCCCCACCACCGTCGCCGCCGTGGGCGTCGACGCCTGAGGCGGGCTGGGAGGATCGTGGGCGTGGAGCACGCCCGCCCCGACAGGGAGCACCCGCAGACCCTCGCGTTCGGCACCCAGGCGGTGCACGCCGGCAACGCCGTCGACAGCGGCAGCGGAGCGATCCGCACGCCGCTGGTGATGGCGAACTCCTACGCGCTGCCCGAGGACCCCTCGGAGCTGTCGTGGTCGGGGTTCGACGTCCCGCTCTACACCCGGTACACCGGCGCCAACCAGCGCGCCCTGCAGGAGAAGCTCGCCCACCTCGAACAGGGCGAGGACGCCGTGGTACTCGCGACCGGGGTGGCGGCGCTGCACGCGGTGTTCTTCACCTTCCTGCGCACCGGCGACCACGCCGTGGTCTCCGACGTCACCTACGAGGCGACGTGGCGGCTGTTCGCCGAGATCCTGCCGAAGCGCTACGGCGTCGAGGCCACCTTCGTCGACACCAGCGACCCCGAGGCCGTGCGCGCGGCGATGCGACCGACGACGCGGCTGGTGCACTCCGAGGTGATCGCCAACCCGACGACGCGGGTCTGCGACGTCGCGGCGCTCGCGGAGATCGCGCACGCGGGCGGGGCCCTGCTGTCGGTCGACTCGACGTTCACCCCGCCCCCGCTCTACCGCCCGCTCCGCCACGGCGCCGACCTCGTCGTGCACTCGCTGACCAAGGTCATCAACGGGCACGGCGACGCCATGGGCGGCGTCGTGGTGGGCGCGCGCGAGCACGTCGACGCGATCCGCGCCGAGGCGATGGTCGACGTGGGCGGGGTGGTGTCGCCGTTCAACGCCTGGCTCATCGCCCGCGGCGCGATCACCCTGCCCCTGCGCCTGCGCCAGCACCTCGCGTCGGCACAGCGGGTCGCGGCGTTCCTCGCCGACCAGCCCGACGTGGCCTACGTGTCCTACCCGGGGCTGCCGGGTCACCCGCAGCACGAGCTCGCGACGCGGCAGTTCGGCGGGCAGGGGTACGGCTGGATGATGGCGTTCGCGCTCGACGGGGACGCCGACCTGCAGAACCGGTTCGTCGCCGACCTGCGCGTGGTCACCTCGGCGGTGTCGCTGGGTCACGACGAGAGCCTCATCGTGCACGTCGGGACCTCCGGGGCGCGGGCGGCGCGCTGGCCCGAGGAGTTCCGGCGCTACGGGCACCTGCGCTTCTCGGTCGGCCTCGAGGACCCCGACGACCTGATCGCCGACCTCGACGCCGCCCTCGCCACGATCCGTGGGTGATCGTCCCCCGTCACCCGGCCCCCCGGCGCAGCGGCCTCCAGTTCGTCGACGGCCGGAGCCGCGCAGGGCCCCCGGCCGCGGTCCGACCGCCGTCAACGGGACGAACGCGCCGTTCGCTGCGGCGGGAGCAGCGAACGGCACGTTCGCTGCACCGGGCGTGTGCCGGCGAGCGGGTGGCGCGGAGGGCCCCGTCTTGAGCCGCGCACATCCCTGTGCCACGTTGATGCGGCGACGGCGCGAGCGACGGAGGTGAGCGGACCGTGCCCCGGTACCTGCTCCCCCGCGACGCCAGCGCCGTCGACCCCCGCGGTGTGCTGACGCCGGTGCCCCTCGTCGCGCGCCTGCACGTGGACCTGCTGCGCCTCGCCGGCGCGCTCTGTCGACGCTGACGTCATCTCCCTGCACCGTCGCCGCGGACGACCGCCGGCGACTCCCCCCTCTGCCGCCCGCGTCGCGACGCCGCGCGCTCGCCCGGGCCGGCACCCACTGCGAGGAGCACACCTGTGTCGATCACCACGACCACCGACGTCCGCCGCGTCTCCGGGGCGCTCGGCGCCGAGGTCACCGGACTGCGGCTCGGCCCGGACATGCCCGATGAGGAGGTCGCCTCGCTGCGCGCCGCGATCCTCGAGCACAAGCTCGTGGTCGTGCGGGGCCAGGACCACCTCGACGACCGCGCGCACGCCGGCTTCGTCCGTCGACTGGGCCCGCTCACCACCGCGCACCCGACGGTCACCGGGGGCCAGGAGGAGGCGGCGGTGCTGCCGGTCGACTCCGAGCACGGCAACCGCGCCAACAGCTGGCACACCGACGTCACGTTCGTCGATCGCCCGCCGGCCTTCACGACGCTGCGCGCGATCGTGCTCCCGCCCTTCGGCGGCGACACGGTGTTCGCGAACACCGCGCGGGCCTACGCGAACCTCCCCGAGGGCTTGCGCACGCTGGCCGACGGGCTGTGGGCCGAGCACACGAACGACTACGACTACGCCACGACGCACGCCGCCGAGGGCCCGACGGGGCGCACGGCGGACTACCACCGACAGTTCACCGCCACCGTCTACCGCGCCCACCACCCGGTGGTTCGCGTCCACCCCGAGACCGGCGAGCGCGTGCTGCAGCTCGGGCAGTTCGTGTCGCGCATCCTGGGTGTCAACGGTCAGGACAGCCGGGACCTGCTCGCGCTCTACCAGCGCCACATCACGCGCCAGGAGAACATCGTGCGCTGGCGCTGGGCGCCCGGCGACATCGCGCTGTGGGACAACCGCGCCACCCAGCACTACGCGGTCGCCGACTACGGCGACCTGCCCCGCCGCATGCACCGGGTGACGGTCGCGGGCGACGTCCCCGTGTCGATCAACGGCGAGCGCAGCGTGGCCGTGCAGGGCGACGCCGTCGCCTACGCCGGCGCGGGGTCGTGACGGCGTGTTGCCCGTGCTCGACCGTTGGCCTCCGACCGGTGGAGCGAACGCGCTGTTCGCTGCTGCGGGGCCGGTGGTCGGAGCAATCGGGGCGTCGCTCTGTCCACGGGACAGATCGGACGCATACGGTCGCGCCCATGAGCGCCTCCCCGTCGCCGACCCCAGCCCGCACACCGATCGTCAAGGTCGTCGCGGCGAGCATGCTCGGCACCACCGTCGAGTGGTACGACTTCTTCCTCTACGGGGTCGCCGCCGCCATCGTCTTCCCGGCCGTCTTCTTCCCGGCCGCCGACCCGGTGGCGGGCACCCTGCTGTCGTTCGGCACGTTCGCCATCGGCTTCATCGCGCGTCCGCTGGGCGGGCTGGTCTTCGGGCACTACGGCGACAAGATCGGCCGCAAGAAGCTCCTCGTGGTCAGCCTGATGATGATGGGCGTCTCGACGTTCCTCATCGGTCTCCTCCCCGGCTACGCGACCATCGGCGTCGCCGCGCCGCTGCTGCTGGTGCTGTTGCGGCTGATCCAGGGCTTCGCCCTGGGCGGTGAGTGGGGCGGCGCGGTGCTCATCGTCTCCGAGCACGGCGACCCGAAGCGCCGGGGCTACTGGGCGAGCTGGCCCCAGGCCGGCGCCCCGGCGGGCCAGCTCCTCGCCAACGGCCTGCTCGCGCTGCTCGCGGTCGTCCAGAGCGAGGCCGCCTTCCAGGACTGGGGCTGGCGCGTCCCGTTCCTGCTCTCCGCGGTCCTGATCGGGATCGGTCTCTACGTGCGGCTCACCGTCGAGGAGTCCCCGGTGTTCCGCGAGGCCCAGGAGCGCGCCGCCGCGGCGGCCGCGGAGCGCGCCGACGACGCCGAGCCCGCCGCGAAGGAGGGCATGCCCATCATCGAGGTGTTCCGCCGGTACCCCCGCGAGGTCCTCACCGCGATGGGCGCGCGGTTCGCCGAGAACGTCTCGTACTACATCTTCACGATCGTCATCTCGACCTACATGAAGCAGCAGTTCAACCTGCCGTCGTCGTTCGTGCTCGGCGCCGTCCTCATCGGCGCCGCCGTCCACGTCGTGACCATCCCGATCTGGGGTGCGATCTCCGACCGTCTGGGGCGCCGTCCGGTCTACGTGGTCGGCGCCGCCGGGGTCGGCCTGTGGGCCTTCGCCTTCTTCGCGCTGCTCGACACGGAGAACTTCGCTCTCACCGCGATCGCGGTCGTCGTCGGCCTGCTGTTCCACGGCGCGATGTACGGGCCGCAGGCGGCGTTCCTGTCCGAGCTGTTCGGCACCAAGGTCCGCTACTCCGGCGTGTCGATCGGCTACCAGCTGGCCTCGGTCGCCGCGGGCGGCCTCGCGCCGATCATCTCGGTCGCGCTGCTCTCGGCCTTCGGCAGCGGCTACGCGATCGCGGCCTACGTCGCCGCCAGCTCCGTGCTGACGCTGGTCGCGGTCCTGACCTACCGCGAGACGCGCGACCGTGACCTCAGCGCCGACGCCGGCTTCGGCAACACCAAGACGATGGACCGGAAGAGCGTGTAGGGCCTGCTCCCGGACCCGGTGGGGTACCGCCGGGGCCACCCTCCGCGTGGGTGGCCCCGGCGGCTGCCACAGTGGCGCCATGGACGACGAACTGGTGCACCTCGAGGTCACGGGCGGCACGGCGACGATCACGCTCGACTCGCCGCGCAACCGCAACGCGCTCTCCGCGCAGCTGCGCCGCGAGCTCTCCGGGCACCTGGACACGGCGCTGGACGACGAGGCGGTGCGCGTGGTCGTCCTGACGCACACCGGACCCGTGTTCTGCTCCGGGATGGACCTGCGCGAGTCCCGCGGCGCCGGGTCCGGCGACCAGGGTGTCCAGGAGTTCCCCGCGATCCTCACCTCGCTCTGGTACGCCGACAAGCCCGTCGTCGCCCGGCTCGCCGGGCCGGCCCGCGCCGGCGGGGTGGGCCTGGTGTCGGCCTGCGACATCGCGATCGCCGCCCGGGAGGCCACGTTCGCGTTCAGCGAGGTGCGCATCGGCGTGGTGCCCGCGGTCATCTCGTCGACGGTGCTCCCCCGGCTGCTGCCGCGGGCCGCGCACGAGCTGATGCTCACCGGCGAGACGTTCGACGCCGACCGTGCCGCGGCCGTGGGGCTGCTGAACGCCGCGGTGGACGCCGACGCGCTCGACGCCGAGGTGGCCCGCTACGTCGACATGCTCACCCGCGGCGGACCGCGGGCCCTCGCCGCCACCAAGGCGCTCCTGCGTCGCGACCGCGGCGAGCACCTGCAGCAGGACCTCGAGGCGATGCTCGAGCTGTCGGCAGAGTTCTTCGCCTCGGCGGAGGGCCAGGAGGGCATGGCGGCGTTCGCGGAGAAGCGCGCGCCGTCCTGGGTGCCGGGCGGCTGAGCGGGCTCAGACGAGGTTGACCAGCACCACGAGGAGCAGCAGCAGGACCAGGGTCGCGGTGACCCACAGGCGGGCGGCGCGGCGGTCCACCGCTCAGGCGTCCGTCGTCGTCGAGGGCGCGGTCGACGCCCTCCGCTGCTCACGGCGCTCGGCGGCCTCGAGGCGCGCGGCCACGGAGCGCTCGACGAGCGTGTCGATGACGGCGGCCGCACCCCAGCACAGCGGCCCGACGACGGCCACGACGAGCACGACCTGGACGGCGAAGTCGAGCTGGGTCAGCCACAGCTCGATGCCGTCCCACCAGGTCGCGACCGCACGCAGCACGGGTGAGACGGTACGCCCGCGTCGGGCACCCCGATCACCGGGCCAGGAAGTCCTCGAGGATCGGGGCCACGATCCCGACGCGGCCGAACAGCGCGGTGTGCGTGGTCGCCGGCACGACCGCCAGCGCCGCGTCGGGGATGGCCTCGGCCATCGCGACGGCGTGGTCGACGCGGACGAAGTCGTGGTCGCCGATCATCACCAGGGTCCGCGCGGTGACGCCCGCGAGCTGGCCGGGCGTCCAGTTCTCCTCCGCGGTGACGATCGGGTCGAGCTTGCCGACGACGGTCTCGAAGCTGCTCAGGTCGTACCGCTCGTACTCGGCGATCATCGCCGCGAAGTCCTCCTCGCTGGGCATGCGCGTCGACGTCGCGTACCGGGCCGGGTCGTGGATCTCGGCGTGGTAGCCGTCGGCGCGCGTGTGGACGGCCCCGAGCACCAGCCGGTCCACGCGCTCGGGGTGCCGCACGGCGGTCTCGAGGGCCACGAGCCCGCCCCAGCTGGAGCCGAGGACGTCGGCGCGCTCGAGGCCGAGGTGGTCGAGCACCCCGACGACGTCGCCGGCCATCGTCGCGAGGGTGATCTCCCGGTCGGTGTCGGCGGTGCGACCGTGGCCCTGCAGCTCGACGGGGATCACGCGCCGGTGCGGGGTCAGGTGCGGGAGGAGGGCGCCGAAGCTGAGGTCGATCGTCTGCGCCCCGCCGTGCAGCAGCACCAGGGGCGTTCCGCTGCCGTGGTCCTCGAGGTAGACGTCGATGCCGGGCAGCGGGGCGTACGTGCCGGTGGCGGTGCGCATGGTCGGGGCCTCTCGTCGGGGTGGTCGGGCTCGTCACCGGGACAACCGCTGCCGTCCGCCGAACTCATCGGGCGTCGGACGAGGCGTCCCGGATAGGTTGCGGGGCATGTTCGCGGTCTACGCCTCCGAGCCCAACGCCGACGACCCGCTCGCCTCCCTCGTGGTGGGTGAGCGGCCCGACCCCGAGGTCCCCGAGGGCTGGGTGCGGGTGAAGGTCGAGGCGGCGAGCCTCAACATGCACGACCTGTGGACGCTGCGCGGCGTCGGGATCAAGGAGGACCAGTTCCCCATGATCCTCGGCTGCGACGGCGCGGGCACGCTCGACGACGGCACGCCGGTGGTCCTGCACTCGCTGATGGGCGACCCGGACTGGAAGGACGACGAGACCCTCGACCCGTCCCGCAAGATGCTCACCGAGTGGGCGCAGGGCAGCTTCGCCGACCACGTGATCGTCCCGAAGCGCAACGCCCTGCCGCGGCCCGAGGGCATGACGGCGTCGACCGGCGCGGTCATGGGCACGGCGTGGCTGACGGCCTACCGGATGCTGTTCACCAAGTCCGGGCTGCGCGGCGGGCAGACCATGCTCGTGCAGGGCGCCTCGGGCGGGGTCTCGACGGCGCTGATCCAGCTCGGGCGCGCGGCCGGCATGCAGGTGTGGGTCACCGGGCGCACCGACGAGAAGCGCGAGCTGGCCCTGCGCCTCGGCGCCCACCAGGTGTTCGAGTCCAACGCGAAGCTGCCCGGCAAGGTGCAGGCGGTGTTCGAGACCGTCGGCGAGGCGACGTGGAAGCACTCGCTGCGCTCGCTCGTGCCCGGCGGCACCATCGTCTGCTCGGGCGCGACCTCCGGCTTCAACCCGCCCGGCGACCTCGCGCAGGTCTTCTTCCTGCAGAAGAACATCGTCGGCTCGACGATGGGGACGCTGGCCGAGCTGCGCGACCTGCTCGACTTCGTCGCGACCACCGGCATCGTCCCCGAGATCGGCCAGGAGCTGCCGATGACCGAGGCCGAGGAGGGTTTCCGGGCGATGCTCGACGGCCGCACCGCCGGCAAGATCGTCTTCACCCGCTGAGCCCATGTGAGCGGTCTTTGGCCCTATAGGCCCAAAGATCGCTCACATGG
>Ga0196958_10000289_pt1 | contig 16258 bp, 18 predicted proteins | sample S1v_10metaG_FD_148654 | JGI IMG/M metagenome (GOLD analysis project Ga0196958, IMG submission 148654) | Soil microbial communities from Anza Borrego desert, Southern California, United States - S1+v_10 | ecosystem: Environmental > Terrestrial > Soil > Desert | place: USA: California | collected...
AATTCCGTTGGCGCCACTCCGGCAAAAAGCACCCGCGTGAGCACCACAAGCGGCGGAACGGCCGCGTTTTCCCTTGGTCGGGCCGCGTCGCCAAGACGGACCCGCCCGGCTACGCCATTCGGTGCGGATGCCGCGCACAAGGGGTGATCGAACTGGAATAAAACGGGCGCCTCGCCGCTAGACGAGACGCCCGCTAGAAGGGGGTTCAACTGGCTTGGCTTGCCGTGTCAGCCACTGCGGTTACATGGCACCCTCCCTTTCGGAAACAACCCATTTCGGGCGAGACGCGGGAGGCTCCACCGGAATGACGGAGTTGTCAACTAATTTCGTTTGCACGGGCGCTATATTTTCCGTAATTTGCCCGCCCATGGCACTCTTTTTCGATCGCGCCACAATTTCGGGCAATGCACGGATTACGCCGGAAGGCTATTTCGTCGCTGACGCCTTGGTGGCGCGCGCCAACAATATTCAGGAATACCGAGCGAGCGAGTTGGGCCTTACCGATCGGCGGCCCGACGACGTGGTGCGGGTTTTCCGGCCGGAAACGGAGGTTTTCGCCGCGGACAGCATCGCTACGGCCGTGCGCCTCCCTGTCACCCTGGACCATCCGGTAAAGGACGGAAAGCCGGTGCTGGTGGACGCCACCAACTGGCGCGAATTCACCCGCGGCGAGACGGGCGACGAGGTGCTGCGGGACGGCGAATTCATGCGCGTGCCGCTGCGCGTTACGGACGCCGCGGCCGTCTCGTCGGTGCGCCGCGACCGGCAAGAGTTTTCGCTTGGGTACAATGCGGAGTTGCGCATGGAACCCGGCCAATTCGGCGACCAGGCGTATGACGCCGTTATGTCGAATATCCGCTATAACCACCTTGCCGCATGCCGGACCGCTCGAGGCGGGCCCGAATTGCGCATTGTGGACGAACAAACCACCCCGCCCGCGACAGGAGCGCCGAAAATGTCCAAAATCCTCATGGTCGACAATCTCCCGGTCGATGTTTCCGACGCCACCGCCGCCGAGGCCACGATTTCCAAGCTGATCGGCGACCGCGCCGCGGCGCAGGCCGATGCGCTGGACGCCAAGGGCAAGCTGGCGACGGCCGAAACGACCATTGCCGCGCGCGACGCGGAAATTGTCGGCCTCAAGGACCAGGTGAAGAATTCGCAGCTTTCGCCGGCCGCGCTGCGCGACGCCGCGGCCAACTATGCCCGCGGCGTTGCCAATGCCAAGGCGCTCGGCGCTACCGTCACCGACGCCATGGACCTGCCGGCTGTCATCGCCGCGGCCGTGGCGCACAAGATGGGCGACGCCGCCAAGGGCTACACGCCGGAGCAGAACGCCGCCGCGTTCGACGCGCTGGTGGCGGGGCTCGGCAACCAGGCGGCGCCGGTCGGCGACGCGCTGCGCGACACCATTATCGCCACGCCCGTCAGCGCCAACGACGCCACGGTGGCCGCCAGCGATGCGCGCGCCAAGCGGCTTGAGCGCTACGCCGGCGCGCATCGCGGCAAGTAATTTTCCACGGGAGGAACCAAGGCCATGGCCGTTACCCAAGACACCTACCGCGACGCGCCGGGAATCGGTTTTCCCGGCCAAGTCGCCAATGGCGAGACGAGCAACCGGATTTCGCGCACGTGCGAGGACGCGGACGGAATCCCGTTCGGCTCGCCCGTGTGGCAGGGCGCCGGCGATCACGGCTGCACCAAGACGCCGGGCACCGCCGCGACCTTCCTAGGTTTCGCCATGGCCGACGTGGGCGTGCAGCCCCTCCCGGGCGGCGTCGCCGCGGATGTGTATGCGCAATATTCAACCGTCGGCATTATGACGCTCGGCGCTATTTTCGTCACCGCCACCGGCGCGAATGCGAAGCGCGCGGCCGTTACGATCGGCACGGGCGCGGGCGCGGCGGACGGCATCGGCGACACGGCGGCCGACGCCACCCACATCGGCACCAACGGGTGGACGTTCGATATGACGACCACCACCACGGGCGTTGCCCGTATCGTCAAGCGCTAAGGGAGGCTGCGCCAATGGATATCAATTTTCAGGACGCGCAGCAGGCGTTGGGTTTCATCAACCCGCAACTCCTGCGCATTAACACCGAAGTCGACCAGGAGATTTTCCCCGATTTCGATTACGCCCGCTTGATGTTCGTCAATACCGACGGCGACATGTGGGATATCGGGTCGGTGTTTTTCTCCGGCACGATCGCCGGCGCGGCCGAATTCCTTTCGCACAAGGGATTCGATATGCCGTACGCCGACGTGGCGACCGCGCAGCACCTGCAGGCGAACCACTTTGCCGGCATCGGCTACGAGTGGACGCTCGGCGAGTTGCAGCGGGCCGCCAAGTTGGGCCGCAATCTCGGCGCCGACAAGGCGCGCGCGGCTCGCATCGTGGCGGAATCTTTCTGCTATCGCATCGCCATTCGCGGCAACACCGAAAAGAACATGACGGGGATCGTCAACGACCCCAACGTGTCCGCGGCGAACGTGCCGGCCGACGGTACCGGCGACCTCACCACGTTCGCCAGCAAGTCGCCCGACCTCATTCTGCGTGACGTGAACGCCACGTTGAACGCGCCGTACAATGCGACGAAGGAGACGCAGCGTGCCAATACGCTGATGCTCCCGACCACGCGGTTGCAGTCGCTGGCGGAGCGCCGGCTCGGCGACAGCAGCGACACCACCATTCTCCGGTTCCTGCGTGAGAACAATAGCTATACGCTCGAGACGGGGCAGCCGCTCACCATCATCGGCAGCCGCGAGCTCGAGACGGCCGGCGCGGGCGGGACGGGTCGCATCATGGCCTATGACAACCGGCGCGAGGTGGTGCAATTCCACCTGCCGGGGCCGCATGAATTCCTGCCGGCCTTCCAAAAGTCGGCCATGACTTGGGAGGTTGCCGGCATTATGAACGTCGGCGGCGTCGAAATCCGGCGCCCCAAGGCGTTCGCCTACCGCGACGGCATCTAACCCCGCAGCAAAAGGAAACCCAGGCGCATGGCTGACAAGAAATACGCCGTCCGCAATACGACCCGCGGCGTTCGTGGCCTCAATACCACGGGCGGTTACCGCGACCTCGAGCCGGGCGAACTGGCGGAGGGCGTCGAACTGACGGAGGCCGAATATCGCAACGCCGAGAGCACCGGCTATTTCGAATTCGGTTCGGCCGCCAAGGCGGAGCCGGAGCAGCCGGAACCGACCGAGAGTGTGGACAACCCCACCGACCAGGCCGCCCCGTCCACGCCCGGCGACGACCTGGACCGGATGAGCACCGACGATTTGGTGCCCACGGTGCATGCGCTCACGGGCAAGGCGCCGCCGGAGAAAAAGCGCGGCGAGTCCGACGACGATTACCGGGCGCGGTTGCTCAAGCTGGCGCGCGGGCAGGAATAACCGAGGCGGCCTTTTCTCGCTTGGGGCCGTCGGGGTGGGGGCGCTCTTGCCGGGTGGCGGGGGCGCCCCTTTTCGGATAGGGTGAACGCATGGCGCACGAGGTACCCACCGCAGCCGATCTTATCGCCCGCTATCCGGCTTTTACGGCCGTGGCCGTCGAAACGATCGACGTGCATATTGCGGACGCCGCCGCGACCGGAGTTGACACGTCATGGCCGGAAGCCGATTACGCGCCGACTATTGCGATGCTGGCCGCGCATAATATGGCGTTGCTCGGCATTGGCGACCACGGCGAAAGCGCCGGGTGGGCCCGCCAAGGGCTTTCGGAGGTGGCGAGCGGCAACTTCCGCGCCAAATTCAACGATCGGACGGTGGCCGCGGCGGCGGGCGGCGGCTTGAACGCAACGCCCTACGGCCGCGCGTACGCCAAGGCGCTGCGGCGCGTGAAGGGCGGCCCGCGGATGGTCGGCGGCGGCGCGGCGCCCGGCGGGTGGGGGCCCACCGCGCAACAGAATGACGGGGGAATCCTGCCGTGGGGTTGCTAGACGGCGGAGTCGCCGCCCTGTTCGGCGAGGTTTTCGGCGAGGTTTTCCTGCCGGCCCTCGTGTACGGCGGGAGTGCGGCCGTAACCTATGACAACAAAGGGACGTTGCGCCGCAACGCCCCCGCGGCACGTGGCTGCCGGATACAAGTCGACAGCCGCACCGAACGGTGGCGGGCGGAGCCGGGCTTCACCGCGGCCGACGTGCGGGTGATTATCCTGGCTGCGTCGCTCGAGGGAACGGTGGAGGCGGGCAATATCGTGGAACCGCTCGGGGGGCCGTACGCGGGCGCCCGTTTCCGCCTCGCCGCGCCAATCGACCGCGACCCGGCGGGCGCCGGCTTCACCGCGCGCGGCGTGCAGGAGCGCACCACCGGTGGTTAAGGTCCGCAATCTCGAGCGGCAATTGCGCCGGATCAACAGCCTCGCCGGCCCCAAGGTGAAGCGCGCTATTCGCTTGGGCCTCCTAGACGCGGGACAGAATATCCAGATTGCGGCGCAATTAAGCATCACGGAGGGGGCCGTAAGCGGCAAGCACCACGTGCCGTCGGCGCCCGGCGAACCGCCGAATAACGACACGGGCGTGCTCGCCAACAATATCGAGGTGGAGGCCACCGGCGAGCTCACCGTACACGTGCGGAGTCGCGCACCCTATGGGCTGGCGCAGGAATTCGGAAGCGAGAGCATCGGCTTGCCGGAGCGCCCGTATCTGCGGCCGGCGACGAAAAAGACGAAAGTGGCCAATCAAAACGCCATTGCGAACCGCATTGCGCGCGCCGTGGGGACAACCTAAATGAGCCGCGATTCCAGCCTGTTTGCGCGGCAAGCGATCATCGCCCGCCTCAAGGGGGAGCCGACCGTTACGGCCCTGGTGCCGGCGGAGCGCATTTTCCCCGGCGAACGCCCGCCGCAACCGGAATGGCCGTTCATTGCGTACGGCCGGGCGGTCGTGACGCCCTTTGCCGCCTCGTGCCTGGATGGAACCGCCGCCGATGTGGCGTTGCACGTCTATGCCGAGACGACCGGCGAGGGCGACACCACGGCGCCCGGTGAGGATATGGCGGCGGCCATTGCCCGCGTGCTGGTGGCCGTGCTGGACGGGGCCGCGCTGGACCTTGCCGACACCGATTGCCCGTGGCCGGCGACCGCGCACATTCATTGGAGCGGCACCAATGTGGTTCCCGACAACGCGGACGGGTCGGCCTGGCACGGTATCGTGTCGTTTTCCATCAACGTCAGCAGCTAGGAGCGCGCGCCATGGCATCCGAACGGGTAAAATTTACGCGGGATTTCGACTATACGTGGCCGTCCCGCGCCGTCACCCGCTATCCCAATAACTGGGAGGGCCGCGTCAAGGCGGAGGTGGCGGAGGCGGCCGTAAAGGCCCGCGCCGCGCGCCGCGTGGCTACGGCGAGCACCGAAACCGACCCGCCGGTGGGCCCGCGCGGCGGCAAGCTGGACAAGGCGGCGCCGGAGCCTACCCTGCCCGGCAACCTGCCCGCGTCACTCGCCGAACCGCAAGCGCTCACGCCCAACCTGCATGTGGACGCGTCACGCAATTCCGATTAAACCAACCGGCAAAGCATAGGAGCCGAAACCATGGCACAGCCCGATATCGTCAAGGGGACGTACGTCGATATTCTGATGGGGGACGGCGACGGGCCGGAAACCTTCAATCCCATTTGCGGCCTCACGACGCGCTCTTTCACCCACCAGGTGAATACCAACGACACGTTCGTGCCCGACTGCGCCGACCCGGAAGATTTGCCGGTTCGGCGCGTAGTGCAGACCGGCCAGCAGTGGGATTTGTCGGGCGACGGGCTGTACAACCTGGCGCAGGGCGATGATATCCGCGCCGCCACGGGCGCGACCCGCAACTATCGTTTCCGCATCGCGCGACCGGCTGGCAGCATTGTGGGCGCCGGCTATTGGCAGGGGCCGGCCGTGATTACCAATGCGCAATATGGCGGCAACACCGGCGGCGGCGAATTCGGCTCCATCTCGCTTTCGATCGCCAGCGACGGCGAATGGACGTGGGTGCCGGCGGAGGCGCCGTAACGTGCAAACCCACGTCGACCTCTACTTTGCCGACGGTGAATATCGGTTCGCGCTAGGGCTCGCTCAAATCCACGAATTGCAGACGAAATGCAAAATCGGGATTGGCGGGCTCTACGCGCGGGTCGTTCAGGGCCGGGTGGAGGACGATATCAAGCTGGCGCACCCGGCCTATGCCGCGTTCCACGTGGACGACCTTATTGAGACGGTGCGGCAGGGGCTTATCGGTGGCGGCGAGGGCCGGGTGGACGGCCAGCCCGTCAAAGTGTCGGCGATGCGCGCCAATGAATTGGTGGAGCGCTATTTGCTCCCCATGCCCCTCAAAGAGCAATGGGATTTGGCCGCGGCTATCCTGTTCGCCAAAATCGAGGGGTACCAGCCGCCGCCCGACGAGGTGCCGCCCCCGCCGGATAAAAAAAAAGTGAGGCGCCCCCGGGCAAAGAAGGCTGGTTCGACTACCCCGGAGCCCTCGCCGACTGCCTCCTGATGGGTGGGATTCCGCCGTCGGAAGCAAAGCGGCTCACCTATTGGGAATTCACGGCGATGCGCCACGTTTGGAACCTCCGCCACCCGACCGACGACGGCGACGAGCCGGCACCCCTGCCCGACGAGGATTTCGTACGCCAAAGCCAAGCCGAATTGCTGGCTAGCGGCATTGCCGGGAGGGCGTAACCATGGCCGTTGTCGCCGCTAGCGTCACTGTCGAACTTGAAGCCAAAACGGCTCGCTACGAATCGGATATCCGACGCGCGGCTGCCGAGACGCGTTCGGCGGTGGAAAATGCCGAGCGTCAAATCCGCCGGTCGGCTTCCGGCATTCGGGATTCGCTGCGGTCGATTGCGGCCGGCTTTGTCGGGCTTATGGGTATTCGGGAGCTCGGCAACATGGCCGACACCTGGACCCGGTTTACCAATCAATTGCGCGTAGCCGGATTGGAGGGCGCGCGGCTTACCCGCGTGCAGGAGGAACTTTTCCAAGTAGCGCAGCGGGGCGGCACCGATTTGGAGGCCCTAGGCCAGCTTTATGGCCGTCTCTCCGCATCGCAGCGGGAGTTGAACCTTAGCGGCGACGGCCTCATTCGGATTGCCCGCAGCGTCGCGGCGGCCATTCGTATTCAGGGCGGCGCGGCGAGCGAGTCCCGCGGTGCGATCATCCAGCTAACGCAGGCGCTCGGCGGCGAGATTGTGCGCGCCGAAGAATTTAACAGCATCAACGAAGGCGCGCGGCCCATCCTGCAAGCCGTCGCCAACGAAATCACGCGGTACGGGGGGTCGGTCGCCAAGTTGCGGCGCGACGTGATCGAGGGTAAAGTGGCGTCGTCGGAATTTGCGGCGGCGCTGGTACGGGCGACGGAAGCCCTCGAGCAACAGGCGGCGCGCGCTCCGCTTACCTTGGCACAATCTTTCCAAGTGCTGAATAACGCGCTGGTTCGTTATGTCGGTCAAACGAATGAAGCCTACGGCGTTACGGCACGTATCAGCGAAGGAATCAAGCTACTCGCCGACAATATCGACACGGTGGCCACCGCCTTGGCAACTATCGCGGTGCTTATGGCCGGGCGGTATGTTGCGGGCCTTGTGGTGGCCGCTGCGTCCAGTGTGGCCTTTACTGCGACGCAAATTCGTGCGGCGATAGCGATTCAAGCGTTTGCGGCGGGTGCCATGGGCGGCACCGTTGCCGCCGCCCGTTTCTCCGTGGCTATGGCCACGGCGGCGGTAACGGCCCGGGCGATGGGTACCAGCTTGCTCGCCGCGTTTGGCGGGCCCGTTGGTTTGGCGATCGGCGCTATTGCTCTAGGACTTATCTATTATGGCGGGCGGGCGCGCGATGCGGGTGTGTCGACGGAGCAATTCCGTGAGGCAATGGCCAACGCTCGCCTTACGCTTGAGCAAACTTACCGACGCGCGGGCGAGGCCGCCAACAGCATTCAGCAGGTAGGCAACAACGCCCAACGCGCCACAGGGCAAATGAATGAATTTGCGGGTGCGGTTGGTGCGGCGGCCCGCCAGTTGGCGGAAATGGCGGCGCAAGCCCGGGAAGCGGAACGCGGGAGGCTGCAAGCGGAGGTGAACAACCTTCAAGCCGTCCGTGACCAAATGCGGCCCGAACTGAACCGGTACCGCCGCGCGTATCCCCGGGGGCTTAACCACCCGTCGGAACATCCGTCGTTTCAACGCTATCGGCAATTGGAGCAGCGCAATACCGAGATTGAGCAAGAAATCGCCCGCCTAGAAAGAAGGTGGCGAGAGTTGGACCCGCGACAAACGCCGCTTAGCCAACGTGATTTGACGCAGGACCAAATAGAGAATGCGCAAGGCGGGGTCGATGCCGCGAATGAGATATTGCGCCGCCAACAGGACATTGCCGTTCTACAGCGGGAGCAGACGGAAGAAGCGCGCCGACGCGTGGCCATTCTTCAAAATGAAATTCGCGCGTACCAAGAGTACCAGCGGCTCCGCAGGGGCGGGGTATCCCCATCGGAAGCGGACGCTCAACGGCAAGCGTATTTGCAACGTCTTAATTCAGCTACGGAGCGGGGCAACGCGCAACGGGACGCGCGGGCAACCCCGCGATTTACGAGCCGCGAACAGGCCATAGGCGTGGCTATCCGCGAATTGAAGGCCGCGGGTTTCAACGTCGCCGAAAATTACCAGGCGCTCCCCTTCAACCCGCGCGCTCACCGCACCGGTGAGGCTCACGGGCGCTATATGGCCGACGTAAATTCGCGGGCCGGCGACGATGCGGCCGACCCGGAATCGCGGGCCCGCAATGACGCGGCAGCACTGGCGTATCAACAGCGCGGCTTTCGTATTCTTTGGAACGGCCGAATTTACGAGCCGGGCGGGCGAGGCCCGGGGCGCGCTATCCCGCGAGGGACAAACCAGCACACCACGCACCTACATATTGAGGCACCGGCGAGCATCGTCGGTCGGGAGCAGGGCAATTCGGAACTCGCTCAAGGCGAGCTCGAAACCGAAATCGCGCAGGCGCTCGTGGCGGAGCAAGAGCGGCAGCTTCAAGTCGCGCGCGAAATGGGGCAGCTTAGTCAAGAGCGGCGCCGCGCCCTGTATGACCTGGCACAAACGGACGCCGAGCGCGACCAATTGGCGCGGGAGGATTTGGCCGCCGAACAGACGGCCTATGAAGCGAACCTGCATCAAGGGGTACTCACGCAGGAGTTGACGGAAGCGGAGGCCGAGCAACTCCGGCTCGCCCACCGGGCTATCACGGCTTTGCGGATGCAGGCGCTGGACCGCGAAGCGCGCGTGCGCTTTGAGCGGGATCAGGCGCGGTTTGCGGAGGAAGCGCAGCGCGAAGGCGAGGCGGCTTTCCAGAATGCGGCCGACCTTGCGGAGCTCGAGCGGGACGCGGCGCGCACGGCAACGCAGCGCCGCGAAATCGAATTGCGCTTGCTGGACCTGCAAATGCAGGAGCAGCGGTACCGGCTGGCGGGCGTCATTGCCGCGGCCGACCGCGTGCGCGCCAGCGAAACCGCGACGGCGGAGGAAAAGCGGGCGGCCGAAACGGAGCGCCGTATCGCGCAAGCCCGGCTGAATGTGCTTGAGCGGATCGAAGCCGGCCGCCGCGAAGGTGTAATGCGCAGCACCGCCGGCCCCGGCGAGGAATTCCGCAACAGCCTCACGCGTACGGCGGAGGAAATTGACGAGGATTTCCAGCGTATCGCGGTGAGCGGACTTGAGGCGCTGAACGACGAATTGCTCGAGGTTATCACGAACGGGAAAAGCCTTGGCGAGGTTTTCCACGGCGTGGCCAACTCGATTATCGCCGACCTGGCGCGCATCGCTATTCAGCAACTGATTATCCGCCCGTTGGCCAACTCGCTTTTCGGCGGCGCGGGCGGAGGCGGCGACATTTTCGGCAGCGCCCTTAACGCGGTCGGCAGCATCTTTGGCGGCCGGCGCGCGTCGGGCGGGCACGTCGTCCCGGGCCGCGTGTACCGCGTGAACGAAGGCGCTGGCGGGCGAGTGGAGGGATTCCAGCCGTCGGGGTCGGGCAAAATCATTCCGCTAGGCCGGATGAACGCGCCGAGCATGGGCGGCGGCACGGTGGTGCATCAAACCTTTGTGCTGGACGCGCGGTACGGCGTCACTACGCCGGAACTGTTGCGGCACGTCAATAGCGTTGCTAGGCAGAGCGCGGCGCAGGCGGGACAGACGGCCTTCCGCGCATCGCAGGCGGCGACGCCCGCGCGGATCGACCGGCTAAACAAGCTAGGGACGTAGGGTGGCCGAATACCGCGAAAGCTATCTCCTGCGCATCGCCGCCGACCCCCCGGCGAGGATTTGGAGCGGTTTCGGCGACCTGGAAATTCCGGCCGACGCGGTGGAGCCAGAGCCGGCCGTTTACCGCGGCGCCGGCGAGCTCTTGAGCGTTCCTGATTTCCAGCAACTGGTGAACGGCACCGCCGAGCGCATCGAATTTTCCGTGTCGGGCGTGACGGAGGAAACCTTGCGCCTGGCGCTCGAGGATGCACCGAGCGTGCGCAATGCGGCGGTGCACGTCGGCCGAATCGACTTTGACGAGCATTGGCAGCAAATCGGGCCGGTGGAGTGGGAAGCGGTTTTTCGCGCCGACGTGCTTTCCGTATCGCGCCAAGGCTCCGGCGACTCCCCGGTGCGCACCATTAGCCTATCCGTTGGCACGGATGATACCGGGCGCAGCCGCGCGCCGCTGGCATTTTTCACCGACGCCGACCAACGCTTTCGCTCGCCGACGGATGCGATCTTCAGCCATGTGGCGGGCATCTATGCGGGCACGTCCCGCCGGTTCGGCCCGAAATGACGTTGGCCGATTATCTCCGCCGGGCGGCGCAAGAGCCGCTGCAATGGTCGGTCGCCGATTGCTGCACGTTCGGTGCCGACTGGTTCGTTGCGCGCGGACACCCCGACCCTATGGCCGCATGGCGCGGACGCTATGACAGCATGGCCGGCGCGCTGCGCTTCATCGTCAACGGTGGCGGGCTGGCAGCGCTTTGTGCGGAAGGCTTCCGGTCCATCGGCCTCGAGCCGCACGCCATGCCGCTGGCGGCCGGCGACGTGGGCGTGGTGCTGCGGGAGACGGAGGACGGCACCCACGAGGTCGTTGGCATCTACGGCGGCGAGCGGTGGGTTACGCGCGGCCTGCGGGGCCTTGAAGCGGGACCCGCCGATCATGTGAAAGTGTGGCGCCCGTGAGCCGCACCGTCGGCAGCGTGCTTATGATCGCCGCGGCGATCGCGGTGAACGTCATTCCTGGCGTCGGGCAAGTGATAAGCGGCGCCCTGATAAGTGCCGGGCTGGCGAGCGCGGCGGCCGTGAGCCTTGCCGGGACGCTAATTGCGGGCGTCACGCTGGCCGGCATTAGCGCGGCCGGGTCGCTGCTCGGCTTGGGGCCCAAGGCGCCTAAGCCCGAAACGGCATCCGCGGCGATGAAAACCGCTATCCCCCCGCGCGTGTCGGCGTACGGCCGGTCGCGGCTATGGGGGTCGTTCATTCTCTATGAGACGGCCAGCAATGGTACGGCGGTGGACGTGTACGCCGTTCACGACGGGCCTATTGACGGAATCGAGCGGCGGTACCTTGGCGACAAGCAAGTGACCGTCAACGGCGCCAATACCGTTCAGACGCTTTCCGATAAGTCGTACCAAGGCGGCGTCGTCAAATTTTACACCAATCTAGGCGCTCTTGTCGGCTCCGCTTTTTCGGCGATTGTTTCGCTCCTGCCGGGCAAATGGACCAGCAATCACCGCGGCGACGGCGTGGTGACCATGGCCGTTACGTGGCAGTCGGTAAAAGCCGACAAATACCAAGAAACCTACCCCGGCAGCGGGCCGGCGGAAGCGTCCATAGTGGCGCGGTGGCAGCGATGCTTTGACCCGCGCCAGCCGGGACAGTCGCCCACCGACCCGCTCACCTGGACCTGGACGGAAAACGCCGCTCTCCACCTCCTGCATTACCGGTTGGTGAGGGAAAAGGCAGCGCGGGTGGCGGGTGAGGTATTCCCAAGCGCCGCCAGCCTGGGCCTCGCCTGGTCGACATTCTTTGCCCCGACGGTGGATTACTGGATTGCCGCGGCCAACGTCTGCGATCAGATGATTCCGCTCAAGGGCGGCGGCACAGAACGGCGCTACCGGTCGTGCTTTGCCCACAAGCATAACGTGCCGCACAAAGACAATATCGCGGCTCTCACCGCATGCTTTGACGGCTGGACGTGCCCACGCGCCGACGGCGCCATTGTGGTCTATGCGGGCGAGTACGAGGAACCGACCGTTACAATCGGGCCGCAGCATATCGTCGCTTATACATGGGAATACGGCCTTGAGGACGAGTCGGCCGTCAACGAAATTCCCCTGTTCTATGTGAGCGCTGCGCACGATTACGCAACGGTTGAAGCCGACACATGGCGCGACGAGGTGGATATCGCCGAAACGGGCCGCCTCCGTAGCGAACCCCTGGACAATCCGGTCCCTTCGCATGCGCAGGCGCGACGGCTGGCCAAGCGCCTTATGTCGCGGGTCCGCGCACCTAGCCGCGGCACGGTGACCACCAACGTAGCCGGGCGGGTCGCTCGAGGCCTGCGCTATATCTGGCTGCGAATTGAGGAAGCGGGCGCGGTTTTCTATGACGGCCCCGCCGAAATTACGCAGTTGGTGCGCAACCTCTCAACGGGCGGCGTAACCTTCTCGTGGGTGGCGGCCGACCCCAACATTGACGAGTGGAACCCGGCGACGGAGGAAGGCGCCCCGGCGACGGTGGGCGACCGTGTGGCGCCCGACCCGCTGGCTGCGCCCGATATTACGGCGGCCAGCATCGTCTATGCGGGGGCGACGGACGAAGGAACCGGCGCGCGCGTGCAGGTGACCGCGGCAGGCCCCGACCGGAGCGACCTTATTTGGTTCGTCCGGTGGCGCGCTGTCTCCGCCGCTATCTGGAACGAGCAGCGGTACAGCGATATTGACCCGGGGCCGGCGGCGGAATTGCTTACCGACTTTGTGCCGGTGAACGCCGATATTGAGGTGCAAGCCGCCTACCAGGTTGGCGACGGCCGTATTTCCGATTGGTCAACGCCCCCGTACGAGGTGACCACGGATACCTACGCTACCGCGCCCGACGCCGCACCCGCTCCCGAATTGATTGTGTGGGCCGACACTCTTAGCCTCACCGTTGGGGCGATCCCCCGTGCCGCCGCGTACCGCTGGCGCTTCTATGCCGATGACGGGGTGACCCTCAAGCGGCAGATAACGACCGCAACCCGGAGCGTTGCTTACACATCGGTGCAGGCGGCAATAGACGGCGCGCTGCGGGCCTATATCGTCCGCGTCGCGGGGCTGAATAACGCGGGCGAGGGCGCGGAAGGTGAGCTCGCCGTAGCCAAGCCGGCGCCGGCCGTGGTGACCGGTGCGGCGGGCGTCAATGGCGCGGGCGTCGGGCAAGTCACCTTTGACACGTCGGCCGACACCGCGACCACTGGCTACGCCGTGCATTATGCGACCACAACCGGTTTCAATCCGTTGACGCAGGGATACGTCGCTCACGTCGGCCGATCGCCCGCGCTGCTCTACAATCTGGCGGCGGGCACCTATTATGCGCGCGTCGCCGCCTTTGACGCTTGGAGCCGCAACCCGGCTCTGCTAAACCTTAGCGCCGAAACTTCCTTCACGCTCACCGCGGGCGGGGGGCAGGTGGGCGCACCAGAGGACGGCGGGGGCGGTGGCTATGAGGACAACCCCGACCAGGTGGCGCAATAAATGCTGACCTTCCCCACCCACCTATTCAATCCGCTGACCATTCGCTTGCAGCCGCGCGCGACCGTGATCGAAGGCGGCGAAAACCTGCTAGGCGAGCGGGACGTATTGCGCACCGACGGCGGGGGATATTGGGTGGCCGATATGGTCGGTATCGAGCTCCTTACGCCCGACCTTATCCGTGCGTGGGAGGCGTGGGAGGGGCATTTGCAGGGCGGGATGACGCGCGTTCTAGTGCCGGTGCCGTCGCTGCGGCAGGCACCGCGGCCCGCGGGCGGCCCCGGTTTGATGCGCCCGGCCGCTCTAGTGGCGGAGAGCGACGACCCGTATTTTCCGGAAGCGAAGGCCTTTGCCTCGCCGTTGATTGTGGCCGCCTCCATCGGTGCCGCCGCGCTGCGTGCAACCCAACTGGATATCGCCATATCGCGCGGCGCGCGGCTGCGGGGCGGCGAGCGGTTCGCTATCGACCACCCGGCCGTCGGTCGCCGCGTGTACAAGGTGGCGCGCGTGCTGGCGCGCGACGGCCTTGAGGCCACGTGCGTCATTACGCCCCCTTTGCGGGAAGCGATCGGCGACGGCACGGCGCTGGATTTCGATTGGCCTAGCATGGTCGCCACGCTGGTGCCGAATTCGGAAATCTCGCCCGAATTGATGGGCGACCGGCACGCCACCGTAAACATTGCCTTTCGTGAGGCCATGGCGATAGGAGCCTAGGGACGATGATTCCCCAAATGAAAATTGAGGTAACCCGCACGTCGGCCTGGCGCCGGTTGCTCCGTCTGCGGGACGCGGCGGGCGACCCTATCGACCTCACCGGCGCGACCATCGCCCTGGACGTGAAATACGCGGGCGGGCCGGGCACGGTGCTGGCGTCGGCCGATATCTCCATGCCCGACCCGGCCGCCGGCGAATTTGTCGCTACGGTCGACGGTGCCGATTTCGACGAGGTGCCGGGCCCGCACGAGCCGGTGCCCCTGGCTTTCGATATTCGCGCTGAGCAAGACGGCTTGGCGACGGTTCTAGCGCGGGGGGAATTGCTGCTCCTACCGGGCGTGACGGAAGGGGAATAGGCGATGCGCCTTAGTGAAGCTGAATCGAACGCGGTTTACCTCACCGTAAGCGGCACCCGCGGCCCGGCCGGGGCGGATGGGCCGGAAGGCCCGCCCGGCACGCTGCAATTCAATTCGGGGCAGGTGTGGGTTGTCACGCGGGGGGCGATCGCCGGCGGAGTCGAGACGACGGCCGCCCTGACCATCAACGCGCCGACGGGGGCGCAAACCAACAGCCTCGGCAATAGCGATGCTGTCAAATTCAAAATCCTCACCAGTACCCACCGGTTGACGAACGGCCCGGCGGAACAACCGATTTACTGGAACAATGTAATTTCCATCGGGCCGAACATGGCCAATAGCTTGCTGCCGGAAGATACGAACCTCCCGAGCGCGCGCTTCGCAATCGAGGAAAAGTATTATCAGGATGGTGTGTTCGGCGTCGAAATGCACCACGGCGTTTTTCATGCGGCTATTGACGAGGCGGGCAATCCGGCTAGCGGCACGGGTACCGAGACGCGCCCGATTACCGTCTTTGTCCCGCATAACAAGTCGGATATGGAGACGAAAAGCCTTGTCAACCTGCAGGGGGCGCGAATCAACCTCCTTGACGGGTTGGGCAATCAGAGAATTTTGATCGACAGCCCCAACAACGTGGCGGACATTACGAACCTTAGCTTGCGTTTTAGCACTAACAACGCGTGGATATTTCAGCAGAGAGATTCGGATGGAAACTTCGTCAATCTGTTAAGGCTTAATGCCTTCAACGTAATTGAGGTAAACCGTCCTTTTTACCAGAATTGTACTGCCCGGCAGACAGTCGACGGCGGAGAGCGCACCGGCCGGCACCTCAATGTGCTCGGCGGGATCACCAGCGACGACGACGCGCTGGATATTCTTTCCGGCCCGGCACGCGTCGGAAGCTACAAGGTCCGTTTTTCCAGCGGTTCGGCCACCGTGGCGTTGGTCGACCAGGTGTACAATCGTACCGGCTCCGTCATCCGTGACGATATGGTGCTGGCGACGGGCGACGTAATCCACGCGGCGTCGCCGCAAACCGGGGCCGGCAATAAGCAATGGTCGTGGGGCGTGCGGCGTAGCGCCACTGGCGACACCTTCCGGATTGCGCAGTCCAACCGCGACCTTACCGCCAACGTCTTTTTCGAAATCAACCCCGACGGGGTGACCATTTTTGGCGGCCCGGCGCGACTGAAAAGCTACACAACGGCCGGGCTGCCGAGCGCGGCGACGGCAGGCGCGGGCGCCCTGGTTTATTGTTCCGACTTGGCGGGCGGCGCCGCCCCGCTCCAATCGGACGGCGCCAATTGGACCCGCGTAAAGCAACTGGTCCAGAAATATACCAATGACGGCAGCTATACCAAGCCGGCCGGGGCAACCTCCGTCCGTGTGATCTGCATTGGCGGCGGGGGCGGGGGCGGCGGGGGCTCAGTTGCCGCCGCCGGAGCAGCCGTA
>Ga0196958_10000290_pt1 | contig 16252 bp, 12 predicted proteins | sample S1v_10metaG_FD_148654 | JGI IMG/M metagenome (GOLD analysis project Ga0196958, IMG submission 148654) | Soil microbial communities from Anza Borrego desert, Southern California, United States - S1+v_10 | ecosystem: Environmental > Terrestrial > Soil > Desert | place: USA: California | collected...
CACCTGGCCCTGGCTGACGGCGATCTTCACCGGCTTCGGCGTCGTTGCCGCGTTCGTCAATCTCTTCCGCATCGGCTTGCGCGAATGACCGAGGAGCCGGGGCCCTGGTATGACCGGGAGACGCCGCGGGACGTGCTCCGGCGGATCAAGCGGACCGCCCTCGGCACGGCGGCCGTTTTCGCCGTTTTCATGGCCATTTCGGGCGGTTTTCGAGGGTTTCTCGGATTGACTTGCAGTGCAGCGGTGACTATGATCTCCTTCCTTTGGTTGGAGGAGATCGTTGACGTTCTGCTCCAACCGGCGGCACACCTGCACGCTCGGAGGCTGACGTTGCGTACCCTGGCGCGCTTCGCTCTCCTCGGTGTGGCGCTCACGGTCACGATCATCATCGCTCGTTTCAATGCGTTAAGTGTGTTGCTGGGATTCTCGATCATCGTGGTGGGAATCTGCGGCGAAGCTCTGTACTCGCTGTACCGAGAGGTAGCTCGAAGGTAGATGGAACACGAACACTCAATACTCTACGAGCCGTTCAACAAATACGTGTGGCGTCACGCGTTCGGGTTCGACGTTCCCGATCACGTCATCATGGCGCTGCTGGTGCTCGTCGTCAGCCTGATCGTTTTTCCCCTCGCGTCCCGCCGCTTCTCGAAAGACAACCCGGGCGGCTTCCAGCATTTCCTCGAGGTGATCGTCTCCGGCCTCAAGGGACTGCTCGAGGACATCATCGGTCACGGCGCGTCGCACAAGTACCTGTACATCATCGGCGGCTTCGCCTGCTTCATCTTCGTTTCGAACATCTTCGGGCTGTTCTTTTTCCTGCAGCCCCCGACGGGGAACCCGAACACGACGTTCGGCCTCGGCCTGACGGCGTTCCTCTACTACAACTGGCAGGGCATCCGGACCCAGGGCCTCGGGCACTACCTGAAGCACTTCATGGGTCCCATGCCGCTCCTCGCGCCGCTGATGCTGCCGATCGAACTGATCGGCCACTTCGCGCGCATCCTGTCGCTCGGCATGCGCCTCTTCGGCAATATCTTCGGCGAGCACACGGCGACCGGGATCTTCATGGGCATGCTCCCGTTCATCCTCCCCTGGCCGATGATGGGCCTTGGGATCTTCGGAGCATTTCTACAGACATTCGTCTTCATCATGCTGACGATGGTGTACATCGGTGGCGCCGTCGCGGCTGAAGAGCATTAGGTTCGAGAATCTGAAAAAGGAGGAAGTTCAAAAGTGACCAAGAAGCACATCGTTCTGCTCGTGCTCCTCGCGTTGACCGCGTTCTCCGCGTTCGGCCAGGATGCAGCGTCCAACCCCGGTGTCCGCTGGGGTGTCATCGGCGCCGCGTTCGTTCTCGGCATCGCCGCCGCCGCCGGTGCCATCGGTCAGTCCCGCGCCATCGTCGCGGCCTGCGAAGGCATCGCCCGCAACCCCGGCGCCGCCGGCGCGATCCGTCTCGCGATGATCATCGGTCTCGCGCTCATCGAGTCGCTCGTCATCTACGCGCTGCTGATCGCGTTCTTCGTCTACCAGCTCTAAGACGAAGCGCCTCACACGCTCGCCACGAGCACGGGCCCGGCTGCCGCAAGGCGCCGGGCCTTTTCTTTTCGGGCAACGACTTTGCTGAGTCAGCCTGTTGGAGGTACACGCGTGAACTGGTTCAACCTCTCGTTCATCGGCTGGCTCATCGTCATCGTCGCACTGGCGCTCGTCGCCTGGCGCTTCGACGTCGAGCCGTTCTGGATCGGCATCGGCGCCCTGCTGCTCCTCGGCGTCGGCATCATCACATCCGTCAAACACTCGAAGCCGCGCATCTGAGCGTGCGCTGAAAAGAGAAAAGCCGGCGCACCCACGCGCCGGCTTTCTCGAGGGGGCCTGCGAGGCCTCTGCTGCTGACTGTTTTTACTGTTCGTGCACGAGGCGGCGGAGCGCGTCGACCGCGGCACTGCCCGTGACCTCGTTGTCGAGCGCGATCGAGCGCATCTCGCTCCAGGTCGTGCCCTTGAGGAGCACGTACGCGAGGCGATCGTTGTCGCGCGAGAAGAACGCCATGCGGTCGGAGCCGCCGTAGATGCCCTCGATGCGACCATTCGCGCTCTTGCTGAAGCGCGGCGTGCCGACGGAGCCCTCATTGCGGCCCACCGGCACACGCAGGCGGCCATTGGCTACCGGCGGAACCGACGGACGGATACGCACCTGATGGATGCGTTTGGAGAGGACGTCGCCGAACACGACGAGGACGCTGTCCTGCTCGGACGAAGCGAAGAGGTGCGGCTGTTTGAGGACCGTCAGATCGACGATTTCATCCGACTGCTCGGTCTCACCGTCGTCCTTCTTCACGAACTGATTGAGCTTCACGTACTGCGGCTCGCCAACGATCGTGCCGTTCTCGATGACGAACATCGCGTAAGCGACGTATTCGTCCGCGCCCGGCTCGCCGTCGCTGTCGTCTTCCCACCACGACAGGTGCACGCTGATCGCCGCGGCCGGGAGCAGTTTGCCGTTCGTGTCGGCGACGCGGCGCGTGACCGCGATGCGCAGGTTTTCGCGATAGTCGAAGCGATCGCCGAACGTGCGCGCCGGGCTCCAGGTCCCGTTGGCGTCGCGGCAGGCGAACATCAGCTCATTGGAGAAGAGGCTCTCGTGACGGAGCCAGAAGACGAACAGCGTGCGCGTTTCCGCGTCGTAAGCGATGGCCGGCTCGCGATGCGAAGCGCCGTCCAGCGTGCCGGGGACGATCTCCGTGGCGACGTCGGTGCCCTGCTGCGAGCGCAGCAGAAGGTGCCCGGAGACGCTCGCGCCGTCGTCGTTCGTCACGCGGCTTTCGATGGTGAAGAACTTGCCGTCGTGCGTGAGCAGAGCTTCACGCGGCTGCGCGGCGAAGAGCGGCAGCGCCAGAAGGCAGAGAGCGGGCAGCAGCTTTTTCATAGTTTGAAATTCACCATCGACCTCAGATCGATGGCGAAAAGAAGACTTTTCAGATTGCGGAACTGCGGATAGTGCTTCGCGAGCTCGTCGAAGTGGAACGTGGCACCCGCGGTGTCGCCGGCCTTGTAGCTGGCTTCGCCGAGGAGATAGTGAGCGTTGCGGATCTGCCGGGGCTCTTTCGCGAGCTCCAGTGCGGCCTCGCCGTAGAAGCGGGCCTTGTCGTAGTCGTGAGCCTCCAGATAGCCGTAGCAGAGATCGACGTACGCTTCCGCACGGCCGATGGGATCCGAGAGCATCTCCAGCGCCTCGTGGATGTACGCGAGACCATCCACGATCTTGCCTTCGAGGAGCTTGCAGTAACCGAGGTTCTCGATGGCGTAGGCGTGGCTGAGATCGCGGTCGCGATTCGCGGACGACTCTTCGCCGATCGCGAGTGATTCTTCGAAGCAGCGGATCGCCGTGGCGACCTGCGAATCGAGCTCGTACACGTTGCCCAGTTCGAGGAGGACGATGCGCCGCCACGACGGCTCGTTCGCTTCTTCCGCGGTGCGGAGGGCGAGCTGGCCGTAAAACAGCGCGCGCTTGAGGTCGTTCTCCAGGCGGTACTTGTACTGGAGCGCGTACGCCGCGAGATAAACGTGGCGCACGTTGCGGCGGCGCATGATCACCCGCGCGAGCTCGTGGACTTCGGGTCCGCTGCGCTCGAGCGCGATCATCGCGTCGGCTTTGTTGATCGTGATCAGCTCGCGGGCGTCTTCGTCCGTCGCGAGCGCGAGCGCGTCGTCGTACACGGCGAGCGCATCTTCGTAGTCACCATTGCGGACGAGCGCGAGCGCACTCTGGCGCAGCGCTTCCACGCGATCCAACGCGGCATGCTGATCAAGCATCGGCGTCTCCCCCATCCACCCCGTCGAACTCGTTCTCCTGCGCGCGCTTGAACTCGATGAAGCTCTCGACTTCCTTCTGAGCGCTCGGGCTCAGGGCGCGGTATTTCTCGAAGACCGTGTTCGCACGATTGTTCTCGTCGAAAAAGTCGCCGATGCTCAGGTCGAAGCACTGCAGGATTTTCAGCAGCGTGTCGAGACCAACCTTGTACTCGCCCTGCTCCATGCGGGAGAGGTCGGACTGATGAATGCCGATCTTTTCGGCGAGCTCCACCTGCGTGAGCTTCCGCTGGCGGCGTAGCTGCCTGATCTTGCGACCGACGAGTTCGAGTTGTGCTGGCCTGTTCATGGGCGTGGTTCGTTGACTTTTATGCTATTAAACAATAACCTGCCCCCCGTTGCAAGACGTGCGTGCTGCGTGGCGTGCTGATGGTCGAAATTGTTCAGCCTGACGTCGTCGCAACAAGAGCCGGGCGCCGAGGAACCTCGTCACGTACGCCACTCTCCACCTTTTACGCGAGCTGATCAAGCGCGATCTCGCCGCCCGCTTCACCGGCTCCGCCCTCGGGCTCGCCTGGGCCGTCCTCCAGCCGCTCAGCCTGGTCGTCCTCTACTGGTTCGTCTTCACCTTCATGATCCCGGGCGGCAGGGCAGGGGGGACGGGCGATGACTACATCTATTTTCTGATCGCGGGTCTGCTGCCGTGGCTCGGCGTGAGCGAAGGCCTGACGCGCGCGACGACTTCGGTGGTCGAGCATTCGGCGATCGTGCGGCGACTGCCGCTGCGCAGCGAAGTGCTGGTCGTCGTGCCGAACGCGACGGCGATGATCTTCGAATGCATCGGCCTGGCGATCTTCATCGCCGCGCTGGCGGTGCAGGGGATGCCGCTGCGCCAGCTGTGGATCCTGCCGGCGGCCGTGCTGCTGCAGTTCGCGCTGCAGGTCGGCGTCGGGTTCTTTCTCGCTACGACTTACGTCTTTTTCCGCGACGTCACGCAGATCATCGGCTTCGTGCTCGCGATCGCTTTCTACCTCAGTCCCATCCTCTATCCGGTGGCGGGACGCTTCGAGAAGTTCTTCTTCTGGAATCCCATGACTCCGCTGCTCGGTTTGTTCCGCAGCGCCATGCTCGGCACACCGTTACCTGACGCCGGTTCGATCGTCTTCTTACTGACGGTCGTGGCCGCGGTGTGCGCACTGGGGCTGCTGTTCTTCCGGCGCGCACAGCCATCGCTGGTCGACGTCATCTAATCCACCAGGAGAAAAAATCGAATGTCTCTTCGGAAGTTCGTCAGTTGTGTGTTGTCCGCGACCCTCCTCGCGGTGAGCCCGGCGCCGTTCGCCGCGGACGCGCAGGAGAAGCCGGCCACGCAGACCACAGCCGCTGCTGCCGCCAGCGCGCAGGAGATCCCGGACGGCGGCATGCCGCGCTACATCAAGCCGGAAACGCCGGAAGAGCGGCAACTGCGCCTCTCGACGCAGGTCGATCCCGGCATCGATCCGGATCCGGAAGAGATCTTCTACCGCTTCGGCAAGCGCTACATGATCGTCAAGCACGAGAAGCGCTGGGTGCGTCCGACCGAGCGTCCCGGCTTCGTGAAGGCTCCGGCCATCAACAGCGTCGAAGAGGTCTACCAGGAAAACGACAAGTACGTGTGGACCTGGATCGAAGTCATCGACCCGATCGCGCCGCCGACCGAAGAGGAGCTCCGCGCGTCGCAGTACACGCAGCTCACGCCCGAGCAGATCGACTTCCTCGAAGGCCTTCGCGGCGAATTCACGCCGCTCGAGCCGCAGAAGAGCGACAAAAAGCTAGCCTTCGAAAAATCGTCGAGCGGACTTCCCGTCGACGGCTCGTGGCGTAACTCGCTCGCCGTGGCGGACATGAACGGCGATGGCCACGTCGACATCGTGCTTCCGCCGGAGCGCGCGGGACGCGTGACGCCGTCGATCTTCGTCGGCGACGGCAAGGGCGGCTGGAAGTACTGGCGCACGACCTGGCCGAAGCGCCTCAACTACGGCAGCGTCGTCGCGGCCGACTTCAACAAAGACAAGAAGACCGATCTCGCGTTCGGCATCCACCTGAGCGGCGTCGCCATGTACATCAATGAAGGCGACGGCAAGTTCCGCGAGGTCGAGCGTCTCGTCGACTACCCGACGCGCCGCATCCTGGCGAAGGACGTCGATATGGACGGCTGGACGGACGTCGTCGCCATCAGCGAAGGTCCGGTCATGCGCGGCAAGAGCCCGGCGCCGGCGACCTACGGCTACCTCCGCGCATATCTCAACAAGAACAAGGGTGAGAAGTGGGAAGGGTTCAACATTGCCCAGCCCGGCCAGCGCGTCAGCGGCGACTGGCTCGCCTCCGGAAACTTCAACGACGACAAATATCCCGACTTCGTCGGCTCCAGCGCGTACCTGAACGCGATCGAGACCATCTATCTCAGCAAGGGCGCGAACAAGTACGAGAACCTGCAGGGCGGCAACGACATCGTTCCGTTCCGCTCACTGTACTACGCCACGACGGCGGGGCGCTTCTCCGCGCGCGATCGCGACGACGCCATCGTCACCTCCACGCGCCGCTGGGTCGGGAACCTCGATCCGAAGATCGTTCCGACACCGCCGCTGCCTTACGTGATCACGGTCGACCGCATCAGCTTCGCAGGCGGCCAGCCGAAGCGCACGCCCATCGCGCGATGGGGCGGACGCGATGCGGTCTCGGTCACGGGGATGAACAACGGGGACTTCGACGGCGACGGCAATCTCGACCTCATTTACGCGCGCGCCGATCAGCGCCAGTTCGTCCTGCTGCTGGGCGACGGCAAGGGCGGCTTCCGTCAGGCGACCGTCGATGGCCTGGAACTTGGAAGCCAGCGGCACTACGACCTCACGGTCGCAGACGTGAACGCGGACAAGCGCCCTGACGTGATCATCATGTACGAGGCCGAGTCGGGGACCTCGTTTTCGCGCAAAAACGGAAGGGTTGAGGTGTTTCTGAACCGCGGTATGGTGAAGAACCAATAAATCGGCCGAATTTCCGTTGCAGTCGGAGGCAAACGCGGGTATAGTCCCCAGAATCCTTCAGCGGGATATGGGGCAAAAGCATAAAAACCGCTTTTGGGTATTGACTTCGCGAATAATTCAGCCTACTTTTGCAGCGTTCATTCGATCAATTAGCCACTTTCGTCTAAAAAACGGATTGCAAAACTGATATACGGAGGTGATCGTATCGTCTGGATTGGGTGAGCCAAACCTTCGTTCGTTTCACAAATCAATTGGAAGTGTAGGAGATAGAAATGAAGAAACTTACCGTTTGGGCTCTGTTGGCCACGTTCGTGGTTGCAGGCTCGGCGTTTGCGATTGGGTCGCAGGGAGTCGCAGCGAATGCGACGTTCCTGACTGGCTCTCCCGCGACGACGAATAACGACGACAGCTGCGACATCGGCGTTGCGCCGGCTGCCACGCTGCTGCTGCCGTACTTCGAGGTCGACCTGGCGTCCCGCACGGGCGAGCGTACGATCTTCACGATCACGAACGTCTCGAACGTCGAGCAGGTTGCCCACATCACGCTGTGGACCGACTACTCGTTCCCGGTCATCGACTTCAACGTCTACCTCACCGGTTATGACGTGCAGTCGATCGACCTGTACGACGTCATCGCGCTGGGCGACATCGCCCCGACGCGTGGCACGGGCTACGAGGATCCGGGCTCGCCGGAAGGCGACTTCTCGGACGACAACCCGCTGGTCAACGAGGAGACCTGCCGTAACCTCCCGACCGACCTGAATGAGCAGTACGTCACGCGCATGCAGCAGGCCTTCACCGTTGGTACGGTTCCGGCCCTCGGCGGCGCCGCGGCCTGCACGGGCATCGGTTCTTCGGGTCACCCGAACAACGCTGCCATCGGTTACGCGACGATCGACGTCGCCAGCCGTTGCGGCACCCAGCTGCCTTCCGACCCGGGCTACTTCACGGCCGGCGGCGAAGCGCTGTTTGACAACGTCCTGATCGGCGACTACCAGCAGATCAACTCGGGCCAGAACTTCGCCCAGGGCAACCCGCTGGTTCACATCCGCGCGATCCCTGAGGGTGGCGTCCCGGGCTCGGGTCTCACCACCAACTTCGACCGCACGTTCTACGCTCGTTACCAGACGACCCCGAACGCTGACCGCCGTCAGCCGCTCCCGTCGCAGTTCGCTGCGCGCTGGATCGACGGTGGCACGGGCAGCTTCGAGACTCACTACAAGATCTGGCGTGAAGGCCGCGTCGCTCCGGGCGCCGCTGCTTGCACCGGCGCTGGCGATGTCAGCCCGGCCAACATCACGTCGGTCACCGAGTTCGTGACGTTCGACGAAGAAGAGAACGCGATCGGCGCCGCGCCTGAAGAGGGCCCGGTTTCGCCCCCGATCGAGCTCGACTTCGTCCTGCCGGAAACCGGCCGCTACCAGGTCGGCGAAGACGAGTTCCCTGAGCTCGACAACGGCGCGATCGCGGGCTGGATGTACATGAACCTCGACAACGTCGCCAACGACGCCATCGCGTCCCAGAACTGGGTCATCGTTTCGATGCGCGCCGAGGGTCGTTACTCGGTGGACTTCGACGCCGCGTGGCTCGGCAACGGCTGCTCGCCGGAAGCGGAGCTCTCGGAAGTCGATACGAACGGTGTCGCCATCATCGGACCGGCCCCGAACGTGACCCCGAACCTCCCGTAATCACTCTGTAGTTGGCTGTAAGCCGCAAGGCGGGCCGGGTTTCCCGGTCCGCCTTTTTTTTTGGCCGCTCGCTACGCACGTCATTCCGGCGTCCGAGCCGCGAAAAAAATCGTTTGTAAAGCCTGTCCGATCGCTTACAATAACTCGTCTTTCGTCCAATACGCTCGTGGTCCGTCTCTCCGTCGGTTCTCGATCATCAAAATACTCCGGGGGTGTTAACTTGAAGTCTTTGTGGAAGCTCAAAGTCGCACTAGTCACGCTCGTGCTCTTCGCGACTCCCGCTGCTTTTGCCCAGAAATGGCCCATGCCGTCCAAGAACACAGGCGTGGCGTGTACGCAGTGCCCGGGCACGCTGGCAGGGAAGCTCACTTATCCTTACAAGGACCCGATCGTCCGCCATGTCGGTCGTTTTCTCGACTCGACCACGACCGGTAACGTGCAGAACACCGGTATGCGTACGGTCCGCGCGCGCAACATGCGCCACTACACGTCGCGCAACCGCGTGTACGTGCAGGCCGGTGAATCGGCGTTTCTGTTCGACGCACGCACGTTCTTCACCGCGACACTCGCTCAGCCTCTCGTCGCGCTGAACAACATCAACCTGACCCCCCTTCAGGGATGGGGCGGACGCGGCGGCACGTACGAGCGCATCCAGTTGCCGGACCGCTACTTCTACGCCGAGTCGCGAGACTCCGGCTGGCAGGTCGGCGGCATCGACGTCCAGCGCATGCTGTACGACTTCGACATGGATGACCGCGGCTATGTGTACGCCGCCACCACGTCGAACGGCTGGGGTATCCTCCGCGACGACGGCTCCAATACGCAGGGGCACGTCGATCCGATCGTGCAGGTCTACAACGCCACGGTAACCGCGCAGTCGATCTTCACGATCAAGGCAAACGGTAATTACTATCTCGTTCTCGGTCAGCCCAGCTCCCCGCGCACCGAGATCTACGACGTCACCACGCTGACCAGCGGCGTGGCGCCGCTCAGCGCCGGCGTCCGCACCGGTGTGCAGAACGGTATTCAGGGCACCCGCTGGGCGAAGGACGACGCGCGCCAGCGTCTCGCACTCGTTCATACCGACGGACGCCTTCGCATTCACAGCTACTCCTCGTACATCAACAACGGCACTCCGCTGCTCGACCAGGCGCCGCCGGCCAACAAGGCGTTTGCTTCGGTGGCGTGGGATGAAAGCGGCAATCTGTGGGTTGCCGAAACGACCACCCAGCTCGAGACGAACGACCTCGTGAAGTTCGTTCCTTCCGGTGGCGGCTACACGCGCGTCCCGTACACGAACATCTATGGTGCCGCGTTCCGTCCGGAACGAATCACCGCCGGCGGTGGTCACGTCGCGGTGCTCGGTTTCACCAACGGCTCTTATGACGTTGCGCTCATGAAGGTGGAAGGCGGCACGCCCCGCCTCATGAACACCGACGGCTTCTTCCGCAAGTACTACGCGCACGCCCCCGATTCGACGTACGTCGCGCAGTACTCGCTCACGAACTCGTACTATGAGCCGGCCGGTCTGCTGCTCATCGAGCAGAACAACAAAACGTATCTTCTTTACGGCGCCGGCGGTCTCGGCGACGTTTACGAGATCGAGGGCGGCGAATCGATTACGGTTCAGCAGCTCGCCGGTCCTTATGGCACCGCCAATCCGAATTCCGCCACCACGGATGGCCCGTATTACGGCGACATCCTGAAGTTCAGGGCCACATCGAACAATCCGTCGGCCACTTACACGATCGACTGGGATTTCGGCAATCCGGATTCCGGCAATCTCAACGGCGCGCAGAGCGGCCTCAATGCCACGGTGCAGCACCAGTTCACCGGCCTCAATACCGCGGCGGAGATTCAGGCGTCGCGCAGCGTCACTGCCAAAGTGTCGACCGACAACTCGATCAGCGGTGCTGTTCCCGTCACGCTGAAACTCCCCATCGCCCGCGTCATTTTCCCGGGCTCCACCACCGCCGTCACGCAGCAGACCAAAGCCGCGTTCGAAGCGGTTCCGGGCGAAGTGTTCAAGGACGCCTCCGACGGTACCGTCGAAGGTCACTTCTCGACGTGGACCATCGACGGCGTTCCCGTCTCGGTCGCGCCTAATGCCACCGTGCCCGTCGGCGCGATTGGCTCCCATACGGTCGCATTCACGGCCAACTACGGCACCTACAATCCGACGACGTTCGCCAGCAGTTCGCCGTATGTGTCGACCATCAGCTCCGTCAATTACACCGTCAAGCCGTTCGTCGCGTCTGCAATCACGCAGGCCAGCAATGGCACGAACTACACGTACAACGCCTCCGCGCGCTACAGCCCGACCGCAGTGACGGCCACACAGTGGACCGTCACCTGGACGCTTTCCGGTGCCTCGGCCGGCACGGTGCAGGCGCAGGAAACGTCGACGGTCGCCGTCGGCACCGTCCCGCCGTTCCAGGTCGCCAAGTCGACCGTGCAGAACAATAGCGTCGTCACCCTGCAGATCTCGGTCGATCCGGCCACCGTCCCGGCGCCGGCGTACGCCACCTACACGCGTACGCTCAACGTCTCGATCCCCGTCATCGGCATCAACATCGTCACCGGCTGCACGAACGCCAATGAGGACTGCACGCTGCAGGCAGTCTCCACGGCGACGCCGGCCCAGTCGACCGCCAACTGGAACCTCTCCTGGTCGATCAAGCGCGGCGTCAACGAAGTCGCCAGCGGCACCAGCAACCCGATCACCTTCAAGCCGACGCAGGAAGGCAGCTACACCGCGACCGTCACCGAGACGTCCTTCGGCGTGACCGGCCCGCAGCGTGCGTTCCAGGTTGCAGCACAGACGTGCGGTCCGGTCGCCGAGGAGCATCAGGTCACCGTCGGCACCGACTGCGGCAACAACTGCGCGGCCGGCGTTTCCCTGACGCTCAACTCGAACATCTTCGGCTATCAGGTCCAGCCCTGCGACACGCTGAGCTGGGACTTCGGCGACAGCACGCCCGGTGTTTCCGGTAAGGCCGAGAAAGCCTCCGTCACGCACACTTACGCGCGCAACGGCACGTTCAAGCCGAAGTTCACCATCAAGAACAACAGCTACTCGCGCACCTGGGAAGGCACCGTCACCATCGGTGGTGGCGGCGGCAATCCGAATCCGAACCCGAACACCTGCCTTGCGCCGGCTGGCGTGTCCTTCACGTACTCCGGGAACAAGGGCTGCGGTCCGAACGTCCCCTGCAAGAACAACGAGTCGGTGCGCTTCACCGCGCTCCGCAACGGTGGCACGATCCAGAGCTGCGACAGCGCGACCTGGACCTTCGACGGCACCGACGTCGTCGAGGGCCGCAACCCGTCGAAGACCTTCTCGACTGGTCAGCACACCGTTTCGCTCGTCATCTCCAACACGGCCGGCACTTCTACGGCCTACCAGCAGACGCTGACGATCGTCAACGACACGTCCACGTCGACGTGCGAAGGCTTCGCGCAGGACTTCAACCTCGCGATCAACTACACCGGCCCGGAGAGCGGCTGCTCCTCGAGCTCCCCCGACAAGCCCTGCAAGGTCGGCGAGCAGATTCGCTTCCTCCCGTCGATCTTCGGCTACACGCCGCAGACCTGCGACACGTTCACCTGGTCGTTCGGTGACAACGGCACGTCGACCTCGCGCGAGCCGTCGCACGCGTACAGCACGGCGCGCGACCGTTACACCGTCACGCTGAAGGTCTCCAACAGCAACAACCCGGGCGGCGCCACGGTCTCCATCAACGTGCCGTTCCTCTTCGTCCCGGCGCAGCCGGCGGCCGAGCTCGAGTTCACGAACTTCCCATCGGCCTCCGTGTCGAAGAACACCACCGTCACGTTCTCCGCCCGCGTCAAGAACAGCAACGTCGTCTCCTCGGCGACCGGCTGGATCTGGGACTTCGGCGATCAGACCGTCGACACCAGCCAGAGCACGCACAACGGCGCGACCGCGACCATCACGCACACCTACACCCGCAGCGGCTCGTTCAACGTGAGCGTCCGTGCGCGGAACGCGGCCGACAACTCGTCGAACCCGCCGACCGGTCAGGCGGCCGGTACCGTGACCGTCGTGGACGTGCCCGAGTACCGTTACCTCCTCCCCGTCATCGCGCACGGCCCGGGTCAGAACAACTCGGTGTGGCGTTCCGACGTGCAGATCTACAACCCCGATCCGAACGCCGGCACGACGCCGCTCGCCATGACGGCCACGTTCCGCGGCGTCGACAAGCAGTTGCAGATCAACACGTCCACCTTCATCTACCCCGACTTCATGACTCTCTTCACGAACGGCAACGATCAGGGACCGGTGATCATCACCGTCCGCGCGCAGCACGCGCCGCAGATCTGGACCCGTACGTACAACCAGACCGAGGGTGGGACGTTCGGCCAGTTCATCCCGGCCATTCGTCTCGACGCCGCCGGCGGCGGCGCCGCGGTCGGCGAAGGCAGGTACTACATGGCCGGCCTCCGCAACGACGCCCGCTACCGTACGAACCTCGGACTCGTCAATCCGAATGCGCAGACGATCAACGCCAACGTTCGTGTCTACGACGACGAAGGTCTGCAGATCGGCAGCTTCACGCGCACGCTCGGCTCCTTCCAGCTCGACCAGTTCCCGATCACGCATGCCACGGCCGCTCCGAGCATCGACGGCAAGCGTCCGTTCAGCGTCGAGGTCGAAGTGCCGGCGGGCCAGTGGCTCATCGCGTACACCTCGTATGTCGACGGTGGCTCGAACGACCCGGTCTGGATCCAGGCCATCCGCGAGAGCGAGTTCTCCTCGGCTGATTACCGCACCTCGATCGTACCGGGTGTCGGCCACATCGGCGCGTGGCGCAGCGACGTCACCATCTACAACCCGAACGGCCGCACCGTGACGGTCGACCTCGCGTACCACGATCAGACGGGTGCGAAGGTCGCCGAAGCGAAGGCGGTCCCGGTCGGCGCGGGTGAGTTCCTGCAGTACGACGACCTGCTCAAGCAGGGCGTCCTCGGCAACATCACCAGCGAGTCGCTCGGCATGCTGCGCGTGACCGTGCCGAACACCGTCACCGCGGATCGCTTCCCGATGACGTTCGCCCGCACGTACAACGACAACGGCAGCGGTAAGACGTACGGTCAAGGCATCCCCGGCTTCGCCGCGGCCCGCGCCAACGTCAAGCCCGGCAAGCCAGCGCTCATCCCCGGCATCCGCAGCAACGCTTCGTACTACACGAACATCGGCGTGACGAACGTCTCCGACACCAACGTCGTCGTCAAGGTCAAGCGCCTCGACCCGGTGTCGGGCGCGGAGCTGGAGCTCATGACGATCAACCTCGCTCCGAACCAGAGCCAGGTCGGTCGCGTGGACATCGCGCCGCTCGAGACCGCGTCGCTGAAGATCGAAACCACCGGCGGCAACGTCTGGGCTTTCGGTTCGCAGGTCGACAAAGGCTCGAGCGATCCGGAGTACATCGCGGCCACACCGCTCCCGTAATCGCACCACCAACGCAGTTCTTAGAAGTGGCGGGCTCCGGCCCGCCACTTCGCTTTTTGGACGCCCTCTCACCCAACTCCGTAGAATGTCCGCGATGGAGACAGCCGTCCGTGCCGTGGACGTCTCGAAGCACTACGACGTCTACCGGCGGCCGATCGACCGCGTCATCGAGATCCTCACGCGCCGGCCGCAGCACGTCGTGTTCCCCGCGCTCGAAGGCGTTTCCTTCGACGTTGGGCGCGGCGAGACCGTCGGCATCGTCGGCCAGAACGGTGCCGGCAAATCGACGCTGCTCAAGCTCCTCTGCGGCGTCACGCGGCCCAGCTCCGGCTCGCTCGAAGCGCACGGCACCATCGCCTCGATCCTCGAGCTGGGCACCGGCTTCCATCCCGATTTCAGCGGCCGCGACAACGCCGCGCTGAACGCCGCCATCCTCGGACTCCCACCCGCCGAGATCCGCGAACGTCTGCCCGCGATCCTCGAGTTCTCCGAGCTCGGTTCCTTCGTCGACCGCCCCGTGAAGACGTACTCCTCCGGCATGTACATGCGTCTCGCGTTCTCCGTCGCGGTGAACGTCAATCCCGACATCCTCGTCATCGACGAGGCCCTCGCGGTCGGCGACGGACACTTTCAGAAAAAGTGCATCGACAAGATCCGCGAGTTCCAGGAAGCGGGGAAGACCATCCTCTTCTGCTCGCACTCGCTGTATTACGTGACGTCGATCTGCCGCCGGGCGCTGTGGCTCGATCAGGGACGGGCGGTGCGCTTTGGTCCCGCGGTCGACGTGGTGCACGAATACGAAACGTTCCTGCGCGAGCGCGATCGCGAGCTCCCCGCCACCGAGCCCGCCGCGCCGGAGACGAGCACGCCCGTGCGCATTCGCGAGATCACCATCGTCGACGCGAACGGCACGCAGCGCGACCGCTTCGCGCGCGGTGAGGACGTGCACGTGCGCCTGCGCATCGAAGCGGACGATCCGAAGCAGCAGGTCCACGTCATCGTCGGCGTGCACCGCGAGTCGGATGACATGCAGTGCTTCGCCGTCGGCACGCACGCGGACGGCATGCCGCCGCTCGCGGGAGGCAACGAGTACGAGCTCACCGTGCGCCTCCTCGATTTGCCGCTGCTGCGCGGAGAGTACGCGATCATCGCCTACGCCGGCGACGAGCACGCCATCACCGTCTTCGACCGCCGCGACATGCGCTCCGCGTTCACGATGACCGGCGATCGCTTCGAGGTCGGCCTCATCGCGGTCGATCATCGCTGGGAGCTGCAATCGTCTGCGGTCGAAGTGGCGACGCGATGATCTCGCTGCTCGTCGTCAACTATCGTGCGGCGGCGCTGGCGGCCGAGGCGGTGCGGACGGCTCGGGCGGCATCGAGTGCGGCGCTGCAGGTGGTGATCGTCGACAACAGTTGCGACGCCGGCGAAGCGGACGCATTGCGCGGCGTTGCCGACACGCTCATCGTCTCCGAAACGAATCGCGGGTACGCCGGTGCCATCAACCTCGGACGCACGTCGTGCGACGGGCAAACGATCGTCGTCACGAATCCGGACGTGACGTTCGCACCGCGTGCGATCGATCTGCTCGTCGAGCAGGATGCCGCCGTCGCCGGTCCCGCGCTCTTCTGGGACGACGCGCATCAATGGATGCTCCCGCCCGGCGATCTCATGACCGGCATGCAGAAGCTCGACGAGGTCCTCGCCACCCGTTCGCGCGCGTATTTCGAGCAACGCGATCGCCGCCGTTTTCTGCAACGCGTGCGGTTCTGGTCTCTGCAGCAGCCGGTGGCGGTGCACATGCTCTCCGGCGCGGTGATGGCCATCCGCACGCGCGACTTCGACGCCCTCGGCGGGTTCGACGAACGCTTCCCGCTCTACTTCGAAGAAACGGATTTCCTGCGCCGCGTTTCCGCCGCACGCAAACGCATCGTCTACGTGCCGGCGTCGCGCGTGCGGCACCTGTACAACCAGAGCGCGTCGCAAGTCGCGAGCGAAGCGGCGACGCGATTCGCGCAAAGCGAGATGCGCTATCTCGAAAAGTGGAACGGCCCGTTCGCCGCGCGCACGCTCAAGCGGCTCGAGAAAGCGATGCCGCGCTTCGACGCGACACCGCTGCGCGAGCCGATTGCGTTCGATCAGGACGTCGCGATCGAAGCCTCGCCGCTGCCGAGCTTCGCCACCGCCGCGGGCCGTTTCGCGCGCACACTCGAAACGCCGCGGGCGCGCTGGGCAGGCGACCTCTACCTTCGCGCC
>Ga0196958_10000291_pt1 | contig 16248 bp, 12 predicted proteins | sample S1v_10metaG_FD_148654 | JGI IMG/M metagenome (GOLD analysis project Ga0196958, IMG submission 148654) | Soil microbial communities from Anza Borrego desert, Southern California, United States - S1+v_10 | ecosystem: Environmental > Terrestrial > Soil > Desert | place: USA: California | collected...
GCGGGTCCACCCGCTGCGAGGGGGCCGCCTCGAGGATCAGCGGCCAGGCCATCATCATCAGCCCGGTCATGGAGGCGAGCGCGAGCACCACCGCCGACCTGACCCCGACCGGCACCGCCACCCTCCTCCCCCGCGAGGTCTCACGGTCCGGGGCGCGAAGAGTCACGGCTCGGCCCGCGAGGTAGCAGCGTCGGTCCGAGATGTCGGACCTGGTCGCCCCAGGGCCGCCGCAACCTCGTCGACCCGGAGCCACCCCGGGCCGAGCACCTTGGTCACCTGCGGCGCGAACGCGGGCGACTCGGCGATCACGTCGCGCACCGGCCCGCTCGAGACCACCTCGCCCTCGGCCAGCACGACCACGTCGTCGGCGACCTGTGCCGCGAACTCCACGTCGTGGGTCGCCACCAGCACCGTCCGCCGCTGGGCGGCGAGCCCGCGGAGGATGCCGGCCAGCGCCCGCTTCCCCGGGTAGTCCAGTCCGCGCGTCGGCTCGTCGAGCAGCAGCACCGGCGGCCCTGCCGCCAGCACGATGGCCACAGCCAGCGCGAGCCGCTGGCCCTCTGACAGGTCCCGCGGGTGGGTCGCCGGGTCGATGCCCGGCGCGAGCCGGTCGAGGAGCGCCGCACAGGTGCCGGTCGGCTCGTGGGCCGCACGGTCCGCCGCGGTGCACTCCTCGGCGACGGTCTCCAGGTAGAGCAGGTCCGCCGGGCTCTGCGGGACCAGTCCGGTACGACGGCGGCGCGCCTCGGGCTTGAGCGCGTGGGGGTCGTCACCGCCGACGCGCACCGACCCGGACGCCGCGGGCGACCGTCCCTGGATGGCCCAGAGGAGCGTCGACTTCCCTGCCCCGTTCCGCCCCATCAGCGCGGTCACCGTTCCCGGCACCAGGGTCAGGTCGACCTCTCGAAGCGCCGGGACCCTGCCGTGGGCGACCACCAGCCGCCGTACCTCGACGGCCGGGTCTCCCCGCGCGGGACGGACCGGGTCGGGCGGGACGCCGAGCCGCGCCCGCAGGTCGGCAGTACGGCGCCGCGCGTCCCGGACGGTCAGCGGGAGCGGCGACCACCCCGCGAGCCGGCCGAGCTCGACCAGCGGCGGCGCGATCGGGGCGTCGACCAGCACCTCGTCCGGAGCCCCCACGCGGAGCTGTCCGGCCCCCTCGTGACCCTCGCCGGTGAGCAGGCACATCCGGTCGGCGAACGGCACCACCCGCTCGAGCCGGTGCTCGGCCAGCAGCACCGAGACGCCCAGGTCGTGCACCAGCCGGGTCACCGTCGCCAGGACGTCCTCCGCCGCGGTCGGGTCGAGCGCCGACGTGGGCTCGTCGAGCACGAGCAGCCGTGGGTGCGTGGTGAGCACCGACCCGATGGCGACCCGCTGCTGCTGCCCGCCGGAGAGCGTCCGGAGGTCACGGTGGCGCAGGTCGGCGATCCCGAGCAGGTCGAGGGTCTCCTCCACGCGCCGCCGCATGGTCGCGGGGGCCAGGCCCTGCTGCTCCATCCCGAAGGCGAGCTCCTCCTCCACGGTGTCGGTGACGAACCAGGCCGAGGGGTTCTGGCCGACGTATCCCACGACGTGCGCGCGGTCCCGCGCCGGGACGTCGATCACGGACTCGCCGTCGACCAGCACGTCTCCGGTGAGCGTCCCGCCGGTGAAGGCCGGCACCAGCCCGGCCACGACGCCGAGCAGCGTGGACTTCCCGACCCCGGTCGGCCCCGCCAGCAGCACCAGCTCACCGGAGTCGATCGCCAGTTCCACGTGGTCGAGGACCGGTCCGTCGTCGTACCGGAAGGACACCCCACGCAGCTCGATCACGGCACCGCCACCGCCTCCCGCTCGACCTCGGGCACCGCGAGCTCTCCGCGGCTCGTCGCGGTCAGCGGCGGCGGCGCGGCCCAGACCGGCAGCAGGCCGCACAGCACGGCGGCGACCGCGCCCAGCGCCAGCGGCGGCGCCACCAGCACGCCCGGGTGCGCGGCCAGCGGGTCCCACCGCTGCACGGCCCACAGCCCGGCCCCGGCCGCCACGCCGGAGAGCGCGACCAACAGCTCGGGCACCCGCCAGGTCTCGGGCCGGTAGCGGGTACGCCGCACCCGCCGACCTGCCACCGCGAAGCCGGCGAGCGCGCAGGCCGACCCGAGGGCCAGCATCGGCCCGGCGAGCAGCCGCGGTGCAGTGCTGTCCAGGAACGCGTAGACGCCGACGCAGATGCCGAGCAGGCCGAGGATCATCAGCGCCCCGGTGCTGCGCCGCTGCCCGGCGGTGACGGCTCCCGCCCTTCCGTAGCCGCGCGCGTCCATGCCGGCCGCCAACGAGAGCGATCGCTCGAAGGCGTCCTCGAGGATCGGGACGAGCAGTCGGCGCAGGCCGCGCACCCGGCCGCGCTCCCCTCCGCGCAGCTGCTGCGCCGCCCGGACCCGGCGGGCGCTGTCGGCCAGCTGGGGCACGACCGTGATCGCGACCACCATCGCGGTGCCGATCTCGTAGAGCGCCGGCGGGAGCGACTTCATCAGACGCTTCGGGTTGGCCAGCGCGTTCGCCGCACCCACGGTCAGCAGGAGCGTCGAGAGCCGGAGCCCCTCGTACACGGCGGCCAGCAGCTCCTCGCGGCTGAGCGGGCCGAGCAGGCTGATCCCGGCGGCCCAGTCCGGGAGCGGGACCTCCGGCAGCGACACGAGCACGTGTCCGGCGTCGTTGCCCCCCACGAGCACCCGGAACAGGATCCGGATCACCAGCACCAGCACCGCCAGCCACAGGTAGAGCCGGAACGACCGCGCCCACGGCTGGTCACCGCGACACGAGAACACCACCAGGCAGGCGACCGCGACCAGGAGCCCGAGCACCAGCGGGTTGGTGGTGCAGGACGCGCCGACCGCCAGGCCGATGGCCCAGCACCACCACGCGACCGGGTGGAGGTCCCGGGGGATCCGGAACCTCGCGCCCGACCGCGTGGCACCGCTCATCCAGCGCGCCTCCGCAGGATCGGCACCAGCGCGGCAGCACCCAGGACGAGCACGATCAGCACGATCGGCACCCAGGCCGGCAGGCCCTCGCCGTCGCCGGCCTCACTGCTGACCGGGTCGACGTCGTCGGGGCCCTGGGTGATCTCCTCGATCCCCGGGGTCGCGCTCGACGGCGCGTCGGTCGGCTGCTCACCCACCCGTCGCCGGTCCCGGTCGCGGTCGGGCCGGTCCCGGTCCCGGTCGCGCCCACGGTCGCGGTCGCGCTCGGTCTCCGTGGGCGTGCCGCTCGCCGACGGGGTCGCGCTGGACGACGGCTGGTCCGGCGTGGCGGAAGCGTCACCGCCGCCGGCCGGACCCCGGTCGCCCCCGCCGTTGCCTGCGGGGCTCCCGTTGCCGCCGTCGTCGGGCTCCGGCTCCTGCTGGTGCGGCGTCGGCGCCACCGCGGGCGGGCCGGCGTCGCCACCGCCCTGGTGCCAGGCGAAGGCGACGTACCCGCCGTCGGGCACGTCGAGGCTGCCAGCGCCCTGGCTCGAGAAGTGCCACTGCCCGTCGGTCCCGTCGGACCACCACAGGCTCCAGAACTGGTCGTTCTGGGCGCAGTCGCCGTCTGCGGGCTTGCCCTGGACCTTGCACACGAAGCCCTGCATCCCCGGCTGCTGGCTGTACTGCAGGGTGTAGCCGGCGTCGCGGAAGACCTCGCTCGCGGCCTTGCCGGCGCCGTCGGGAGCGCAGCCGGCGCTCACGCCGCCGCCGAGCCCGTCGAAGTCGACGACGGCGGTCACTCCGTCGGCCGACGAGCAGGCGACGGCGGCTGCCGCGGAGACGGGTGCGGGGGGCGCGACCAGGACTCCGGTCGCCGCGAGCAGTGCGGCCGCGACCTTTCCGAGAGTGGTCCTGGACACGGTCAGCCGACCTGGTACGACGCCGCGCCCCTACGGTCCGCGAACTGCCCGCGGGCCGTCACCTGGTACGTGCCGCGCCGGCGCGGCGCGTCGACGACCACCACGAACCGTCCGTCGGCGTCCGCGCGTCCGACGATCTTCTCGCCGGCGTGCCGCACGGAGACCCGCTCGTCCTCACGGAGTCCACTGACGACGACGCGCTGGGCGCCTCGGGGCTCGACCTCGTTCCGGAGCTTCACGGGCACCGTCGTGGCCCCGAGCACCACGGCGACGTGAGCGTCGCTCTGGAACGTGGTCTCCGCCTGCACGGTGCGGCGGAACGTCTTCTCCGCGGCCCTGAGGTCGACGGTCGCGTTCCCGTCCTGGTCGGCGACGACCGGCGCGGTCTTGCGGCCGAACGACACGCAGCCGCGCTCACCCGGCGCCATCCCGGTGACCTGGAAGTCGACCCGGGTGCCGCCCTCGATGAAGCGAGGTGCCGCGATCGCCAGGTCACCGCCGGTGGGTGCGGCCTGCAGCGCAGGGAGAGCCTGCACGGCCGCGGTCCGCCACTGGTAAAGGTCGGCGTCGCCGATCCCGTCCTCGACGCCGGCCTCGTAGGTCGCGGGGTCGTAGGCGATCGCACCGATCTCGGGCTCCACCTTCCGGTCGCAAGCGAGACCGGGGACCTGCAGGCCGCGGATCCAGGTCGCCGCTCTTGCCGCAGCCTGGGTCTCGCCGGCGAGGTGCAGCGCCCAGCCGGCGAGGCCCGTGCTGTTGGCGTTCGGGCCCTCGACGCCGGAACCGCGGAACGAGCCGTCCTCGGCCTGCTGCTTCACGATCCAGTCGACGGCCGCGTCCAGCGCGGCTTCGAGGTCCGGGTCGGCCGTAGCGAGCTGGTGCAGCTCGATCACGACCAGCGCTGAGACGTCGACGGGCGGCACCTCCTCGTCCGCACCGTCGCACGTCTGGTCGGGGGCGGACTTGTCGTCGGTGAAGTACAGCCGGAAGAAGCCTTCGTCGCACTGCTGCTGGAGCAGGAAGTCGAGGGCAGCAGCGTCCTCGGTGGCGCTCTCGGACTGCAGCAGCCCGTGGACGGCGTACGTCTGCCCGAAGACGTTGGCGTCGAACTCGCCGCCGCTGTTGGTGACCCGTCCCGCCGCCGCACCCTCGTCGATCACGAGGGACTCCAGGCGCGACACCAGGTTCTCCCCACCGAAGGCGGTCTCGTCCGCGCCCTCGTCGGTGACGAACGCGAGCAGCTTGCCGAGGCTGCCGCCGGAGGTCACCCCGGCGAACGTGACGTAGTCCTCGACGTGCGTCGACATCGCCGTCAGCACGTCGTCGACCTCGGCCTGGTGCGCCCCGACGGCGGCGAGGGCGCGGGCGGCGTCGATCGAGAGGCTGTAGTCCGGACCCCACTGGGGGTCGTTGACGACGCCGTCGTCGATCTGGGTGACGAGCCAGTCGGCACCGGGGTCGACGGCGGTGGGGTCGGCCTGCGCGGCCGGCGCCGGCGCGAGCCCGGCCAGTGCGGCGGTGGCCGCAAGGGCCCCCGCGGCCACCGAACCGAGAAGTGGACGACTGCGCATGCTGTTCCTTCCCGCTGCTCGCAACGGGAGGACGGCCCGGAGGCTGCCCGACCCGCTGCATACCTCGACAGCGTTGGTGTCAGGACGCACCGCGGCAGGTGCTCCGGCTCGCCCCCGCCCTTCTCGGGCGGGAGGCCTACGGTTGCGGGTCAGCGCCGGACTCGGACCGGCTTCCCCCACCACGGGCGTGATTGATGTGTGCGGGGAGCGTACCGCGCCGCTACTGGCCGAGCTTCTCCAGGATCAGCTCGCGCACCCGGCCGGCGTCGGCCTGGCCGCGCATCTCCTTCATCACCGCGCCGATCAGCGCACCGGCTGCCGCGACCTTGCCGTCGCGGATCTTGTCGGCGACGTCGGGATTCGCGGCGATCGCGCTGTCCACCGCGGCGGACAGCGCTCCGTCGTCGGACACCACCGCCAGGCCGCGCTTCTCGACGATCTCCGCGGGCGTGCCCTCGCCGGCGTAGAGGCCCTCGAAGACCTTGCGGGCCAGCTTGTCGTTGATCGTGCCGGCGTCGACGAGCTCCTGGACCGCGGCCACGTCGGTCGGCGTCACGCCGAGCGCGTCGATCGCGGTGTCGGTGTCGTTGGCCCGTCGCGCGAGCTCCCCCAGCCACCACTTCCTGGCCGCCTGCGGCGACGCGCCGGCGACCACGGTCTGCGCAACCAGGTCGAGCGCCCCGGCGCCGACCGTGTCGCGCATCTCCAGGTCGGAGAAGCCCCACTCCTGCTGGAGCCGGGCCCGCCGCTGGGTCGGGTTCTCGGGCAGCGTCCCACGCAGCTCGTCGACCCACTCGCGGCTCGGCGCGACCGGCACCAGGTCCGGCTCCGGGAAGTAGCGGTAGTCCTCGGCGTCGGACTTCTCGCGACCCGACGTGGTCATGCCGGTGTCCTCGTGCCAGTGCCGGGTCTCCTGCAGCACCTTGGAACCCGACTCCAGCACCGCGGCGTGCCGCGACATCTCGTAGCGCACCGCGCGCTCGACGGACCGGAGCGAGTTCACGTTCTTGGTCTCGGTGCGGGTCCCGAGCACGTCGGAGCCCCTCGGGGCGAGCGACAGGTTCACGTCGGCCCGGATCGAGCCCTGCTCCATCCGCGCGTCGGAGACGCCGAGCGCGACGATCAGGTCGCGCAGCTGGGCGACGTACGCCCTCGCGACCTCTGGCGCCTTCGCGCCCGCGCCGGTGATCGGCCTGGTGACGATCTCGATCAGCGGGATGCCGGCCCGGTTGTAGTCGACCAGCGAGTGGTCCGCGCCGTGGATCCGGCCGGTCGCGCCGCCGACGTGGGTCGACTTGCCGGTGTCCTCCTCCATGTGGGCGCGCTCGATGCCCACCCGGAACGTCTCACCCTCGACCTCCACGTCCATCCAGCCGTCGAAGCAGATCGGCTCGTCGTACTGGCTGGTCTGGAAGTTCTTCGGCATGTCCGGGTAGAAGTAGTTCTTCCGCGCGAACCGGCACCACTCCGCGATCTCGCAGTTCAGGGCGAGCCCGATCCGGATCGCCGACTCCACCGCCTTGCGGTTCACCACCGGCATCGCCCCCGGCAGGCCGAGGCAGGTCGGGCACACCTGGGTGTTCGGTGGCGCGCCGAACTCGGTCGGGCAGCCGCAGAACATCTTGGTGTTCGTGTTGAGCTCGACGTGGACCTCCAGGCCCAGCGCCGGGTCGAACCGCTCGACGACCTCGTCGAACGCCACCAGTGTGTCGGTCATCGGGTCGCTCCCTCGGTGGTCGGGGCGAGGGCCGGCGCCTTGGCCAGCAGCGGACCACCCCACTGGTCCGTCAGCAGCGTCTCGAGCGCGGCGCCGACCCGGTAGCAGCGGTCGTCGGCCAGGGCGGGCGCCAGGATCTGGACCCCGACGGGCAGCCCGTCCTCGTCGGCGAGGCCGGAGGGGACCGAGATGCCGGGGACCCCCGCCAGGTTCGCGGGGATCGTGGCGAGGTCGTTGAGGTACATCGCCAGCGGGTCGTCGAGCTTCGCCCCGAGCTCGAACGCCGTGGTGGGGGCGGTGGGCGAGACGAGCACGTCGACCTTCTCGAACGCGGCCGAGAAGTCGCGCGAGACCAGCGTCCGCACCTTCTGCGCCTGCCCGTAGTACGCGTCGTAGTAGCCGCTCGACAGCGCGTAGGTGCCGAGGATGATCCGGCGCTTGACCTCGTCCCCGAACCCGGCATCGCGGGTCGCCTTCATCACCTGCTCGGCGCTCGCGCCCTCCTCCGGCACCACCCGCAGGCCGTAGCGCATCGCGTCGAACTTGGCGAGGTTCGAGGACGCCTCCGCCGGGAGGATCAGGTAGTACGTCGCCAGCGCGTGCACGAAGGTCGGGCACGAGACCTCGACCACCTCCGCGCCGGCCTTGACCAGGAGGTCGACCGACTCCTGGAACCGGTTCATCACGCCGGGCTGCCAGCCGTCGCCGGACAGCTCGCTGACCACCCCGATCCGCACCCCGGTGAGGTCCCCGGAGGCCCCCTGCCCGGCCGCCTCGACCAGCGCCGGGAGCGGCTGGTCGACCGAGGTGGAGTCCTTGGGGTCGTGGCCGCCGATCAGCTCGTGCAGCAGCGCAGCATCCATCACGGTGCGGGTCACCGGGCCCGCCTGGTCGAGGCTGTTGGCGAGGGCGACCAGGCCGTAGCGCGAGACCCCGCCGTACGTCGGCTTCATGCCGACCGTGCCGGTGACCGCTCCGGGCTGCCGGATCGAGCCCCCGGTGTCGGTGCCGACCGCGAGCGGCGCCTCGAACGCGGCGACGGCCGCCGCCGAGCCGCCGCCGGAGCCACCCGGGATCCGGGTCCGGTCCCACGGGTTGCGGGTCGGGCCGTAGGCGGAGTGCTCGGTGGAGGAGCCCATGGCGAACTCGTCCATGTTGGTCTTGCCGAGGATCGGCAGCCCGCCGTCCTTGAGCCGGCGGACGACGGTGGCGTCGTACGGCGGCACCCAGCCCTCGAGGATGCGGGACCCGCACGTGGTGGGCAGCCCCTCGGTCGCGAGCACGTCCTTCACCGCGATCGGGATGCCGTCCAGGGCGCTGAGCGGGGTGCCCGCGCTGCGCCTCTCGTCCGCCTCGCGCGCGGTCGCGAGGGCGCCCTCGGCGTCGACGTGCAGGAAGGCGTGGACGCCGGTCTCGGCGTCGCCGTCGACCGCGGCGATCCGGTCCAGGTGTGCCCCGGTGACCTCGACCGACGTGGTCTCGCGCGCGGCAAGCAGGTCGACCAGCTCGGTGGCGGTCTTCCTGGTCAGCTCGGTGGTCACTGCTCGTCCCCCAGGATCCTCGGCACCCGGAACCGCTGGTCCTCCGCCTCCGGCGCCCCGGAGAGCGCCTGCTCGGGCGTCAGGCACGGCTGCACCTCGTCCTCCCGGAACACGTTGGTGAGCGGGATCGCGTGCGACGTCGGGGGCACGTCCTCGCCGGCGACGCCACGGATGGAGGCGACCGACTCGAGGATCACCGCGAGCTGCGGCGCCAGGTGGTCGAGCTCGGCGTCGTCGAGGTCGATCCGCGCGAGGTCGGCGAGGTGCGCGACCTCATCACGGGAGAGGGCTTCGGGCATGCCGACCATCCTAGGGAGCGCGGGTCCAGCGTCGTGCAAGCGGCCTGCAAGCCCGACGACCCAGAGTGGTGCCCGAACCGACCGGCACACCCGAGGAGAACCGCATGTCCGCCCAAGAGTCCACTCCGACCGCCGTGGTCGACATCAGCGCGATGCCCGCGATCCACACCTTCTTCCGGCGGGAGTTCCGCCTCGCCGGCGGTCTCGTCCGGGGCGTCGCAGAGGGCGACCGCGCCCGCTCGGCCGTGGTCGCCGACCACGTCGACTTCCTGCAGCGGTCGCTCCACGAGCACCACTCGATCGAGGACGAGCTGGTCTGGCCGCTGCTGCTCGGGCGGGTGCCCGAGGAGCTGGCGTCGATCGTGCACCTGATGGAGTCCCAGCACCAGCGCGTCGACGCGCTGGTCGAGGAGATCGGCGTCCTGCTGCCGGTGTTCCGGAGCGGTGCCGGCACGGCCGAGCGCGACCGGCTCGCGGACCTGCTCGACACCCTCTACGTCCACCTGGTCGAGCACCTCGACGCCGAGGAGGAGCGGCTGCTGCCGATCGCCGCGCGCACGATGACCCAGCAGGAGTGGGACGCGCTCGGCCACGCCGGCCGCGCCCGCGGACGGAAGTCGGAGATGACCCTGTTCCTGGGCATGGTCCAGCACGATGGCGACCCGGCCGGGTTCGCGGGGATGCTCGCCGAGGCCCCGCCGCCGGTCCGGTGGCTGCTCCCGAAGCTGGCGCGGCGGCGCTTCCGCAAGCACGCGCTGCGGGTGCACGGCACCGCGACGCCCTGACGGGGATCAGAGGGCAGCGAGCTCCTTCTCGCTGACGGTCACCCAGTAGCCGAGGCCGAGGTCCGCGTGCACCTGCCGGGACTGCTCGAGCTGGTCCCGGGCGTCGTCGACGTCGCCCAGCAACCCGCTCAGCCGACCGAGCGTGAGCCGCATGCTGCCCAGGAAGCCGATCGGGACCGTGTAGGCCAGCCGGTCGGCGTACGGGGTCAGGACCTCGCGGAGATCCGTGGCGGCCGCGACGTCGCCGAGGGCGATCCACGTCTGGGCGCGGAGTGCGGCCAGGAACTGCCACAGGAAGTCCCAGGTCAGCGGCGGCTGCTCCGACCACGGCCCGAGCAGCTCACGCAGCTCGTCCAGGCGTCCGGCGCGGGCCATCGCCAGGGCGTGCAGCTCGCGAAGGGCCGGGTGGAACCCGCGCAGGCCGCGCAGCACCGGCTCGAGCTCCGGCAGCCGGCCCTGGTGGTCCCTGAGCATCCCGAGCTGGACCATGCCGATCCCGTTGCCGGACATCGCCAGGGTCGCCTGGAAGGCCTCGTTCTCCTCGATCGCCCGTTCCGCCGCGTCGAGGTCCTCCTCGAGCAGGCTCCGGACCGCCAGGGACCAGCTGGTCACCATCTTGTTCACCGACAGGTGGTGCCGCTCCGCGAGCTCGTGGGAGCGGACCACGTCGGAGTGCGCCTGGGCCAGCCGCCCCAGCTGACCGTGGTCCTGGGCACGGGCGGACAAGCCGGAGGACAGGCTGGGCGCGTGGTCGAGCTGCGCGGCACGCTCGACGATCTCGTCCGACAGCGGCATCCGATGGTGCAGCAGGTCGGGACGCAGCAGCGCCATCTGGGCGAGCCGCAGGACGTCGAGCTCGCGTCGCCCGCGACCGCCGGATCGTCGTACCGCTGCGATCGCCTCGTCCGCCAGCCGGGTCGACTCGTCCGCCGATCCGGGCCGCTGCAGGTGCTCGGCCGCCAGCGCCGCGGTCAGGTGCGCACGGGTCAGCTCGTCGTGCCCCGGCCAGGTGAGCACCTCTCGCCACAGCGCGATCGCCTCGTCGTCGTAGTCCGGGTGGATGCGCCAGCCCCAGACGGTGCCGTCGGTGATCGTCAGCAACGCCGTCGCCGCGGCCGCCGCGTCGTCACGTCCCAGGGCCGAGCGCGCGGCTGCCTCCACCGGCGCCCAGGCCTCCACCGGACGGCCGGTGCGGGTCAACGCGCGAGCGAGCCCGAGGAGCACGTCCTCACGCTCGGCGGCTGCGGCCGTCGGATCGGCCTGCTGGAGGCCGCGGGCGTCCTCGTACAGGCGGAGGGCCTCGTGGTACGCCGACCGCTCGGCGGCCGACATCGCCGCCCGACGCGCGAAGACCCAGGCGGAGCGGGCGTGCGCCGGACCTGCGAGGCGGTAGTGCTCGGCGAGCTCGGAGGCGTGCTCGGCCACCCGGCCGGCGTGGACGACCTCGATCGCGGCGGCCACGCCGCCGTGCGCGCGCGCCCGCTGCGGGCCGCTGACCGCCTCGTACAGGGCGTCGCGCACCAGGGCATGGGTGAACCGGAACCGGCCCGGTGCCTCCTCCTCGACCAGCCCGCGGACCTGTGCTGCCTCGACGGCGTCGTCCACCGCGGCCTCGTCGGCGCCCGCGGCCCGGACGACGACGGCGACGTCGAACGAGCGACCGGCCACGGCGGCGAGGCGGAGCAGGTCGACGGCGTGGTCGGACAGGTGCGCGAGACGGTGGCGTACGACGTCGCGCACACCGCCCGGCACGCTCTCCCAGGCCGCGTCGCCCGGATCGGCGAGTGCTCCTTCGCTGACGAGGAGCCGCACCAGCTCGGTCACGTAGAAGGGGTTGCCGTCGGTGCGCCGCGCGAGCTCCTGGGCCACGCCGTCGGCGACCTCACGGCCGGTCTGCTCGCCGACCCAGGCCGCGATCGCCTCCGGCGCCAGCCCGCCCAGCTCGACCCGGACCGGATCGGTGCGCGCCAGCGCGCCGAGCAGCTCGGCCACGGGCTCGGTGATCTCCGCCGGGGCCGAGCGGAGCGCCAGCACCAGCACCAGCGGGACCTCGGTCACGTCGGCGGCGACGCGGCGCAGGAGGCGCGCGCTCTCGGTGTCCGCCCAGTGGACGTCGTCGAGCACCAGCAGCGTCGGCTGCCCGCCCCGGAGCGCGTCGAGAAAGGCGTCGGCCTGCCGGAAGCTGGCTGACGCCGCGTCGGCGTCTCCGCCGGCACCGAGGACCTCGGTGGTGCCGCCGGCGCCGAGCAGCTGGCGCAGCGCCCGCGACCAGCCCCACAGCGGAGGCGTCGCCTCGGCCTCCCAGCCGCCGCGACCGATCCGGAAGCCGCGGTCGGCCGCGGTCGCGAGCAGCTCGTCCGTCAGCCGGCTCTTGCCGATCCCCGCTTCGCCGGTCACGAGCACGACCCGGCCGCGACCAGCGTCCGCGACGTCCTCCAGTGCCGACGACGCGGCCGCAAGCGCCTCCGCCCGCCCGAACAGCCGCGGCCCCTCCACAGGCTCCTCGGGCCGGCTCGTCCGGCGGGGCCGGCTCGGCGGTGCCGACGAGGGAGGTTCTTCCGGCCCGGCAGTCAGCGAGGGGTCCTGGCGGAGGATGGACTCCTCGAGCTGACGCAGCTCGGGGCCGGGGTCCACGCCGAGCTCCTCGGCGAGGTGCTCACGGGCCCTGCGGAGGGTGGCGAGCGCGTCGCCCTGCCGCGCGGAGCGGTACAGGGCGAGCGCGAGAAGTGCCCACAGCCGCTCCCGGAGTGGGTGCAACCGGACCAGCTGCTCGAGCTCGGCGACCGCCTCGACGTGCTCGCCGCGGGCGATCCGAAGCTCCCACAGGTCGCCGACCGCGCCGAGCCGCACCTCCTCCAGCCGGGTCGCCTCGGCCTGCAGGGACGGACTGTCGAGGCCCTGGTAGGGCTCGCCCTGCCAGAGCGCCAGCGCCTCGGTCAGCCGGGCGATGGCGGCTCCGGGATCCTGCTCGGTCGCCGCCCGCGCGTCGCGGACCAGCGCCGCGAACCGGCGGGCGTCCACCGCGTCGGCGGGCAGGTCGAGCGAGTAGCCGCCGGCGTGGGTGCGCAGCCGCCGGGCCGGCGACCGCGGGTCGCGGTCGGGCTCGAGGACCCGGCGCAGGCGGGCGACGTACGACTGCAACGAGGCCTCGACCCGCGCCGGCGGGTCCTCGCCCCAGACCTGGTCGATCAGCTGCTCGACCGGCACCGGCCGGGACTCGGCCGCGACCAGCAGCCCCACCAGGGCGCGCGGCTTCCGCCCCCCGAGGTCGGCGGCCTCACCGGCGACCACGACCTCGAGGTCGCCCAGAACCCGGACCAGCATGCGCCGAGGGTAGGCGGAGCCGGCCCGGGCCGGGGCGGGTTTGCAGCGTTCAGCCGACCAGCTCGGCCGTCCGGCTCGGCTCGGTCGCGCGCCGCGGTGCACCGGCGACCGCGATGCCGAGGGTGAACACCGCGATCGACATCGCCGCGCCCGCGAACACCGGGGTGAACTCGGTGTCGGGGAACAGGATCGTCAGCGGGACGGAGAACGCGTGCAGGATCCCGGCCACGACACCGACCACGGCGACGACCCGGCGCCAGCCCGACCACGCCCGACCGAGGGCGAGCGCCAGGAACACCAGCGCCCAGCCCGTGATCGGGTAGAGGAAGGAGGCGAGACCGATGTGCCCGAAGGCGAGCGGCGCCGAGTGCCCGTCGGCGAGCGCGTCGGAGTCGACCACGGCGGCGAGATGGGCGACCGTCTCGACCACGTACAGCGAGACGGCGAGGGCCGCGATCCCGAGCGTCCGCTGCACGGACGTCGGCACGACCCGCTGCCGGTAGGCGGTCCAGAGTCCGAGGGCCAGCAGGACCGTGCTGACCACGATCAGGCTGTGCGCCGGGACCCAGGCGTCGTCGGCGGTCATCGTCGCCAGCTCGTCCCGGAGGGAGTCGGTCGCCTCCGACGACGGGTGCTGGGGAGCGCCGGCGAGGAGGACGACGGCGGAGAGCACCAGGATCAGGCGCCAGCCATGGGTGCGGAGCGTGTTCATGTCGAGCCTTTCGTGAGGGCCTCGGGTGGAGGGCGTGGTGCCACGGTGGCGGAGTGCCCTTGCAAGCGACTTGACGACGGCTTGCCCGGGCCGCCGCGGCGGAACGCCCAACCGGACGGCGGCACAAGGCGTCTGTCAGGGTGACCGACGAAGGGAAGGCACCGGATGTCCCGACCACCGACCGACGATGAGTTCGCCGAGCTCGTGCAGGCGAGCTGGGCGAGCCTGTACCGCACGGCGTACCTGATGCTCGGCGACGCCGCGGAGGCCGAGGACCTGGTCCAGACGGCGCTTGCGAAGACGTACGCGAACTGGCGGCGGGTGCGCAGCCTCGAGGCGGCGCCCGGCTACGCCCGGACCACGATGGTGAACACCGCCGCGTCGTGGTTCCGGAAGAAGGGCTGGCGCAACGAACGACCGACCGAGTTCCTGCCCGAGCTCGCCCAAGAGACCGACCCGAGCGACCGCCCTGCCCTGCTCGACGCGCTCGCGACCCTGCCGCCGCGGCAGCGCGCCGTGATCGTGCTGCGCTACTACGAGGACCTGAGCGTCGCCCAGGTCGCCCACGCACTCGGTATCACCGAGGGCACCGTCAAGAGCCAGACCTCGGACGCCCTCACCCGTCTCCGCGCCGTCTTCGGCGACGCGGTCGTGCCCCAGGGAGCCACCCATGACTGAACGACTCGCGTCGCTGCTTCGCGACCAGGCCGGCGGCGTCGCCGTACCGGACCCCTCCACCGAGACCATCCTCGCCCGCGGCCGCCGCGAGCGCCGCAAGCGCCGGGGAGCGGTCGCCCTCGGCACGGCCGCGGCGGTGGCAGTCGTCGGTGGAGGCGCGCTCGCCACCGCCGGCCTGTTCGGCGGCGACGGCGAGCCGGACGCCGCCGCGGTCCCCGATTCGATGGTCGGGCCCGTGTTCACCATCGACACGACCGTGTACTACGGGCCCGAGCTCCACACGGCCGAGATCTCCGACGAGGCCGTGAAGTCCCTCTTCTACACCTCCGCCGGCGTCGTCGTCCGGCACGGTGAGAACTCCGAGAGCGACGGCGGCGGCCCCCAGCGCTTCTCGCTGGTCCGCGCGGACGGCAAGGTGGAGCGGCTCGGCCTCGTCACCGAGGGGACGGTGCACGCCTCCGACAGTGACCAGCCGTACCTCGCCTACGGGGAGAACCGTGCCGGCTCGCTGGAGGTCGTGGTGTACGACGTGCTGGCCGACGCAGAGGTCGCCCGCATCCCCGTCACCGGGACCGAGGACAACTGGTTCCCGCTCTCGATCGACGGCGCCAACGTGTTCGTCCAGGCCGGCCACGAGGGTGGCGTCCACGTCGTCGACTGGCGCAGGGGCGAGGCCGCGCCGTCCGACGTCCTCCAGTCGGTGTGGGCCGCCAATGGCGGCCGGGTCGGCGACTACGTCGGCGACAAGCCGGTCGTGCGCGACGCGGTGACCGGCGAGGTGCTCGTGACCGGACCGCCCGTCGGCTACTTCGAGGTCTCCCCCGACGGCCGCTACGCGGGCCTGGTGGACGAGGAGGGCTCCAGGGGTGGTGAGACGGACGAGTACCGCGTCTACGACCTCGCGACCGGCGACCACGTCACCTTCGACGGCTACGTCTTCGACTACGGCTGGACCCCCGACGGTGACCTCTTCCAGCTCGGCGAGGACTCGGTGACGACCTGCGACACCGCCACCGGCGAGTGCACCGAGACCGCGGTCGACCTGCCGGAGGGCGTCGGCGGCGAGGCGGAGCCGCAGCCCGGCGACATGTGCGAGGTCAACGAGGACGGGACCATGGGCGGGTGCCACGTGGCCGAGGGTCCGCGGCCCCCGGAGGTCCGGCTCGGCGGCCGCGCCTACGAGTCCTGACCGGGTCTGTGCGGCGTCAGCCGCGCAGGTGCTGTTCCAGGAACCGCCGGGTGAGCTCCATCGAGCGGAAGAACTGCGGCCCGAAGGCGTGCTCCTCCCCCTCGTAGACCTCGAACGTCACGTCGACGCCCGCGTCCCGCATCGCCCGGTCGGTCTCGTGGCTCCAGGCGATCGGGCAGGTGTCGTCGGAGGTGCCGTGATGGATCAGCACCGGTTCGGTGACCCGGTCGAAGAACGTGCGCGGGCTGGCGTTGCGCCAGAACCCGCGGTTGCGGGCCGGCTCGCCGTAGCGGCGCAGGATCCGTGAAGCGAGGTCGGAACGGCCGGGGTCGGGCCGGATCCAACGGTTGAAGTTGTCGACCGTGTCGGAGCTGACGGGTGCCCACACCACGCCGGCGTCGACCAGGCCGGGCGCGACGGTGAGCACGTTGTAGACGACGCCGCCGCCCATCGAGCGTCCGCCGACCGCGATCCGCTCGTCGTCGACCGGGCCGTCCCACTTCCGCATCGCGTGGACCGCGTTGATGACGTCCTCGGTGTAGCCGAGCCGCAGGTCGAGCTCGGACT